>Ga0228535_1000685_pt1 | contig 81655 bp, 83 predicted proteins | sample SJ1metagenome_FD_168457 | JGI IMG/M metagenome (GOLD analysis project Ga0228535, IMG submission 168457) | Enriched culture of PCE-dechlorinating microbial communities from Ithaca, New York, USA - SJ1 | ecosystem: Engineered > Modeled > Simulated communities (microbial... > Unclassified | place...
CAGGCGGAAGCTACGAGGGACTAGGCTACGGCTACGGACCTGGAATAGGCGACGGCTATGACAGAACGATCCTTATACTCTCAAGAGCGTCAGGAGTTCCAGTAGCTGCAAACGCTATAAAATACGCGGCAAAGCTTGCTCAAAACAACGTAAAGGCAATAGCTGCAGCAGAGTTCAAGGCGGCCAAGGCGGCAGGACTAGAGACAATACTAGCTGGCCTGAGCAAGGACACTAAAAAAGCCTCTACAGAGGAAGAAGTGAAGATGCCTCCTAAAGAAGTAGTTACAGGAACAATCTCAGGCGTAGACGTAATGGACCTTGAAGACGCACAGAAAGTGCTTTGGAAAGCCGGAATATACGCAGAGAGCGGAATGGGCTGCACAGGACCTATAGTAATGGTTAACGAAGCCAAGGTTGAAGAGGCTGCGAAGATACTAAAGGATGCTGGCATAGTAGCTTAACGCATTAAATATTGATCCATGATCCATAAATTGATAAGAAAAAAACATATTTAAAAAATAAACAGCATATTAAACAATTGAAAGGCAGGATAATTATCCTGCCTTTTTTGCAATATAATGAATATTCACAAAATTATAAACAAATTCTTTTGAAAATAGTGAAAAAATTAGCAAAAATTCAACGAAGCCATTGTATATACTTGAATTTGGGGCATTTCAATAAAATGTAAAATAATAGTAACAAAAAAAAGATAATCATGTTGATAATTAATAAATAAACTGATATAATCAATATTGTAGAGACATAAAGAAAAAGGGCTGCCAGATTAATCCAATCTGAAAGTCCTTTTTTCCGGTAGTACAGCAAATGTTGTGAATATTCAAAAAATTAAACCATGGAGGCGTGAAATGTTCAAAATAGTTGAAAAGAAAGTGCTTGCGCCATCTATATTCCTTATGAAGATAGATGCGCCAAGGGTAGCAAAATCAGCTAAGCCAGGACAGTTTGTAATAATCAGAATGGATGAGAAGGGTGAAAGAGTACCGCTTACAATATGCGATTATGACAAAGAGGCTGGAACAGTTACAATAGTAGTTCAGTCAATGGGATGTTCGACAAGAAGAATGGCAGAGTTCAACGAAGGTGATTACTTCACTGACTTTGTCGGACCACTTGGAAGAGAATCTGAATTTGTACACGAGAGCATAGACGCACTAAAAAATAAAAAGATACTTTTCGTGGCAGGCGGCGTTGGTACAGCTCCAGTTTACCCTCAGGTAAAATGGCTTCATGAAAACGGCGTGGATGCAGACGTAATAATAGGCGCAAAAAACAAAGAAATGATGATAATGGAAGAAGAGCTAAAGAGCGTGAGCAAGAACCTGTATCCTGCCACTGACGATGGCTCATACGGATTCAAGGGACTTGTAACTGAGGTTATAAAGGATCTTGTTGTAAACCAGGGCAAGAAGTATGATGAGGTAATAGCAATAGGACCGATGATAATGATGAAATTCGTGTGCAAGGTTACTGAAGAACTTCAGATACCTACAATAGTAAGCCTTAACCCAATAATGGTTGACGGTACTGGAATGTGCGGCGCCTGCAGGGTTACAGTAAATGGTGAAACTAGATTTGCATGCGTTGACGGTCCTGAGTTTGACGGACACAAGGTTGACTTTGACGAGGCAATGAAGAGACAGACTCTTTACAAGGCTGAAGAGTGCAAGAAGACTGAAACTTATGAGAAAAACTGCAAGATTGGAGGAGCAAACTAATGTCTGAGATAGTAGTAGATAGAATGAAGAAAGTTCCTGTGAGAGAGCAGGATCCACAGGCTAGAGCCAAGAACTTCGAAGAGGTTTGCTATGGATACAATGAAGAAGAAGCAGTTGCAGAGGCTACAAGATGCCTTAACTGCAAGCACAAGCCATGTGTGGGAATGTGCCCTGTTGCAATAGATATACCAGCTTTCATTCAGCAGGTAGTAAAAAGAGATTTTGCAGAGGCGGCAAGAGTCATAGCCAAATATTCTGCGCTTCCAGCAGTATGTGGAAGAGTTTGTCCACAAGAGGTTCAGTGTGAATCTAAGTGCGTCCTTGGAGTAAAGGGAGAGCCAGTTTCTATAGGAAAGCTTGAAAGATTCGTGGCTGACTGGGCAAGGGAAAACAAAGTAGACCTTTCTCACACAGAGCCAAAGAACGGCAAGAAAGTAGCAGTTATAGGCTCGGGCCCTGCAGGCGTTACTTGCGCAGGAGACCTTGCAAAGATGGGTTACGACGTTACAATATTCGAAGCGCTTCATGAGCCAGGCGGAGTTCTTCTATACGGAATACCTGAATTCAGACTTCCAAAGGAAGGCGTAGTAAAGCCGGAGCTTGAGAACCTGCTTAAGCTTGGAGTTAAGATAGAAACTAACGTAATAGCAGGCAGAACTATAACTATAGATGCTCTTATGGAAGAAGAAGGCTTCGAGGCTGTATTCATAGGCTCGGGAGCAGGACTTCCAAAATTCATGGGAATACCTGGAGAGAACCTTAACGGCGTATTCTCTGCAAACGAATTCCTTACAAGAAACAACCTTATGAAGGCCTTCAGAGACGACTACGATACTCCTATAAAGCCGGGAACTAAAGTTGCTGTAGTTGGCGGCGGAAACGTTGCTATGGATGCTGCAAGAACAGCTCTAAGACTTGGAGCTCAGGTTTATATAGTATACAGAAGATCAGAAGCCGAGCTTCCAGCAAGGGTGGAGGAAGTGCACCATGCTAAAGAGGAAGGCATAATATTCGAGCTTCTTACTAACCCAACAGAGATAGTAGGAGATGAAAACGGCTGGGTTAAGGGAATGAAGTGCGTGAGAATGGAGCTTGGAGAGCCGGACGAGTCTGGAAGAAGAAGACCTCAGGTAATCGCAGGATCAGAGTTCACTCTTGATGTTGACACAGTAATAATGTCGCTTGGAACTTCACCAAACCCTCTAATATCAGACACAACTAAAGGCCTTGACGTAAACAAGTATAAGTGCATAGTTGCTGATGAAGAGACTGGAAAGACTTCAAGAGAAGGAATATTTGCCGGCGGAGACGCAGTTACTGGAGCGGCTACAGTTATACTTGCAATGGGCGCTGGAAAGCAAGCGGCTGTTGCTATAGATGAATATATAAAGAGCAAATAAGGCAAGAAATAAATAAATATGTCTCAAAAATCCCCTTTTTATAAGCTTAAAGGGGATTTTTTTTGTTTTTTAAAGTAAATCGCAAATTTTTGTTATTTAAATAAGCAAGTGGCGATTTAAATTTGGGTTAGGGTATAATAAAAAAATTGATTGGATGATATAATTAGAATACATATCATAATGTTTTGGAGCGTGATTAGATGGCTACTAATTCGAAATTTGACAGAAATATGATTGGTTCTAAAAATCCGATATTTTCCCAGATCAGGACCACAATAGAAACAGCATTTCTAGGAAATAATGTGGAAGAGGTCAATTGCATAAAAAAGGCATACAGACTTGCCTGCAGCTCACCAGGGACAATAGTGACAGACATGCCGGTGCACAGGCCGCAGGAAATTGGGCTTGATGAGGATGCCAAGATATTGCTTTTCAACGACGGTGCGGTAAGCGGAAGGTGCGCAGCGGCAAGAAGGATAATAGGAGAGTTCGACGTCAACCAGGAGGAGCTGGCATCAAAGCTGCGAGATGCGGTATACGCCACTAGATACAGAAAGCTCTACCATGCGCAGGCTTACATAGGCCTCCATCCCGATTACATGATAAAGGCCCACCTGCTCATCCCGGAGGGTCATGAGAACGTCCTCTACAACTGGATGCTCAACTTCCAGCATATGAACGAAGAATATAACAGCATGTATTCAGCATCGAAAATGTACGAAAGCGAAGGGGACATATATGTATTTTCGGATCCGGAGTGGAGCCACATAGACCACCCGATGGGCCTTTCGCTGTTTGATCCGACACATAACTGCGCGGCGCTCCTGGGCATGAGATACTTCGGGGAGCACAAGAAGGGGACGCTCACGCTTGCATGGGGCTGTGCCAACAGAAATGGATTCGCTTCATGCCACGCAGGCCAGAAAAGATACAATCTTGACGGGGGCAGGAAATTTGTGGCAGGTGTATTTGGACTCTCGGGCTCGGGTAAATCCACAATAACTCATGCCAAGCACGGAGGAAAATACGACGTTACGGTGCTGCATGACGACGCCTTTGTAATACACACTGATGACTGCTCATCTGTTGCGCTGGAGCCAACGTATTTCGATAAGACACAGGATTATCCGCTGGAAGTGGAGGACAACAAGTTCCTCATAACTGTTCAAAACTGCGGAGCTACACTCGATTCAAACGGCAAAAAGGTAATAGTTACAGAGGACATAAGAAACGGCAACGGAAGAGCTATAAAATCAAAGCTCTGGGCGCCCAACAGGGTGGACAAGTTCGAGGAACCTATAAATGCGATATTCTGGATAATGAAGGATTCTACGATGCCTCCTGTTGTAAAGATTAAAAACTCTGTGCTGGCAGCAACAATGGGCGCCACGCTTGCAACAAAGAGGACTACCGCCGAAAGACTTGCGCCAGGCGTGGATCCCGAGGAGCTTGTAATAGAGCCCTATGCCAATCCGTTCAGGACATATCCTCTTGTGGATGACTACAGCAAGTTCAAAATGCTTTTTGAAAAAAGAGGAGTCGAGTGCTATATACTCAACACCGGCTTTTTCATGTACAAGAAGATAACCAAGGAAATCACGCTTTCCGTTATAGAGAGCATAATAGAAGGAAATGCAAGCTTTAAAAAATGGGGCAGGCTGCCGCACCTGGAGATACTCGACGTTGACGGCTTTAATCCGGACATGAACGATGCGGAATACGTAAGCGAGCTTACAAACAGGCTCAGCGACAGAGTGAGATTCATAAAGACAAAGTCGTCAGAAGGCGGCGGTTTTGACAGGCTTCCGGACGAAGCGCTTGAGTCGCTTATAAATCTTGTCACACAGCTCAACAGGTAAGATTCAGATATATAGAGACACCAGCAAATATTATAATGGCGGAGGTAAAAATAAATGAAAAATGTAGTCGTAGAGAGCTTTACGATGGACCACACAGTGGTAAAGGCTCCCTTTGTAAGAAAATGCGGAGTTATAACAACACCAAAGGGAGATACAATAACAAAATTCGACCTGAGATTTGTGCAGCCCAACGTGGAATCAATGCCCACAGCTGCAATACATGCACTTGAACACCTCATGGCAGGCTTCATAAGAGAGGAACTCGACAACGTGGTAGACCTTTCACCAATGGGCTGCAGGACAGGTTTTTATCTGATAATGGTGGGCGAGCTGTCTGAAGAGGAGGTAGCAAGAGCTCTTATAAGCTCACTTGAAAAAGTAATAGCAGCGGAGGAAGTGCCGGCTGCAAATCCTGTACAGTGCGGCAACTACAAGGATATGTCGCTGTTTGGAGCAAAGGAGTATGCCAAGGAAGTCCTGCCAAAGCTTGTTGAAAAATACAAGGGAAACTAGGATTGCCATATCAATGTGAAAAGTAATAAATGCTGAATTACATGGAGGAAAACATGAAAAAATCAAGCAGAAGAATCGCGGCAATATTTCTGATAATAGCAACACTTATAATGGCAGCAGGCTGCGCCCAAACGGGAGATGAGAACTCCCAGAAGCCTTCAAAAGAAAGTCAGAAGTCATCAGCCTATCCTTTGGAGATAACAGATTCACAAGGCAGAAGGGTAGTCATAGATAAAAAGCCTGAAAGAGTGGTGTCAATAGCGCCGGGCATAACTGAAAGCATATTTGCAATAGGCATGGGGGATGTGCTTGTTGGCAGGACCGACTACTGCACATATCCCAAAGAGGCTGAAGGCATAGAGTCCATAGGCGGAATGCAGGATCCCAACATCGAAAAGATAGTGGAACTAGACCCTGATATTGTTATAGCTTCAGCTCATTTCAAGGAAGAGACTCTGGAAAAGCTCGAGGAGCTCGGCCTTAAGGTGGTGGTGCTCTACGGAGAGGAGAGCTTCGAGGGCGTGTATGACGTCATAGGAAAGCTTGGGAGCATACTAGACGCCAACACTAAGGCTAAGGAGCTCACAGAAGACATGAAAAGCAGGGTTGCGGCAGTAGAAAAGAAAGTGAGCGGCCTTGAAAAGCCGAGCGTATACTACGTAATAGGATTTGGGGAGTACGGCGATTTCACGGCGGGCAGCGACACGTTCATATCCAGGATGCTCCAAATGGCGGGCGGGACAAACGCCGCATCCGATGTGAAAGGCTGGAAATACAGCCTTGAAAGGCTAGTTGAAAACGATCCGGACATTCTGATTTGCTCGAGCGAATACTCCCCGGCAGACCAGGTGGCTGCGGCAAACGGCTACAAGGAGCTCAGCGCGGTCAAAAATGGGAGCATATTCACAATTGAAACGGATACAGTTGAAATACAGGGGCCAAGACAGGTGGAAGGGCTTGAGGAACTTGCAAGGATAATACACCCGGAAGCCTTTGAATAAGGATTAGGACAAGACAATGGAAATAGAAGAAAGACAAAAGCGCCGCACAGGAGCCTTCTGGATAATGGCGGTTATAGCATTCCTGGTTGCCGTACTTATGACTACAGTGGGAACGGCGTCCATATCCTACAAGGATGCGCTTAAAGCGGTGCTAAGCGCCCTGCCTCATTTTGGCGGCTATGTGGACATATCAGAAATAAAGGCTTCACATGTGGCCATAATAAAAAACATAAGGCTCCCGAGGATAATCATCTCGGCGCTTGTAGGAATGGCGCTTTCAGTCTCGGGAGCCGTGCTTCAGGGGATTTTCAAAAATCCCATGGCTGATCCGTATGTGCTCGGAGTATCATCGGGGGCAGCTTTCGGTGCTACACTTTCGATAGCGCTTGGAATAAGCTTTGAATTTGCGGGGCTGAGCTCAACCGGGCTGTTCGCGTTTGCGGGAGCCATTGGAGCTACCATGACTGTGTACGGCCTTTCCATAAAAAACAACAAGGCAGATATGACGTCGCTTCTGCTTGCAGGTATAGCGATAAATTTCTTCCTCTCGTCGCTAATATCCCTCATAATGACCTTCAACAGGGATCAGGTCGAGAAGATAATTTTCTGGACTATGGGAAGTGTGTCGGCTGCGAGCTGGAACCATGTGGCCATAAGCCTGCCTCTTATAACAGCCGGCTGCCTGCTGGCGATATTTTTTGCCAGGGAGCTCAACGTAATGCTAATGGGCGATGAGACGGCCGCGAGCCTTGGGGTGGATGTCCCAAGGACGAGAGGCGTACTCCTTATTTTGGCGTCGGTTATTTCTGCCGCCGCAGTCTCTGTAAGCGGCATTATAGGGTTTGTAGGACTTGTAATACCGCACGTAGTAAGGATTTTTGCCGGCCCTGACCACAGGACGCTTATGCCGCTTGTAATTGTGAGCGGAGCGCTCTTTATGATGCTGGCCGACATGCTGGCCAGAACATTGGCGTCGCCGTCTGAAATACCAATAGGCGTAATAACGGCAATGCTGGGAGCCCCGTATTTCATATATCTTCTCAACAGCACAAAAAACTCGATATTCAAGAGGTGAATAGCTTGCAGCATCTGCTTGACATAGAAAATCTCAGTTTGAGCCTGGACAAAAAAAGAATACTAAGCGACATAAGCCTGAGCATAACAAGCGGCTCATTCACCTGCATAACCGGTCCTAACGGATCTGGCAAGACTACTCTCATGAAGGGGATTGCAGGACTGCTGACTCCGGAAAGCGGAAGAATAATGCTGGAGGGCGATGATACGAGAAGTCTGGGGGCAAAAAAAATAGCCCGGAGAGTGGCTTATGTTCCCCAGGATACTGTCATTGATTTTGAATTCAGAGCCATTGACATAGTCATGATGGGAAGATCCCCCCACATAGGACGCTTTTCGACTGAAAGCAGGAGGGACTGCGAAATAGCCAGGGAGGCAATGGAGCTGACGGGCACCTGGGAGCTAAGGGACAAAAGCATAAAGGGCATGAGCGGCGGAGAGCGCCAGAGAGTCATGATAGCCAGGGCCCTCGCTCAGGAGCCAAAGCTGCTCTTGCTTGACGAGCCGACCTCCAGCCTCGACATACACCACCAGATAGAGCTTCTTGATGTACTAAAGGAGCTTAGCAAAAGCAGGGGCATGGCCATAGCGGCTGCGATACACGACTTGAACCTGGCCATGCAGTACGGCGACAAGGCTCTGCTGCTTGATAAGGGCGGCGTATTTGCATGGGGCGAGCCTGAAAGTGTCCTTTCAAGGGAGAACATCTCCAAGGTGTACGGCGTAGACATATATATCATAGAAAATCCGCTGACAGGCAAGCCGCATATAATACCATTCAAGAAAAGGGTTGCCAATTCACGCTAATTCCAATTTCAATTCCTAGTAAAATACTATGAAATAGTTATTGACATTGATAAATTGCTGTCTTATAATTATTTTATAGTCAATCTTAATTAAGATGATCAATACTTAAATGAATTATATTAAATTAATAGCAAATTCCGTGAAGGGAAGAGTAGCAAAGGAATTGACAAAAGCGAGCCGGAGATTGGTGAGAGTCCGGCGGTCATGAAGCTTGTGAAGTGCATCCCGGAGAAGGCGCTTTGAAACCAATAGGGAGTAGAAACGTCCGGCGAAGGCCGTTAAAGCTTGATAAAGAAGGCGTAAAGCCTTGAAAAAGAGTGGAACCGCGAATATATCTCGCCTCTTGCAGCAGCAAGAGGGGGGATTTTTTAATTTGAAGGAGGATTTCCAAATGAGAGAATACATCAAGACGTATATGGAGAAGGACCCTGCGGCAACTAACGCGTTTGAGGTATTTTTGAACTTTCCGGGGCTGCATGCTGTGCTTGCCCACAAGCTCACGCATTTCATCTATAAAAAGGGCTTTAGAGTGACATCGAGATTCATATCCAACATAGTCAGATTCTTTACCGGAGTCGAGATACATCCCGGGGCTACAATTGGAAAAAGACTTTTCATAGACCATGGAATGGGCATAGTAATAGGCGAGACAGCGGAGATAGGCGACGATGTAATGCTTTATCAGGGAGTGACTCTTGGCGGAACGGGAAAAGACAAGGGGAAAAGACACCCTACAATAGGCAACAATGTTATGATTTCTGCTGGAGCCAAGATACTCGGCCCGATTATGATAAACGACAACGCAAAGGTGGGCGCCAATGCTGTAGTGCTGAGAGAAGTGCCAGCCAACAGCACGGTTGTGGGTATACCCGCAAAAGTAGTAAAAATAGACGGTGTCAGGGTGTGCGACAAGGCAAATACTCCAAACAAGGTGTGTGTTTGAAGCTGAAAAAGGAAAGGACTCGGAATAGCATCCGGGTCCTGTTTTTTTTAGCTGTGAAGCTCGTTGTATATTGAAATGTACTTGATAAGGTCAGTCTTTGAAAGAATTCCGGCAATGCCATGCTCATCCATTACTATGAACCTTCCAAGCTGGTTGGAAGAAAGCCTCCTGAGCGCATCTTCCGCAGTCTCATCAGGTGTTATTATGAAGCTGCCGTCTAGCGGCTGGAACAGCTGCTCTGCTGTTATACGGTCCATATCCTCTTCGCGCACAGCCTTCAGGGATTTCAACATTATAATACCTACAATCTCATTCCCGCTTTGCACAGGAAAGAAGGGGTGCTTGTAATGGAAGAAGAAATCCTTGAGAAGCCTTGATGCCGGCGTATTTATGTCTACAGTTATAACGGGGGATGTCATTATATCCCTTACAAGCACTCCGCTAAACAGCTTCTCGAACACGGAATTCTGATACGAGGCCTGTGAGGACTGCCCTATGAAGACACCTATCATTATGAGCCATACGCCGTTTAATACATTTCCGGAGAGTATGTTGAGCACTCCGAGCATCATGAGCGCGTAGGAGAAGAATGTGCCTGATGCGCTTGCTATCTTGGCGGCGTAGACTCTGTCTTTTTTTATTTTCCATATGGCGGCGGTCAGTATTCTGCCGCCGTCAAGCGGCATTGCCGGGAAGAGATTGAATACTGCAAGCACGATGTTCATCTGCCCGATATATGCCAAGGGAGCCGAAATAATCTCCGATGCTCCGGACAGGGCAAGCACATTTGAAGTCACCGTAAATATTATGGATAAAAAGAGGCTCATGAGAGGTCCGGCTATTGCTATTAGGAACTCCTTCCCCGGTGTATCCGCGTCCTTTTCGATGTAGGCCATGCCTCCGAATATAAACAGCGATATCTTGTTCACGGCTATTCCAAAATGTTTCGATACGAGCGAGTGTGAAAGCTCATGCAGCAGCACTGATACGAACAGCATTATCCCTATGAAAGCTCCCTCCGCCCAGTACACCCACTGCGGCCAATCCTTGAAATATGTTGGAAAGTAGTAATTTGCAAACATGTATGTTATTAGAAGAAAAATCACTATCCAGTTGTAGTTGAGCTCTATATCAATGCCTTTGATCCTGCCTATCTTTATCGAACTGGCCACGCAAACCACCCCTTTTTATTATGCAACTCAAACGGTAAATTATCATTTGTAAAATATTAACTACACTCTGTATGCCTTTATTATACCCTTTTATATTTTCTGTAAAAGCTTTGATGTATGTTTTGGGGGAATAGATGGGTAAATATAACATGACAAGTATATTGGAGTTTATTTGATATCAATATAATATAGTGGAGAGTGGTGCGCATGGAAACGGTGCTGAGGGAGAAAATCAAAGTCGGTATAAGCGCATGCATGTATGGCTGCAAGGTCAGGTACAATAAAAAAGGATGGAGCATGCTTGAATATCTGGGTAGGGAGCAGAGCAGCTTTATATGGCATCCCATGTGTCCTGAATGCATGGCAGGCCTTGGAGTCCCCCGGGAGCCCATAAGGATTTCAGGCGGAAACGGCCTTGACGTCTGGGACGGGAATGCCAGGATAAAGGGCAGAAGCGGCCAGGATGTGACCGAAAGAGTAAAATGCGGTGCCCAAATATGCATGGAGACACTAAAGAGCGCAGGCGTATATGTCTACATATTCATGGAGGGAAGCCCGTCCTGCGGAGTTTACAGGACGACACTTAAAAACAAGAGGATAGGCAAACCGCCGGGAGTTTTTGGAGCCTTGCTCTTAAAGGAAGGATTCTTCCTTATACCTGCCGCAGACATGCAAAGCCCAGTAAAGTGGTGGGACTGGAAAAGAAGGCTGAATGCCTTTGTATGGCTCAAGAATCTGGAACTAAGCTCAAAAAAAGACATATACGAGATGTGGCATACTATCAAATTCATGTGCCAAGAGCTGGACAATGAAGAAGCCAGAGAAATAGGAAAAATGCTGGCCAAAAATGATTGGGAGTTTAGCCCCGACTATGCGGAAGACCTCAGAAACAGCCTGCTGATGCTTCTTAGAAGGCCATCAAGTCTGCCTAAGATAAAGCACATGCTCTGGAAGCACTATTCATTTTACAAGAAAAAACTCGGTATGGATGTAGAAGAGATAATGCAGCCGAATGAACTAAGAAACATGACTCACATAGCCAACGAGCTTATGCTGATGGAGCGAAAGGCGTCTGAGGCGGATTTCATGTTTGGCTCAGCGCCCATACACTATAAAGGCAGGTAGGAAACGCCCCTAAAACAATAAACGCCCGGAAATTTTGATGTCCGGGCGTTTTTGATGTCATCATAGAATATATTCCATGTTCTTGCCGAAGATGCTATATCGAGAAAAAGAATGTTACAAAAAACGGCACGAGCGAGCTGAGAAGCACACCGTTTATGAAGGAAACCACAACAACTGACGGAGATGTGGCCTTTGAAATAAGCGGCAAGGTCGTGTCCATGGAAGTGGCTCCTGCTGGAGCTATTGCCGAATAGTGATTGAGGTATTTGGCTATGTAGGGAATTGATATTACGGCGATTATCTCCCTTAACACATTGGTCATGAAGGCTATGGTTCCAATCTGGGCGTTTGCAAGCTTTGTAAGCATTATGCCCGAAAGGCTGTACCAGCCAAAGCCTGAAGCTATCGAAAGGCTTACGTTGTGAGGCATACCAAATATGAGGCCGGTGACAAGCCCTCCGATAAGGCTTCCGGCTATTATTGAAGCCGGAACCACAAGTGATGCCAGACCGGAATTTTTGATATCTCTAAGCACGTTTTTGTTTGAGCCTACTTCTATTCCAATCAGAAGGAGCAGGGCATTCAGAGATACTGTCGCCAGCAGGTCGGTATTTTGCAGGAAGCTTTCGGGCATTATGAACATGCCGGAGACGATGCCGGCGATTATAGCGGCTATTATGACAAAAGACACATCATTCAGCTCCCTTCATAAACTTTGAAGTTATAAGGAACACGCAGGCTATGCTAAACAGCGAGGTCAGCACGGCAAAGGAGGCCGATACCTTGCCTATCTTAAATATATTCGAGAGTATGTCATTATTGGCTCCTATTGCGCAGCCCATAGAAAACAGCAGAAATACAAGTCCCGCCTGCTGCAGAGCCGAATTAATCTTTTTTTCCTTCTCGTTCATTCCTCTGAAATAGCCTATGGCAATGCCGGCAAATAGGAATAAAGCAATGCTCCACATACGAATAGCTCCTTTCAAATCCATATAATTTAAAAAACAGCATAACAAATAAATCCTTATAAACAAAATATTACATAAAAAAAGCCCCTTATGCAAGGGGCGCTGCCTAATCCAGCTTGTCTACAAGCCTTTTTATTCTGTATCTGTTCAGCCACTTGCCTGCAAAGCCGGGTCGTATCTGGTTCAAATCCCTGTCTTCGAGTTTGTCTCCAAATATAATATCGAGTATGTGGAGCGATTTTGCATCGGCGCTATGCATGGCCTCTACGCACGATTCGCAGTATGTGATTATATAGTCGGCATCCTTTCCTTCAGAGGCCCTTTTCTTCATCTGCCTAATTCCGAGCTTGGGATTTGTAAGGCCTATCATTCCCCCCTGCCCGCAGCAGGCCGTAAGGGACCTGTTGCTATTGAATTCAACAATATCAAGTCCGAGCTGATTGACTATTTCTCTTATTGCCTCATGCATTGAGGTCACATTTCTGGTAGGGCATGGATCATGCAGCGCGAATACGGCATCTATGCCGCTTCCGATACCGACTGCCCTTTCGGGAAGCCCAAGGTCCGCCATAACCTCCCAGAGCGAGGTCACTTTTATATGGGGGCTGAATCTGCCTATTGTCTTGTAGCAGTTCTGGCACGCTGTGACTATGGTTTCGCAGCTCATCTCCTCCATCATCTTTTCCAGGCGGGAGTAATACTCCCTGAACTTTTCCTTATCACCTATGGAATTCGTCGGCTTGCCGCAGCACTGGAGTATGAGTCCGACATTGCCGATTTTATCCTGCAGATAGGCATGGGCGGACAGTACGTGTTCAGGGCTGTAGGAAGCAAGGCTGCAGCCTGGTATAAATGCAGTTGCTGCCTTCTTTCCGGATTTGGGGAAGGCGGATGAGAAAGCCTTTGAAAAGCTCAGCTTCTGATGGTTGCCGACAACCGAGAGACCCTTCGCCAGAGGTTTGGACGTGATGCTTCCCGAGGCTACTATATGCTCCCTCATCGGGTGAAACAGAGCTGAAAAATCTATGTCCTTGGGGCATACCCTTGCGCAGTATTGGCACAGCGAGCATGAAAAAGGAAGCTCGAGCGGTTGGGAGTCCTCTCTGCCTATGCGGCCAAGAAGCTCCTTGGGAGATTCGCAGAACTCATCGAGCATGGGGCAGTTTTTCATGCAAGCTTTGCAGTCGATGCAGCGGTTTTCATATTCGAGTGATTTTTGCTTTATATTTTCAGGCGTATTGAACATAGTCATTTGATTTTCCTTTCAAATATGGTGATGGGGCATACTGGTATGGAGTGTGCCGCTTCTGATATATGCAAATGGCACTTAAGAAGGTATACACATAAATACTATCACTTTTAGAGGGACAAAACAGTATAAAGGTCCATGTATAGAAATAATTAATAAACAGATGGCAGACAATAAGAAATAGCAATAAAAAGGCGAGAGGCAACTATGGAATTGCCGGCACCCTATGAATTCAAATAAATGTAAACGAACCGATTTATCTGTTGGATGAATTTTGAAATGCCAGCTACTCCAAAGGAAAGATTGGCTGGATGATAAGAGTAGATTTATAAATTCAATCAATGGTTTATCGAATAGCGACAAAAAATAAAACGAAATAGACAATCAATTAACAATAAAGCAAAAAAACAAGATTAATGGCAAATGCCCATTTGGAAATTAATGTGAATTGCATTGCAAAACATATAAATATTACTTATAATAACCCATGAAATAATAGAGAATGACAATGGCGAGCATACACCATACCAATATGATGTATCCAGCCAACAATAATTGAAAATGCAAGTAAAGGAGTATTGAAATATGAAAAAAACCACTTATTTAAAAATCGGAATACTAGTTGCGATTGTGCTTTCATATTTACTATTTGAGCCGGTGCAAAGAAACGTGAAACAAGCAATTTTCATAATGGGCAATCTTGACGTGGGACTTGTTAAGGGCTATATAACTTCATTTGGAATACTTGCGCCGATTGTATCGTTCATGCTAATGGTGTTCCAGTCGGTTATGGCCCCCCTTCCTGCATTTCTTATAACTTTTGCAAATGCAAGCCTTTTTGGCTGGGTAAAGGGAGCTATACTCTCATGGTCCAGCGCCATGGCCGGAGCGGCCCTTTGCTTTTACATTGCAAAATTCTACGGCAGAGGGACTGTTGAAAAGCTCACAAGCAAATTCGCCCTCGAAAGCGTCGACGGCTTTTTTGAAAAATACGGAAAGTATGCGATATTAGTAGCAAGACTGCTGCCCTTCATGTCGTTTGACATTGTCAGCTATGCCGCAGGACTTACATCCATGAGCTTCTGGTCGTTCTTCTGGGCGACAGGGCTTGGACAGCTTCCGGCGACGATTATCTACTCTTACATCGGAGAAATGCTTTCGGGAGGTATAAAGATGTTCGTGCTCGGACTCTTGACACTCTTCTCGCTGAGCGTGCTCATATTCATGTTCAAAAAGATTTGGGATGAAAAAAACGCAAAAAAAATTTTGAAAGGAGATGAAAAGAGTGCGTAAAAACAAACTTTTTTCGCTTGCCGCACTGCTAGTTGCAATGATGCTCGTACTGAGCGCGTGCACGTCGCAGCCAGCGCAGGATGCAAAGCAGCCTGAAGAATCAGCTGCAAAGGTTGATCTTTCGGGATTCGAGAATCCGGACATATTCATAACTCCACAGGAGCTAAGTGAAATGATTGGAGATCCGAACGTAATAATATTCGACGGCAACAAGCCGGATGCGTATGCTAAAGGACACATACCAGGTGCAATAAGCGCAGGCTTCCACAGCTTCTCAAAGGTTGAGGGCAAGCCTGGAGATCCGCTTTGGGGAACTTCGCTAGACAAGGAGGAGCTTACTAAGAAGCTCGAGTCCTTTGGAGTTACAAACGACAAGACTGTAGTATTCTATGCTGACGTTCTTACAGGTCCTGGACCAGACGGAAGAAACGTATGGCAGATGAGAATGGCTGGCCTTGACAACGTCAAGCTTCTTTACGGAGGACTTGCATACTGGAAAGAGCTTGGCTATGAGGTGACAAAGGAAGCTGCTCCAGCGCCGACACCTTCTACAGGTCTAGTGCTTAAGGATTTTGACGAGAGCTACAGGGCAACTAAGGAATATGTGCATGATAACCTTGGCAAGACTGTCATAATAGACGTTAGGACAGAGGAAGAGTACAAGGGAAGCCAGAAAGCAGGAGAAGCAAGAGGAGGCCATATAAAGGGCGCCAAGCTGTTGCTTTGGAAGGACCTTCTGAATGAAAACGCGACTCCTAAGTCTCCAGATGAAATAAAGGAGATAATGGCAACGGCAGGTGTTACGCCTGAAGATGATTTTGTGGTCTACTGAACAATGGGTATAAGATCAGGATATGTATCCTCGATCCTCAGAGCCGTTGGCTTTGAAAAAGTTAGAAACTACGAAGGTTCTATATACGAGTGGTCTGCAGACCCGAGTATGCCTATGGAAAAGTAGTTTGAATGGCACTGCGAATTCGCAGTGCCTTTTTTGCGCTTTCTGCATTATGAGCGGGCAATGGGGGTAATATAGAAAATATAGAATGGCGGCTTATACAATCAGATGACGGGTGGTAAAGTATGATACAGATAAAGGTTCCCAAGGATGTTTTGGACATTATAGACACGCTCACTGAAAGAAATCACGAGGCCTATGTCGTGGGAGGCTGCATTAGGGACAGCATAATGGGGCACAGGGTCAACGACTGGGACATATCCACCTCGGCCGAGCCGGAAGAGGTGATGAGCATATTCGAGAGCATAGAAGGCTTCAGGGTCATACCTACAGGCCTAAAGCACGGGACTGTGACCGTCCTCTACAACGGGATTCACTACGAGATAACAACCCACCGGATAGAAGGCGAATACAGCGACAGGAGAAGGCCCGACAGCGTAAGCTTCACTCAGGATGTCCAGGACGACCTTTCAAGGCGGGATTTCACCATAAATGCCATGGCCTACAGCCATGAAAAGGGGATTGTAGACCCCTTCGGAGGCTTGGAGGACATAGAAAGAGGCATCGTGCGCTGCGTGGGCGACCCGGACAGGCGTTTTGACGAGGATGCCCTGCGGATGTTCCGGGCCGTGAGGTTTGCAACGCAGCTTGAATTCGAAATAGAGGAGAACACCTACGCGTCGATATTCCGAAACAGAAGGCATGCGTGCCACGTCAGCGTGGAGAGGATAAGGCAGGAGTTCGACAAGCTGCTGCTTTCCAGAGTGCCGTCAAAAGGCATAAGGCTGCTCGTAGATACCAGGCTTATGGATTACATAGCGCCTGAGGTGTACGACATGGTGGGCTTTGACCAGAGGCATCCCTACCATGACAAGGAGCTTTTCGAACACACAATGGTAGTGCTCGACAACACTCCCCAGACTCTCAACGTCAGACTGGCGGCTCTGTTTCATGATATAGGCAAGCCCAGGTGCCTGGAGCTGGACGAGCGGGGCATTGCCCATTACTACGGCCACGATGATGTAGGAGCGGAGCTTGCCAGCTCGATACTCAAACGTCTGAGATACGACAAGCGCACAATAGAGGCGGTGGAGAATCTAATAAAGGAGCATATGGACCAGCTGGAGGGCTTCACTAAAAAGGGAATAAAGAGGTTCATAAACAGACTGGGAAGACAGAATCTAGAGGACTACTTCAGCCTCATCTACGCTGACGTGCTCGGCTGCAAGGAGCCCTTCGACTTTGCCTATCTCGAGGATTTCAAGGCCAGGGTGCACAGTGCGCTAATGGGCAAGGAGCCGATGACCATCAGCGACCTTGCAGTGAACGGCCACGACCTGATCGCGCTGGGATTCCCTCAAAGCAAGATTATGAGTGACACTATACACTACCTTTTTGATACAGTGCTCGAGCATCCCGAGCTCAATGAAAGGGATAAATTGCTTGATTTGGCCAGGAAAAAACTGGATGAATTTAAATATTAATATTAAGGAGGAAATGCCGTGAAACCTTTAATAGGGATAACAACAAATTTCATGATGGGAGAGACGGGCCACCTTGCGGGCCAGGAGAGATACTTTCTTGAAGAGGACTATGTAAGAGCCATAGAAAAATCAGGTGGAACGTGCATACTGTTTCCCCACACATCTGATGTCGAGAACTTCGCCAAATACCTTGAGATGGTCGACGGGGTCGTGCTTTCCGGCGGAATAGACATAAATCCCATGTTCTACGGGGACGAGCCCCTGGAAAAGACAGGCTACTTCAACACGAAGAAGGACTTTTTCGACGTGGAGCTTACCAAGAAGGCGATACAAAGCCATGTGCCCATACTTGGAATATCAAGGGGCATACAGGTTATAAACGTGGCTCTGGGAGGTACTCTCTACCAGGATGTCTGCTACAAGGGCGAGAATGTCCTCAAGCACTTCCAGGAATCCAAAAGGAGCGACAAGTCGCATTGCATAACAATAGCCCCAGGCTCGTGGCTCCATTCAATAATGGGCGAGGAGAAGGTGTTCGTAAACAGCTTCCACCATCAGGCCATAAAGGATATTGGCAAAGGGCTGAAGGTGGTTGCGCAGTCGGCAGACGGCATAATTGAGGCAGTTGAGCTCGAGGGCGAAACCTTCGTTGCTGGAGTCCAGTGGAATCCCGAGTGCATGGCGGAAGAGCACAAGGAACAGCTGGCTATTTTCGAAAGCTTCATAAAGGCGTGCAGCGAGTAGCAGAAATAGCAGATTGCACAGACATAAGCATAGCAAAAACATAGATGGGCTCCGAATACAATTTATCGGAGCCCTTAGTATGTTCTACTCACTATGTTTAGCCGAATTGGCTGCTATGTTGACAGCGTCCCATACACCCGAAAAAGGAGGCGCATAGACAAGGTCGAGATAGCCTAGCTCATCGAGCGTCATGCCGGCATGTATCGCAGCGGCGAACACATCGGCCCTCAGGGCGACACCGTCTTTGCCGGCGAGCTGGGCGCCAAGAAGTCTCTCGGTATCAAGCTCATATATGAGCTTGATGTATATCGGGCTTACGCCCGGATAGTAGCCGGCGTGGTTTTTGGCCTTTATAAAATTGGTACTGACATTAAAGCCATTTTCCCTCGCGGCATTTTCACCTATGCCAGTCCTCGCTATAGTCAGATCCATTATCCTTGTGACAACAGAGCCTACAACTCCAGGGAACTCCCTTGAGCCACCGGCAAGGTTCTCGCCTAGTATCCGGCCCTGCTTGTTAGCGACGGTTCCAAGGGCTATATACTGGTTGTCTCCAAGAAGCCTGTGGTATACGCCTGCACAGTCTCCTGCCGCGTATATGTCCTTGAGGCTTGTCCTCATTTTCCTGTCTATTTCTATGGCGCCGTTAGGAAGCATATCTATGCCTGTATCGCGCAGGAACTCCGTATCGGGACGTATGCCGAGAGCCATAATCAGCATGTCGGCCTTGTATGTGCCCTTGTCCGTCTTTACCGCTTCAACCCTGGAAGTTCCCATTATCTGCTCAAAGCTCTCGCCCATGCTAAGTGTCACATTCTCATACTTGCCTATCTCCGCTTCTATGAGCTCGCTGATTTCGCTCTCGAAAGTTGATAGCACATGGGCATTCCTGTCTATGACCCTGACTCTTTTGCCAAGCCTAATGAAGTTTTCAAGCATCTCAAGGCCTATATAGCCGCTGCCTGCTATCACTATGTCTTCAACATCTCCGGATTCGAGCGCCTCTCTTATTTTCACGGCGTCAGCTATTTTGGTGACCGTGAAGACATTCTCAAGGCCCTTGCCCGGGAAATCCGGGAACACAGGCTTCGCCCCTACAGCTATGACTAGCTTGTCATACCAGTCCTCAATCACATAGCCTGAGGTTTCATCCTGTATGAGCACCTTTCTTGACTGGGGAATGACCTTGACGGCCCGGCAATTGAGCCTTATGTTGATGCCGGAGTCTTCTTGGAACTTCTCCGGAGTGCGCGCTATCAGCGAAGCCTTGTCAGCCACAAGGCCGCCCACGTAATATGGGAGCCCGCATGGGGCGTATGAAACGACATCGCCGCTTTGGTATACTGTAATGTCAAGACTGCTATCCATCCTTGCAGCCTTTGAAGCCACGCTCATGCCCGCTGCGTTGCCCCCGAGTATCACTATCTTTTCACCGCTCATGTGACCACCTCATCATCATATTGATTTCAAAACATCTGCTCCTTCTAAATATTTACCCATTTAAGCCAAACAAATTACTCCTCAACTGCATTTAAAGATGATATAATTGTTGTAAATATGCGACTTGGGAGGCGAAAAAAATGAGCAACATCATAGATAAGGCTAAAGACGTTAGACAGATTCTCAGCAATATCGAAAAAATGGACGAAATGGGCGAGAGGGTCGAGAAGTTTGCCACAAGCTATCCAAAAGCGCACATAGTTCTTAAGTGCGTTAATCCAAACGAGGACATCGACATAACAAATGACTACGAAATAACGTGCGAAGACCTAAAGTCCGTAATGGAGACAAAGAAGGATACATACGTGGAAAAGCTTAAGGAGCTAATAAGGGAAGAAGAGAAGGCGTCAGAGGCTCCGGGCGCGTAGCATTTGCATTCAGTTTGTTGACATGGCACGGCAAATGCTGTAAAATTACAATGTAGCATAACTTAATAGACGAATATTTTCTTCGGGGAGGGGTGAAATTCCCTACCGGCGGTATAGCCCGCGAGCCTTGGAAAAAGGCTGAACTGGTGTAATTCCAGTGCCGACAGTTAGAGTCTGGATGGGAGAAGCAATATATTGTGATGCGCACATGCAATTAAGAATTGTATTTTCCCCTGAAGCCTGCTTCAGGGTTTTTATTTTAACAAAGCTTGCGCAAACTGCCACCCGAAGAATGATTCTTCGGGTTTTTTTGTATTCAAAAATAGCCAAAACAAGTAAAGGCGGTGCTGTTTTGAAAAGCATAGATGAAGCATACATGAAAATGGCGCTCGAGCTTGCAGAAAGAGGCTGGGGACATACAAGCCCCAATCCTCTAGTGGGCTGCGTCATAGTTAAAGACGGCGAGATAATAGGCAGGGGCTATCACGAAAAATACGGCCAGCCTCATGCGGAGGTCAACGCCATAAGGGACGCGGGAGAGAGCTCGCGAGGGGCTACGCTTTACGTCAACCTCGAGCCTTGCTGCCACTATGGAAAGACCCCCCCATGCAGCGAGCTTATAATAAAAAGCGGCCTAAAGAGGGTCGTGGTGGGCATGAGGGATCCGAATCCGAAGGTGCAAGGAGGCGGGATAAAGCAGCTGCTCGATGCAGGAATTGAAGTCGAAACCGGAGTGCTGGAAGAGGAATCGAGAAGGCTCAACGAGATTTTCATAAAGCACATAAGCAAAGGCGAGCCCTTCGTGATACTCAAAACGGCAGTGACTATGGACGGCAGAACATGCACAGTCACTGGCGATTCCAAGTGGATAACGAGCGAGGAGTCAAGGAGCATGGTCCACAGGGTAAGGGCCAATGTGTCATGCCTAGTAACGGGCGTGGAAACTGTGATAAAAGATGACCCGATGCTCAACGTCAGGCTGGAGGGCAACTGGAAAAATCCGCTAAGGGTAGTGCTTGACAGCAAGGCAAGGATGCCGCTTGGCTCGAAGCTCCTGAAAAATGAGCCGGGCAATACGCTGGTGTGCGTGACTGAAGAAGCCAGCTCTGAAAAAATCGAGGCGATAAGGCGCAGCGGAGTCCAGGTGCTCGTGCTTCCAAAATCAGAAAACGGCGTGGACGTAAAGGCGCTTATGGCAAATCTGTCAGAAAGAGGCTTTGACAGCGTGCTCGTAGAGGCCGGAGCCAGAGTTAACACGAGCTTTCTCAGGGCAGGCCTTGTAGACAAGGTGATGGTGTTCATGGCCCCCAAGATTCTAACAGGAGCGGGCTCGCCTTCCTGGACGGCGGGCAGCCCGCCTTCGCTCATGAGTGAAGCGATAGAGCTCGAAGGCATATGGGCCGAAAGCGTCGGCTGCGACATACTTGTGCAGGGCTACATTAAGGGAGGGCGCTTATGTTTACCGGAATAGTCGAAGAGCTCGGAAGAGTCGAGAAGATTGTGAAAAAAGACAAGGGAGTGCAGCTGCACATAAAGGCCGGCAAGGTGCTCGAGGATGTAAAACTCGGGGACAGCATATGCACAAACGGAGTTTGCCTGACGGTGGTGGAGCATTCAAACACGCACTTTGCCGCAGACGTAATGCACGAGACGCTTAGGATAAGCACCCTAGGCAAGCTCAAGACGAACGAGAGCGTCAACCTCGAAAGGGCGATGCTGGCGGGAGGCAGATTCGGGGGACACATAGTTTCGGGCCATATTGACGGCGTAGGCACGATAAAATCCATACAAGACAACGGGATTTCAAAGATATTCACCATAGACATGCCTGAGAGCGTAGCCAAGTATACTGTGATGAAGGGCTCCGTGACGATAGACGGCATAAGCCTTACGATATGCGGGCTCGAGAGGGATTCCTTCCAGGTTTCAATAATACCGCACACGCTTTCAAACACCGTGCTGAGCTTCAAATCGGCGGGTGACAGCGTCAACCTCGAAGGCGACATAATAGGCAAGTACGTGGAGAGGCTAATGGGCTTCAAAAGCGACGAGGCTGCAAAGAAATCGAACCTGACAGCAAATTTTCTGGCTGAAAACGGATTCTTATAGACTTAGGGAGGATGAAGATCATGTTTTGCACTGTTGAAGAGGCGCTCAGCGATATAAGGGAAGGCAAGATAATAATAGTTGTCGACGACGAGGACAGGGAGAACGAGGGAGACTTTTTTCTGCCGGCAGAGGTTACGACTCCCGAGGCAATCAACTTCATGATAAAACACGGCAGGGGCCTTGTGTGCGCTCCTGTAAGCAGGGATATAGCCAGAAGGCTCGGCCTCGAGGGCATGGTCAAGACGAACACCGACAGGAAAGAGACTGCTTTCACAGTTTCAATAGACCATGTCGACTGCACGACAGGAATATCTGCATATGAAAGGGCAAACACCATACAGAAGATGGTGGACGCGGATTCAAGGCCGACCGACTTTACATCGCCGGGCCACATATTCCCGCTTGTTGCAAAGGACAAGGGAGTACTCGAGAGGATGGGTCATACCGAGGCGGCAGTTGACCTTTCAAGGCTTGCAGGTTTCAAGGAAGCCGGAGTTATATGCGAGATAATAAACGACGACGGTACAATGGCAAGGCAAAAGGACCTCTTCGAGCTGGCAAAGAAGTTCGATATGAAGATACTCACAATAGAGAGCCTTGTGGAATACAGGAAGATCAACGAGATGATAGTGACAAGGACCGGGACTGCAAGCATGCCAACAGAGCACGGCCTTTTCGAAATATTCGGCTATGAGGACTATGTAACAGGCAAGGAGCACGTGGCTCTCGTAAAGGGAGACCTCTCAGCGAAGACTCCGCTTGTGAGGGTCCATTCTGAATGCCTGACAGGAGACGTGCTCGGCTCGCTAAGATGCGACTGCGGCAACCAGCTGAGGACAGCCATGAAAAGGATTGACGAATACGGCTGCGGCGTGCTCATATACCTGAGGCAGGAGGGCAGGGGAATAGGCCTTCTAAACAAGATAAGAGCCTATGAGCTCCAGGACAAGGGCATGGACACAGTAGAAGCCAACCTGGCTCTGGGCTTTGAAGAGGACGAAAGGGAGTACAGCCAGGCCTGTGCAATACTCAAGGACCTTGGCGTAAGCAGCATAATACTCATGACTAACAACCCCGACAAGATAGACTCAATGGCCAGATTCGGCATAAGCGTGGAAAAGGCTGAAAGGATTGAGGTGGGTACCTGCGAGCATAACGTCGCATACCTCAAGACCAAAAAGGACAAGATGGGCCACATACTAGAAAAGCTCTAATGAGAATAGTATAGAAATAATAAAGAATAATCATAAAAATAAAAACTGCGGAGGTACAACATGAACATTTATGAAGGAAAACTTTTGGCAAGGGACAAAAAATTTGCAATAGTTGCATCTAGATTCAACGAATTCATAACTTCAAAGCTCATAGGCGGCGCTGTCGACTGCCTTAAAAGACACGAGGCTGAAGATGCAAACATCGAGCTTGTATGGGTTCCGGGGGCATTCGAAATACCGCTTGCCTGCAAGAAGCTGGCTTCAAGCGGCAAATACGACGCCATAATAGCCCTTGGCGCAGTAATAAGGGGCGCGACATCCCACTACGACTATGTCTGCAGCGAGGTTTCTAAAGGCGTAGCCAGCGTGTCGCTTGAGAAGGAAATACCTGTGGCATTTGGCGTTGTTACAACAGAAAACATAGAGCAGGCAATAGAAAGAGCAGGCACAAAGGCGGGCAACAAGGGCTGGGATGCAGCCATCACAGCCATAGAGATGGCCAACCTTATAGACAAGCTATAAAAAATCCTATATGAATTGACAAAATTATTATATATATAATATAATGGACGTAATAATAATTACAACATTAAACTGAGATTCAAGAATAGAGGCGCAGCATTTAAGAGTACTATGGCTGAGGTAAGCACAATGAGGTCATGGGAAAGGAAGTGTTGCCGAAATGCACGGCTTACGCTTAAGGGCCATGCATTGGGACTGCATAGAATATGTGCAGGACTGTCACGCAAGAGTGGAGAGCTATTAAGAATCAGAAGGCACGCCGGGTTTCCGAAAGGAAATCTCCGGATAGAGTTGTGTGAATGTGCGTTCTAGATCCCCTGAATAGGCTTTCAGGGGATTTTTTATTTGGAATCTGGTTTTTTGTCAATTACTAACGAGGAGGATTTATAATGAAAAGATTCAGACTATCACTGCTGCTTACGGCATTATTCGTTATCGTACTTTCAGGCAGCGCATTTGCAGCAGAAGTCGATATTGCGCAGGTCAACTCCGACAAGTTCGGTATATGGACGGTCATACCGCCGCTTGTTGCCATAGCGCTGGCTTTTATAACAAAGAATGTCGTTTTCTCGCTGTTCCTGGGAGTGTTTTCAGGAGTTTTCATGCTGGGGCTTAACGATTCAAATGTAATAGTAGCGTTTTTCAACGGGTTCATGATGCTTATAGACAAGATACTAGGCTCGATGGCTGACAGCTGGAATGCCGGAATACTTCTCCAGTGTCTTACAATAGGCGGTCTAATAGCTCTTGTTTCAAAGATGGGAGGAGCAAAGGCTGTTGCAGAGGCCCTTGCAAAGAGAGCCAAAACTCCAATGAGCGCGCAGATAATCACATGGATTCTTGGACTACTTGTATTCTTTGATGACTACGCCAACTCGCTCATAGTCGGACCTATAATGAGGCCTGTCACAGACAAGATGAGGGTTTCAAGGGAGAAGCTTTCCTTCATAATAGACGCCACAGCGGCTCCTATATCGGGCATAGCCCTAATATCAACATGGATAGGCTACGAGCTGAGCCTTATAAAGGATGCTTACGACTCAGTAGGCCAGACTGTAAATGCATACGGAGTTTTCATACAGACAATACCTTTCAGATTCTACAACATACTGATACTCTTGTTCATATTCTTTACAGCGATATTCCTCAAGGAATTCGGACCTATGTACCATGCCGAAAAGAGAGCCAGAAAGACTGGCAAGGTGCTTCCGGACGGTGCAAAGCCAATGGTTTCAGAAGAGGCAACAGGACTTGAGCCTGCACACGGAATAAAGCTGAGCGTATGGAATGCAATAATACCTATAGGTGTGCTCATGGTATCAGCTTTCGCAGGTTTCTACTACAACGGCTACATGGCGCTCCAGGAGGACGCCGCAGTAATAGCCGCAATAAAGCAAAGCCCATTCTCATTCTATGCGATAAGAGAGACCTTCGGTGCTTCTGATGCAAGTATAGTGCTTTTCCAGGCTGCGCTTATAGGAAGTATCGTGGCGATGGCTATGGGAGTTGGAAAGAAGATATTCACAATATCAGAAGCAATAGAAACATGGATACAGGGAATGAAGTCGCTTGTAATAACAGGTGTAATACTCCTTCTGGCATGGTCGCTTTCAAGTGTAATAAAGGAGCTTGGAACAGCGAAATTCCTGGTTTCAGTTCTATCTGATGCAATGCCTGCATTCCTGCTTCCAACAGTCATATTCATACTTGGCTCTATAATATCTTTTGCAACAGGAACTTCATACGGCACAATGGGCATACTGATGCCGCTTGCAGTGCCTCTTGCGCTTGCAATAAACCCTGAAAACTCATACGTCATAATGAGTGCAGGAGCAGTTCTTACAGGAGCGATATTCGGAGACCACTGCTCTCCAATATCTGACACGACAATACTTTCTTCAATGGGATCCGCGTGCGACCATATAGAGCACACAAGGACACAGATGGTTTACTCGCTTACAGTAGCTGCAATAACAATTCTTTGCGGCTATATACCGGCCGGACTTGGAGTTCCAATAGCAATAGTACTGCCTGCTTCAATAGCAGTAGTAGGAGCAGTTGTGTACTTCTTCGGCAAATCAGTTAAAGACATAGATATCGCAGAAGCAGAAGTAGAAGAAGCAGTATAGATAAATCAATACAAGGGACGGTTCCTGTGGCCCGATTTAGGGAAACAGGGCCCGTTCCCTTATTTTTGTAGATGGGGACGGAACCTATGTCGCGGTTTGATGTCATAGGTCCTGTCCCCTTATAACTTTTTGCAAAAAAATAAAAAACGGCCCATTTAGAGGCCGCCGAGCATATTACTTGCATGGATAATCTGTGAAGAGCTTGTCTTTCATGTAGTCGCGCATGGAATTAAGAAGTTTTGAAGCTGCCTTGTTGTCCTTGTGGAAAGTGCTGGAGTATTCCGCCAATGCCCAGTAGATTATCTTTTGTTCTTCCGGATCATCCACGATAAACTTGTCATCCTCTATTCTCATCAAAAACGCTCCTTGATAAAAAAATAATGATTGCCATAACTTAATTATATGCAAGAAAATCAGGATTTACAAGCCTTTTCGAAAACATTTCCAGAGTTGTTGAATACTTGCTATAATTGTGAGTCAAATAATATTGGAATAAGCTGTTTAAGAAGGCTGATTTTCGTGTATAAATATATTACTTATGGGAATGGAGGTGCCTCATGGTCGGTACAATATTAATCGGAGCAGCATTTTTAGTAATAACATTATTCCTTGTACTTTCAATAGCAGGCTCATTCAGCTTTGAAAAGGAAAGCGAGGAGCTGTCAAAGGCCCAGAGCGAATTTGAAAATGGATACACAGACGAAGCGGTGAGAAAATATATACGCCATCTCGAAAAGAGAAGGCTGCTTATACCTTCCGAGGACGAAGACAAGGTAAGAGAAGTGTGCAACGCTGTAATGTCATCCGATAACATAAGCGAAGAACTCAAGACAACGCTTGTGAATGTCGTAGACAGAATACTCGACAACTGCAGGGTATACGTGCCTACAAAAAGTAGAAGAGAGCTCAGGCAATGAACACGGGTAAACAAATAAAGATATAATGAAAAAATAAATGAATATAATATACTGAAAAAGAGCGGCGGAAGATATTTCGCCGCTTTTAACATATCATGAAAAATAAGGAGGATGCCTTGTGAAAAAGAACATATCATGGGAAGAATATGAAAGCTTCATGAGGGAATGCGATCCCTACAATAGATACGACTATGCCTTCTCCGGGATATACGCCGGCAGCCAGGAAGAGCTTCTGGAGAAGGTCCTTGAGCACGTAGAGAAGAAATATCCCGAAGGCATCCCGGAAAGGCTAAAGGAGGCCCTGAACCCTGGGAGGAATTACACATTCGAAAAGCCGGGCTGCTACGACTACATACAAAGCAGCAAGCTTGCCTCCAAGATAATGATATACCCGATACAGAGGATATACGAAGAGCTTTGGAAGGCGAGAACGGACTATGAATACATAAGAACAGAGGGCATAGAAAGCGATGACTGGTATTCGTACGGCAAGCTGCTTCAGGAACTGGATAAGGAATCTCTGAGACATCAAAGAGGAGCCCGAATATACGCCAGGAATGAAGAAGAACTCAAGGAAAAGACTATAAAATACCTGAACGCCAATTGTCGCCACCCGCTGAAGGATGTGTTTGTAAGGCTTGCTGAATTCTACAGCTGGTTTGAAGAGGAAGGCTACTATGACATCAATTACGAGACAATGAATCCGAAAATGAGAAACAGAAACGTAACCATGATTATGCCAATAACAAGGCTCTACGACATTTATCTTGCTGAGTTTGGAATTTCTAAAAAGTCAACATAAATTTTTATAACTTTTATAAAAAATTGATTAAAGTAATGATTTACAAGGTATATATCTATTATCAAAAGTTAAGATGGAAACCTTGGTAATACATAGTCCCAAGAAGTAAAAATACCACCTTTTGAAAATATTAAAAAAATCTTAAAAAATTATTAAAAAAATGATTAGAAATAAAATGACGAGGTATAAATCAAATATACAAATCAAATAATTTTAGCAGACGTAGATAATTCCAAACAATGCATGAAGCAGCCAGAGGGGTGGTGCTAATGCTAGGCGGATGGAAAAGGTTTTTAGAAATAGTTGCAATGAGGAAGGACGAAAGAGGACAAGGATTAGTGGAGTATTCATTGATAATACTGCTGATAGCCGTTGGTGTGGTAGCAAGTCTTGGAGATTTTGGTTTAGGTGTATATGATATATATGATGAAATTTGGGAATCAATAAAAGCTATATTATAGAATCTAAGCTTTAGTGTTAATTGTAAAGCATAAATAAAAGGAGGGGTTATAATGTTAAGGTATTTAATGGATTATATGAGGTTTAATGTACTTAAGAATGAAGAAGGACAGGGTATGGTTGAATATGGACTTATTATTGCTCTTGTAGCAATAGCTGTTATGGCTACTCTAGGACTTATGGGTGGCGGTATAGAGGGAGCATTCCAAGAAATAATTGATAAGTTGGCAGAATAATGGTATTAATAAAACAAAAGCCTTGCCTTATATATAAGGCAAGGCTTTTGTTTTATATGTTTATATGTCGCTTCGAATCGGCTGGTGAAAGCCCAATAGAGGTAATAATAGTGCTAACCGTTAGCCAAGAGTAAGGATGTCCATAGTTAGGTGGAATTTGAAGGAAGCTTAATAGTGAAAATAAAATTTTGAACGCCTTATACAAATATATTTGTTATGACTATTTTGAGGGTATATAAATCTCATACGACAATATCCACAAAAAAACACACGAGCGGGGTGGTGATTATGTTATTTTCCAAAAGGGTAAAAAACAGAAAAGGACAGGCGTTGGTAGAAATGGCTCTTTCGCTGTTGATCATGCTGAACATAATGCTTGGCATCGCAGAATTTGGCTAGCTTTTCAAATCATATATAGTAGTCACGAATGCTTCAAGAGAAGCTGCTAGAAAAGCGGCGGTTGACACCAATTATTCTGCGATTGAAACTGCGGTTGAAGCGAGTTATGCCGGGACTTCAGTAACCATTTCATCTGGCGGAGGCAATGTGACGGCAGTGGCCAATCAAGCTTATGACACGATTACGCCTATTGTTGGAGATTTGGTTAAAGCGGCATTTGGGGGAACCATCAATATAGAAATAACGACTGTCATGAAGAGTGAAACCTAATTGAAAGGGATGTGAGTTGACTTAAAATAAAAATAATATACTCGGGGGGATGGCTATGAAAACTGACAAAAAAATGGTGCTGCTTTCTATTTTGCTTGGACTTATAACTACATTCGCGGTATACAAGTATGTTGACCAGATTATATCTCAAAACGACGAAGCGACATTCACAAAGGTTTGGATTGCAAAGGCTGACATTCCTGCAAAGACAAAGATAACTGCCGATATGGTGGAAAAGAAGGGGATTAAGGATGACCTTATAGCTAAAGGAGCCTATACGGAAAGCGACGTGGTAGTTGGAAAATACGCAATAGACAACATAGCCCAGGGAGAGCAGCTCATTCGAGACAGAGTGGGCACTCTGGAAAAAAGCTACTTCTCGTATAATATTCCAAAGAATCAAAGAGCAGTAACAATAGAGGTTGATTCGGTTACGGGCGTGGCAGACCTCGTAAGGCCGGGTGATTTTGTTGATTTGATTACATATTTTGGGGCAAAAGATCCTTACAACGACGTAGCAAAGGACATGCTTCAGAATGTAATAGTGCTTGCTGTAGACAAGGATTATACTATTGGCAAAGAACCTATAATTGCTGAAGGGTCAGAAGGAGGTAGAAAGATAACCGTTTCTGTTAACGTTTGGGATGCTGAAAAGATAGTGTTTGCACAGGACTATGGGAAAGTCCATCTTGTTCTAAGAAATCCAGACGACAAGGATATACAGGAAACTAACGGTATAACTAGAATAGATATAACCAATAGATAATTTGAATTTGTGGGAGGACTTAGCATGGGAGATACTATTAAGTTGCTGATTGCTGACAGCACATACGAACCTGATAGGAACTTTAATCATATTTTGAAAAGCGAAGGCGGAATTGAAATAGTAGGCAAGGTGGAAACGGGCGACAGGGTTGTTGAAATATCAAAGATTATTAAGCCTGATGTAGTCCTGCTCGATGCCGAAATAGTGGGCCTTGATGCAATGGAGGTTGTAAGGCACTTGCTGAACAACGATCCTAATGTGCTTGTTGTTATGGTATTTACAGAAAAAAACAAGACTTATGTGAAAAGGGCCATGGCTTCGGGAGCGAGGGACTTCTTGGTTAAGCCTTTTACTGTAAATTCTCTTATAGACACTATCAAGAGCCTTTACGAGCTTGACAAGAGCAGAAGAGAGGCCCTTAAAGCTGAAACAGGTGAAAAAAATGAAGAAAAAGAGGCATATGATTTCAGATTGCCTACTGAGTCTAAAATTGTAACTCTTTTCAGCACTAAGGGCGGGGTGGGCAAGAGCCTTATAGCGATAAACCTTGCGGTGTCCATAGCTGACAAGACAAAGAAAAAGGTGGCGCTAGTAGACCTTGACCTCATGTCCGGTGACATAGCCCTGATGCTCGACCTATATCCCAAAAGAACGATTGTGGACATGGTAAAGGACATGAATGGAATCGACAAGGATACCCTTCAGGACTATCTCGTACATCACAGCTCGGGTCTCAGTGTGCTTCCTGCACCTATAAGCCCTGAGCAGGCCGAATACATCACAAGTAACAGTCTGGAGAAGATAATTTATATTTTGGCCAGAAACTACGACTATATTGTCATAGACACGGGCCCTTCCTTCAAGGAGGTCAATTTGACAGCCCTTGACATGTCAAACCATATTCTCTTTGTTACTACGCTTGACCTGCCGTCGGTAAAAAGCTCCAGGGTAGGACTTGACATCATGAAAAAGCTTAATTACGAGGACAATAAGGTCAATCTCATACTCAACAGATACAGCAAAAAACACGGCATAAGCATAAAGGACCTTGAGAAGACAGCCAAGAAAAGTATTCTCAATGTGATACCGATGGACGATGCAATAGCAATATCGTCTATAAATACAGGAGCCCCTTTCATGCTCAATAATTCAAGGAAGCCGATAGCGAAAAAGATATCAGAAATCTCGGATTTTATAATACAAGGCAAGTAATTTTCGAGAAATTTATTTTGGAGGTGAGGCTTTATGGGTCTTATGGACAGACTTAACAAGGGGAAGGCTTATGAGGCTGAAATAGATAAAGAAGATGATGAGTTGGAGGTCTCTGAAGAGACATACCAGATAATAGATAAGATTCAAGGCAGGCTTATAAAGGCTACTGAGAAAAAGAAGCTCAATGACAGCGAGCTTAAAGAAAAGATCACCTTGATACTTGATGAGATAATTGAGGAAGACAATGCCTTTCACACCAAAAGCGAGAAGGAAGTAATAATAACCAAGACCATGAACGAGATAGTGGGCTACGGTCCCATTACGGACCTTATAAACGACTCAACGGTCACTGAGGTCATGGTGAATGGTGCGAATTTCGTTTATGTGGAGATAGAGGGCAGAATCGAGAAAACAAAGGTCAAGTTCAGAAATGACTCGCAGCTTATGCACGTCATCGAAAAGATAGTGACTCCCCTGGGAAGGAGAGTGGACGAGTCCTCGCCAATGGTGGATGCAAGGCTTCCCGACGGCTCGAGGATAAATGCCATAATTCCTCCCTTGGCCCTTAACGGTCCAGTCCTCACGATAAGGAAATTCGCCGAGGACCCGTTCACGGTTACGGACCTTATTGGCTTTGGAACAATGAGTCCGCAAATCGCTGAATTCTTGAGGGTTTGCGTGGAAAGCAGGCTCAATATGCTTATATCTGGAGGAACAGGAAGTGGAAAGACAACAACTCTTAATGTGGTGTCCTCCTTCATACCGCCCGACGAGAGGATAGTCACCATAGAGGACGCCGCGGAGCTCCAGCTCCACCAGGAGCACGTTGTAAGGCTTGAGTCGAGACCTCCCAATATTGAAGGCAAGGGAGCTATCGTAATAAGGGATCTGGTCAGGAACGCCTTGAGGATGAGGCCGGACAGGATAGTAGTCGGTGAGGTTCGTTCCGGAGAGGCCCTGGACATGCTCCAGGCCATGAACACTGGCCACGACGGCTCCATAACTACAGGCCACGCCAACTCCCCCAGGGACATGCTGGCCAGGCTCGAGACTATGGTTCTTATGGCGGGAATGGACCTGCCTCTAAAAGCCGTAAGGGAGCAGATAGCCTCGGCCATAGACATAATAGTGCATCAGGCCAGGCTAAGGGACGGAACCAGGAAGATAGTAAGCATTATGGAGATACAGGGCATGGAAAACGATGTTATAACCCTTCAGGAGATATTCAAGTTTAAAAATGAAGGCAGGGATTCGAGAGGAAGAATAAGAGGCGAGCTTGTGGGCACCGGAATAAAGCCGAAGGTGCTGGATAAGATAAAGGAAGCCAACATCAAGATAAACGAGGACATTTTCAGATAATCCGTTGGCGGGGGTGATGTGATGTTATATTTTTTATTGATATATGTTTTTCTGTCAACAGTTCTCCTGGTTACGATGCTGATAGACGCATCGGGTTATAAAAAGCCTGTAAAGCGGCTAGGCAAATACCTTCAAAAGGGAAATTACACTGACCTTGATGCTGATGATTTAAAAAAACCCATTTTAACAGCATCAGAGTTTAAGGATTATTTGAAAAAATTCGAGAAGGGTACTGAAAAGTTCGGATATCTTAGAAACCAAAGAGACGCTCTGGACAGAAAACTTGAAAATGCGGAGATTCTACTTACCGTAGAAGAGTTTGTGGCAGGCTCGGTTTTTCTTGTGCTGGTATCAACATATCTTGGCTATGCGGCCACATCAAGCATACCTGGGGGAGTTATGTCCGGAGTACTTGTTGCAGCAGCCATAGCGCTTTTGATAAGAGTTAAAAGGAGAAAAAGAATCGAGAATCTGGACAAGCAACTAGGAGACGCCCTTACGATGATGGCGGGAACCCTGAGGGCTGGCTATAGTTTTCTTCAAGCCATGGACACGGTGGCAAGGGAGATGCCAAAGCCTATTTCTACGGAATTTGGAAAGGTTATTAAGGAGATACAGGTAGGTGGAGGCATGGAAAAGGCTCTCGATAACATGTTGAAGAGATCATATACGGATGACCTTGACCTTATGGTAACCTCCGTACTTATCCATAGGCAGATTGGAGGCAACCTGGCTGAGATACTCGACAACATATCATCCACAATCCGCGACAGGATCAAGCTGAAGGGTGAGGTGAAGGTTCTAACCAGTCAGGCGAGGCTTTCCGGCCTTATAATTGCGCTGCTGCCCTTTGGATTTGCTGTAATCATAAGCTTTATAAATCCTGAACACATGAAAACGCTTATAAGCGACAGGCTGGGCCAGTATCTTATAGGAATGGCTCTCATGGGGCAAATAGTAGGTTTTCTTATTATTAAACGGATAACAGATGTCAAGTACTAAGGAGGTGTCTTATGGATTGGACATTTGTCGCGACAAGCTTGGGGATATCGTTTTTTTTGTATTTGGCTATTAACGCCATGCTTGCTCCCTCTATCAGCATTAAAAGAAGGCTGGGAGTCGTGGAGCAGCTTTACGGTGAAGAAGAGAATGTGACTGATGCAAGGCAGCTTCCCTTTAGCGAAAGGCTCCTCGTTCCCTTTAAAACGAAGCTCAAAAATGAGGTTTCAAGGAAGACTCCGAAAGGAGTATTCGAGCAGCTTGAGCTCAAGGCTGAAAGGGCAGGTGAGCCCTACGGCATCGGAGCCACAGGCTGGATAGTAATTAGAATTATTTGTGCTGTCATAATACCTGTCTCGGCGGTTTTACTTATGGTTGACAGCGAATATGCAATTGCCATGAGGGTTCTGCTTGTGATATGTTCCTTTGCGGCCGCATGGCTGCTGCCAAACCTGTTGCTGGACTACTATATCAGAAACAGAGGCAAGGTCCTTACAAGGCAGCTTCCCGACGCTCTTGACATTCTGACTGTAAGCGTGGAGTCGGGACTTTCATTTGACAGCGCCGTAGTCAAGCTCGTAGAAAAGAGCAAGAATGATATCGCAAAGGAGTTCGAAAAAGTAATCTCCGAGGTTCAGCTAGGCAAGACAAGAAGGGACGCTCTCAAGAACATGGCCCAAAGATGCGATGCGGACGATGTGAGAGTCTTCATATCCGCAATAATACAGGCGGAGCAGCTGGGTGTCAGCATAGGAAGGGTGCTTAGAATTCAGGCGGAACAGATAAGGACTAAGAGAAGGCAAAGAGCTGAGGAGCTCGCAATAAAGGCACCTGTAAAAATGATTATTCCTCTCGTTTTATTTGTTTTCCCTGGACTTTTCGTAGTAATACTTGGTCCGGCCCTAATACAGATAAAGAATTCGCTGCTCTAAGGTGACCACATGAAGATAATATCAATGGCAAATGGGAATGTATTATTTGGCAGGGTCCGCCTTGCTGATTCTTTTTTAAAAAGACTTCGTGGTCTAATGGGTATTACAGGCCTTGCCGAAGGGGAATGCCTGGTAATAACTCCCTGCAGTAGCATACACACATTTTTCATGAAATTCGCAATAGATGTCGCTTTTGTCGATAGGGATTTGCGTGTGCTTAAGATTGTAGAGGGCCTTAAGCCCCGCAAGACAGTAATGCCCGTAAAGGGCGCATACAGCGTCATAGAGGCTGATTCGAGGTTTTCGCCTATGAAGGGATTGAATGTAGGCGATGTACTAAAGCTAATAGATGAATAGGATAAAATTGGCGGACGCGGAAATGGTATTATGTTTCCGCCTTTTTCATGCAAAAAAATAAGTGAAAAAGCTAAGCCTCAATTATAGGAGTCTGGCGTTTTGTTTTTATCGTAAAAAAAAGAGATGTCGAGTTTTTATATAGATTCGACATCTTCTTGTTCTAATAATTTTCCAAAAGAGGAGCTTCCTCTCCAAGCTTTGAAATCTCGATAATCGACTCCTTGAGGCTGAATGGCAGGCTTACAAATTCGAGTCCGCCCCTGTAGCAGTCTTCTCTTTTGTCCACCCACATGACCTTGCCCATAACCTTGTATGTACTCAGGCCGAAAGGAAGCTCGAAAATCAAAATATTCCCTTTCGATATGCTGCTGGATGACTTGACTCCCACGCCGCCTGCGGATATGTCAACTATATAAAGCTCTAGCGGATTGTCAAGCTCTATGAGCTCTTTTTCATCATAGTATCTCCAGCACACTGTCTTATCTTCATGCCTGACCCTGGCATGGTGTCTTAATAAATGCGGATTCATAATTAGCTATTCCCCCTTAGTTTGCAAGAGCACAAACTTTTATATTTTTATGCTTTTATGTTAATATAAATGCCATGAAAGTGATGAATTTAGTTGCCTATATGCGTGTTTGGCACAGTTATGGATATATATCATATAAGACAAATAAAATTTGCGGCTATTGATTAAATACCCCCGTTAGGCTTTGTGAAACGATTTCGTTAAAATGTTTTTAATTTCAATTTAAGAAAGGGGTCCTCTGAATTATGAAGGAAGCCATGTATTACAACTTATTGGATGACCACATAGAATGCCGGCTGTGCGCCCACCATTGTCGTATAGGTGAAGGAAAGACTGGCATATGCAGGGTCAGGAAAAACATAGGCGGAAAGCTTTATTCCCTCAACTATGGCAAGCTTACAGCAATACATGATGATCCGGTAGAGAAAAAGCCTCTCTATCACTTCATGCCGGGAACAAGGACGCTGTCCCTGGGAAGCTACGGCTGCAACTTTTCATGCAGGTTCTGCCAGAACTATGAGATAGCCCAGGAGCAGCCAAGCTTTCTAATAGACAAGACTCCTGGGGATATTGTGGACATGGCAATCATAGAGGGCTTTCCCTCAATAGCCTACACATACAACGAGCCTACTGTTTTTTACGAGTTCATGCTTGAAACCGCCAAGCTGGCCCACAGCAAGGGACTCAAAAATATAATGGTCACCAACGGCTTCATAGAAAGGGAGCCCCTGGAGGAGCTTCTTGAATATATGGACGCCTTCAATATAGACCTCAAGACCTTCAGTGACGATACCTACAGGAGAATGTGCGGCGGCAGGCTGGAGCTGGTTCTTGAAACTATAAAACTGGCAAGCAGCAGGAGCCATGTTGAGGTTACGACGCTGATAGTAACGGGAATGAACGACATGGAGGAAGAGCTGACTCAAATATTCCAGTGGCTTGCAGGCGTGGATAAAGACATACCACTTCACCTTTCCAGGTATTTCCCCGCCTATAAATATCATGAGCCTCCGACTGACATTGATTTCATGAAAAAAATGCACGAGAAGGCAAAGAAATACTTAACCCACGTCCATCTTGGAAACATATTTTGATAAGGAGAATGGATATGACATTTATAAAAGGAATAGCGATGTCACCGCATCCGCCTATAATAGTACCCGAGATAGGCAGGGGCGAGGAGAAAACGGCCAGTAAGACAATCGAGGGGATGAAAAAGCTTTCAGAGGATATCGAGAGAATAAAGCCTGAGACAATCATATTCATTACTCCCCACGGCAATGCATTTTCGGATGGGCTGTGCGTGCTTGATGAAGAAAGGATTGCAGGGGATCTTGGACAGTTTATGAGGCCCGACATGGAGTATGAAAAGGAAGTGGACATTAAACTAAAGGAAGCTATACGTAAAAGCTTCAACGAAAACGGAATTCCAAGCATATTCCTGAATGAAAACAGGGCTCATATGTACGGAGTCAGAGTTGAGCTTGACCATGGATGCATTGTACCAATGTACTACATCGACAAGGCATACGACAGCTACAGGATAGTCCACATAACAATAGGCATGCTTGGCCTTATGGACATGTACAGGGCCGGCATGGCGCTAAGGGATGCAGTTGAAGAGACCGGAAGGAATACTGTAATAGTCGCAAGCGGAGACCTTTCCCACAGGCTAAAGGATGACGGGCCTTATTCATACAACCCTAAGGGTCCGGTGTTCGATAAAACCCTTGTTGAAGCAATAGAAAAAGGCGATTATGAGTCTGTAGTCAGAATGCCCTCAAAACTGTCAGAGCCGGCGGGGGAGTGCGGCTTAAGGTCTATTGTTATGGCCTTGGGCAGTATAGACACCTTGCCGACTGAGCCTCATGTGTATTCATACGAGGGGCCTTTCGGGGTAGGCTACATGACGGCCTTCATAGAGGTCAAGGCGGGCAAGACAGAAAGTTTATTGGAAGAATTAAAAAAAAAGAATCTAGACCACTATAGTATTATGAAGGAAAGTGAAGACGCATTCATCAAGACGGCTCGGGCGGCAATAGAAAAGTGGGCCAAGGAAGGCGAGCAGCTCAGCTGGCACGAGGTGAAAAATTCGGTTTTTCAGGGACGAAGCGAACTGGTTGACGGCCTGGAGGAAAGAAAGGCCGGCGTGTTCGTATCGATACACAAGGACGGCTGCCTGAGAGGCTGCATAGGCACCATAAGCCCTGTAAGAGAGTGTGTGGCAGAGGAGATAATATCAAACGCGATAAGCGCAGCCTCGAAGGATCCCAGATTCGCGCCTCTTAGGAATGACGAATTGACGGAGATAGAGATAAAGGTAGATGTTCTCGGAGGTCTTGAAAAAATTGCTTCAGAAGGGGAGTTAGACTCGTCAAGATACGGTGTTGTGGTGGAATCTGGGGATAAGAGGGCTCTTCTTCTTCCGAACCTGGACGGCATTGATTCTGTTGAAAAGCAGCTGGAAGTAGTCAAGAGAAAAGCAGATATAGATGAAACTGAGGAATGTGAGATATACAGATTTGAAGTTGAAAGACACGAGTTTAACTAGCGTCAGGCTATTATTCTGATTAACAGGAATTATAACGGTTATAAACAAGATATATAAAAGCAAGCGCGGGGGATTGCCATGAAAAAGGAAGAATTGCTGATAGAAATAGACCAAGAGAGCCTGAGAAAATTCAAAACTCTATGCAGGCAAAAATCAAGAAAACCTAAGCATGAAATACTGGATTATATCAATTATGTGTTGACAAATAAGCCGATATTACTTTTGGAAAAAATTGAAACTATATATCCCAAAAAACAGATAAAAATACGAGTTGAACTTGAAAAAGCTCAGAATCTTCGAGATTTTTGCCGTGCTCATAATATGAGCGTGGAAACCCTTATCGAAAGTTTTATAGAGGCCCAAATCAAGGACGATGACATAGCTTAGGGTATTTTGGAATTATAAAACGGCTGCTGCAATTTTGCAACAGCCGTTTTATTGCGGATTTTATTCAATATCTACTATTTTTTCTTCCTTTTTAACCTCTTCAGACTTTGGAAGGACAACAGTCAGAATGCCATTGTCAAATTTTGCCTTTATTTCGCCTTCTTTAATATTTTCAAGATAGAAGGAACGTCTCAAGCTGCCATAGCTTCTTTCTCTTCTTATAAAGTCTTCCGTTTTTTCCTCAACCTCTTCCTTTTTCTCTGCCGAAATAATCAGATAGTTGTCCTTGATATTTATCTTTATCTCTTCCTTTTTAAATCCGGGAAGCTCTGCTTCGAGTATATACTCCTTGTCGGTTTCTCTTATATCAGTTCTCATTCGGGTTTCAGGGAAAAAGTCCTTTGCTGGAAGCTTGAGGAAATCATCGCCAAGCATCTCGTCAATATACTTTCTAAGGCTATCCCTTCTCTTGTCTAATGGTGTAAGCCAGTTCATAGAATCACCCCTTCGATAAATTTACAGAAAAAGCAAATGAACATTGTTCAATAATAAATATACCCATATTGCCAAATAATTAATCCATATAAGTTCTCGGTACTTAGTTGATATGGAAAATATTCAGTTGGATTTTAGCTATAAAAGAAAGCACACTGGGTATAAAACAAAAAGAATAATCTTATCTTAAAAAGCCTTAATTAATAGAAAATCATTTCGGCTGTTTACTAGGTTATAAGCCTATGGCTAAAAGCATAAAAGGAGGTTGTTTGAGTGAAAAAGTTCATAAAAATCTTGAAAAATAAAGACGGAATAGCTCTGGTGATGTTAGCTTTGATGAGTACGGTTCTTCTTGGATTTTCAGCCTTGGCTGTTGATGTAGGTATGATTGCTTACACCAAGTCGAAGCTTCAAAGTGTCGCTGACGCGGCTGCTTTGGCTGGAGCTCATGATTTGCCAAGTGCAGCCACTGCTAAAAGTACAGCAATATCCTATGCTGGATTAAACGAAGTGGAATCATCAGAAATTATGCCTACAACTCCGTATGATGGGGATTCAAAAAAAATTGAGGTTGTCTGCACAAGAACAGTACAATATACTTTTGCTAAAATTTTGGGATTGACGCAAACTGACGTGTCGGCGCGTGCGGTTGCAAAAAATAACAAGTGGGATGGAGAGGCGCTGCCCTTTATAAACCTAGAAAAGTACGGAGCGGAAGGCTCTAAGCTTTCGGGCTGGGATCATGTTAGTCCTGGTGATAAGGAAAGGATACACAATGATGATCTGACCATATCATCTAACAGCATTAAAGTAAAAATAGATGATGGAACAATTATGTTTAAAAAGGGTAAAGATTTGAGTGGTGTGGCTGATCCCTTGAAGGCAATATTGATAGAAGGAAATACTGTTTACATGTTTGGGTTGTCCAATGATAAGGTTGGGAAAGCCCCTTATGACAAATTAGACAACAAACAGTTAATACCACTTTCAGATACGGTTGTTTTTAAATGCACAGTTATTGGAAATTATGTAAAAAACAATGACAAGATATCCTTGAGATTAGAGCAGGTTTACAATTACGATGAAGAAATTGAAGGATTTGATATAGATGATAATCCTCCAAACCTGGTTGAATAAATTAAATTATATATGAATTCGAAATATGCCAAAGCACTTCCTGTTTATATCGGAAATTGAAATATAAATTAATTCGAATAGCTATCCACTTGACAAATATACAGATATTAAATATTATTTAAAGGTGAAGAAAGTTTTTTAAATACAAACTAAAGGCTTCGATTAGGACAGTAGTGCATGGAAACTGCTTTTAGAGAGGCGGCCGCTTGGTGGAAGGCTGTCAGCAAGAAGTGTATGAATATCACCTATGAGCCCGAAGGCTGAAATCCTTGTGAGAATAAGCCTTTGCGAGAGTGGATGCGTTAAATCCGCATAAAGTGTCAGAACAAGGTGCATTTGATTAAAGTGCATAGCTTGCTCTGTTCATTTGGGTGGTACCGCGAGAATATTCGTCCCAAGTCGTCATGACTTGGGATTTTTTATTTTAAAAATGAAATATAAAAAGGGAAAGGTGATCTTATGAGCAAGTTCGATTCTCTGTGCAACTCGGTCAACGAGACCGAAAAGAAGATAACACAGTTTTGGAAAGAAGTTGACATACTAAATGAAAGCATAAAGGCGAGAGAGGGCAAGACTCCTTTTGTATTCTACGAGGGACCTCCTACAGCAAACGGAAACCCAGGAATACACCACGTAATGGCAAGGACTCTTAAGGACTCTGTATGCAGATACAAGACAATGAGCGGCTATCAGGTTAAGAGAAAGGCCGGCTGGGACACTCACGGACTCCCAGTTGAGATAGAGGTTGAAAAGCAGCTCAATCTTTCAAGCAAGCAGGAGATAGAGGCCTACGGAATAAAGGAGTTCAACGAGAAGTGCAGGGAGTCTGTATTCACTTATGAAAAGCAGTGGAGAGAGATGACGGAGCGCATGGCCTACCTCATAGACCTTGACAATCCGTATATAACTCTCGACAACAACTATATAGAAAGCGAATGGCACATACTTGACAAGTTCTTCAAGGAAGGCCTCATATACGAGGGCCACAAGATACTTCCATACTGCTCAAGATGCGGAACAGGACTTGCATCCCACGAGGTTGCCCAGGGCTACAAGGAAGTCAAGACTGACACTGTAATAGTTGCCTTTAAGAGAAAGGACATGGACGAGTACTTCCTTGTTTGGACGACTACTCCTTGGACTCTGCCTTCAAACGTGGCGCTTACAGTAAACCCAAGCGAAACCTACCTTAAGGTGCTGGCTCAGGGCAATGTGTTCTACGTTGAAAAGAACCTTTCAAAGAAAGTCGTAGGAGAGGATTTCGAAGTGCTCCAGGAGCTTAAGGGAAAGGACCTTGAGTACATGGAGTACGAGCAGCTTATGCCTTTTGTGAAGGCCGACAAGAAGGCCTTCTTTGTTACTTGCGGAGACTATGTAACTACTGAGGACGGTACTGGTATAGTCCACACTGCGCCAGCCTTTGGAGAGGACGACTACAACCTTGGAAGGGCATACGACCTGCCGGTCCTTCAGCCTGTGGACGAGACAGGACAGTTTGTTGAGACTCCATGGAAGGGCATGTTCGTAATGGACGCCAACTTGGACATAATAAAATGGCTTAAGGCCGAGGGCAAGCTTTTCAAGAAGGAAAAGATGGAGCACAACTACCCTCATTGCTGGAGATGTGGAACTCCGCTGCTTTACTACGCAAAGCCAAGCTGGTATATAGAAATGACTAAGCTAAAGGACGACCTTGTAAGGAGCAACAACGAGGTCAACTGGTTCCCTGGCTACGTTGGAGAAAAGCGTTTTGGAAACTGGCTTGAAAACGTGAACGACTGGGCGCTTTCAAGAAGCAGATACTGGGGAACGCCTCTTAACATATGGAGATGCGAGTGCGGCGAGCTTGATACTATAGGCTCAAGACAGGAGCTTGTAGAAAGAGCCGTGGAGGATATAGACATATCCATAGAGCTCCATAGGCCGTATGTTGACGATGTGCATATAAAATGCGAAAAGTGCGGCGGCACAATGACAAGAGTTCCAGACGTTATAGACTGCTGGTTCGACTCTGGAGCAATGCCATATGCCCAGCATCACTATCCGTTTGAAAATGCCGAGAACTTCGACTCTGAGCTGTTCCCTGCGGACTTCATATGCGAGGGCATAGACCAGACAAGAGGCTGGTTCTACTCGCTGCTTGCTATATCCGTGTTCATGAAGGGCAGAGCGCCTTACAAGAACGTGCTTGTAAACGACCTGATACTGGACAAGGAAGGCAAGAAGATGTCCAAGTCGAGAGGAAACACTGTAAATCCTTTCGAGCTTTTCGACGAGTACGGCGCTGATGCCCTGAGATGGTATCTGATGTACGTATCTCCGGCTTGGCAGCCAACCAAGTTCGACCTTGACGGACTCAGAGAGGTTCAAAGCAAGTTCTTCGGAACTTTCAAGAACGTGTATAACTTCTTTACGCTGTACGCAAACACAGACAACATAGACGCAAGGGACTTCTTCGTAGAATACAGCGAAAGGCCTGAAATAGACAGATGGATACTTTCAAGATTCAACAGCCTCAAGAAAGAAGTAGAGGCAGAGTGGGAAGTATTCGACCTTACAAAGGTAGTAAGAAAGGTGCAGGATTTCATAAACGAGGACTTCTCGAACTGGTATATAAGAAGGTCGAGAAGAAGATTCTGGGAGACTGAACTTAACGAGGACAAAAAGGCAGTATACAACACAACTTACGAGATACTAGTAGAGCTTGCGCAGCTTATAGCTCCTATAGCTCCATATACATCAGAAGAGGCCTTCAAAAACCTCACAGGCGAGCTTTCGGTTCACACAAGCTACTATCCAAGAGGCAAGGAAGAATTGATAGACGCGAAGCTTGAAGAGAAGATGGAGATAGCAAGAGGACTTGTAACTCTGGGAAGAGCTTCTAGAGAATCTGTAAGAATAAAGGTTCGTCAGCCTATACAAAAAGTGCTAATAGACGGAAAATACGAGAGCGTCATAGGCGACCTTGTGGCTCTAATAAGCGAAGAGCTCAACGTGAAGGAAGTAGTGTTCGAAAAAGACCTGAGCAGCTTCATGAACTTCAGCCTCAAGCCTAACTTCAAGGTGGTAGGCTCTGTGCTTGGAAACAAGGTTAAGACCTTCACTGGAGTGCTGGCAGGCCTTGACGCTTCAGTAGTAGTTCCTAAGCTTGAAGCCGGAGAGAGCGTTGAAGTGGAGCTAGACGGTGAAAAATTCAGCTTTGCCAAAGACCACGTGCTGACTACAATATCGGCCAAGGAAGGCTTCAACGTGGCAATGGAGAACAACCTGTTCGTCATACTCGACACTAACCTTACTCAGGAGCTAATAGACGAGGGCTACGCCAGGGAGTTCATATCTAAGGTTCAGCAGATGAGAAAGTCAAACGGCTACGACATGCTGGACAAGATAAAGATATTCTACAACGCCGGAGAAGAGATAACAAAGGCGGTTGGAGTACACAGCGAATACATCATGAGCGAGACTCTTGCAGAAGCTATAGAAGTTGCAGAGCTTGAGGGCATGGAGGTTCAAAACCTTAACGGCCACGATGCAAGCTTCAAGCTGGAGAGAATATAGCAATAGCAGCATATTAATATTTTTACCAAGCAGCATATAATAGAGCTCTGTATCTATAGAAGCCGCCGGAAAACTCTGGCGGCTTTATTTTGCTTTTTTGGGGTATAAATAAAAAATGAGCTGCAAGCCGGCGAATATTCAGGTTAGCGTGGAGGTGACACATGAGCATAATAGTCGTTTTCGGAGGAACAGGGGATCTTGGCAGAAAAAAGCTAATCCCCGACATATATAATCTGTATGTTGACAACAAACTTCCCCCGGAGTGCAGGATATTCACCGTAGGAAGGTCGAGAAGGACACAGGAGGAATACGAGGAGTCAGTGAAGGACTGCATTTTAAAATATTCGAGATTCGGCTTTGATGAGAACGTCTGGCAGGGCTTTAAGAAGCGGATTTCCTACAGGCAGTTTGATTTCAACGACATGGACGGGTACACGGCTCTTGAAGCCGAGCTTTCGGAAATAGAAGGGGAATGCAAAAAGCCCCTGGGAAGGCTCTTTTACCTTGCGACATCACATGATTTCTTCAGCCCCATAGTCAAAAGGCTCAGGGATTCGGGCATGGCCGACTCCAAGGACTCCTTTAGAAGACTCGTAGTTGAAAAGCCCTTCGGCAGGGATATTGAAAGTGCCAGAAGGCTGAATGAAGAAATGAGGAGCGTTTTTGCAGAGGAGGACATATACAGGATAGACCACTATCTTGGAAACGAGATGATACAAAACATAATAAGTTTGAGATTTGCAAATGGAATATTTGAGCCGCTATGGAACTCTAATTACATAGACAATATTCAGATTTCGATTTTAGAGGAAGCTGGAGTTGAAGGCAGAGAGGAGTATTATGAAAGTAGCGGTGCAATTCGGGACATGGTGCAAAACCACATACTCCAGCTTGTATCTCTTGTAATGATGGAACCGCCTGCTAGCCTTTCGCCTGGCGATATAAAAAAGCAGAAGCTTAATTTAATAAAGAGTATAAGAGGCGTGACAAAAGGAGACATAGATAAAACTGTAGTCTTGGGCCAATACAGTGAAGGCTTCATAAAAGGTGAGAGTGTGAAGGGGTATAGGAGTGAAAAAAGTGTCGCTTCGGATTCTACCACAGAAACATTTGCTGCGCTTAAGCTTTTTGTCTTGAATTCTAGGTGGGACGGAGTTCCAGTATACGTAAGAACCGGCAAGAGGCTTAACAACAAGCTTCTAAATATTGCGGTTGAATTTAAAAAACCTCTTGGAGTTTATAATCCAGAAGCGTTCGAGGATTCGGAGCCGGTAATACTCTCTATAAAAATACTCCCAGAGGAGAAAGTATCGCTTCAGCTAAACATGAAACAGCCTGGAAGGCTAGATAAGATTGAGCCATTCACAATGTCATTCTCCAAAAAAATCGAGCAGAAGAATAAAAATCCGGAAACCTATGAAAGGCTAATATATGATGCGATTCAAGGCGATTCCACGCGTTATGCGGGTTGGGAAGAAATTGAAAACGCATGGAGGATTGTAGAGCCGATACTGGATTGCTGTAAAATACAGGAGGGAAATATACATTTTTATAATGCAGGCAGCAGTGGGCCTGAGGAAGTTGAGAGCCTCATAGAAAGAGACGGAAGGAAATGGTGGGGAGCGGGGAATCCGAGAAAATAATCGGCATGTACGTTTCGTTTTTTGATTTCCAATGGCTTTTGCGTTTGTGAAATTAAGAATTTTGAGAACTCGCTGCGCTCAGACACTCAAAATTCTTTTAATTTCACTGCACGCCATCGCCAGGAAATCGCAAAACTAAATGTTAAGGCAAGGCAATTCCACGGATTCCTTTTATAGCAAAAGAGAATAAAAAAGATAGTGAATGAATCCAAGGAAACTACAAAAAAAGGAGCTGATTCCATGAAAATAGCAATATGCCAAATGAACGTAACAGAAGGCAAAGAACTCAACATAAAAACAGCCGAGCGCATGCTAAGGGAGGCGGCCTCAAACGGTGCCGACATGGCAGTGCTTCCAGAGATGTTCAACTGTCCTTACGACAACAAGTACTTTCCTGAATACGCGGAAGAATATCCCGGCATAACAACAGACTTTCTGTCGTCGCTGGCGGCGGAACTTGGAATATACATAGTCGGCGGCTCGATACCGGAAAAAGACGGCGAGAGCATATACAACACATCCTACATATTCGGAAGAAAGGGTGAACTTCTGGGAAGGCACAGGAAGATTCACCTATTCGACATAGACGTAAAGGGCAAGATAACCTTCAAGGAGTCGGACGTTCTCGGCAGGGGCGAAGACATTACCGTGTTCGATACAGAGTTTTGCAAAATCGGAGTGGCAATATGCTACGACATGAGGTTTCCGGAACTCATCAGGCTAATGGCCGTGGAAGGCGGAGCCAGGGTCGTAGTAATACCTGCCGCTTTCAACATGACGACTGGTCCTGCCCACTGGGAGCTCACAGCCAGGGCGAGGGCGCTAGACAACCAAGTATACTTTGTGGCCGCATCACCTGCAAGAAGCATGGAATCGAGCTACACAGCCTACGGCCATTCAATGGTCACTACGCCTTGGGGTGAAGTTGCAGTCCAGGCAGACGAGAAGGAACAGATAATCTATTCGGAGCTCGACATGGATTGTGTGGATAAAGTACGAAGCGAGCTGCCGCTGCTTGTCCACAGGAGAACTGATCTGTATGCAATTCGTGACAAAAAAAGCGGCGGGGAATACTAGGTGTGAAGTTTGGACGAGACATCAAATATAGAGTATAATGTAATGTAGGGAGTGCAAAAAGAGGCGAACACCTCTTTTTTGTTTTAGGGAGCCACAGCATTCTAAATATATTGGAAACAGGTGATTGATAGTGAACAATGACATAGAAAACAAGTATTCACATCTGAATGAGATGCAAAGAAAGGCGGTAATGACCGCGGAAGGGCCGCTGCTAATACTTGCAGGAGCGGGCTCGGGCAAGACAACTGTGCTGGTAAACAGGATACACTACATCCTGGCCACAAGAGACATTTTTCCGTCAAACATACTTGCCATAACGTTCACCAACAAGGCGGCAAGGGAGATGAAGGAGAGGGTCGAAAGGCTGCTTGGAGAGAGCGCTGAAGGAATATGGATAGGCACCTTCCACTCGTGCTGCGTGAGGATGCTAAGAAGGGACATAGACAAGCTCGGCTACACGAGCTCGTTCGTAATATACGACAGGGCCGACCAGCTCATACTCCTTAAGGATACAATAAAGGAGCTCAACATAAATGAAAAGCTCTACGAGCCCAAGATGGTCATAAACCACATATCGGACGCAAAGGACAAGCTGATAACTCCGGAGGAGTTTGACGGTATATACAGGGACGACTTCAAAATGTCCAAGATAGCCCAGATATACAAGGTGTATCAGAAAAAACTCAGAGAAAACAACGCCTTGGACTTTGACGACATAATAGTCAAGACTGTCGAGCTCTTCGAAAGTCATCCGGAAGTATTGAATTTCTACCAGAGGAAGTTCAGGTATGTCATGGTGGACGAATATCAGGACACCAACAAGGCTCAGTACAAGCTCATAAGCCTGCTTTCGGGACACCACAGGAATCTGTGCGCAGTGGGAGATGACGACCAGTCCATATACGGCTGGAGGGGCGCTGACATATCAAACATACTCAATTTCGAGGATGATTACGAGGATGCCTCGGTGGTAAAGCTTGAGCAAAACTACAGATCGACCTCAGTGATACTTGATTCGGCAAACCACGTCATAAAAAACAACATGGAAAGAAAGCTAAAGCGCCTCTGGACGCAAAAGGACGGCGGCGACAAGATTAAGCTCTTCAAGGCCAGCGACGAGAGGGAGGAAGGCGACTTCATCGCCCGCCAGATAAAAGACCTCGTGGCAAAAGGGGAAAGAAGCAACAGCGATTTTGCGGTGCTGTACAGGACTAATGCCCAGTCAAGGGCGATAGAGGAAGCCCTGATGAGGCAGAACGTGTCCTACAAGATTTACGGCGGAATGAAGTTCTACGACAGGAAAGAGATAAGGGACATAATCGCCTACCTCAGACTGATACAAAACCCGGTGGACAACATAAGCCTCAAGAGAATAATAAACGTTCCCAAAAGAGGAATAGGCGCAAAGACTGTCGAAAAGCTCGAGGATGTCTCGCTTGAGAGGGGAGACAGCGTATACTCGGTGCTGCTTGACATGGAGCATGCGGACTACGTATCTACAAGAAGCAAGTCGAAGCTAAGCGACTTCGTTTCGCAGCTTGGCACCTTCATGGCGATGAAAGAGGTCATGAAAGTATCCGAGCTTATAGAAAAGGTTCTTGAAAACACAGGCTATATAGCCGAGCTCAAGACTGAAAACACTGTGGAGAGCCAGACAAGGATAGAAAACTTAAGAGAGTTCATATCAAGCGCCATCGAATTCGAGCAGATAAGCGAAGACAAGGATCTGGAGACATTCCTGGCGTCCATCTCCCTTGTTTCAGACATAGATGCCATGGACGAGGAGGAGGAGTATGTTTCCCTCATGACGCTGCACAGTGCCAAGGGGCTTGAATTCAAGACCGTGTTCCTTGCCGGCATGGAGGAGGGCATTTTCCCTATAAACCGGGCCATACTCGACGAGACACAGCTTGAGGAGGAAAGAAGACTCTGCTATGTGGGAATAACAAGGGCCAAGGAAAACCTCTTCATGACATACGCGCATGAGAGGACCATATACGGCAGAAGAAATTACGGGGTTGCATCCAGGTTCATAAACGAAATACCAAAGGACCTGACTGAAAGCCTAAACGTGGCGGCCAGAAACGACAAGAGGCAGGCTCAGTCGAGCAGGAATAAGCTTGACGAGAGCATAAAGCAGAATTTCGCGCTGGATGCGGCAAGCTTCGGTGTTTACTCTTCAAAAAATGTCTCGGCGGAAGATACGAGAAGCGGCATAGACAACAGCGACATAGGCCTTGGAAGCAAGATATTGCACCCGAGGTTCGGAGGCGGTACTGTCGTTGCCAAGGATGGCAGCAATGTGACCATAGCTTTTGAAAACAAGGGAGTAAAGATAATAAACCTGGATTATATAAAACTGGAGCTCGCATAAGGCCCCAGGCAGAGTACAAAGAGCATACGGTTTGGAGATGAGACTTATGAACATAGTAAGTGAAGAAAAAGTCTTTGCACAGGAACTGCTGGACTTCATATATGAAAGCCCTACGCCTTTCCACTGCGCGGCTGAATGCAGCAGGCTTCTTATTGAAAGCGGTTTTGAAAGGCTTGAGCTGAGCGGCAAGTGGAGCCTAAAAGAAGGCGGCAGATATTTCGTTGATAAAAATTCATCTGCAATCATAGCGTTTTGCATAAATTCAACCGACATAGAAAAAGACGGCTTCAGGATAATAGCTTCGCACTCGGATTCTCCGGCAATAAAGCTAAAGCCACTGCCTGAGATGTCAGAGCAAGGCTCTTATTACAGGCTCAACACGGAGATATATGGAGGGCCGATACTCAATACCTGGCTCGACAGACCTCTTGGGATGGCAGGAAGGGTTACGCTGATATCAGACAGCCCTTTCAGACCAAGGGAAGCACTCGTAAATTTCAAAAGGCCGTTGGCCGTAATACCAAACCTGGCCATACATATGAACAGGGATGTCAATAAGGGCGTTGAGCTCAACAGGCAGACAGAAATGTCGGCGCTCCTTTCAGTGCTGGAAGGGCAGCTTCCCAAGGAGCATAGTATAAAATCGCTCATAGCCGACGAGCTGTCTGCACAACCTGAGGACATACTGGACTATGAATTATCGCTTTACGAGTACGAAAAGGGCTGCATAACTGGGCTCGACGGTGAGTTCATATCGTCGTCAAGACTCGACAATCTTTCGATGGTGCATGCCGGAATCAGGGCTCTTCTCGATTCAAAGGGCGGCAAGGGAATAAACGTGAAGGTGGTCTTCGACAACGAGGAAGTGGGCTCGTCCACAAAGCAGGGCGCCGACAGTCCCATGCTTAGGAACGTGCTTGAGAGGATAGCCATTTCGCTCTCAAAGGACAGGGAGGATTTTATCAGGGCTATATACAGCTCGTTTCTCATATCTTCAGACCTGGCGCATGCGCTCCACCCCAACAGGCCTGAAAAGAGCGATCCGACAAACAGGCCTATAATCAACAAGGGACCTGTCATTAAGGCGAGCGCAAACCAGAAATACACCTCGGACAGTCATTCGGCCGGCGTATACGATCAGATATGCAGGGCTGCGGGTATAGAATTCCAAAGGTTTGCAAACAGATCAGATGAGCCGGGGGGCTCGACAATAGGACCGATATCGGCGACTCAGCTTGACATTCCTTCGGTGGACGTTGGAAGTCCCGTGCTTGCAATGCATTCGTTGAGAGAGCTCGGCGGAGTGAAGGACCACCACATGATATACAGGAGCTTCATTAAATTTTTTGAAATCGAATAGTTTTTTTGAAGCTAAAACCTGCGGCGATGCATATTTGCCGCAGGTTTTGGTATATATATGAATGTTGCGAATATCTGTGTTAAATTTTTTCGAGTTTGAACATTGAGTAATGTCCTGTAGTAAAATATCAATATCGAATAATATATCTACATATACGGGAAGGCGGATGGAGCTATGAACAATAATGTCAGGCTCGGAGACATACTATTGAAGTTTGGAAAGATAACAGCCGAAGAGCTTGAAAATGCTCTGGATGTCCAAAAAAAGCTCAAGAAAAAACTTGGAGAAGTGCTAATAGAGCTTGGGTATGTCACTGACAAGGACATAATAGAGGTGCTTGAGCACCAGCTGGGAATACAGCACATTGAGCTGGATACCTGCTATATAGAACCGAGCGTACCAAAGCTTATAAGTGAAAGCTACGCGAGTGAAAACCAGATCATCCCTGTGAAGCTCCATGGCGGTGAGCTTACTGTTGCCATGAGCGACCCCTTCAATATAATAGTGATAAGCCAGATTGAGAGGATGCTCGGCTACAATGTAGTGCCGGCAATAGCAACCAGGGGAGAGATTGAAAGGGCCATACAAAGGTATTTCAGTACGCAGAAGGTAGAAAAAGCCGTGGCAGAATTCAAACAGGAGTTCAATCTGATAGACAGGGAGCTTGAAGTCAGTTTGAATGACGATGTGACTGACGCTCCTATAGTGCGGCTTGTGGATTCTATAATAATGCAGGCTGTCCAAAACAGGGCAAGCGACATACATATAGAGCCGTCTCCGGAGAACCTAAGGATAAGGTTTCGAATTGACGGCGAGCTTGTTGACGTAATGCACCCCGACATGAATGCTCATGGGTCAATAGTAACAAGGATAAAGATAATGTCAAAGCTGAACATAGCTGAAAAAAGGGTGCCGCAGGATGGGCGGATAGAGGTAAACGACAGCAGGGGTAATCTGGATCTCAGGATTTCGACAATACCGACCATATACGGCGAAAAGCTTGTAATAAGGGTCATGGACAACCAGAGTTTCCTGAAGACCAAAGATAACCTCGGCCTGTCGGGCAGCAACAGGAATAGATTCAATGAGCTGCTCAGGTTTAAAAACGGAATAGTCCTGGTAACAGGCCCGACGGGAAGCGGAAAGAGCACTACGCTCTATGCCGCTCTTGCAGACCTTAATGATTCGAGAAAAAACATAGTTACGGTGGAGGACCCTGTCGAGTACAGGATGAGCGGCATAAACCAGACCCAGGTGAATCCAAAAACCGGCCTTACATTTTCAACAGGCCTAAGGTCAATACTCAGGCAGGACCCAGACATAATAATGATAGGGGAGATAAGGGATACAGAAACGGCGGAGATTGCAATAAGAGCCGCCATAACCGGCCACCTTGTACTCTCGACGCTGCACACCAATGATGCTGTATCGTCAATAACAAGGCTTTTGGACATGGGGATAAAGCCATATCTTGTCTCCTCATCACTCAAGGGCATAGTCGCCCAGAGGCTTGTAAGAAAAGTCTGCCAGCATTGCATAGAGGATTACTTGCCGGTCCAGGACGAGCTGCTGCTTATAGGAGCAGACAGAGATGAATTTTCCGGAAAGACGCTCAAAAGGGGCAGGGGCTGCAAATATTGCAACAACACTGGTTACAAGGGCAGGATTGCTGTGCACGAGATACTCTTGATAGACAATGAAATAAGGAAGATGATATTTGACGAGAGCAAGATGGAGGCGATCAAGGAATACGCGCTTAGAAACGGAATGGTTACACTACAGGACAGCTGCAAGGCTCTCATACTAGACGGAACCACAACTACGGAAGAATATATGAGGGTAATGTATCTTTAGACAAAACGGCAGACGATACAGGGGGACAAAAACATGACATTGAGAGAATTGGCAAAACTGATTGTGGAGCTCAACGCTTCGGATCTTCACCTTAGCGTAGGAGTGCCGCCGATTGTGCGAATAGACGGAAAACTACAAAAGCTTGAGGGGCATGACCCATGTACGCCATCATCCATTGAAGAGACGGCCATGGAGTTTCTAAATGAAAGGCATATAGAAATGCTGCACGAAAAAGGCGAAACCGACCTGTCTTACTCTGAGGTCGGGGTAGGAAGGTTCAGGGTGAACGTATTCAAGCAAAGAGGCAGTTACTGCGTGGCAATGAGGGTGGTATCCCTCAAGGTTCCAACAATAGACGAACTGGGATTGCCATTGGCAGTCAAGGAATTTGCAGACAAAAAAAGAGGCCTGGTTCTCGTCACCGGACCGACAGGTTCTGGCAAGACAACAACGCTTGCATCAATAGTAGATGAGATAAACAGGACAAGAAGCTGTCACATTATTACGCTCGAAGAACCAATAGAATACCTTCACAGGCATAAGATGAGCATAGTAAATCAAAGAGAGATAGGCAGCGACAGCCATTCATACCAGGATGCGCTCAGGGCGGCGCTAAGGCAGGACCCGGACGTCATTCTGATTGGAGAGATGCGGGATCTTGAGACTATTTCCATAGCCCTGACAGCGGCCGAAACGGGACACCTGGTGCTTTCGACTCTCCACACAATGGATTCGGTGTCGACGATAGAAAGGATAATAGACGTGTTCCCGCCATCCCAGCAAAACCAGATAAAGGTCCAGCTGGCTACTGTGCTGCAGGGTGTCGTTTCCCAACAGCTTGTAAACAGGGCTGACGGCGAGGGCAGGGTTGTCGCAACGGAAATTATGGCATGCAATTCGGCCATAAGAAACCACATAAGGGAAGGCAAAACTCACCAGATAGTGAGCGTAATACAAACAGGCGCCAAGCAGAATATGCACACAATGGACAGCTCCCTGGCAAGACTCTACAGGGAAGGGACAATAAGCTACGACGACGCACTTAGTTGCGCATTTGACAAGGAAGCCCTTACACGATACGTATAAGAAGGTGATTTTTTGGAAAACTACATATACGAAGCGCTTGGTGGCAACGGGAAGAAGCTTAGGGGAGTCATAGAGTCAAACAGCGAGTTCGAAGCCATAAGAAAGCTTCGGGATAAAGACATATATCCAATAAGCGTCAAGCCGCAGACAGTGGCCAACAGGGACATAAAGCTGGAAATCAGGAGAAAGATAAGAATAAAGGATATTGCGGTGATGTGCAGGCAGTTCCACGCCATGCTCGATTCGGGAATATCAATACTCGAATGCGTAGACGTCCTGCGTAGGCAGACGGAGAACAAAACTCTAGCAAAGTCGCTGGGCAATGTGTACCAGAAGCTCCAAAAGGGCCAGACGCTCTCAATTGCAATGAAGCTGGAAAAGAATACATACCCTGAAATTCTGATAAACATGATAGAAGCGGGCGAGACATCAGGCCAGATGGATGTCGTGATGCAGAGGATGGCTGCGCACTTCGAAAAGGAAAATGCGCTGAACAGAAAGATAAAGACAGCTATGACGTATCCGGTAATAATAGTGGCGGTATCCTTCATGGTGGTGTGTTTTCTCATGGTGTTCGTGCTTCCTACTTTCATTGACATGTTCGAAGGCTCTGGAGCCCAGCTTCCTTTGCTTACGAGGATGCTTCTAAAAGGCGGAGAAATAATGAGCAGCTATTGGTATATAGTATTTTCTTCGCTTATGCTTGCCATGTTCGGAGTCGGGAAATACATGACGAGCACGCATGGCAGACACAGGCTCGACATGCTTAAAATAGCAATCCCCGTCGTAAGGGAAATGAACATAAAGATAATGTCATCGCGGTTTTCAAGGACTCTTTCTACGCTTCTTGCAAGCGGAATTCCGATAATACAGGCCATGGGGATAGTCAAGAAGATAATGGGCAACTCGGTCGTGGCCAAGGGCATGGATGCTGTAATGAGTGATATAAAGAGAGGAGAGGGCTTTGCACAGTCCCTTTCGGAAGTCAAAATATTCCCGCCTATGTTAATATCGATGGTAAAGGTGGGAGAGGAATCTGGAACACTCAGCGAAATGCTTTCAAAATCTGCAGACTACTACGACATGGAAGTAGAGGATTCCATAACGCGAATGACGGCATTGCTCGAACCTATGCTCATAGTAGTAATGGCTGTGATAGTAGGAACGATAGTAATGGCCATAGTAATGCCTATGTTTGACATGTATCAGTATTTGGGAAGTTAAAGTGATTGCACTATGATTATTTGTTCAGACCTAATGGAACAGATAGTCTTCTGCATATAGATTCATCATGTCGGTGTGAAAGGAGGTGAAAACAATGAAGACAATCAATAAAATCCTTAAAAGCAAGAAAGGATTCACTCTTATTGAGCTTGTTGTTGTCATAGCAGTTCTTGGGATGATAGCTGTTGTGGCAGTGCCTAAGATTGCAGGTATAACAGATAAGGCTAAGACTGCATCAGATGCACAGACAATTGCTGTTCTTAACGAGGCGGTAGAGAGATACGAAGCCGAAACCGGTGAAGAGGTTACAGAAACGGATGATAAATCTGCAGCTCAGTTTTTGGTTGAAAAGAAATTAATCAAGAGTATTGAAATTGATGCAAGTGGAGACGTTAAACTACCTTCCGGTAAAACAGTACAATTTAATGATACCGATAAAATATTTGAATAAATCACTTTAATGATAATAATATGTATTTGAATATGACCTGTTAAATACAATTTTTAATATCAGAGCTTTATGAAAGTCGTATATACATATTTAGAATCAGATGGAAATTAATTATTTACATCAATTCCACTGGGAGAAAAAATTTTTATTATAATCAGAGCGGCAATGTGTTTAAGAACTATGCCTTTGCCGCTCCCAAATTCACATAACGGAGAAAAAAATGTCTAACACAGATTTCATTTCATACAGTTTCATATTCATACTCGGACTTGTTATCGGGAGTTTTCTCAATGTATGCATATACAGGATTCCAAGGGACGAGTCTATTGTATTCCCTCCTTCGCGCTGCCCGAAATGCGGAAGGAAGCTTTCGGCGCTTGAAAACATGCCGCTTCTTAGTTATTTGCTGCAAAAGGGCAAATGCAAGGGCTGCCAGGGCAGCATATCCGTAAGGTATCCGATAGTTGAGCTGCTTACAGGCATATCTTTTGTATGGCTTTTTTCGATGCTCGGGTTTTCGACTATTTTCCTTAAGTATTCAGTGATGATGTGCATACTTCTTGCAATATCCTTCATTGACCTTGAGCACAAGATAATACCTGATGAGATAGTCGTTTTTTCAATAGGGGCAGGCATCTTGCTCAATCTTGTTGCAAGGGATGTGACATTATTGTCGGCGCTCATTGGCTTCTTCAGCGCCAGCGGAATACTCCTTCTTATGGCGGTAATAACAAAAGGTGCCATGGGAGGCGGAGACATAAAGCTTATGGCCGCAATGGGGATATTCATTGGCAACGGACCAATACTCCTCGCGCTTTTCATAGGTTTCATGATAGGCGGATTCGTATCACTTTTACTCCTTATTTTCAAGATCAAGGGAAGGAAGGACTACATACCCTTCGGACCGTTTCTCGCGGCGGGAGTTCTCATTTCAGGGCTTTTCTTCGATGAGATATTAAGATGGTATCTGATGTAACGAATTATATTTTCTGAAGTCGATTTGAATGGAGGCATTGCGGTGAAGCGGATGAGTTTTTTAAAAGAAAAACAAGGATTTACACTCATAGAGCTGCTTTGCGTTGTCGCAGTAATGGGCGTAATAATGCTCCCGCTTGCAGGGACATTCAGCTCGGGATACAAGTTCTTCCACAAGGAGGACGAGAACATAAAGGCAATGCGGCTTGCAAGAGGCGCCATGGAGAAAATCGTGGACATGACAAGAAAGGCTGAGCTGTCGGAGATTGATGCTGGCCTTATAAATCAAGGCTCGAATGAAGTGGAAGTCAATACAATAAAAATAGACAACAACACTATTGCAATAGATAATCAGGAACTGTTTGCTCCGGAATTAAGCAAGGACTTTGAAAAGGTCGAACTGAAAATACTTCTCAGCTTCGAAAACATAGTCGATGAGCCCGCGGAAGCGGGGGGGAATCCTGAAATAATCGGCAAAGAGTTGGAAAGCATAAAATATACAATATCAGTTAAAGGCAAGAGAATTAAGGAATATGAGATTTCAACAATGGTTAATCTGAGAAAAGATTAAGATTTAACGGAGGAAAACATGTGCAAAAAGCTTGTGGGAATTGACATGGGAAGCTGTAACATTAAGCTTGTGGCTGGCAGGATAAACAAGGGCAAGTTCGAATCGGACGGATATGAGATAATAAAAACTCCGCCTGGGGCTTTTCAAGAAGACGGAACTCTAAATATGGGCGCTTTCTTTGGGAGCAACCCTTTTGAAGACGAGTTCTCAAAAGCTGTGGCAAGGCTTGGCTGCAAAAATAACGAATGCTTTATAAGTCTTTCATCAAGTGCCCTTATAATAAGAGAAAGAAAATTTCCGCTGGCTGGCAACAAGCAGATTGGCAACATAGTGAAAATGGAAGCCCACAGTTTCCTGCTTGGACAGGGAGAAGACTACATAATAGACTACAGAGTGATCGACGAGGTTGTCGAAGAAGGGACTGCAATGCTCAAATGCCTTGTGGCGGCTGTGCCTCAAAGGGTAGTGGAGAGCTACCTTAATCTTGCAGAAGAGTGCGGCCTCAGGGTTAATTCGGTCGACATCCACTCCAGCTGCATATCGAACTATGCCAAAAGCGCTGTCCTGGAGGATGGAAGGAATACTCTATTTGTCGATATGGGAGGAAAACATACACGGTTTGTCGTGTTCAGCGGAATGGATTATTTTGCAGAAATCGAGATCGCATCAGTAAGCGCCGATTCCCGGGAATCACTTGAAAGATTATCGCAGGAAGTAAGGCGTGTTATGGACTACTACAGGACAAGAAAATTCGGATCGAAAATAGACAACATCCTATTAACAGGCGGGGCTTCAAATGCTGAGGGGATAGAAGAATACCTTGAGGAGACAACCAATGCGGCGGTGAAAAAATTAAACGTGCCTCATGATTTTGAAAAACTTTCAGTTGGAAATGAAAAAAGGATTTCGGACTATTCTATGCTAATACCTGCAATAGGCGCAGTACTAAGAGGAGAATAAGCATGTTCTGGAAGAAGAAGGGGGACAAAAAGCCCCACAACATAAAAAAACTAAAGAGCAAACAGATTAACCTCCTCCCCGAAGAGATATTAAGAAGAAGAAAAGCCGGGAAGAATTATGTCGCAGCCGGGATTGCAGCATTAGTGATATTTGGATTTGCAAGCGGCGTGTACATAGGAATTGGAAGGGAGATAAGCCGCCTTGATAACCTGAACGCGAAGATGGAGGAGAGTTCCGGAACATTGGAGCTTGCTAGCGAGCATCAGGCATTCCTGGATTCGGTTGAAAAGCGTGTGGAAGAGAAACGACAGATACTTGAGCGCATAGAGAAAGAAAACGAGTCCTTCACATCAATGTTTTCTTCACTTGAGGAAAACCTTCCGACCGACATAGGCTTTATAAACGTAACGAGCAGCTCGGAAGGCGACATGGTAATAAAGGGTACGGCGGGCAGCGAGGTTTCAGTGGCAGAGTTTGTACACAACCTAAAGGACGACGGTTATTTTGAAAAGGTATTTGTATCAAGCATAGAAAGGGATTCCTCAGAAAATTCCGGCTGCAGCTTTACGCTGACATGCAGCTTCGGGAGGTAGAAAAGTTGAAACTTTCCAGCAGAGAAAAAATAATGGTTGGCGGGCTAGCAGCAATAGTAGCCGCATACGCAATATACAACTTCATATTCATGCCAAGGCTCATGGAGCTAAGAGAGCAACAGGACCGCTATGAATCAAACCTGAAGCTCAAAAGCAGCCTGAACAGCGAAATTGCGCAGAAGGACAGTCTTTCCAAAAGGGTGGAGGCTTTGAAGCTGGCGAACAGGGAGCTACAACAGGCAATTCCCCAGCTGGCTCACCAGGAACAGATCATTGTGTACATAGAAAATATATTCAAGGACAGCAGCATAAAGACTAGCTCGATAAGCTTTTCGGACACAGGCGATGAAACCGAAAAATCGGAGGTCGGGGAGCAGACTTATTCCGTTGAGCAGGTTATGGCTGAGTATGACAAGTTCCTCCAGGAAGGAAAGAAAATAGACATACAGGAGTATTCGCTTGACAAAAAAAGCGGAGAAGCTGACAAAGTCAAAAACAATGACGATAAAAAATCGGAAAAAGAAGAGGATCGTTTTGTAGATGCTATGGGAGTTAAAATATCATTTTCGGGAAACTACGCAGATCTAAAAAAAGCGCTTTTGGAGATGGAAAAGAGCACGAGGAAAATAATCATAAAGAGTGTAGCCATAAAAAATACAGAGCGAAACATTGAAGGTACGATAGAGCTTGAATTCCCATATTACTATGAAAACGGGCAGCAGGCTGAAATCGAATGGAACATAAAGTCAAACTATGGCAACAGCGACCCATTCATGACAGGAAGACTAAGCTTGCTGAATTATTCGCGTAGCTCTGCCTCGAACAATCAAAGCAGCAAGAGTTCATCAGAGGATAAGCTCCTTGAGCAGTCAGATTTTTAAGGGGCAGTTAAGACGACAAGCCTTTCGGAGGTTCATTCAAATGAAGTCAAGCAGCGGATTCACTTTAGTGGAAGTGGTGGTGGCAGTATTCATAATAACACTCATGGGGGCAGCCACTCTTAGGGTATTTTCAACATCAGTAAAAAATGACAACGACACGAAAAGACATGTAAAGGCAAACTACATAGCACAAAACGTAATGGAGTCTGAAAAATCGAAGAGAGCAGAAAAAATTGATTTTTCGGAGGATGGAGGAAAAAAAAGCACTCCAAAATATTTTGACGAATCCGGAGATGACGTGACATCCCAAGTTTCACAAATAAGCGACATCAGAGGCTACGTTGCCAAGGTTGAATACTCCAAATACGATTCAAACACAGCGCCGGAGGCTTATAAGGAGAATCCAGACGAGAGCCCTGCGCTTGAAACGTTGGTTGAGATTAATGTAAGCGTATACTTCAACGGAGAAAAAGAAGCGGAGCTAAGTTCGCTTGCGAGAAAATCAAAAAAATAGGCCTAAACTATGCAAGGCAGGTGATATCATGGGTAGCATAAAAAAAATAATAAACAGTGAAAACGGATCAATGCTTTTATACAGCTTGCTCATGGTATTTGTACTTACCATGCTAGGGGTGTCTGTTATCGGACTTTCAATGAGCAACTTCAAGATGGGAAGGCTAGCTTCAGACAAGAACAAGGCGTTCTACGCATCAGACGCAGCAGTGGAGCACGCCATGTGGGTCATAGATGACGAAACTGCAAAAGCTGAAAAAAAGGCGAGAGAATGGGCTGACGGAGAATTTGCCAGCAAGCTTAGCGGAGAGAGCATAAGCGAAGAGAATGCAAATGCCATAGTCGAAGCCGAGTTCAAGAGGGTATACTTTGGAACCTTATTGGGACTCGACAATTTGCTAGATGATAGTCTGCTTAAATACGAACCCATTTATGATGACAAAGGAAAAAAAACAGGTGAAAAGCTTGATCCTAGCAAGACACTTGAAGCGTATAGAGGCTTTGAAGAAGACGTATTAGAAGATGAACCCATATCTGCGTCTATATCGGATAGAATCCAGAATTTTAAATATGAATCTGAATTTGGCGAAGAAAGCGGCAAGTTAAAAAAAATATCCATGAAATCAGACTATGTTATTTCAGATACCAAGGATGAGAATGGCGGCAGCGAGCCTTTTGACAGAATAACCGTTTCGATAGAATCCGAAGGCTCCTACAACAAGATTAGAAAACCACTTGAGGCATCACTCGATATAACCCTGCCGGAATATGAATATAAAAATAAGAGTACAAACAAAAGTGTCTTATCCTCAAAAACAGTTATGTCAAGGGGTGATATCGTAGTAACTGGAGGGAATGTTCAAGTGAAAGGAGCTATGTATACCTACGGCACATATCAAGAAACAAATAAAAAATATATTGGAGGAATAGTTGTAGGTTATGCTGAAAATATTCTCAAAAATCTCCTGGAACAAAACAAATATATAGCCAAAGATAAAATTGGCACTACAATGAATTTACTTAAAATGAATGCAAAAGGAAATAGCAGTGTAATGTTACATGTTCAAGATGTCCAAGATATTAAAGATACCATAAGCGGCGACATTTCGACTCGGGCGGAAGGACCGATTATAAACCCAGGTGCAAAGATAAACTTGAGTGGGGATATTGTTGTTGGCACTAGGGATGATGACATATTCGATCGATTTGACAATGAAAAAGTCAAGGAAACAGAATCAATAGTCTTCAGCAACGGTAAAGGACAGGGAAAAGTCACATATATAAAAACAAAAGATATATACATTTATGAGGGTGACAAGAATAAGTTGTATATAAGGGAAGGCGACTCTGCTGTCAGCAAGGAGCTCCCTAACAATATTGAAGGAACAATATTTACATCAGGGAACATCTTTATAACGGGGAATTTTAGTTTCGATGGGAGCTTGATAGCAGGAGGAAACATATTTTTCTATGGTGAAGGCGTTAAGCATATAACGTATAAGAGGATGAATGAATACGAGAAACTGTCCGATTTTTATATTGTCAATGAAGACAATCAAGAGAACACAGATACTTCAGGCGAAGCAGGAAAAGATGAATCGTTGAAGGTAAAATCCTACAAAGTAAACTACTGGCGCGAAGCCAAATAAACGTTAATCGAAATTCGGCCAGGCAGCCGGAAAAAAGCTTTGACTGTCTGAGCATAAACAGGCTGTTTTATGTTAATATATAATGTGCGTAATTTATGGGAGAAAGTGAAAGGATGATGCAAGTGAGAAGCGATGGCAGGAAATTGGACCAGATAAGAAAAGTGAAAATAACGAGAAACTTTACAAAATACGCTGAAGGCTCGATACTTATAGAAATAGGAGACACCAAAGTGCTTTGCACCGCCTCCATTGAGGAGAAAGTGCCGCCATTCCTCAAAAATTCAGGCACAGGCTGGATAACATCAGAATACTCCATGCTGCCAAGAGCCACAGGCCAAAGAAAGATAAGAGAATCTTCAAGAGGCAAGGTGGAGGGCAGGACTCAGGAGATACAAAGGCTGATAGGCCGCTGCCTCAGATCAGTAGTCGACCTTTCAAAGCTCGGCGAAAGGACGGTATGGGTAGACTGCGACGTGCTTCAGGCGGACGGCGGTACGAGGACAGCCTCGATAACAGGCGCCTACGTAGCCTTGGCAGACGCATTCTACAAGCTGTACGCAGAAGGCATGATTCAGGAGATGCCCCTAAAGTCGTTCATAGCGGCGGTCAGCGTAGGCATAGTAGGGGAAAACGAAGTGCTCGACCTTTGCTACGAAGAGGATTCCGCAGCCCAGGTTGACATGAACATAATAATGACAGACAAGGGAGAATTCGTAGAGCTACAGGGTACTGCTGAAACCCATCCCTTCGAGAAAAAGCAGCTGTTTGAAATGCTCAGCCTCGGTGAAAAGGGCGTGAGGGAGCTGATACACACTCAAAAGGAAATACTCGGCGAGGAGATAACAAACCTCATAATGAGAAAGAAAATGGAGGTTGTAATAGCCACCCAGAACAAGGGCAAGCTTTCCGAATTTTCAAGGATACTTGAGGACTTCAACTTTGAGCTCCTTTCAATGGCAGATGCTGGTCTCGCAAATCTGGAGATAGAGGAGACAGGTGCCACTTTCGAGGAGAACGCCCTCATAAAGGCCAGAGAGGTTGCAAGGCGCACAGGCAAGATTGCTATTGCCGATGATTCGGGGCTTATGGTTGATTTTCTGGATGGCCAGCCTGGAGTCTATTCTGCAAGGTTTGCAGGCGAAGACGCAACTGACGAAGATAACAACAGGAAGCTGCTGGAGCTGATGAGCAATGCAGGCGAAGATGAGAGAAGCGCCAAATTCGTATCTGTGATTGCAGTTGTATACCCGGGCGGCGAAGAGTTCACGGTGAAAGGAAAATGCAATGGCAGGATAGTAAAGAGCCCGCAGGGAGAAGGCGGCTTTGGATACGATCCGCTATTTATCGCAACCGGACAGTCACAGACGTTCGCGCAGATAAAGCCCGAGCTCAAGAACAGGATAAGCCACAGGGCCAAGGCTCTTGACAACATGAAAAAGGAATTCAGAAAAAGGCTGGGTTAAGATGAAAATAGGAGTAATAGGGGATACTCACGGCAGCGAAAGCTGGATTGAAAAGGCGTCACGAATGCTCGAGGGCTGCGACATGATACTCCACACGGGCGACAATTTCAGGGATTCGGTGGTCATCCACAACAGGAGCGGCGTAGATGTAGTTGCAGTGAAAGGCAACTGTGATCACGATGATGTCGAGGATGAAATTATATTCGAAGTTGCAGGCAAGCGGATAATGCTCTGCCATGGTCACGCATACGGTGTCAAGTTCGGCATGAGAAGCCTTAAAGCAAGGGCGATGGCAGAAAAAGCAGATATTGTGGTGTTTGGGCACACCCATGTGGCTCTTTGCGAAACAGAGGACGGCACTCTTTTTTTCAATCCGGGAAGCGCAGCGAGGCCAAGAATGGGCGAAATGCATACAATAGGTTTTTTGGAGATACAAAATGAGGCAATAAATGCAACAATAACAGCGATATGAAGCAAAAAGCTGCCGTTAAGGCGGCTTTTTTGGTGCAAATGATTAATTAACTTGTTCTTTATGCTACATTCTATGATATAATATTGAAATGGTTAGAAGATTACCAACTGCAAGTAATGGCGAATAACCGGCCAAATAGAATAAATGTAAGGAGGAATATCAATGAGTTCAGAACTAGTAAAAAAGGAAAAAAGCAACGTAGTAATAAAACTTGTGGTAGACAGCAAAGATTTCCAGGCTGGAGTTGACAAGGCGTACAACAAGCTAAGGGGTAGATTCCACATACCAGGCTTCAGAAAGGGAAAGGCTCCTAAGCAGATAATAGAATTGAACTATGGTAAGGGCATATTCTATGAGGATGCCATAAACATAGTGTTCCCGGCTGCATACGATGCGGCAGTTAAGGAGCTTGGACTTGATCCGGTTGCAATGCCTGAAATAGATGAGGTTGAGCAAATTGGAGACGGACAGGATCTTGTAATGCTTGTTAACGTTACTGTTAAGCCAGAGGTTGAGCTTGGCGATTACAAGGGAATAGAGGTTGAAAAGAAAGAGGCAGTTGTAGGAGATGAAGAGGTTCTTAAAGACCTTGAGATAAAAAGAGAAAACAATGCAAGATATGTAAATGTTTCTGACAGAGGAGTTCAGGACGGAGACATGCTTGCAATAGACTTCAAGGGTTTTGTAGACGGAGCTGAGTTCCAGGGAGGATCTGCCGAGAACTACAGCCTTGTTGTAGGCTCTAACACATTCATACCAGGCTTTGAAGAGCAGCTTATAGGAGCGGCTCTTGATTCTGAGGTTGACGTTAACGTTGATTTCCCTGCTGACTATCAGTCAGAGGAGCTTGCAGGCAAGCCTGCGCTTTTCAAAGTAAAAATAAACGAAATAAAGTACAAGGAGCTTCCAGAGCTTGATGACGAGTTTGCAAAGGATGTAAGCGAATTTGACACTCTTGATGAGCTTAAAGCCGATATAAAAAGCAAGCTTCAGGAGGATGCAAACAAGAAGGTTGAATCCGAAATGAAGAATGCCATGGTTGAAAAGGTTGTGGAGGCTGCAACTGTTGAGGTTCCAGAGGTTATGGTTGATGCTGAAGCTGAGGCTATGATGAAGGATTTCGAAATGCAGCTTAGATACCAAGGCCTTGACATGGATACATATGTCAAGTTCGTAGGCAAAAATAGAGATGAGATGAAAGACGAGATGAAGGAGCAGGCTCTTAAGAACGTTAAGAGATCTCTAGTGCTTGAGAAGATATACAAGACTGAAGGAATAGAGATAAACGACGAAGAGTTTGACAAGGAACTCGAGGAAATGGCAAAGCTTTACAGCATGGATCTTGAAAAGGTTAAGAAGACTCTTAGACCTCAGGATATAACTAGCATAAAGGAAAGCATGCTTGTTAAAAAGACTGTAGAAATGCTGTATCAGAACGCCAAAATAGCATAGTGAACAATGACAGCGGCAGCACTGCCGCTGTTTTTTTTCAAATCTCTTGTTTATTGGCGCTCTGATTGGTATATAATAGATGTATGGCATTATACAAACAAAAGTCATAACAAGGGGGTATTTACAATGTCACTCGTACCAATAGTAGTAGAACAAACCGGAAGAGGAGAAAGAAGCTACGACATTTATTCGAGGCTTCTTAAGGACAGAATCATTTTCCTTGGAGAAGAGGTTAATGATACAACAGCATCGCTTATAGTGGCTCAGCTGCTGTTCCTGGAATCAGAAGATCCAGATAAGGACATATATCTTTATATAAATTCTCCAGGAGGAAGCATAACTGCAGGCATGGCAATATTCGACACAATGCAGTTCATCAAGCCTGATGTTGCTACTGTATGCGTAGGCATGGCGGCTTCTATGGGAGCCTTCCTGCTTGGAGCCGGAGCCAAGGGCAAGAGAATGGCGCTGCCAAACAGTGAGATAATGATTCACCAGCCTCTAGGAGGAACAAGAGGTCAGGCTACAGATATACAAATACACGCTGAAAGAATAATCAAAATGAAGGAAAAGCTAAACCAGATACTTTCTGAAAGAACTGGCCAGAGCATCGATAAGATAAAAGCCGACACTGAGAGAGATTATTTCATGAGTGCGCAGGAAGCCAAGGAATATGGTATAATAGATGAAATACTGGAAAAGAGGGTATAAGGCGTAGCCAAATATATGAAGAGGTGAAAAAATGTCAAGATTTGATGACAAAAAGCATCTTAAATGCTCTTTTTGTGGAAAATCACAAGACCAGGTAAGAAGGCTCATAGCAGGTCCGAACGTATATATATGTGACGAGTGCGTAGAGCTTTGTCAGGAGATTATTAAGGAAGAGTTCGAGGATGCGGTTGAGAATGAAATAACCGGACTTCCAAAGCCAAAGGACATCAAAAAGATACTCGATGAGTATGTAATAGGCCAGGAGGTTGCGAAAAAGACGCTTGCGGTTGCCGTATACAATCATTACAAGAGGATATTCAATTCGGGCTCCGAGACAAAGGATGATGTTGAGCTCCAAAAGAGCAACATACTTATGCTTGGACCTACGGGTTCTGGAAAGACTCTGCTTGCGCAGACTCTTGCAAGGATACTCAATGTGCCTTTCGCCATAGCTGATGCCACATCGCTTACAGAGGCTGGCTATGTGGGCGAAGACGTCGAGAACATACTGCTCAAGCTGATACAGGCGGCAGACTACGACATCGAAAAGGCCGAGAGAGGAATAATATACATCGACGAGATAGACAAGATAGCCAGAAAATCTGACAATCCGTCTATCACAAGGGATGTAAGCGGTGAAGGAGTTCAGCAGGCGCTGCTCAAGATACTTGAGGGCACTACTGCGAATGTTCCGCCTCAGGGAGGAAGGAAGCACCCTCATCAGGAGTTCCTGCAGATTGACACAAGCAAGATACTCTTTGTTGTCGGAGGAGCGTTCGACGGCATAGACAAGATAATCCAAAAGAGGACAGGCCACAAGTCGATAGGCTTTGGAGCCGAGATAGAAAGCAACAAGGCTGAGGACATAAGCAGGCTATATGAGCAGGTTGAGCCTGAGGATCTTCTCAAATTCGGACTTATTCCTGAGTTCATAGGAAGGCTTCCTGCTATAGTGACGCTTGACCTTCTTGACGAAGATGCGCTGATAAGGATACTCACAGAGCCTAAGAATGCGCTTGTGAAGCAGTATAAGAAGATATTCGCAATAGACAATGTGGAGCTTGAGATAGAAAAGGAAGCTCTAATCTATACTGCCAGAAAAGCCATTGAAAGAAAAACGGGCGCAAGGGGCCTAAGAAGCATACTTGAAAAGACCATGACAGACGTCATGTTTGAGATTCCTTCAAGGGACGACATCGAGAAAGTAATAATCACAAAGGAGTGCATATCTGAGGCAAAGGCTCCGCTTGTGATTTTCAAAAGCAGCAAAGGCAAAACAGATGAAAGCCAGGAACCTGGTGAAATAGCGTAACAAACAAAAGGGGCTATAAAGCCCCTTTTAATATTATCCCGACAATGCCGAAAACTCCTATGGCGGCTATGGAATTCAGCTTGCCGCTGTAGAGCAGCAGGAAGGATACGACAGTTATTACAATCGATACTGGATCCAGGCTCCCCTTGAGCGATACCGAGAACACAGCTGATAAGATGAAGCCTATCGTAAGAGGTCTAAGATTGCTAAAAAGAGCTCTTAGATACCTGGAATCCTTGTATTTTTCAATTACGGGCGAGAATAGACCGAGCGAAATTATTGAAAATGATGTGACGGCGACAGTGGCTACTATGCTGCCGGAGATGCCGTAGTATTTGAAGCCTATGAATGTGGCGCTGTTTGTGGCTATAGGACCGGGAGAGCTCTGTGACAGCACCAGAAGATCCAGAAATTCCGAGCTTGTAAGCCACCCATGCCTGTCTATTATCTCCTTTTCAATGAGCGGCAGCATGGCGTAGCCTCCCCCGAAAGTGAACATGCCGATCTTGAAGAAGGTTATGTACAGAGAAATCAGTTTGTCCATAAGCTCATTACACCTCCTGCGATTATAATGAATATGGGATTGACATCAAGCAGAGTCACAAGCAAAAACGATATAGCGAGCAATGCAATATTCTTGTGGGACCTGTTCATCTTTTTGAAAAGCGCAAGGAAAGAACATGCCAGCAGGGACACCATGACAGGCCTTACGCCATAAAAGAATCCATCAAGCACATCCAGGCTTTTGCCGATACTGTATATCCAGGCGAGCAGGAGTATAGATATGAACGAAGGAAAAACAGCGCCGAAGCAGCATATGAGGCTTCCGACATGGCCGTAAAGCCTATAGCCAATGAGAAGCGAAAGATTGACGGCAATAGGTCCTGGAAAGCTTTGGGCTACTGAAATCATGTCGACGAAATCGTGTGAGTCGATTATGCCCTGCTTCGCCACAAGCTCCTCCTCTATGAGGGGGATCATGGCGTAGCCACCGCCGAAGGTAAAGAAGCCTATTTTGAGAAATGACAATAAAAGCTTGAACACGGAAAAGCCTCCTTTTTTACGGCATTCGTATTAATTATAGATTATATCATACAATAGTATTTGCATATAAATGTTTAAAGATTGAGGCATATAGTGTATTATTAATAGGATATATAATTATTGAAAAATAAATTTACTAAATATATAATAGTAGGGGATTTACAGCTACGGCTATTATATGGCAGTTAGGAGTGATTAGATGAACGAAAATATTGTATTTAGAGAGCATACAATGACGCTGATACCCCTAAGGGGTCTGGCGATATTTCCATACATGGTTCTTCATTTTGATGTTGGAAGAGAAAAGTCTATAAATGCGCTTGAAGAGGCTATGGTAAGCGAACAGCTTATTTTTCTGACATCCCAGAAGGAAGCAGAAATAGACATACCTACAGTTGATGACTTCTACCATGTGGGAACAATATGCAAGATAAAGCAGATGCTCAAGCTGCCAGGGGACACTATAAGAGTGCTTGTAGAGGGCATATCCAGGGCAAGAGTCAAGGAAGTCATCCAGGAAGAGCCCTACTTCAAGGCGGTACTTGAAGAGGTGGATTACCTCGAGGAAGTCGAGCCGGACAAGGAAACAGAGGCTCTTATGAGAAGCGTAATGGACGCCTTCGAGGAGTATGTGAATGTGGGCAGCAAGGTGACTCCTGAAATTCTGCTTACAATTTCTGACATCGAAGAGCCGGACAGGTTCTGCGACACTGTTGCAGCCAACATGAATCTCAAGCCTAGGCAAAAGCAGGACATACTTGAGATTTTCGATCCGAAGGAAAGGCTTGAGAAGCTTTATGAGATTCTGCTTGAGGAGATCGAGATACTCGAAATCGAAAAAAACATAAACATGAGAGTCAAAAAGCAGGTTAACAGGCTGCAGAAGGAATACTATCTGCGCGAGCAGCTCAAGGCTATTCAAAAGGAGCTTGGCGAAGACGAAGAATCCCTTGACGAAATAGACGAATACAAGGAAAGACTCGTAAAGCTCAAGATTCCAAAGGAAATAAAGGAAAAAATCGAAAAAGAGATCAAAAGGCTGACGAGCATGTCTTCATCTTCTGCAGAGGCGGCTGTGATTAGAAATTACGTCGATACGTTCTTCTCTCTGCCATGGGACAAGGAGACTAAGGACAAGCTTGAAATAAAGGAAGCCCAGAAGATACTTGATGAGGACCACTTCGGCCTTGAAAAGGTCAAAGAGAGGATACTCGAGTACCTTTCAATAAGAAAGCTTGCCAAATCCATGAAGGGGCCTATACTTTGCTTTGTGGGACCTCCCGGAGTAGGCAAGACTTCTATAGCCAAGTCTATAGCCAGAGCCATGAACAGAAAGTTTGTAAGGGTTTCGCTTGGAGGCGTTAGAGACGAGGCCGAGATAAGGGGCCACAGAAGGACTTACGTGGGCGCAATACCAGGAAGAATAATAAATGCCATAAAGGAAGTCAAGACAAAGAATCCTGTTTTCCTTTTCGACGAGATAGACAAGATGGCTTCTGATTTCAGGGGCGACCCTGCTTCAGCTATGCTCGAAGTGCTCGATCCGGAGCAGAACAAGGAGTTTACAGACCACTACATGGAGATTCCTTTCGATCTTTCGAAGGTGCTCTTTATAACTACGGCCAACAGCCTGAGCACAATACCGGGACCCCTAAGGGACAGGATGGAGATAATAGAGCTTTCGGGCTACACTGAGATGGAAAAGCTGGAGATAGCCAAAAGGCACCTGCTTCCAAAGCAGATAAAGGAGCATAGCCTTGCAGATGGGTTTGTAAAGATACCTGACAAGACAATGCTCGATATAATAAACTACTACACAAGAGAGTCTGGCGTTAGAACGCTCGAGAGGACGCTTGGCAAGCTCTGCAGGAAGGCTGCCAAGAGCTATGTCGAGAATCCAAAGCTCAACATGGTCAAGGTGACAAGCGCAAATCTCGAAAAGTATCTTGGAAAACACAGATACAGCTATCAGACTGTTGCGGAAAAGCCCCAGGTGGGCATCGTGACGGGCCTTGCATGGACTACGGTTGGAGGCGATACGCTTTCAATCGAGGTGGCGCTTATGCCGGGAACAGGCAAGCTCGTGCTCACAGGCCAGCTTGGTGACGTCATGAAGGAGTCTGCGCAGGCGGGACTTTCGTTCATAAGATCAAAGGTTAAGGAGCTCGGCATTGATGAGGAGTTCCACAAGAACATGGACATACACATACACATACCTGAAGGCGCCATACCAAAGGACGGACCTTCAGCCGGCATAACAATGGCCACTGCCGTTATATCCGCATTGACAGGGGTTCCCGCAAAAAGCGATGTTGCCATGACCGGAGAGATAACATTAAGAGGAAGAGTTCTTGAGATAGGCGGACTTAAGGAAAAGGCTCTTGCTGCTCACAGGGCGGGCATAAAAACAGTCATAATCCCTAAGGAAAACGAGAAGGACGTCGATGAGATACCTCAGAATGTCAGAAGAGCTCTCAAGATAATTCCTGTTCAGACCATGGACGAGGTGCTGGAGAATATTCTTGTGGCAAAGGATGATAAGGAAGATAAGAATGAAAATTAAAAATGCAGAGTTTATAACGAGCGCAGTTGAAAAAAAGCAGTATCCAGCCGAAGGACTGCCTGAGATAGCATTTGTCGGAAGGTCCAATGTTGGAAAGTCATCTTCAATCAATACGCTGCTCAACAGAAGAAGCATCGCAAGAATCAGCCAGAATCCGGGCAAGACGAGGACCATCAACTTTTACAAGGTAAACGGAGAGTTTTATTTCGTGGACCTTCCAGGATATGGCTATGCCAAGGTTTCAAAGGAGGAGCAGGGCAAGTGGGGGGGCATTATGGAAAAATACCTCTCCGACAGACAGGAGCTTTGCAGTATATTCCTGCTTGTTGACATAAGGCACGAGCCCAAGGAAGACGACAGGATAATGTACGAGTGGATAAAGCATTTTGGCTACGACTGCACTGTAATAGCCACAAAATCAGACAAGATAACAAGAGGCCAGTATCAGAAGCACATGGCCATGATAAGAAAAAAGCTGGGGCTGGCTGCGGACGAAAAGATAATACTCCTTTCTTCCCTTAAAAAAACCGGCGTTGATGAGGTGTGGGACGAAATAATCGACTCCTACGAGCGTAATGGATATGAGATAACAGTAGAATAAAACAAAAAAATTCCGGTTAAGTCCGGAATTTTTTTGTTTACAATCATACCCCTGCGGGGTATAATGATATTACAAAAACAAATACAAAGGGAGGAACTAATAATGAAAATTAATGTAAGTCAATCGGCAAGAGAAGAGCTTGAATCATATTACAGCAAAAACAACAAGTCAAAGGACAAGGATTTTGTAAGAGTCTACATATCGAGATATGGCTGAGGCGGCCCAGTGCTCTCAATTGCTCTGGATGAGCAAAAAGAAGATGACGAGGCAGTAGAGGTTGCAGGCTTCAAAGTCCTGATAGACAGTGATCTTGCAAGTAATCTGAACAATGTAGAAATAGACTATTCAAACAAATGGTACAGCAAGGGATTCACAGTTGAATCCAACATATCGAGCAGCTGCTAGAAGATGGCAAGTAGCCCTGGAGTCTTAACTGGATTCCGGGGCTTATTTTATTCCAAAAATGACATATTGTTCAGCATATTGCCGTGGTATTTGGTATAATCTAAATATCTGCAAAATTTAAAAAGCAAGGGGAATATACTATGTTTTTGCTTTTTCAGGGAATAAATATCATAATAGCCATGGTCATGCTTGCTTTGCCTGTAGTTGCATGCTTTTATGTTGTTAAAAGGCTCAACCTCAGAACATCCGAAAATGGCGAGCTTTCAGACAGAATCGCAGTGCTTGAAAAAAAGGTGGAGGAGCTTGAAGACTACATAAATGATTCTTTCAGATAGGCAAATCAAAAAGTAACTCATAAGGATGATGAATAATGAAGAATAGGATTAACCTTATGGTGCTCATGCTAGTGCTGCTGGGTATAATGATGGGGATACAATTCAAAGCGGGGTACAATGAAAGGTTTGAGTCGTCCTTCATAGACAGGGAGATTACGGCGCAGGTTAACCAGATAAGAAAAGAAAATACGCAGTTGGGCGACAGTATAAGGACTGCAAAGCACAGGGTGAGCCTCTATGAGAACTCGGCGCAGGATGAAAGCCCTGAGATAAAAAAGCTCAAAAAAGAGGTTGAAGACATGAAGCTGACGCTTGGATACCTTGAAGCCTCAGGAAGCGGTCTGTCTATAAAGATAGATACCACACGGGATGAGAATCTTGGATTCATTATGGAGGAGAAAAAATGGTTTCTTCTGCTCATTAATGATATAAGATATTATGGTGGAGAGGCTATATCCATAAACGGCCAGCGAATAAGTCCCTATACTGAAATTGTGCTTGCTGGAAATCACATTAACATTAATTCTGTGCCAATAGTGCAGCCCTATGATATAAGGGTGATTGGCGACATCGAAAGACTAAATAAGTATATAAACGATGACAACATATTGATTGAGAGCATGAGAAAAGCATACGATATGGATATATCCATAAAGAAATCAAGCAAAATAACTATTCCAAGGCTTGAGGATGAAAAAAAATTAAAATACGTCAGGAGATGATGGAGCTTTGAAGTTTTCGCATGTTGAGGAAGTTACGCCATATAAGAATACATGCTTTTACAGCCTATACAGGTTCGACTGCGAGGTTATGCTCGGCGACAGGGAATCGCACATATGCGATGTAAAGGTGATTGTACTCGAGCCGGAGGAAACCCTAAAGGCCAGAGGGCTTGAGATAGGCAGGGAACTTTGGGCCATTGTAAACAATGTAAATACGGATGCGGCAAGCGACAAGGCACAGCTGGCGGCTGACATAATAGAATTTGTAAAAACTGAAACCGCAGGCATTGAAGAAAATGACCAAATCCGCGTGGCTTTTGAATAGAGCCGGCGAGATTTGGTCTTCTACTGTCCAGGTAAGAAAGAGGTGTTTTATTTGATAAGAGTGTCCAACATAAAGCTGGGAATAGACGAAAAACTCGAAAGCATTGAAGGGAAGATACTTAGAAAGCTTAAGCTCAAAACAGATGAGCTCCTAGAGCACAACATAGTAAGGGAATCTGTAGATGCCAGAAAAAAAAGCAAAATAAGCTTTGTATACACAGTCGATGTGAAAGTAAAAAATGAGGGAGCAGTCCTCAAAAGACTTGCGGGAGACAGGGATGTGTCACCGCTGAAGCTTGATACGGAAGTTGCAATTGCAAGGGGAAGCATGCCGCTTGAAAAAAGACCGGTTGTAATAGGCATGGGGCCTGCAGGACTGTTTGCGGCTCTTACACTTGCACAAAACGGGTACAGGCCGGTGCTGCTCGAGAGGGGCCGGGATGTTGACAGGAGGACTGTTGATGTTGAGCATTTTTGGAGCACAGGCGAGCTTTGCGAGGATTCGAACGTACAGTTTGGGGAAGGCGGTGCGGGGGCTTTCTCAGACGGCAAGCTGACAACAAGAATAAAGGATCCAAGATGCGGCAGTGTGCTTAGTGAGCTGGTAAGAGCCGGTGCGCCGGGGGAAATAATATATTCACATACGCCTCACGTTGGTACTGACATACTAAAGGAGGTCGTAAGGAATATAAGGCTAAATATACTGGAACTGGGCGGAGAAGTCAGATTCGGAGCGAGAGTCAGCGGCTTCAGGACTGAAAATGGAATCATAAAGGCACTTGAAATAAACGATTCAGAAGAGCTTGAATGTTCCTGCGCTGTCCTTGCAATAGGGCACAGCGCCAGGGATACGTATGAGGCTCTTCACGCTGCCGGCGCGGAGCTCATGCAAAAGCCATTTGCCATGGGAGTCAGGATTGAGCATCCGCAGATAGTAATAAACAAGGCCCAGTACGGCGAAAGCTACAATCATCCAAGACTTGGGGCGGCCGACTACAAGCTGACGCACAGCTGTACAAACGGCAGGTCCGTGTATACCTTCTGCATGTGCCCTGGAGGTGAGGTAATAGCCTCAAGCTCAAGCAGGGGCGAGCTCGTTGTGAACGGAATGAGCTATCATGCCAGAAATGGAGAGAATTCAAACAGTGCGCTTATAGTCAACGTCGATCCTGCTGATTTCGGGAGCGCCCACCCGCTCGCCGGAATGCATTTCCAGCGAAAATACGAAAGGCTTGCATTCGAGTTGGGCGGCTCAAACTACAATGCACCTGTGCAAAAAGCAGGGGATTTCATAAACAAAGTGACTTCAGGCTCTCTAGGCGGAGTAAGGCCTACTTACAGGCCGGGAACCGAGTATTCTGACCTGCGAAAGTGTCTGCCGGATTTTGCGGCTGAAGCAATAAGCGAAGGAATACAGGCAATGGGCAGAAAGCTAAGGGGCTTTTCAATGGAGGATGCGGTGCTTACCGGCGTTGAGACAAGGTCATCTGCTCCGGTTAGAATATCAAGGGATCAGGAAACTCTTGAGTCTTCCAAAGTGAAGGGACTCTACCCTGCAGGTGAAGGTGCGGGCTATGCGGGCGGGATTGTATCGGCTGCTGTCGATGGCATGAAAGTTGCAGAAAAAATAATAAATATGTATTCTCCGGAATAAAAATTAACAAAAAAATCACTGCGAGTTAACATGTTCTTAATCTTTTTAATATATTTAACACATTCTTAACATAAGTCGGGTATAATTTTGATAGAATGTTACGGGTGTGTTAAAAATATTGTTATGTTTAGGAGGATACATATGGCCTTAAAGATAATTTTGGGCGTAATAGGTGGTCTGGGACTTTTCCTGTATGGAATGAATCTTATGGGAGCTGGATTACAGAAGGCTGCAGGTGACAGACTGAGAAAAATTATTGAGCTGCTCACAAGCAACAAGTATATGGGAGCTCTTGTGGGACTTTTTGTAACAGCTATAATTCAAAGCTCAAGCGCTACTACGGTAATGGTCGTAGGGTTTGTAAATGCGGGGATAATGAACCTTACACAGGCGGTTGGTGTCATAATGGGGGCCAATATCGGTACGACTGTGACGGCACAGCTAGTTTCATTCAGTCTCACCGACCTTGCGCCTGTTGCGGTTGGTATAGGTATGATATTCTATCTGTTCTCAAACAATGAAAAGACAAAGCAGGTCGCAGAAATAATGATAGGCTTTGGTATACTCTTTATAGGTATGGAGTTCCTTAAGGACGCAGTTAAGCCTCTCAGGGATTACCCTGGCTTTACTGACATGATTGTAAGATTCTCAAACAATCCGCTGCTTGGAATCTTAATAGGATTCGGACTCACTGTTATAATACAAAGTTCAAGCGCATCTATGGGAATACTGCTTGCGCTTGCCTCAGAAGGCCTTGTGCCGCTTAGCGCAGCATTGCCAATACTCTACGGAGACAACATAGGAACATGTATAACTGCTATGCTTTCGAGCATCGGGGCCAGCAAGAATGCCAAAAGGGCGGCCATAATGCACCTTAGCTTCAATGTAATAGGAACACTGCTGTTCATATTCATATTCACAAAACCTATAACATATTTTGTCACTATGCTGGATCCGTCAAATGTGACAAGGCAGATTGCAAATGCCCATACATTTTTTAACATAATAAACGTGGTCATACAGCTTCCGTTTGCCATGATGTTGGTGAAAATAGCCAACACAGTGATACCTGAGAAAGAGGGCGAAGTGGAATTCAAGATTACAAAGTATATAGATTCGAGGATACTAGAAACACCTAGCATTGCTCTTGCTAATACAGTAAGGGAATGTCTTCACATGGGTAATGTCGCCAAAAAGTCATTCGAAGCATCCATGAATGGTTTTTTCAACAGGAATATCAGTGAAGTCAAAAACACATTTATAATCGAAAAGGAAATAAACGAGCTGGAAAAGGCGCTAGTAGACTATCTGGTCAAGTTGTCCAACAGGGAACTGGGAGATGAGAACAGGGAGCTGGTGGATGGACTTTTCAGCACTGTAAATGACATGGAAAGGGTAGGAGACCATGCGGAGAATATTGCTGAACTAGCAGTGGAAGTGCTTGAAAAGAATCTAGTGTTTTCAAATGAGGCAATAGGCGATCTTGAGTCTATCTACAAAAAGACAATGCATGCCTACGAGGCATCGCTTGAGGCCATGAAGACTGCCAACAAGGATATAGCGATGACAGTTATAAGCATGGAAGAGCAAGTGGATGTCATGGAAAGATCATTCAGAATGAACCACATATACAGACTCAACAAGGGTCTGTGTAATCCAGAGGCAGGCGTAATATTCCTCGACATGATAAGCAACCTTGAGAGGATTGCCGACCATGCATCAAACATTGCAAAGGCAGTGCTTGATTCGGTAGGTTCAAAGAGCGCATAAAGCAAGGGGCGGAATTTTCCGCCCTTTTTTTATTATATATTATAATAGAAGCATATGATTATGCTGGGAGATGATTGTGTGGCATACAGAAGACTTGAAAGAGCTTTTTTTGAGGCGGAACCTGTTCAGGTAGCCAAAGAGCTGCTAGGCAAGCTTATAGTCCGAAATGACTCGGGAACTACAATGGCTGCCAAAATAGTAGAGTGCGAAGCCTATCTGGGGGACGGCGACAAGGCTGCCCATTTCAACGGCAATAAGGTCACCGAAAGGACAAAGGTCGTATACGGCCATGGCGGGTTTGCCTATATATACCTTATATACGGCATGTACAACTGTTTTAACATAGTCACAGGCAAAAGCGGAGAAGCAGGGGCGGTGCTCATAAGAGCCGCCGAACCTATTGCTGGGATTCAGTGCATGCACAGGAACAGGTTTGGCAGCCATGAGGTTGCATCCCGAAATTTAAGGAACCTGACGAACGGCCCGGGCAAGCTCTGCATGGCTATGAACATAGACAGGAGATTTTACGGTGAGGATCTGGTCGAAAGCAATGAGCTGTTCATAGCAGATGGGGAAAAAATCGAAAAAGAGAATATTATCGAGGCAAAAAGGGTAAACATAGATTATGCGCAGGAAGCCGCAGATTTTTTGTACAGATTCTATATAAGGGACAACAAATTCGTTTCGAAAAAATAGTTTAAACAGCAAGGAAGGGGACAAGGGATGGGCGAGTTAAAGCTTGACTGCAGGGGGATTGAAAGGTTTGTAACGGAATACGAGATTAGCTGCATGGAGCCTTTTGTCAGTGCGGCTCATGAGATGCTTCACGAAAAAAGCGGGCCTGGCTCGGAATTTCTTGGATGGCTTGATTTGCCTGGGAATATTGAAAAATCAGAACTTGAGAAAATAAAAGAGACTGCCAGGCAGATATCAGGCAAGTGCGACATTTTTGTGGTCGTAGGAATAGGTGGGTCTTATCTTGGCGCGAAAGCGGCCATTGAAATGCTCACCGGCTATTTCAGGAATTTCACTGACAAGAGAAACGGCAAATCACCAAGAGTCGTCTTTGCAGGCAACAACATAAGTTCTACTTATTTGAAGGAGCTTGCAGACCTGCTTGAGGAGAACGATTTTTGCATAAATGTAATTTCTAAATCAGGCACTACTACAGAGCCAGCTGTTGCATTCAGGGTGCTCAAGGGAATGCTGGAAAGAAAATATGGCAAGGAAGAGGCTGCAAGCCGCATAATTGCGACGACCGACAGAGAAAAGGGGGCCCTTAGAAAGCTGGCTGATTCTAGCGGGTACAGGAGTTTTGTCATACCGGATGATGTCGGCGGCCGCTATTCTGTGCTGACTCCAGTAGGACTTTTGCCAATGTGCGTTGCGGGAATAGATATAGACAGGGTGATAGAAGGCGCAAGAAAAGCCCAGGAGTTATTATCTGAAAAGGGGATCTCCCGAAACGACGCCTACAGGTATGCTGCAATAAGAAACATACTCTACAACAAGGGGATGCTTGTGGAACTGCTTGTTAGCTATGAGCCGCATCTTGCAAGCATAGCCGAGTGGTGGAAGCAGCTCTTTGGGGAGAGCGAAGGCAAGGACGGAAAAGGAATATATCCATCATCTGCAAGCTTCTCTACGGACCTTCATTCGCTTGGGCAGTACATACAGCAGGGAAGAAGAATGCTTTTTGAGACTGTGCTGAATGTGGAGTCTCCGCGCTACGACGTAAGCGTAGCCTCTGATCCGGGCAACCTTGACGGACTTGACTATCTTGAGGGAGTAGGAATAGACTACATAAACAAAAAGGCAATGGAGGGGACCAAACTGGCCCATATAGACGGCGGCGTGCCTAACATAGCAATAGACATTCCGGGCATGGACGAACACAGCTTTGGATACATGGTCTATTTTTTCGAAAAGGCATGTGCCATGAGCGCCTATCTTCTTGGGGTCAATCCGTTTGACCAGCCCGGCGTTGAAGAATACAAGCGCAACATGTTTGCACTCCTTGGAAAACCAGGTTATGAAGAGCAGAAGCAGAAAATGCTTGAAAGGCTTTCGGAATAAATGATTAAAATTAGAGGCATAAAATTAATAAGGTGTTAAGTAGATCATATTATAGGGGGAATCGACATGCAGATCAAAAAAATACTTGTTCCAGTTGATGGTTCTGAAGCCAACAAAAAGGCCATAGAGATAGCAGCCCAGATGGCCAAGAGTTTTCCGGCGCAAGTCGTACTGCTTCATGTGATTGAGCTCAACATGCCAAGTGCACTTCAGGTGGAATACTCATATGTGCAGTATTCATACACTGACGAGGATCTGAAAAATCTAAAGAACATATCTCAAAAGATACTCGACAACGCCAGTGAGTTGCTTGAGGGCTTAGAGGTTACTACGCTCAGCTTCGTGGGATATCCCGTGGATGAAATACTCAGAATCTCGGAGGAAGAGGACGTGGATATGATAGTTATGGCGTCAAGGGGTATGACAGGAATTAAAAAATATCTCATGGGTTCGGTGACAAACAACGTTGTGCATCACGCCAAAAAGCCGGTGCTTGTAATTCCGTAACGGTGATGCTCTCCTGGGTATGGCTTGTTGACAAAGCAGCAGGCTTGGCATATTATTAAGCTGTAGCTGAAGAACAGGGCCATTTTGGGGGAATGTATGAAACGTACAGACATTTATATAATAGCAGCAGTTCTGTTGCTTTCTGCAGCAGGGATATATGCTGTCAAATCGATGCAGGATGACGAGCAAGCAAAGCATGTCATAATAAGCGTCGACGGGGAAATTTACAACGACATAATGGTTGAAAAGGGAACCGTAAAAAAATTAGAAGTCAAAACCGAATACGGAAGCAACATTGTATACATCCATGACGGTGGGGCAGAGGTGATCGATGCCGACTGCAGGGATCTCATATGCAAAGAAACCGGCTTCATTTCGAAGACAGGACAGACAATCGTGTGCCTTCCGCACAAATTGGTTGTTACGATATCGGCTGAATCCGAAGGCGGCGGTGATGCAGATGCAGTTTCTCAGTAGGAAGCCTCTTGGCGCAAGAAGGCTTGTGTTTCTGGGGCTTCTCGTATCGCAATCGCTAGTGCTCTATCTCATTGAATCCTTGATACCGCTCAGCTTTGCGGTTCCGGGGGCCAAGCTTGGGCTCTCCAACATAATAGGGCTTTCAACGCTTTTGCTCTTTGGGATTGGCGATGCTTTCCTGGTTACATTGATGAGAGTCACTATATCCTCTCTTTTTTGGGGAGGCATGTCGGTGTTCCTCTTCAGTATATGCGGAGGCATGCTGAGCCTATTTGCAATGTATGCATTAAAGAGCGCATTTAAAGAAAAAATAGGCATACCGGGCCTAAGCGTTGCGGGTGCGGTGTTTCATAACATCGGACAGCTTATGGCCGCGGCTGTTGTTATAGAAAATCTAAGGATAATATACTATCTGCCCATGCTTTTGCTGGCTGCTGTTCCAACCGGAATGCTGGTGGGGGTTTGCACTCATTTCATGACTATGCATATTAGGAAGATATACGGAGGCAGACTTTCGGACAAATAATTATTTGTGAAGCGGTGATTTTTTTGATGACTGACGAACTCAAGGCTATAAAAAAAGAAATAGAGGAGTTAAGAGAGAGTATAAACAGATATATTGAATATCCTGACATATTTGAGGAAGAGCTGCTAAAAACGAGCAGGCAACTCGATGAGTATATAAATGAATATATTAGGAAAAGCATGCCGTCATAAGAATCTGCGGCATGTTTTTATTTAAAGGCTTGAAACCATATAAATAAAAAAATATAGTTGTAAGCGACGAATATTTATCCGATTTGCACTTTTTTAATTATAAAAATAGTATAATAAATAAAATACATATGACAATATCAAGAGTTGACAGGAGGTAATGAATGAACATTTTTTCAAGCGTGAAGGGAAAGCTTTCAGCAGTACTTATAGTAGCAATAATCATACCCGTTTTGACATTGGGATTCTTGTCATATCAGAAGACCTACAAGACGCTGGAGCAAAAGCTTCAGGACAATTCAAAGGGAACTTTAACGCAAATTGACAATTCAATAAGTGAATTTGCAAGGGGATTTGAGCACAGCATAGGAGCGATTTCTGAAAACAAGGCGGTCGTAGAGCTGGCAGGTGCGGCAGGAGGCTCTGAATCGCCGGCGTTGCTTGGTTATGCAAGTGACATATTCATACAGACGGCAGCTGTAAACAAGAATATAATGTCAGCCTACATGGGAACTCAGGACAAGAGGACTTACATGTATCCTGTCAACAATACCCCTGAAGGATATGATCCGACTTCGAGGGGATGGTACAAGCTCGCGCTTGAGAACAAGGGCAAAATCGTTTGGACTGAGCCCTATGTGGACGCGGGATCGGGCAAAATGGTCATAACTGTTTGCAAAACCGTGGAATCAGGCGCAAATGTGGTAGGAGTTGCAGCCCTTGACATAAGTCTCGAGGATTTTGCCGCCAACTTCAAGGATACGAGAATAGGCAATACCGGCTATCTTTTCATAACAGACAAATCCGGAGTAATTGTATCACACAAGGACATAGAACGCGTGGGAGACAGCTTGGCGCAGGAGAGCGTATGGAAGGATGTATCATCCGGAAACAGCGGATTTTCAAAGTACGACAAAGGCTATGTATCATATGCCACAAACGGCAATACGGGTTTCAAGATAGCAGCAGACTATTCTGATAACGAGCTTGATGTGGATGTTAAGAGCCTAAGGATTTTTATAATAATACTCCTCATAGCCGCGGCTGTGATAGGCGTTGTGGTATCGCTTATGATATCTACTTGGATTACAAGGAACCTCCAAAAGCTCGACACAGCTTTCAACAGGGCATCGAAAGGAGACCTTTCAGCTAGCGTTTCTATAGAAAAACGAACGACGAGTTTGGAAAAATCGGTGCAAATTTCAATACTATGCTCGAAAACATAGTATTCCTGATAAGCAACATCAAGGCATCTTCCGATACTGTGTCTGAAACAGCGTACTCGCTCAACAAAATGGCGCTCCAGACGAGCAGCGCCACTCAGGAGGCTGCAAGGGCTATTGCTGAAATAGCCGAGGTGACAAACGAGCAGGCCAGAGAGACCGAGGTCGGGGTTGACAAGGCTACTTATATGGGCAGGAGTGTGCAGCAGGTTTCATCTTCTATCAGTGAGATAGTTGAGATGTTCAAGAAATCAACAGAGCTCAACGACAAGGGACTTCTTTCCGTCAAGAAGCTCGCCGATTCCACGAGCAATACGATAGAGTCAGAGAACAGGGTAAGCGGCATAATAAACGAGGTTGAAAAGAGCTCACAGGAAATAGGGATAATTATCCAGACCATAAACCAGATAGCAGAGCAGACGAACCTGCTGGCTCTGAACGCATCTATCGAGGCTGCAAGGGCCGGAGAGGCGGGAAGGGGTTTCTCGGTCGTGGCTGACGAGATAAGAAAGCTTGCCGAAGAGACAGCGCAGTCCACTGGAAAGATAAAGAGCATTGTTGACCAGATACAGCATGAGTCAAAAAGCGCTGTGCTTGGGATGCAGGATGCTTCGAATGCGCTCAAAGAGCAGGTGTCGTGCGTTGACGATACTGAAGTGATCTTCAAGGAGATATCGCAGACAATAGAAGGGCTTGAAGGCAAGGTAAACGAAATTCAGCTGCTCAATGGCGAAATGGTGAAAAATAAAGATGAAATAATGGAAACAATGCAAAACATATCTGCAACGGCTGAGGAGAATTCGGCTGGTACAGAAGAAGTGTCGGCTTCCACTGAAGAGATACTGGCGGCGCTTGAGGAGTTCAGTTCTCACTCTGAAACGCTCAAGAAGCTGGCTGCAGGACTTCAAAGCGAGATAGAAAAGTTCAGATCATAAAAAAAGAGGCGGTATTGGGCATTTTGATATGCTCCCCTTGTAGTGGACAGTTTAAATAATAAAACTGTTTGCTATGAGGAGGAGCATTTTTATATGGGAAGAAAACCAAAATTATCAAGTAGTGAAAAGTTAGAAGCAGTAAAACAATATT
>Ga0228535_1000686_pt1 | contig 81618 bp, 72 predicted proteins | sample SJ1metagenome_FD_168457 | JGI IMG/M metagenome (GOLD analysis project Ga0228535, IMG submission 168457) | Enriched culture of PCE-dechlorinating microbial communities from Ithaca, New York, USA - SJ1 | ecosystem: Engineered > Modeled > Simulated communities (microbial... > Unclassified | place...
AACGTCTTCTGCTGTCAGTTCCGAGACGAAAACGAGCATGGTTTGCAGGGCTGTGGGCTAATGCAGCAAGGCCGCCAACCTTGTCTGCATAATCAACCAAATCCGCTAATGGAAAATCTGGGTTTAACGGCATTTGACAGGAGATTTATCCATACCTGGCGAAGCAAGGAACCGTCGCCCTTCACGTCAGGCAGCGTCTCAACCCGGATACGGATTTTTTACGGCGCCTCACCGGTAAGAATTTCATCAATGACACCGCGGACCAAGGCCGCCATGTCGATGTCGGAACGGTTGATTTCGGAGCGTCCTACCCTGGAGAATGCAAGGAGGTCGTCAATCAACTGCCCCATGCGCTTTGTGTTAGCGATGATTACGCCCAGCAGACGCCGACCCTCGGCGTCAAGAGATCCGGCGTGCTCCTCCAGCAGTATCCCGGAGAAACCGCTTATCGCGCGCAGCGGGGCGCGCAGGTCGTGGGACACCGTATAGGAGAATGCCTCCAGATCCGCGGTCCGCTCCAGAATCCGCTCTTCCAGCATCATGTTGAACTTAACAAGCTCCTCCTCTGCACGCTTGCGTTCCACATATTTCCAGACCGAATCGCTCAGCAGGGTGAGTTGCCGGACATCGCTCTCGTCATAGGCGCCTCCCTTGTTGGCCACGCCGACCACGGCCACAATCTTTTCGTCGAAAAACACGGGAATTGTCAGGTAGGAGAACAACTCCACATGTCCTGGCGGATACCCCTTCTTCAGCGGGTTGCAACCCTGAAAGTCGTTCACCAGGATGGGACGCCGCTGGCGGACCGCCTCGCCCCAGATGCCGGTCTTGTCAAGCTCATATGTCGCCTGCGGTTCCATAACCGAACACTCTTTCATCACCTCGTTCGACCAGGAGTTCAGGATGAATTGCCGCTTTTCCTCATCATAGAAGTAGATGTAGCCGAACTTGCTGGCGGTCAGCCGTAATGCCTCGGCCAGGGAGAAGTCGAGGAGGTCCTGCACGCTCGCCGCCCGGTACTGGGAAATATTATAGAGGCTCTGAAGGCGAGCCTCGTTCAGGCAGATCAGGTCCTGTGCCCTTTTCCGTTCGGTAGTGTCCCGGCAGCCGCCGAAGAGCCGCCGGGTGAGAGAATCGTCCTCAACAAGACACCGGCACGATGAGAAGAGCCAACGGATCGTTCCGTCCTTGGCTCGGATTCTCAGCTCGCACACACTGGATTCTCCGGGCGCCAGTTCGATCAGCTTCTCCGTAAAAAGCGGCCGGTCCTCCTCGAGGACAAGAAAACCCCAACAACCTATTTCATTAATTTCTTCAACGGAATAGCCGGAAATCTCTTCTACCGCACCGCTCATCCAGTCAATTCTGAAGGAACCGTCAGACTGTTGAAGACATGAGAAGGCGAAATCGGACATAATCTCTGAAATCTGCTGGAATCGTTTTTCATTGACCCGAAGCAGTTTGGACTGTTCCATGGAAGCAAGCGCGAAGGAGATATCCGCCGCAATCTCATCGAGAAGCTCCACAATCTCACCGACGAAGAAGTTCGTTTCCGAGGCGTAGACATTCAAAGATCCGACGCAGTCCCGGTCGACGAAAAGGGGGAAGGCAGCCGAAGAACGGTACCCTCGCCGCAGGGCCTCCTCTCGCCACGGCCTCATCGACAGATCGTACTCAATGTCCTGACAAACCGCATGTCTCCCTTCACGCACGGCCCTGCCGACAGGGCCGAGCCCGGTAGGCACGGAATCCGCGGAAATCGTGATCTTGTCCAGATATCCTTCAGTATGGCCGAAAAAAGCCGCGGGACGAATGAGCGCGCCCGGCTGTCCCACGATACCTATCCACGCCATGAGGAATCCGCCGTCATCGACGATACACCGGCACACCTCTTCGAACAGTTCCAGCTTTTCCCGGCAACGGACGACAGCCTTGTTCACATGGCTTTGCGTGTGGTAGAGACGGCCCAGTCGTTCCACGCTTTCGGCCAGGACACGACGCCCACGTTCTTCCCGGTACAATCTCAGGTAATAGCGGGAGTAAGCATGGCGCCAGATGACTCCCACGCACGCCCCTGCCGCGAGAATGAGGAGCGCCGACCCTATGACTGCGATCCATGCCTCGCGCCGCAAGGGAGAAAGAATCTCGTCGGTGTCGATCTTCGCAACAAGAAACCAGTCGGACCCAGGGACCTTCCTCGTCGCGGTAAAAACCGGCAAGCCGCGGTAGTCGATGCACTGGAATGCTCCCTCATATCCCAATGCGGCATTCACCGCCGGAAGAGTTCTCTCCGTTATCGGCAGGCGCACGGAAAGGGGGGCGCCCTTTCGATGGCGCAGTGTATTGAGATAGACGACTTCACTCCCTTCCCTCCGGGCAAGATAAACCTCCGCGGAACGGCTCGGCGTGGGCCACGACTCGATTCGCGCAAAGAGCTCGGGGGAAGGGTCGACACGCACGAGGACAACCCCTATCCTTTCCTCTCCCGCTTCTCGATTGAGGGACAGGGGAATCACCACATCAAGGTGAACACGCGGGATCGCATAGCCATAGTGAAGATCGGTAATTATCGGAGTCCCGGACCGCAACGCCCTGGCCACAGTATCCCTGGTCGGCTTTCCGACCGGCGTGTTTGAAACGCCCAGCGTCAGTCGTTCCGCAAGGTTCCCGTCAAAGATCACAACACTGTGAAAGGTCCGGTTGCCGCTCAGGGGGGAGAGCCACGTGAGAATATCGTCGCGGAGCGCCGTTGAACCGGGGTTCGAGAGGAAACGCGCAACGGCTTCACTAAAAAACGGATTCGTGAGGAAAACAAGCCTTTCTTTCAGATACTCTTTGCGCCAGGCAACGACCAGCTCCAGCTCCAAATCGGCGATGGAAGCCAGTTCATGGTATTTATCGCGGGTTACAACCTCCTTGTGATTCCGGAAATGGTAATACCCGACGGTGACTATCGCAATAATGAGCAAAAGACATATGGCGGAAAGGACCAGCGAATAGTTGCGGATATTTCGATTAAACATCAAGGAATTTCACTTTCCCGGAAGTAATTTCCGTTATGGAACAGGCGTCTTACTTCAGCCGACTAAAGATTCGCGGCCGACCAGCCGATACGTTCCACAGAGAAAACACCGTTCATTTCGGAATGGGGATGAAAAGCAAAGGAAGCGCCGCGAGTTCTTCCATCTGCCCGGAATACGGGCTTCACGTAAGCGTAACGTAAAAACAGTGATAATCAATGCCGGGCGCGAAATTGTTCGCACACCATGCCCCTCGAAAATCACGAAAAAACGATCTCATCCGGGAGACGGTCGATACATCCATGAACCATAACGAGGCTCTCATGAAAAAAGAACTTCGCATCCTATTGCTGGAAGACCTTCCTTCCGACGCGGAGCTCATCGAACATGAAATCCGCAAAACCGGACTATCCTCTGATTTCCGCATAGTGGACACCAAACAGGACTTTGTCCGTTGCCTGCGGGAGTTTTGTCCGGATGTAATCCTTTCCGATTACCGGTTGCCGGGATTCAGCGGAATTGAAGCCCTCGGCCTGACGCGGGAACATGCCGCGGCAACGCCTTTTCTCATGGTTACCGGCGCACTAGATGAAGTGACGGCCGTCGAATGCATGAAGGCAGGCGCCTGGGACTATATTCTCAAGGACCATCTATTCCGTATCGGGCCTGCTATTGCCGCCTCTATCGAGAAGAAACAGGCTCTGGAACTGAAGGAAAAAGCGGAACAAGCCCTCGAACGGTCGAGGAATTTCTACCTCAACCTGTTTGAACTGTCGCCGGCACTTATCTGGCGCGCCGGTCCGGAAGGGAATCTCGACTATTTCAACCGTAACTGGCTCGCCTTTACCGGAACAACTGTCGACCAGCAGATTGGCAGAGGTTGGTCGGACGGCGTCCATCCTGATGACAAGGAAAGCGTCCGGAAGGAGTTCCGGAACGCCTTTTCCCTGCGCATTCCCTTCGATATTGAATTCCGCCTTCGGCGCCATGACGGCGCATATCGCTGGATACGCGCCTACGGGAGGCCTTTCGATAACGAACAAGGGGTTTTCTCCGGGTATATCTGCTACTGCTTCGACACCACCGAGCGCTACCAGGCGGAAGAACTGCTGCGCAAGCTGTCGCGCGCGGTGGAACAGAGCACGACCGCCATCCTCATCACCGACACCGAAGGCTGTATTGAATATGCGAACAGGAGCTTTTCGGAGATGACGGGCTACTCTCTGGTAGATATTATCGGCCGCAATGCCCTTGCTTCACAGGAGGATTCTCCTTTGCCCGATGTGTTCGGACCTGCGTGGGAGACGCTGAACGGCGGCGGGGAATGGCGCGGAGAAATCTGCAACCTGAAGAAAAACGGAGAGCCGTACTGGGAGTATGCCACCTTCTCTCCCATCATGAACGCAGAGGATGTGGTGACCCACTACCTGGTGGAAAAAGAAGACATCACGTCGCGGAAGGAAACGGAATGGAAGCTTTCCCAGAGCCGCGCCGAACTCTGGGATAAACACAGAGAACTGGGTTGCCTGTACGAAAAGGTGAGCACTTCGAAGCAGGAGTGGGAAAACACCATGGACTGCATCGGGGACATCGTCATCCTCATTGATACGAACGGCGTAATCAGACGTTGCAACAAGGCGCTGCGCGACTTCACCGGTCTCACGTACCCGGAGATACTGGGCGCGAACTGGAAGGAGTTACTCTGTCTCCATGGCCTCCTCGTCCCAGACGACATAGCATCAGGGACGGAGGTGAAGCATCCGGACAGCGGCAGATGGTTTACCTGCAGGTCGTACCCCTTCACCGACAAACGGAATAATGAATCCGGCGGTTTCGTCATCACAATGCATGATTCTACGGAGAGGAAACGGGTAACCGCTGAGCTGGAAGAAGCTTACGGAAAGTTGCAGTCTACCCAGGCCCAGGTAATCCAGCAGGAAAAGATGGCCTCCATCGGCCAGCTTGCCGCGGGTGTCGCCCATGAGATCAACAATCCCACGGGTTTCATCACCTGCAATCTCGGCACACTGGGTAAATATCTGGATCGTCTCACGGAATTCATCCGGATACTGGCCGAGAACACAGGAGGGGCGGATTGCGACGATACCGGCCTCGCGATTTCCGAGAAAAGAAAAACATTGAAAATCGACAGGATCATTGAAGATGCGCCCGACCTGATAAAGGAGTCGTTGGAAGGCGCCGAGCGGATACAAACCATCGTGAAGAACCTGAAGAATTTCTCGCGCGTGGATGAAGCGCAGTACAAATCCGCCGATATTAATGAATGTATCGAAAGCACCCTCAATATCGTCTGGAACGAACTGAAATACAAGGTCAAACTGACGAAAGAGCTGGGCGAAATACCGTTGACGAAATGCTATCCGCAACAGCTGAACCAGATATTCATGAACCTGCTTATCAACGCCTCCCAGGCAATTGAGGGGCAGGGGGAGATTTCCGTCAGAACATGGAACGACGATGAGTTCATCTACTCTTCCGTATCCGATACCGGGTGCGGAATTCCGGAGTCGACATTGAGCCGCATCTTCGACCCGTTCTTTACCACAAAAGAGGTCGGAAAGGGGACCGGCCTCGGTCTCAGCATCACCTATGACATCGTAAAGAATCATCATGGAGATATCTATGTGGAGAGTGAACCGGGAAGAGGCTCCACCTTCACGGTTCGCATCCCAATTATGGAGGAGGCGAGCAATGGATAAGCCTGCGCGGGTCCTCTTCGTCGACGACGAAGACAATATACTCAGGTCTCTACGGCGTCTTATCGCTGATGAGGATTACGATCCGCTGTTCGCGGGATCAGCTGAGGAAGGACTTGCTGTTATCAGAGCGGCCGACGACGACATCGCCGTTATCGTATCGGACCAGCGCATGCCCGGAATGACCGGAGTCGAATTCCTGCGGGAGGCCCGGTCGCTGGCGCCCGACGCGGGACGGATTCTCCTGACCGGCTATGCTGATATCTCCGCGACCATCGACGCCATAAATAAAGGAGGGGCGCATCGCTATATCAGCAAACCGTGGAATGATCAGGAGATGACTCTCACCCTGCGGGAGGCCGTACGCAGCTACCGTCTCACCAGGGAGAACCGGGAACTGTCGGCCCTCGTCGGCAAACAGAATGAAGAACTCAGAGAATGGAACGCCGGCCTGAAAAACCGTGTTCTGGAGCAGACTGCGTCCATGCGCGAAAAAATCACGGAACTCCACGAACTGAACGAGAAATTGCGTCGAAACTACCGGAGTATCCTCACGGCCTTTTCGTCCCTGCATGAACTGCACGACAGGCACGGAAAAAACCACTGCGGGAGTGTGGCGGACTTCTCTACGGCAGCGGCCCGTTCGATGGGCCTTTCCGAGGAAGTTACAGAAGAGATCCGGGTCGCGGCGCTTCTTCACGACATCGGCACAATCGGAATCCCCGACAGCCTGCTGCACGGTGATGAGGGGAGGATGACCGAAGCCGAAGTCCGCGAATACCGCGGCCACTCCGTTCGAGGGCAGGCTGCCGTGGACTCCATCGAAGATCTGCGTCCGGCCGGAATTCTCATCCGCCATCACCATGAAAACTTTGACGGCAGCGGGTACCCCGACCGACTGGCAGGCCGGGATATCCCCCTCGGAGCGAGAATCATCGCAATTGCTGACGCCATTGACAGGCTGATATCGGAGAATCATGGCGACAACCGATTTGAAAAGGTATTGCTCGACGTGCGTGCATCGCTCGGCGTCCGATTCGACCCCGAACTCTATTCCTTCTTTGAGCGCCCGGTTCGTGATAAACACATCGAACAGGACGACTCCGGCACCATGGTAGAGGTCGAGATGATGCCGAGGGAACTGCGCAGCGGGATGCAGGTAGCCCGCCAGGTGCGCAGCGGAACAGGGCTATTGCTGCTCGGCGCCGGTGAGCACCTCGACGAGGGAAAGATTGTATCCCTGATTCGCTTTTTTGATATCGATCCTCCCCGGGGAGGCGTCGCGGTACTGGTCAAGAGACCGTCATGATACGATTCGGAGTATCTTTCCGCGAATCGAGATCCCGAGAGGGTGTTACGGAACGAGTTAACACCATTCCGAAGTCCCGTCTTGTCCATCCTTCTGACTTGTCGACTGTACATTCCCCCTGTATCGGATACAATCGACTACTGCTACGAAATTTCAAACAGGGGAGTTCACCCCATGGATACCGCCGCTAAGCGAGAGCATCGTCTCACATTCGTTCTGACACTGATTTATCTCCTCCTGGCCGCGGGGATACTTATCCTCGGCTATTTCTACTATCGATCGATATACAACTCCAATCGTGTCGAGGTGGAACACCAGCTATCATCCATCGCCCATCTCAAGGCGGACGAGCTGTCCATCTGGCGAAAAGAACGCCTGGGTGACGCCGCCATATTTTACAAAAACCCCGAATTTTCCGCCTTGGTACGACGTTTTTTGTCAAACGGAAATGATAGGGCCGCACGCACGGCTCTTCAGACATGGTTCGGCCATTTCAGACGTTCGTACAGCTACGATGCGATATTTCTACTGGATACCCGCTACGCCAAAAGACTCGTTCTCTCCGATGACAACGAACGCCCGGCTTCCTATGTTTCATCCGCAACGGCCGATCAACTCCGGTTGGGGAAGATTGCTTTCGAGGATTTTTACTGGAATGATAAGAACCGGAAGATCTACCTGAAGATACTCGTTCCGGTTCTCGATGAATCCGATTCCGGGAGGCTGCTGGGCATCGTCGCTCTCCGTATAAACCCCAAGACATTCCTGTACCCGTTTATCCAGAAATGGCCGACGCCTTCCCTTACGGCCGAGACGCAGCTCATTCGACGTGACGGGAATGAGGCCGTCTTCCTGAACGAGCTGAAATTCCGTGCAAATACCGCCCTCAGATTCCGCTTCCCGCTACGGGGAGAGAAAGAAAGGGCGGCCGTCCAAGCCGCTCTCGGCAGGGAAGGGATAGTCACGGGCAGAAGCTACCGGGGGGTGCCGGTTATCGCCGCGATTCGTTCGGTCCCGAATTCACCCTGGCATCTGGTCGCGCTCATGGACACCGCGGAGATGAACGCGCCGGTACGGGAGAAGCTCTGGTTGCTGGGATGCCTCGTTCTGCTTCTTCTCATCGGCGCAGGAGCGGCCCTGACGCTGTTCTGGCATCGACAGAAGGCCATTTCCCACCGTGAAAAATATGCGGCCCTGGAAAAAATTCGGGAAAAAGAGCAAAAATTCAGGGCGCTCTTCAATAATGTGGCGGTTGGGGTTGCTCTGATAGGCTCGGATATGAAAGTTCTGGAGATAAACAAGCGGATGCGTGAGTTTTTCCCCGATTTCCCCGCTGATGAGACCCCCCTGTGCTACCGGGCGTTCCGCACCCTCCCGCAGGATGGTCCATGCCACGGTTGCCCCACGTCTCTAACCCTGGAGGATGGTCACTTTCATGAGGCCGAGGTGGAATCCAAGAGCACGGAAGGTTCGCGGTTCTTCCGGATTGTTTCGACACCGGTAACCGACGCTGAAGGGCGGGTGACGGCCGCCATCGAGATGGTTGACGACATAACCGAGCGCAGGCAGACAATAGAATCGTTGCGGGAGAGTGAATCCCGCGTGAAAGCCATTACCGATTCGGCCCAGGACGCCATCCTGATGATGAACCCCCAGGGCGCCGTTTCCTTCTGGAACCCGGCCGCGGAGCGCATCTTCGGCTATACGAAAGAAGAGGCGCTCGGAAAGGATCTGCACCTGCTGATTGCGCCCGTTCGGTATCATGAGGCGTTTCGCGCCGCATTTCCGGAATTCCTTCGAACCGGTTCGGGAGGTGCGATGGGCACGACGCTGGAAACGAATGCTCTGAAAAAAGACGGCACGGAAATCGATGTTTCCGCCTCCCTGTCCGGCGTCCTGTTGCACGGAGCATGGCATGCGGTCGGCATACTTCGGGATATTACGGAGCATAAAAAGATTGAGAGAGCCTTGATTGAAACAAATCTTAAGATGGAGGAGGCGTATCTTCGTCTCGAAGAATCTAATGAAAAGACAAAAAAGATGGCTCTCGAAGCGCAGGCGGCGAACATCGCCAAGAGTCAGTTCCTGGCGAATATGAGTCATGAGATCCGAACACCCATGAACGGAATTATCGGCATGACCGGGCTTCTGCTCGACACGAAACTGAGCAAGGAACAACATGTCTATGCGGAAGTGGTGCGTTCAAGCGGAGAAACCCTTTTACGGGTAATCAACGACATTCTCGACTTCTCCAAGATTGAAGCCGCCCGGCTTGATCTTGAAATTATGGACTTCGACCTGCGCGTGACCATTGAAGAAACGGCGGAACTGCTGGCGCTGCGCGCCCATGAAAAGCAACTGGATTTCGTCTGCCGTATCAAGCCGGGAACCTACACATTCCTCCGGGGCGATCCCGGCCGGCTGCGGCAGATTCTCACCAACCTGGGAGGCAACGCCATCAAGTTCACCTCCCGGGGAGAAGTGGTTATCGATGTGTTCGCTCTGGGCGAAACACCGGACCGACTCACCCTGCGGTTCGAGGTGCGTGACTCGGGGCCCGGTATCCCAACCGACAAACACGAATTGATTTTTAATGAATTCGAACAGGTTGATGCCTCGACTACCCGTAGATTCGGCGGTACGGGCCTGGGCCTTACCATATCCAAACGTCTCGTTGAATTAATGGGTGGTACGATTGGGGTGGACAGTGTCGAAGGGTGTGGTTCGAATTTCTGGTTCACCATCGAGTTCGAGAAGCAGCCGCTTGACAATCTCAAAATCGAGCCGATGCAGGCGGAAATACGCGGCGTACGGATCCTGATTGTGGACGACAATGCCACCAACCGACTGGTTCTGGCGGAACAACTTTCATCATGGGGAGTGCGACACGAGGAGGCGGAGGATGCGATAACGGCGCTCGACAAGCTGCGCGCCGCCCGAAAGGAAGGCGATCCCTTCCGCATAATGATTACCGATATGCAGATGCCCGACATGGATGGCGAACATCTCGGCGCTGCCGTCAAGGCGGACCCGGAAGTGCGCGATACCATCATGATAATGCTGACATCGTTGGGCAGGCGCGGCGATGCCCGCCGCCACAGGAAACTGGGTTTCTCCGCCTACCTGACGAAACCGGTGAAACAGTCCCAGATGTACGACTGTCTCTCGACGGTGCTCGGGAACGCGGCCCTCAACGACAAGGATAAGCAGAAACCGCTTGTCACCCGACATTCTATCAGTGAGGCTCAACGGCGTAAGGTGCGCATCCTGCTTGCGGACGACAATATCACCAACCAGCACGTTGCCCTGGGAATCCTGGGAAAGATGGGCTACAGGGCAGACGCGGTAGCAGACGGTCGGGAGGCGATTCAGGCACTGGGAAACGCCCCCTACGATATCGTTCTAATGGACGTACAAATGCCGGTCATGGATGGCTTCACAGCCACACGGACCATTCGTTCCGGACAAACGAACGCCCTCAATCCGAAAATTCCGATAATCGCAATGACCGCACATGCGCTGAAAGGAGACAGGGAACGCTGTCTCGAAAACGGCATGGACGATTACCTTCCGAAACCTATCGATCCGTCGGATCTTTCAGCTATTCTGAACAAGTGGCTTCCGAGAGCGGAAGAATCTGCACGGTCCGTCGAAACAACCGCTCCGCAAAAGGTACCGGAGTCCGCTCCGGCCGTTTTCGACCGACAGGCGCTTCTGACAAGGCTGATGGGCGACGAGGCTCTGGCAAGAGAGATCCTGTCCGAATTTCTGGAAGATATTCCCCTGCAATTGGCGGATCTCAGAGAACTGATTGAGAACGACCATTACGGGCAGGCCGGAATCAGAGGCCACACTATAAAGAGCGCCGCGGCGGGTGTCGGCGGTATGGCGTTCAGCGCAGCCGCCTTTCAGATTGAAAAAGCGGGCAAATCCGGCGACAACGGAGCAATGCCGGATCTGTTGCGGGAATTGGTTCGCCAGTGCGAACTGCTGAGGGAACGTATCACCGAGGAGCTTACATGAAAATCCTTATTGCCGAAGATGATCGCACTTCCCGAAGTATCTTGACTGCTATCCTGAAAAAATGGGGTTACGATCCTGTCGTAACCGTGGACGGAGCGGCGGCGTGGGACGTCATGCAGCATGAAGATGCGCCGAGATTGGTCCTTCTAGACTGGAACATGCCTGGAATGGACGGGGTAGAGGTATGTCGCCATATCAGGAGAAACGACTCGACCAACCCGCCCTATGTCATCATACTCACCGGCAAGGGAGAAAAAAGCGACATTGTGCAGGGCCTGGACGCAGGCGCCAACGATTACATCTGCAAACCCTATGATAATGACGAGTTGATGGCACGGATCCGCGTCGGGCGTAGAATGGTGGAACTTCAGACCGCTCTGGTGGAAGCCCGCGACGCCATGGCGCACCAGGCGCTGCACGATATCCTTACCGGGATTTTCAATCGCCGAGCTATCCTGGAAACCCTGGAAAGAGAAATTTCGCGGGCGCGGCGCGAAGGCGGCAAGGTCGGTGTGGGGATGCTGGACATCGATCACTTCAAGAAAGTCAACGACACTTACGGCCACCAGGTCGGGGATGAAGTGCTGTCCGGTTTTGTCCGCACGGTGCGAAGAAATCTCAGAGAGTACGATGTAATAGGGCGCTACGGGGGGGAGGAATTCCTGCTTATCGCGCCGGGTCAGCAAGACAAAACGTTCGAGGGTTTATACGAACGGATTTGCAGTCAGGTAGCCGCAACCCCTCTTGAAACAGCGGCGGGACCACTCTCCATAACTGTAAGTATTGGAATAGTGGCGGGAAGCGGCGCCTCCACTACCGACGAAATGCTGCGCATGGCCGATTCGGCGCTCTATCGGGCAAAAACCCAGGGAAGGAACCGTGTATGTTACGCGGACGAGTAGCGCCGTCCCCAGCACGGGATGCCCCTTGTGACGGCGTAGGCGGGAGAGAGGTGCACGGTATTGATCTGGCGGGAAGAAATCGGAATAGTTGAACACAAAGGGGCCAAAACGGCCCCCGTATTTTCTTCCTGAAAGATACCTATTTCCGGATAATCTTTCTGCGCGCCGTCCCTCCCAGGGCGGCCGCCTGTTGTTTCATGATTACGCTCTGTCGTTCCAGGTGAAACTGGAGCCACATATCGCCGAAACTCTTCATTTTCATCCTTCTTCCCTCTTTCAGCGCTTCCAGGTTGGCGGCGATTCTCTCATCTCCGGGCAGTTTTTTCCTTCCTCTCTCCAGAATCTGCTTCGCCTTTTCCGTATCGCCGCCTTCACTGACGCAGTATGCGTAAAGGTTCCACAGAAGAGATTCCTTTGGACTCCACTGGACCGCCTTTTCAAAGGTATTCGTCATGGAATCCTTCTTGTTGCGTTTCATGTAACTGACGGCAAGCATTCCCATGGAAACCCAATTCTTGGAGAATCCCTTCTCCAGATAGGGAAATGCGTTGGAAAAATCACGTTTCATGTAGTAAATCATTCCAATCTGTGAATGGACCTGACCGGTTACGGAGAACTGCCACGGTCCGTAACGGAGAGCTTCCTTCAGTGTCCGGATCGCCTTTTCAACCCGCTGGCCCTGCAGGTCTTTTCCGGCCGCCTCCATAATCCCGTTTACCTTTTTCATTACCATACGCACCAGGAGCAGGTACACGGCAGCGAAGACCAGCAAGGCCGGGGCGAGGCAAACCCACCACGATACATCCGTTGCGAAAAAAAGCACGGCAAACACAACGATAGCCGTGCCGAGGGCAATAAAAATATTATACATCCGGTCCAGTCCTTTCCACGACCGCAATCAACACGGCAAGGTTATCCATTCTCTTTTTCCAGGGGTGTCATTTTCCCCCCGTTCTCAACATACTTGGCGACAATAATGCGTTTGCCCGGCTTCAGAGCCATCTTGCCCTTGATATTGTTCCAGGCGGCGATGATTCTGGTGGAAACATTGAAGCGCTTTGCCACGGATTTCAATGTATCACCCCGCCGTACCGTATAGTAGTGCGTTACCTCCCGGGGAGGAGATTTCTTCTCGGATTCGGCTTTCCGGACAATTACAGCCTTTTTCTCGGGCGCCGCCACTTCGGGTTGTGAGGCTGTCTCCGTCTGTCGAGGTTCAGGTTTGACAACAATCCGCAAAACCCTACCCCTCAGTTTCCGGGTACTTCTCAGGTTGTTGAGAGACGCGACTTCCTCGGCCCTGACGCCGAACCGTCGGGCGATTGATTCAAGAGTGTCGCCCTTGACGGCTCTATACCGGATGGAAACCGAGCGCTCGGCATACCTCTCGCTTTCGGGTATCTTTGCATACTCACGGAGGAAAACCGTTTTTTTCCCCTTGGGAATCTTCAGGCTGTAATCGGGGTAGTCGGGAGGGGTGCACCATCGTTTGAGTTCAGGGTTCAGTTCCCGGATGGTTTCATACGGCACATCGATAGCCTTGGCAACCACTTCCAGGTCGGTGCGGGTCGGAATGGCGACCGTGTCGAACTCGATGGGCGGGAGGTAAGCGACATCGGCGAAACCGTACTTTGCCGGTTCCTTTGCTATAATCGCGGCAGCCAGGAGCTTCGGCACATAATCCTTTGTCTCCCGTTTCAGGTAATCACCACGGGAAAGCTGCCAGAAATCACGGCTTTCGTACATGTTGATTGCCCGCAGAATCTTGTTCTCACCGGCATTGTATCCCGCTGCCGCAAGATACCAGTCCTTATTGAAGAGACTGTACAGTTCCTTCAGATACATGGCCGCGGCAACCGTCGACTTCAGCGGGTCACGTCGTTCGTCGATCCACGGGTCGATGCGGAGGGAATATCTCTTCCCGGTCCCGGCAATGAATTGCCAGGGGCCGACCGCGCTCGCACGGGAGTGGGCATGGGTGGAAAAACCGCTCTCAATCATTGCCAGATACACGAGGTCTTCCGGAAGTCCCTCCTTTTTGAGCACGTCCTGCATCATGGGGATGTAGCGCTCCGAGCGGGAAAGCCACTTTGAAAACCAGCTTCTGCCGTTGGTCTGGAAAAAATTGATGAAATATTCCACTTTGCTGTTGACGGTAAGCGGGATATCCGATTCAGGCAGATCATAATCGGGAATCCGTAACTCGAACTCGTCGAAACCGTCGGACTGTTCATTTGAGGCGAATGCATCCGCGGCAGGCAGTTCAAGCGCCCGTGAAAGGCTCTTTTCGTCCACCGGCGCAAGGTTTTCGCTGCTTCGCCGGACACCCTTCGAGCGTGTCGCCGACTTCTCAGAGTTGAACGATGCCACCTGCGTCCACGGTGTGTCTTCCACACCGGATGCAGTCGCCCAAGCAGACGCCGTGACACAGCAGAACACCAGCATGGAAGCTGAAAATAGTAGCTTAATCATATGGTTACCCTTTCTCGCACCCTAATTTCCTGGAGACGGGGGAAGCCTTTCCGGATGCGAAAGTATAAAAAAGAAACAGGGTACTGTCAACGCAAAACGGGGTCTCAGGGTAACGGCTGTCCGGCCGAGGCAACCGAAAAAAAATGGAAATCCTCCGGAACTTCAGTCTGTCTCGTCAGGCCAGAAGCGCCCCTCCATCTCTTCGAGCAGGGAGGAGAGGCTGGCTGCGTCATGGGCGGAAATGGTGATGGCGCCGTATGACTGAATCGCTTGGCGCGCCTTTATAAACCCGAGGGGATTCTTCTTTTTCATCTCCGGGAGCAGATCTTTTTTGTTAAAAACAAGCAGACGGGGCTTTTCGGACAAATCGAGTTCTTCAAGGATTTCCTCAACCTGCCGTATCTGTTCTTCAAATCGTGGATTGGACCAATCAACAAGGTGAATCAGAAGGTCCGCGTCCTGCAGCTCTTCCAGGGTTGCCTTGAAGGCGCCCATGAGCGACGCGGGCAGGGAGCGGATAAAACCGACGGTATCGGTTACGATAACCTCTCTTTCCCGGGGAAAGCGAAGTCTGCGCGTGGCCGTGTCGAGGGTCGCGAACAGAAGGTCTTCCGTGAACACGGAGCTCTTTGTAAGGGTATTGAGCAACGTGGATTTTCCCGCATTGGTATAGCCGACAATGGAAACGATGGGGATCCCCGCCTTTACCCTTCTTCGACGTCGCTGATAGCGCCCTCTGGAGAGCTCCTCAAGCTCCCGCTCCAGCCGGGATATCCGGTCCCGTATCCGCCGCCTGTCTATCTCCAGCTTCGTCTCACCGGGGCCGCGACCGCCGATCCCCCCCATAAGGCGGGACATCTGAACGCCGCGGCCCGTAAGTCGGGGAAGAATATACTTGAGCTGGGCCAGCTCCACCTGAACCTTTCCGTCCAGACTCACGGCGCGGCGGGCGAAGATATCCAGGATTAGCTGGCTGCGATCGATGACCTTCAGTTCGGTCATCTCCGAGATGGATCGGACCTGCGCAGGGGAGAGTTCCTGATCGAACAGAAGCATGGTTGCGCCCAGTTGCAATGCGCGGATGATCACCTCCCGCATCTTCCCCTCTCCCATGAGAAAGCGGGGGCTGATATCACGCCGGATCTGGATGAACCAATCGAGGACCTCTACCCCGCCGGTCCGGGCAAGCTCCCGCAGCTCGTCCAGCGAATCCTCTACTTCGGGACGCGGCCGGCGCGAGACCGAGATGAGTATGGCCCGCTCTTCCGCGCCCAGCACCTCCCGAGACTCCGGAACCGATTTTTCCAGTGATGTTTCCAGGGATGAAATGAACTCGGCGGCATCCATCATGAATCGGTTGAAGGGGACGGGTGGATCTATCCGATATGGAACCGCACCGTGGGACGGGGGCTCCAGGTAGGCAACCTGGATGGAAAAGGATTGTTTTCCGGGTGAGAGAAGGAGAGCCGCCACCAGATCGAGGCGCAGAAGGGCCAGGTCGGTCAAATCATCTTCGGTAAGAGCCTCTCCCTTCAGGTGGGTATGACAGAGGCGCAGGCCCCGCAGCCGTTTCTTACCAAGCGGATAGTCGGAGAGAGCGGGGATATACAGCCCTTTTTCATCTCCGACAACAACATATTCAACGAGACCGATACGGTTGATCAGGACGCCGACCTGGCGTCCGATCTCTTCAGAGAGCTGCCCCATGCGCGCGGCAAGTTCCCGGGTCAGTACTTCACCGGGAGGAACCCGGCGGCGGTAGAGTTTCTCCAGTCCGTTCAGATGGCTTGTCTTCAAGCCGGTCAGGTTACCGTGAAGCTGTCGTATCGGGGTGTCCTTTCCTCGCCGCTCGGCTTATCCAGCACGTAACGGAATGGCTGTTGCGGGCGACGTACCTGTCGAAGGGTCATTACATTCCCATTATGTTGTAGCCGCTGTCCACGAAATGGACTCCGCCGGTTATCCTGCTGGACAAGTCGCTGCACAGGAATAGCGCCGCATTTGCCACATCATGCTGTTCTATATTGCTGCGAAGCGGCGTCTTTGCCTCCACATGGGCGGCAATCTGGTGAAAACCACCGACACCGGAAGCAGCCAGTGTTTTCAATGGGCCGGCCGAAATGGCGTTTACGCGGATGCGGTCCGGACCCACGGCCTCCGCCAGGTACCGGACATTAGCTTCCAGGGCGGCCTTCGCCACTCCCATCACATTATAGTTGGGGAAAACCTTTTCAGAGGCGTAGTACGTCATGGCGAGAACGCTCCCTCCCCTGTCCTTCATCAGGGGGTGCGCTTCCCTGACCATTGCGATGAGGGAGTATGCGCTGACATCCATGGCCAGCGCGAAACCTGCCCGCGACGTATTGAGAAAGGAACCTTTCAACTCCTCCCGATTGGCGAATGCGATGGAGTGAATCAGAATATCGACTCCATCCCAGACCTTCCCGATTTCGGCAAAAACGTTTCGGATGTCCTCATCCTTTGTCACGTCACAAGGATATATCCGGGTAACGCCGATGCTCTCCGCCAGAGGGAAAACCCTTTTCGCAACCGCTTCGTTGGCATAGGTGAACGCCAACTCGGCGCCCTCTTTCCTGAATGCCTGCGCGATTGCCCAAGCGATACTCTTTTCATTGGCAATGCCGAAAATCACAGCCTTTTTTCCATCAAGAAGCCCCATTAGCGCCCTCCAAAGTTCAATCTCATGGCCCATCACGTCCGGGAATAATAGTGTAAAACCGGATGAATTGCAACCGCGGTTCCGTTACCGGGTCTCTTTCGGACACCCGCAACCCCATGTCTGTTTCGCACCATCACCTGCCTGAAAGTCAATCTTGACACGGCAATCTCCCGGAAGTTCCTTTGGGGACGAAACAAAAAGCCCTTCCGAAACGGCTGGAAATACGTTCTACGCGCGCCGTAACCGGTCCGGAAATAGTACTTGCCTTTTTATTTCCCTATGCTATGATGCTTAATTTTTAGGCACAAATTGAATGTATTCCAGGAATATAAATGGCTCTGGTTTCACGCCTTGCCATAGGCTCCCTTGAAATATACCCTCCCCTGATACTGGCGCCAATGGCGGGGATAACGGATCTTCCCTTTCGCGCTTTGGCAAGGGAACAAGGGGCTCCGCTGTGTTTTACCGAGATGATCAGCGCACAGGGCCTCATCCGCGACGGGAAGAACACCATCACCCTGTTGCGCAGTAATCCCGGAGACCGGCCCCTGGGAATCCAGCTTTTCGGTGAAGATCCGGAGGCCCTTGCCGAGGCCGCACGACGGGTTCAAGACCTGTGCGACGTGATTGACATTAATATGGGGTGTCCGGTGAAAAAGGTGGTAGCCGGCGGATCCGGAAGCGCCCTTCTCCGGAAGCCCGCTACGGTTGCATCCATACTGAAAACCGTGAGAAAAGCCGTACAGATTCCTCTTACCATAAAGATCCGGACAGGGTGGAGTTCCCTGGAGGCGTCATTTCTGGAGATTTCCCGCATTGCCGAGCTGGAGGGATGCGACGCGATCACGCTCCACCCCCGCACGCGCGCACAGATGTTTACCGAGCACGCAGACTGGGACAAACTGCGGGAGCTGAAACAGACTTCGCGCGTTCCCATTATCGGCAGCGGCGACATCTTTTCCAGTAAAGATATCGTCGACATGTTCGAACAGACCGGATGCGACGGCGTGATGGTTGCTCGCGGTTCCCTCGGCAACCCCTGGATATTCAGAGAAGCCTCGGATATCATTGCGGGTGGGATCCCACGCCCCCCGACCACGGCCGAACGGTTCTCCACGGCACTGAAACATCTGGACTCCCTCCAAGAACAGTACGGCGAACAAACCGCCGTATGCGAAATGCGAAAGCATCTTTCCTGGTACGTGAAGGGGCTTGCCGGCGCCGCACGCTTCCGTGCGCACATCAACGCTATCGGGGAAATGGAACCTTTACGGAAAGCTGTCGAGGCATTCTTCACCAGGATGGACGATGAAAACGTCTGAAAACCTCGTTACGGAATATTTTGAAAACGTCCTCGATAGCGTGGGAGACGGAGTGATTGTCATTGACGGTCGCTGTTGCATCACCTTCATGAATCCCGCGGCGGAAGAGATTTCCGGCGTATCGAGGCGACTGGCGGAAGGCTCCCCCTTTTCCACCTTTTTCGGTGGAGAAGATATCCTCAGCGAGATGGTCGCCAAGACCGCCGAAACCGGCATGACCATCTCCGACCATGAAAATGTGGTTTTGAAGAAGGGTTCTCACGCAACTCCGGTGAATGCAACCACATCCCCCCTGCTTCTTGCGGATGGAGAGAGGATCGGCATTGTTCTCGTCCTGAGGGATCTCACCAACATCAGGGAGCTTGAGGAAGCGGTCCGGCAGGCGGATCGCCTTTCCACCCTCGGCGCTCTCGCGGCCGGTCTTGCACATGAAATAAAGAACCCCCTCGGAGGGATCAAGGGAGCGGCCCAGCTTCTGGAAAGGGAGCTTCCCGAAGGGAGCGAGCTTAGAGAATACACCTCCATCATGCTCAAGGAAGCGGGAAGGGTAAACAAGATAGTCGAAGAGCTCCTGAGTCTCACGGCGCCGCGCAAACTGGCACTGGAGCAGGTAAATCTTCACCGTGTGCTCGGGGATATCATCATGCTGCAGAAAAAGGCCGTCGAAGAGAAGAAGGTCGCCTTCCAGCAGAATTTCGACCTGAGCATTCCGCCGATATTGGCCGACGAATCACTGTTGACCCAACTCTTTCTCAATCTTATCAAGAATGCGATGGAAGCGGTTGAATCAAGGGGACATATCAGGATAACCACCCGCATGGTATCCGACTACAGTATGACCCAGAAGGGGGAACGGTTGTCCCGGATGGTTGCCATCGACGTGACGGACAACGGACCGGGGATAGAGAAAGAGCAACTGAAGAACCTTTTTACCCCGTTTTTTACGACAAAGCCGAAGGGGACGGGACTGGGTCTGGCCATATGCCACAAAATCGTCTCCGAACACCGCGGAATGATAAAGGTTGATTCCGCCCCGGGAAAGGGCTCGACGTTTACGGTACTTATACCACTCATACGTTGACCGAACGGCGCCCGTTGATACAGACCGCTCCGTTATCGACGCGGCCGGGTACGCTGGATGCAAGATTTTCATCAAATAAGGAAGACAGACTATGGCGCTCAACAAAATTCTGGTAGCTGATGATGAAGAGAGCATGCGATGGGTGCTGTCAAAGGCACTGAAGAGAAAAGGGTTCAACGTAGATCTGGCCAAGGACGGGGATGAAGCGCTGGGGATGATCCAGACGACGCACTACGATCTGGCCGTCCTGGACATCAAGATGCCCGGCCTCTCCGGACTTGATCTTCTGGACCGCGCCCGTGAAGCGAGAAGCGATCTCCTCGTGGTAATCATGACCGCTGAAGCAAGCATGAAGAACGCGGTGGAGGCCATGAAGCGCGGGGCGTACGATTACATTACGAAACCCTTTGACCTGGATGTGATCGACGCGATTATCGAGAAGATCGATAAGGCACGGGAGATGACCTCACAGGTCTCTCTCCTGAAGGAAGAACTGAAAGATCGCTACCAGCTTGAGAAGACCATCATTGGGAACTCTCCGGCCATGCGTGATATCTACAAGACTATCGGCAAGGTCGCACCCAGTGACATCACCGTATTAATCCAGGGCGAATCGGGAACCGGCAAGGAACTTATCGCTCGCGCAATTCATTTCAACTCGAAGCGGATTGGAAAGCCGTTTATCGCCATCAACTGCGCCGCCATCCCGAAGGAGCTTCTGGAAAGCGAGCTCTTCGGCTTCGAAAAAGGCGCTTTCACCGGCGCTGTTGAAAGAAAGCTGGGAAAATTCGAACAGGCTAACGGAGGCACCATCTTTCTGGACGAAATAGGTGATATGCCCATTGACCTCCAGGCAAAAATCCTTCGTGTTCTCCAGGAAAAAGAGATAACCCGGACCGGAGGGAATCAGAGTATCGCCGTCGACACCAGAATCGTGGCGGCAACCAACCAGGATCTGGAAGAAAAAGTTCGTGAAAAAGGTTTTCGTGAGGATCTCTTCTATCGGTTGAACGTTGTCCCCATCACTCTAATCCCCCTGCGGGACAGGAAGGAGGACATCCCGCTCCTGGTGGAATATTTCCTGCAAAAAAGCTGCGCTGAGATGGAAGTCCAGACAAAACAGTGCACGGAAGATGCAGTTCGACTCCTTTCCGCGCATTCCTGGCCGGGAAATGTTCGAGAACTGGAGAACACCATAAAGCGTGCCGTTATCCTATCCTCGGATCCCCTTTTAACCGCTGACGATTTTGCCGTTCTACGATCCCACACCGGCTCATTGTCCCGCGGTGAAGAGCTTTCTCTTGAAGCCCAGGTTGAGGTAAAGCTCCGTTCGTGCTTCGGCAACCTCGACAAGATGGAGTCGGGAGATTTGTACAGCATGGTCCTGGAGCAAATGGAACGCCCACTGATCCGATTCGTTCTGGAAAAAACGAGGGGAAACCAGGTCAAGGCGGCCGATATTCTCGGGATAAACAGGAACACCCTGCGAAAAAAAATTCAGGACCTCGGTATTGAAGTTAAGAAAGACTGAATGTCGTCGCATCCGACAACGAAACCGGCAAAAGGAGAGGTAAAATGGGCAATTATGGTCGTTTTCAACTGGATACAGCGTCATCACTTCTAATGATAATCGATTTTCAGGAAAAATTATGCCATGCCATGGATGGAGAAATCCTTGAAAAACACACCGCGAACGTCTCCATTCTGCTGGAGGCGGCCCGCGAGCTCGGCGTGCCCGTCCTCGCCACCGAGCAGTACCCGGCAGGACTGGGCGAAACACTTCCCGGCCTGAAGGAAAAACTCGAGGATGCTCCCCTTGAAAAGATGAGCTTCAGTTGCTGCGGAGATGAATCGATCATGGCGCGTGTTGCCGCATCGGGTAGGAACAGCATCATAGTAACCGGCATGGAAACCCATATCTGCGTACTCCAGACGGTACTCGACCTGCTTTCGAAAGGGTATACCGTGCATGTGGTATCAGACGGCGTTATCAGCAGGCGAAAGAGCAACTGGCGGACGGGTCTTGCTATCGCCTCGTCGGCAGGGGCGGTTGTGACGTCAACGGAGGTCGTCCTCTTCCAATTATTGAAAAGAGCGGGCACCGCTGAATTCAAGAAGCTGTCGAAACTGGTGCGGTAGCACCCCTGGCGTATGGTACTTACCCCCCCTGGAGGGCAATGAATCTCTGCAGAACCGCCAGCGAGCCCTCTCCAAACGCGGAAAACTCCATTCCGAAACCGGGGGGGTACTCCTTTTTCCTTCTCTCTGCTCCACTGTTCTTCCAGCAGACCCTTCCCTTTGCCTGGACCTGCGCCTCCGGGGCGTTCGTCAGGGCAAAGACAAGGCTCACATCGGTCCCCACGTCCAAATCATAGTCCGTTGCCAGGTACAGACCCCGAATGCTGAGATCGAGAACCGTCCCCGTCATCACGACACGAAAGGCCTGGAAGCGGACTTTCACGGAAACAGGTATTCTTTTTTCCCTTCTGTCCAGTTCCGGAATATGGCGGCGAACCGCATCGAGGTAGAGCCCCCTGTCGAAAGGTTTGGTCAGAAGTTCGTCGCAGCCGGCCTTCCTGCAAAGCTCGTGATCCTCCTGCTTTCCCGCCGCCGTGGCCATGATAACCGGTATGGATGAGAGATTGGGATCGCTTTTGATCGCGGCACAACATTCGGCGCCGTTCATTCCCGGCATATGCAGGTCCATTATCACCAGATCCGGGCGCACGCTCTTGACGGTCGCCAGGGCTTCGGAACCATTCCGGGCACAGAGGATATGGATAATGGACATTTTCAGGAAACCCTTCTGGATTTCGAGAAACATGGAAACATCATCGACTAACAGAACACGCCTGGACATTGGATTGCAGACCTCTCAGGCTCAGGCGCCGGTTACAATCCGACGGGCGACGATGTCGTGATTCAGCCATACAACAGGTGCATTCGGCTCCCATGACGTGTTGAATATCAAACTCCCGACGGCACGGAATACCGCCCGGGACAGTTCAGCGCATACAATCTCCTTCTGGCTCCTGTTCATGTCGAGCAAGGCGGTGGCTTGTGTGAGCATGAGATCGGCCTGTTCCGGGGAGTTATGCCGGGGCCACGCGGCAAAATCCCGGAACTCTTCCAGACGAGGGTCCGACAGGTAGCTGTTTGCGGATTCAACTAGATCATCAAGGGTGACACCTTCCTTGAGAAGCGCCCTGCAAGCGGTCCGGATCTCTTCCGCGGCCGGACCATCCCCTTCCCTTTTCAGCGCGGCGAGCAGAGGGTACAGTGAAAGCTCGACACCGAGAAAAAGGGCGCTCGAGTTCGTCTGGATCTCGGGACAATTGAAGACTGTGGCACGGATGCCTTTTTCCCATGCCGCCACGGCCGCCTCTTCCAGTCGCATCTTTGCCCAGCCCTGCAAGTACGGGGTATAGGTCTGCCACGTATACGTATCGTTTATCAACACCTCGCATCCGTGATAACCGTACGCGGTGTACGCCACCCGACCTCCTGTCCGCTCAATCCTTTCCCTGATTCGCCCGGATGCTTCGATGAGATGACAGAAGGTGTTTGCGGTCACTTCGTCGAAACAGATTTCGCACAGTCGACCCAGCGATGATTTCCAAAAGTCTTCCGATGCGGTAAAGCGTTCCCCCTGCCCCTTGAACACACGATTCATCACCGGCATCAGGATACGGGCTCGGGGAATCCCCCCCGCCATGGTATGGGAGAAGAGAACATTGCATCCATCGGGAATCCCGGCGTCCAGTTCGCCCATCACCCTGGTGAGGTGTGCGGTAAAGCGTTCAATACCTGCCTTGCGTGCCTGCTCAACCGCTTTCCAGTCGAGTTCCACGGATCCCCATGCATCTGACTTTATCCCCTTCAACTGGTCTACGGGCGATGTGCCGTGCGCGTCCGTATCCATATCGAAACCCGCCTCCAGAGGAATATTGATAATCTTCCCTCCGAGCAAGGCTTCCGAGTCGGCACGCTCACCGTCAGTAAGGGGACGCAATTCTCCGGATGCATCACGCCTGCCCACCGTAATCCCAAGAATGGTCATCCCAGCCTTACGGGCTTCTTCCACAAGGCCGTTGGCATACCCTCTTCCGAAAAGTTCGCCGAACAGGACAAAGACATCACCACGCCCATACCCCGCGGCGCCGGGAAGAGTCCGTAACGGATTGAAGCTGATCATCGTTTTCCCACCTTTCTTTTAATCAAAATCAGCGCCTGCGCTACCGCGACCGAAGCAGACCCCTCTTTTTGATTCTTTTATGAAATCGAGAAGATAGCGGACATCTGCCGTCATTTCCAACTCAGCTTCCGCTTTTTCGAGATTCTCCCGCATGTTTGGCCCCCCGCGGAACAGCACCTTGAACGCATTTTTCACCGCGCGCACTCGTGGCGCATCATAGCCGTTACGTCGAAGACCAACGAGATTGACGGTGCGGACAGTGTGCGTTTCATCCATGATACAGAAAGGAGGGACATCCCGGGACGTCCTGGAGAGGCCTCTCATCATGGACAGCATACCGATGCGGCAAAACTGATGCACTACACAGTTTCCGGAAATAATTGCCCTGTCCTCGATAGTCACATGTCCTGCCAGCAGAGAGCCGCCGGCAAGGATGATATTATTCCCGATACTGCAGTTATGGGCAACGTGCGACTGAACCATGAAATAGTTATTATCACCGATTCGTGTCACTGTCCCCTCTCGATTGCCCCGGTGAACGGTGACGTACTCTCGAAAAGAATTCCCGTTTCCAATCTCGAGAAAGCTTTCTTCCCCTTTATAGCCGAAATCCTGAGGATCGTGTCCGATTACGGCGCCGTAATGGATCTTGTTGTCATTACCGATGGTCGTCCAGGGACCGATAACGGCGTGGGCCATTACTATCGTGCCACGACCTATCCTCGAACAATCTCCGATGATGACGTTCGGTCCGATTTCCACTCCTTCTTCCAGAACAGCGGTTGGACTTATTCGAGCTGTTGAGTCAATCATTGATACCTCACTTCGACGACAGATGAAATCCACAGAATATCTTAGAATTCAGAACGCACGGCATAGTTTTCAAATCGGGTATACTCACCCAGAAAAGTCAGATTAACGGTCCCGATGGGACCGTTGCGCTGCTTGCCGATGATTATCTCCGCTTTGCCCCGCACATCGGGGTTGTCCTTGTTGTATACCTCGTCCCGGTACACGAACATGATTACGTCTGCATCCTGCTCGATAGCCCCGGATTCTCTCAGGTCACTCATCATCGGCCTCTTGTCGGTACGGCTTTCGAGTCCCCGGTTTAATTGCGAGAGTGCAACGACCGGCACGGAAAGCTCTTTCGCCAGCGCCTTCAGAGATCGGGAAATCTCGGAAATCTCCTGCTGACGGGATTCCGGTGAACCGCTTCCCCGCATCAGTTGAAGATAGTCGACCACAACCATTCCGATATTGTGCTCCGCTTTCAGCCTGCGAGCCTTTGCCCTCATTTCCAGGATCGAAATTGCCGGTGTATCGTCTATGAACAGCTCAGCCTCAAAGAGTTTTTCCGCTCCCCGCATGATTTTTTCCCACTCACCGTCCAGGAGATGGCCGGTTCTCAGCCTGCTGGCATCGACCCTCGACTCTGAACAGAGAAGGCGGGTGACCAGCTGTTCTTTACTCATTTCGAGAGAAAATATCGCGACCGGACAGCGTGGCTCCGCATATATTGATGCATATTGGGCAATATTGAGGGCAAAGGCGGTTTTCCCCATGGAAGGTCGTCCTGCGATGATTATCAGGTCGCTCCGTTGAAATCCGGCTGTCTTGTCATCAAGGTCGAGAAAGCCTGTGGGAACACCTGTCGTATGCTCCTTCTTTTCATATAAATCACCGATATACTTAATCGTGTCTTTGAGAATTGCATTGAGCTGAAAATAGGGTGTTTTTACCCTGTTCTCGGAGATTTCGAAGATAGTCTTCTGCGCTTTGTCGAGCAGCTCCTCGATTTCCGCCTGTTCGTCATAACCGTCGGTAACGATATCCGTGGCGGCGCGAATCAGGTTTCGGGCAATGGCTTTCTCCTTGACGATACGTGCATAATAGGCGATGTTTGCCGCAGTCGGAACAAAATCGACGAGCGTCGCCAGATATGCGCCGCCGCCCACTTCCTCGAGTTCGCCCCTCTTCTTGAGCATCGTGGTCAGAGTGATCAGATCGCACGGCTCCCGATGATCATTAAGCTCTATCATGGCCCTCATGATCTTTCGATGGGACTCCCGATAGAAATCATCGGGAACCAGGATATCAAGGACCCTGTTGACAGCCTCATTTTCCAGAAGGATGCCGCCGAGGATCGACATCTCTGCATCGATATTCTGGGGAGGTAATTTACGAACGTCCACAACTGACATGAATTCACCGAAAAAGATTTTTCCGTCTTCAAGAATCAGATACTATACCCTGCGACTCCACCCTGGTCAACAGATTTGGGCCCCCCCTGCTGAACGCAATTTTTCAGTTATTTCAAACGGAATACTCAAGAAAGGTTTGCCATGCCGGAACTACCCGAGGTTGAGACTGTCCGATTATCCATAGAGCCTCTTGTGACCGGGAGAGAAATCATTCGCGTTATTGTACGAACATCTTCGCTGCGCCAACCCGTTCCTGAAGATTTATCCTCGGAAACAGCCGGCGAGAGGATACGTGAGGTTACCCGTCGTGGTAAATACCTTCTTTTCCGATGTTCTTCCGGCACCATCATCATTCATCTCGGCATGACCGGAAAACTCGTCGTTGTCCCCTCATCCACCGGACCATCCAGGCATGACCATCTGGATTTCGTGCTGACAGGCAGCCTCTGCCTGCGGTATGCCGACCCCCGCCGATTCGGACTGGTTCTTTGGACTCGCACCTCCCCTCTTGAGCACCCTCTTCTTCGTGATCTTGGTCCGGAACCGCTTTCACCCGAGTTCAGCGCCAACAACCTTATTCTCAGCTCGAAGAACCGAACGATCCCGATAAAACGCTTTCTTATGGATCACCGCGTCGTTGTCGGACTGGGAAACATCTACGCGAATGAATCTCTCTTCCTCGCGGGCATATCTCCTTCTCGTTCCGCAAAAGAGCTGACGGCGTGCGAATATGAACGCCTTGTCTCGGCAATACAATCTACCCTTCGAGATGCCATCTCGGCCGGTAAAGACCACATTCAATCTTCACACGTTGCAGAGGAACCCACAGGGTACTTTCCTCTGCGAACGTGGGTTTATGGCCGTTTGGGAGAACCATGCCGTCTCTGCGGATCAAAAATCCTCCGAATACGACAAGGCCAACGTTCGACATATTTCTGCCCATCCTGCCAAAAAGAAACTATCAAATCTGTTTTAAATCAATTCGGTAAATCAGAGACAGACTGAAAAAGTGCCTCCAATAACCATCAAAAAGTCAAAATACCTCTCCACATGCTTGACATCATATTAAAATCTGGTTATTCTTGCTTCCATTAAAATTAGTCTGGCAAAGTTCGTCCCAGCTCTGTGCATCATCAAACCGCACAACTGTAAACGCTTGAGCCGCTTGATCTGCCTTTTCAAGAAGGTATTGACTACAAAAGGAGGTAACAAAATGAGAAAAGTTCTTGTACCACTGCTGTTTGCTCTTCTCGCAACACTCACCACCTCGCCCCCACTCCACGCCGGAGAAAGGGCAGGGGCATTCTCCGTCTCGCCGTATATTGGCGGGTACACCTTTGACGGCGCCCAACATTTTGACACCAGTCCTGTCTATGGGCTCCGACTCGGGTACGACATCACCGACAACTTCGGTGTAGAAGGCGTATTCAACTACGTCGCAACGAAATCAACAAAAGGGTATGGCCACAGAAATGCAATCTCCTACCGCCTTGACCTCCTTTACAATTTCGCACCACAACCTGGCTTCAAACCAGAGCATCAACTGGTACCTTACCTTGCCATCGGTGGCGGTGGGACCAACATAGACGCGACCACCTACACAAAACACACCTTTGTCGGGACGGCAAATGTCGGTGGCGGTTTGAAGTACTTCCTGACAGACTCTATCGCTCTGCGGGCTGATGCTCGCCAGATATTCCTTTTCAACGGCAACGAAAGCCTGCCCGCGTACTACTACGATACAAACAACAGAACCTGGGACGGGTACAACGAGAAGAATAACGGCGGACTCATGTTCAACTGGGAATATTCCGTTGGTGTAAGCTTCCTGTTCGGCCCTCCCAAGAAACCCGCGCCGGTTGTCTGTCCTCCGCCGCCTGCTCCGAAACCGAAGCCGCTGCCTCCGCCGCCGCCGAAACCGGAGCCGATTCCTGAAAAAATATGCATGACGCTGAACGTCGAGTTCGATTTCGACAAGTACGACGTCAAACCGAAGTATCACGACGTGATAGGAAAAGTCGCCGAATTCATGAAGCAGTATCCGAAAACCACTACCGTGATCGAAGGCCACACCGACAACCGCGGCAGCTATCAATACAACATCAAGCTTTCCGAGCGTCGCGCCAACAGCGTCAGGAATTACCTGATCGAAAAGTTTAACGTTGAACCTGCCCGCCTTTCCACAAAGGGGTATGGATATACAAAACCAATCGCAACCAATAAGACCGCTGAAGGACGACAGAAAAACCGTCGCATTGAAGCTATGATTGATTGCATAATCTATGTCGACAAAAGTGAAGTGAAATAGGCCCGACCTTTACCCCCGAGAAACACCGAGATCATCTCTGTTTCTCGGGGATATTTCCACGAAAAAGACCAGCTTTCCTAAAGGGAAGGCTGGTCTTTTCGTATATATAGATATCAGCCAACCCAGCCTATCGGTATTTTCCGGCATACAACCCGTCCGAAACAGACTCATTCCACGGTGACAAGGTTCAGTCTCACCTTGTCTCAGAACGCTACTCCCGCCCGACAAAGTAACCTAAAATCGGCAGTTGGAGTCATCCGAAGAGAACGACTTTGGCCAGATCCGTTGCTGCTCTTGGCGAGATGAAGCGTAGACAGCCGATGGTTTCTTAACCCGCAGGATTCATCGGCTGTAGCGAAATGAGCCTGGAGCAGAAGAAGAAGGGCATTCGGATTGAACGAAGGATGACTTCAACTGCCGAATCGAGGATTGAAGCTCAAAACGCAATAAAGGCGAGTGGTAGAACCTACCGACTCGCCTTTTTCACTGCTATTAAACAACTGCCCTTTGGTTTATTCAGCCTTGGTAATAATGACCTTTAGGGAAGCGGTCACCTCAGGATGGATCTTAACGGGAACGTCATATTCGCCCAGATGTTTTATAGGCTCAGCGAGAAGGATTTTTTTCCTGTCAATCTCAATCCCTCGCTGCTTCAGCACCTCCGCCAATTCCATATTCGTCACGGAGCCGAATAATTTATCGCCCTCGCCGGCATTATGCACAAGAGAAAGTGCGGAACTCTCAATTTTCTCGGCGAAATTTTTCGCCTGCTCAAGAACCTTGTTCTTTTTGTATTCCATCTGGCGTTTCGCATGTTCAAGAGCCTTGGCATTCCTGGTCGTTGCTTCCAGAGCAAACCCCTTTGGAATAAGGTAATTTCTGGCATAGCCCGGCGCAACCTTGACAATGTCGCCAATATGTCCCAAGGTTTCAATATTTTCCTTTAAAATTACTTTCATTTTTTTCTCCCAGCCTGAATATGACAGGTTTTCTTGGTTTCGGTTCCGATATATCGAACCGCACGGGTAATGACATCGGAGTGCTTAGGGCATGACATGCCCGGAAGCGATTGGCAACAGGGCAATATTTCGTGCTCTTTTTATTGCCTCGGTAATCTGGCGCTGATGCTTCGCGCAGTTGCCTGAAATCCTTCTCGGGATAATCTTCCCTCTCTCGCTGATGAAAAAGCGCAAGGTACGAGGATCCTTGTAATCAATCGACATTTGTTTATCGGCGCAAAAACGGCAGACTTTTCTCCGTTGAAAATTTCTCTTTTTTCGCGGCCCGTTCCCTCTCGATGGTGTTCTTTCTTCACTCATATGTGTGCCTCCCGTTTAATTATTCCGCCGACTCAGTCGCTGCAGTCTCTTCCACAGTCTCTGCCGAAGCCTCCTCGACAACCGGCTTTTCAGCAGCCGGGGCAGGCGCCTGATTTTCCTTGTCCAACTTCACGCTCTGATACCTGATGACCTTGTCATCAAGGCGCAGACGTCTTTCAAGTTCAGCAATTAACGCGGAGTCACCTTCGCTGTTCAGGTAAAAATACCGTCCACGCGTCTGCTTTTTAATCGGGTAGGCAAGTTTTCTCGTACCCCAGTCCTCAAGCCGCAGACAGTTTCCCTTCATCCCGGATATGACGCCCATAACTTTTTCCGACAACGCCTTGATATCATCTTCACCAAGGTCGGGTTGGACGATATAAATCGTCTCATACTTCCTCATGTATATTTCCTCCTCGCGGTTTTTTGAGCCCCGGACGAGACCGGAGCAAGGAGAACGGCGTATCGCCGATCAACACAACGTTCAACAGCTATTTATTCAATATATCTGGTGCGTCCGTTTCTCTGTACCGACACAAAAGCAGATGAATCGGTCTCAGTTTCTCGGAGCATCCAGAAAATTTCGGTTATTGTATAGGTTCATGGCTTTTTTCTGCCCCTCGGAGAGAAATACGCCGAGCATGTCGACAACTCCATCCAAGATGGCCGGAAGCCCGTCCATTTCAGTACGCTCAAAAGGGTGTAGCACATAGTCAACAACTTCACCGCAATCAGGTCTGCCGACTCCGATTCTGATCCTGGTGAAATCACCAGTACCCAGTTCAGCGAGGAGGGATCTCAGCCCGTTGTGTCCCCCGTGCCCTCCTCCGATCTTCATTTTCACACGACCGAAAGGGATATCGATTTCATCATGAAGGACAAGAATATCACTCGGAGACAGTTTGTGAAACCGAACTGCCTCCGCAACGGAGCGACCCGAAAGGTTCATGAACGTCTGCGGTTTCAGAAGAAGAAGACGGTTATCATGCCAGACGCCTTCCCCGCAAAGCCCGGAGAAACACTTTTTAGCAACGGAAATTGACGACACGTGGGAAAGCCTGTCTAAAACCATGAAACCCGCGTTATGGCGGGTCCATTGGTACCTGTTGCCAGGATTTCCAAGTCCTACGACGAGCTTAAGTCCCATGCATCATGTTCCACGGGCATCCCTGTAGCATATTATTCCGCTTCTTCCGCCACAACTTCCGCCTCTTTTGCCTTGCCAAGAATGTTTACGATGGTAGCTTTGGGTTCTTCGAGAACCTTAAGCCCGGCAGGCAATTGAAGATCGGAAATATGCAGAGATGCTCCTATTCCGAGATTGGCAATATCGACCTCGATGTGTTCCGGGATTTCACCCGGAAGGCACTCCAACTCAATGGAGTGCATCAGGAAATCCAGCAATCCGCCCTCTTTCACGCCTCGAGCGGTTCCCTGCAGGCTCACCGGAACCTTGACCTTTATCTTCTCCTCCATGCTAACCCTGTGAAGGTCCACATGGACAGGGTCTCCCTTGAGGCAATCTCTTGTCAAATCGGCAACAATAACGACGTTGCCGTCCAGAGAACCGCCCCCTTGCAGAGTCAGCAGGTGGTTGAGCCCCCCCTCACCGGAAATTGCGGTACACAGTTCTTTCTTTCCCACCGAAACGGGAACCGGATCAATTCCCTTGCCATATACAACCGCCGGTACCAACCCGTTATTCCTCAACCGTCTGCACACACCCTTACCAACCTTGTCTCTTACTTCTATGGCGAGAACTCTCTGTTCCATACATCCTCCACACCTGAATTTCAACGTATTCTGTTTATTGGAATGTCATTGATCAAACAAAAAGCGAGCTTACGGATTCATTTGCGTATATGCGACGAATGGTCTCCGCCAGCAGTCCGGCAACCGACAGTACTTTTATTTTTCGTGAATGCGCTGCCTTTTCGTTCAAGGGGATAGTATCAGTGATGACCACCTCCTGGATAACCGATTCCTCGATCCTCTCGATAGCAGGTCCGGACAGGACCCCATGGGTTGCGCAGGCATACACCGTTGTAGCCCCGTGCTCCTTGAGCGCCTTTGCCGCTTGGGTCAAGGTTCCGGCGGTATCAACCATATCGTCGACAATGATTGCAACCTTATCGCGCACATCCCCGATGAGATTCATAACTTCGGAAATATTCGGTCCGGAACGGCGTTTGTCGATGATAGCCAGGCTTGAGCTCAGTCTCTTGGCAAAAGCTCTCGCTCGTTCCGTTCCGCCGGCGTCAGGGGAAACGATAACCGTTGTGTCGTTCACCAGGTTGTTTCTCAGATATTCGAGGATAACCGAGGCTGCGTACAGATTGTCGACAGGGATATCAAAGAAACCCTGAATCTGCCCGGCGTGGAGATCAACGGTGACTACCCGGTCGGCGCCGGCTGCGGTGAGCAAATCGGCGACCAGTTTCGAGGTAATCGGCGAACGGGGAGCGACCTTCCTGTCCTGACGGGCATAACCATAGTAGGGAATAACAGTGGTTATCTTTGCGGCTGACGCCCGCTTCAGAGCATCCATCATGATGAGGAGTTCCATGAGGTTGTTATTGGTAGGCGAACAGGTGGACTGGACAATAAAAACCTCTCGCCCGCGCACATTTTCCCCTATCTCAACCCGGATTTCCCCATCTGAGAATGTTTGCACCTTGGCACGCCCGAGAGGGATTCCAAGTTTCTCGCAGATCTTGACCGCAAGAACCGGATTTGAATTGCCGCAAAAGATACGAATCTTGTCTTCCATCACTGCCTCTATAGTATTTTCTTGCCACAAACGGCCAATAAAATGGCTGGGGCGCCAGGGATCGAACCTGGGAATGCCGGAATCAAAATCCGGTGCCTTACCGCTTGGCGACGCCCCAACTAGCTGATTTTGCTAGACTTTCTTCATCGTGCTTTCTGAATATATGGTCCGGAGTTTCAAAAAAGTTTCAAACTGCCAAACTCCGAAGTTTCGGAACTACCGCTTTCCGAACGTCAGAATATACAAAAAACGGCCCAACCTGTCAACTTTTTTAACGGACACCATCATTGTCTGCCCGCTAAAATAACACCCATTTGTATGGTATTTTTTTAAAACAAATTGCTTTATAATTGATATATTTACTAAGATACATAATTTATATAATACTGCTTATTATGTTTTTTCAGATTTTATATTTCTTTTTTTATTATTTATTCAATAAAGTTTAAATACTATATTGACGTATTATTGCCTACCATATTAATTGTATTCAGCACCGTCGTCGGCGGTTCAGTCGATGGCATTTGCGGCATCCTTCAGCCCTTCCATCGAAAAGGCCGAAAGATTGTATGGGATAAACCAATGAAAGAATTCTTCGGTTTCGAGTCCGCTTTCTTCGGAAATGTGTGGGGAGAGATTGCTGCGGAAGAGGAACCGACCTTCAATTGATACCGCCCGAAATCTCCGATGAAATTGCCCGCGAAAGCGGGTTTTTTGTTGTTCTGGAGTTTCAAAAGAGTTTCAACCGTTCAGGGTTCGATGTTTCGGGACTTATTTCAATACCATTTCCAAGTTGCTGTTATCTTTATTTTATTTTGAATTTTGATTTTTCACCAATGTTTCAATATGTTACATTGTTGCTCATTTTGCACAACATTTTGGCAACAAAAAACCCCTGCGATAACAGGGGGTTACGATGATAACTTTGTCGTATTTATAAAAAACTTGTCGGAATCAAAATCCGGTGCCTTACCGCTTGGCGACGCCCCAATCTACGGTCATATGTCAGATTGTATGGGTTACTGTCGAAAACCACGACGAAGTACCCGAGATCTCCGCATGGCACTTCCGTGCATCGTTTTCCGTTTCAAATACCGCGAATACCGTGGGCCCACTCCCGGACATGAGGACGCCGGCTGCGCCCTTCTCAAGGAGTAATTCCTTTATCTCCCCTATAACGGGAAAACGTCCGATTGTGACCGGCTCCAAATCATTCAGGAGTATCGAGCAGATATCAGATACCCTATTGCAAAACTTTGGCAGTGTATCGACAACCTTATCCTTTGTCAATTGTAAATTTTGATATACCCATGCGGTTGAAACATGGATATTCGGGTTGACCAGAACCAGCCATGCTTGCGGCAAACCCTCTATCTCCGTTAGACGTTCGCCGACCCCTTCCGCCAGAGCCGTTTTCCTGAATATGAAGAAAGGCACATCCGCTCCGAGCTTCAGCCCAATTGACATGAGCTCCGAATCAGGAAGACGCAGACCCAGCAATTCATTCAGTCCCATCAGAACTGTCGCGGCATTACTGCTCCCGCCGCCAAGGCCGGCGGCTACGGGGATATTCTTCGAGATGAAGATATCGACTGCTACTTCGGCATTCGTACGGGAAACGAGCGCTTCCGCGGCACGCCATGCAATATTAGCCGGACCGCTCGGCACGCCCTCACGGTTGCAGGATACCCTGATACCCGGCGGTCCGGAAAGGGATATCTCGATCTCATCATGGAGTGCGATACGCTGCATCACCATGCGGAGGTCGTGGTAGTTGTCCGGGCGTCTCCGGATTACATCCAGACGATAGTTGATTTTAGCCGGAGCCGAAAGCTTGACAGCGTTCATTCAAACACCTTGCAGTTCTTCGTTTTCAATAAGGCGCACCAGAACATACGAAGCCGGTGCGGAATTGTATCAGGATGAGGCCCCTCTCCGGAAGGTCACAACCCTGCCGCGATTCACCGCCGGGATAGAGCTGCGCGTATGGCCGGAAGGGCGGCCGTGGCGGCCCTTTCTCCCTCAAGGACAGCTTCGTTTCGTTTTGAAAAATCCGCGGATCCAATGAAACCGACCCTGGGACGTATTACGACATCTGCCCGCTGAAGCTGATTCGCGGAAATCCTCTCATACATGAGGCCGATTGCCTGCAGTATGGTGCTGAGGGTTCCCTGTGGTTTCGGGGCTTCCCCATCTCCGGAAATATCCACCGCAATCACGACATCTGCCCCTTGACGCCGTGCAGCGTCCACGGCAACGGGGCTTACCACACCACCGTCAACATACATCCTTCCGCCGATTACCTGAGGGGCAAAGACACCGGGTATGGAGCAGCTTGCCCGTACCGCGCTGCCGGTATTGCCTGTTCCGAAAACCATTTCCCGGCCGCTTTGGATATCCGTGGCAACTGCATAGAAGGGTATCCGCAGCTTCTCCATCGGCGTGTTGCGCAGCATGCGATTCACATATCCTTCCAGTTTTTCGCCTTTGATAAAGCCGTTATCCGGCAGGGTAAAATCGGCAAGCTCACCCTGCTCGATTCCTAGGGCAATCTTGTGCAACTGAAAGGCATTGAACCCGTAAGCATAGAGACTGCCGACAAAACTTCCGGCACTCGTACCGACAATCATGTTGATGGGTATCCGGTTTGCTTCCAGGACTTTCAGGACACCCACATGGGCAAACCCTTTCGCGGCGCCCGCACCGAGAACGACGGCGACTTTGACCGGCTTCTCAGGGGGAGGAGGGACCTCTTTCGGCATGCATCCCGCCAGAGACACCATGCCGAGAATGAGCAGAGGGACCAGTGACCTCAACCCGACATTCCAGATCCGCATTCGTGCGATCCTCCAGACAGCTGACTTCGAGGTGAAAAGGCCACACGGAAGTCGGTTCTTCCGCATGGCCCCTCCATTATCCATTTGATTCTTTTCGATTCCTGACGAACGAGGCCATGTCAGCGGAAATCGGCCGACACTCGTCGCGTCATTGCAGCGGCTCGGCAAACGTTCTTACTGGAGAGAGTCCTCGATTCTCACGAGCCTGCTCTTTTCCCTGATGACATCAAATGAGTCAATCTCTTCCAATGCCTTCCGAACGTCACTTTCCAGCGCATCATGGGTCATGATGACGATGGGAACCGTTTCACCGGCCATTCTGGCGCTCTGGATCATCGATTCGATGCTGATATTGCACGTGCCGAGAACGCCGGCGATCCGTGCGAGAACACCCGGCTTATCCAGGGCGCTGAAACGGAGATAGTACTTACCGACAATCTCGCCCATGGGCTTTATTTCGAGATTTTTCAAGCGGTTGTCAAGGTATCCCAGAGGCGCGCTCCGTCTCCCGATTCCCGCGGTCAGATTCCGTGCGATGGCCATCACGTCACCGACGATGGCACTGGCTGTGGGGTCCATGCCCGCGCCGCGACCATAGAACATCACCGTATCGACGAAATCTCCGGTAAGACGGACAGCGTTGAAGACGCCGTCCACATCCGCCATGGGATAGTTTACCGGTATCATGGTCGGGTGAACGCGGGCCTCCACTCGATCGCCGTCCAGTTTCCCGATCGCGAGCAGCTTGATTTTAAAGCCGAACTCCTTGGCGAAATTGATATCTATCGCGCTGATGGCACTGATGCCTTCGGTGTATATCTCATTGAAGTCGACCCGTGTGCCGAAACAGAGAGACACGAGAATCGCCAGCTTATGGGCCGTATCGATCCCCTCAACGTCGAATGTCGGGTCCGCCTCCGCATACCCCAGTTCCTGCGCGGTCTTCAGAACATCCGAAAAATCGGCGCCTTCCTGGGTCATCCTGGTCAGAATATAGTTACAGGTGCCGTTTAATATACCGAGGACGGTTCCGAAATGATTGGCGGCCATATTGCCCTTGATGGCCGAAAGGACCGGTATCCCTCCGCCGACGGCTGCCTCGTAACGAACCTCAACCCGTTTCCGTGCCGCTGCCGCGTAAATTTCTTCTCCATGAACCGCAAGAAGGGCCTTGTTGGCGGTAACGATGTGCTTGCCGTTTTCGATTGCCTTAAGAATGAAGTCCTTGGCGGTTTTGTATCCTCCAATCAGTTCGATAACGACGGAGATTTTGGGATCGGTGAGCACTTCATCGGCATTCCGGGTTAGGACGCCGGGTTCAACGGGAACACCCCGATCGGTAGTGATATCGAGATCCGCGACCTTTCTGAGACGGAGGCGCACACCCAGCTTCTCTTCGATAAGAGATGCGTTTCGCCCCATCAGTTTTACGACACCGGCACCAATAGTGCCGAATCCAACCAAGCCAACTCCAATTTCTTTCATATCACCTCACACAAGCGCAGTAGTAGCGGAATCCTCGAAAGCCTTCGCCTATTCCTTGCCGGACAGGCCGCCGGCGACTTCATCAAGGATACCGTTGATAAAGGCCGGCGAATCTTTGGTCCCGAATTTCTTGGCCACTTCAATCGCCTCGTTGATGGTTACGTTCTTGGGGATATCGGCACGGAAAAGCAGTTCGAAGATCGCCATGCGCAGGATACAGAGATCAACCTTGGACATTCTCTCAAGGGACCAGTTCTTCGACTTTTCGGAGATAACCCGGTCGATTCGTGTCCGATGCTCCCCAACGCCCCGCACAAGTTCCTCCGCAAAGTCAAGGGATTCATACGGGACCTTGGACCCTTCCGTGACCTGAGGAACCGAGGGAAACTCTTCAGAGGGATTCACGTCAACGGCGTACAGCATCTGCACTGCCAATTCCCGTCCCAGTCGTCGCGATCCCACGCTACGATAACCTTTTCAGAAGGTTGACGGTTTCGATGGCCGTCATTGCCGCGTCAAACCCCTTGTTGCCGGCCTTGGTGCCTGCCCGCTCAATGGCCTGTTCGATACTGTCGGTCGTCAACACCCCGAAAATCACGGGAATTCCGCTCTCCAGGGAAACATGGGCAACCCCCTTGGATACTTCGGCCGCAACATAATCGAAATGGGGGGTGGATCCCCGTATCACCGCACCGAGACAGATAATCGCATCATATTTTCCGCTTTCCGCCATCTTCTTTGATGCGAGAGGGATCTCGAACGCTCCGGGAACGCGGGCAACGACAATCTTTCCATCATCCGCGCCGTGACGAAGCAGGGCGTCCAAGGCCCCTTCAAGCAGACGCTCGCTAATGAAACTGTTGAAGCGACTGACAAGGATACCGAACGAGGAACCGCCGGCATCGAGTTTTCCTTCCAGATAGGTTGGCATACCGTACTCTCCAAATCAATACACAGAGTTACAAAGATATCTCCGCATTCTTGCACGCAGTCGAGGATGCTTCTACTGTGCAACTCTCAAACGTTTTCCAGCAGATGTCCCATTTTTTCACGCTTGGTCTTGAGATATTTCATGTTGCATACCGTTGCCTCAATCTCAACGGGAACCCGTTCGACAATATCGATTCCGTACCCCTCAAGGCCGACCATCTTCTTGGGATTGTTGGTCATGAGCCGGATCCTCTTTGCTCCGAGACTCACCAGTATCTGCGCGCCGATGCCGTAATCCCTCAGGTCCGCCTTGAAACCCAGTTCGATGTTTGCCTCGACCGTGTCTTTACCTTCGTCCTGGAGGGCATACGCCCTGAGCTTGTTCGTCAGGCCGATACCCCTCCCCTCCTGGCGCATGTAAAGGATTATTCCCCTTCCTTCCGACTCGATCATCTCCATGGCATGCTGGAGCTGATCACCGCAGTCGCACCGGCAGCTTCCGAAAACGTCTCCGGTCAGGCATTCCGAGTGCACCCGCACCAGAATCGGCTCGTCCTTTCGTATTTCCCCCTTGACCAGGGCAAGGTGTTCGAGCTGGTCAACATCATTTTCAAAGGCAATGGCCCGGAAGTCGCCGAACTTCGTGGGAAGCTGCACCTCCGCGGCACGCCTCACAAGAGATTCATGCTTCATGCGGTACGCAATCAAATCCCGTATGGTGCAGATCTTGAGACCGTGTTCCTTGGCGAATTTCTTCAGGTGGGGCATGCGCGCCATGGTACCGTCGTCATTCATTATCTCGCAGATAACACCGGCAGGCTTGAGCCCGGCGAGTCTCGACAGGTCCACCGAGCCCTCGGTCTGGCCGGTGCGCACCAAAACCCCGCCGTTTCTGGCACGCAAGGGGAATACATGACCGGGACGGGAAAGGTCGTCGGAAGTTGCGGTATCGGCAACGGCGGTCAGTATCGTATGAGCCCTGTCCGCGGCGGAAATACCTGTGGTCACGCCCTTTTTCGCCTCAATGGAAACGGTGAAGGCGGTACTGAAGGGGGAGGTATTATTGTCGACCATGGGGCGGAGCCGCAACGCGTCACACTTTTCGGCGGTCAGAGTCAGGCAGATGAGTCCGCGCCCGTATTTAGCCATGAAATTGATGGCCTCCGGAGTAATCATCTCGGCCGCCATCGTGAGATCACCCTCGTTCTCGCGGTCTTCATCGTCCACGAGGATGACCATCTTTCCCTGTCGTATATCTTCTATGGCTGCTTCAATCGTTGCTACCGGCATGGTATTTTGCGATCCTCTTTTCTTTGCAGGTCGGAATAGTAGTGTATCTCACAAAAAGCCGCTTTTCGCAAGCAGTTCCAGCGAAACACCTTTTCCGCCGCCCTCTCTTCCCCCAACAAGGAGACGTTCCACGTACTTCCCGATGAGATCGGTTTCGATATTCACTTCATCTCCCGGCACCCGCAACCGAAGGGTGGTCATGCCCGCCGTATGGGGGATGATATTCACCGAAAACCCGTCACCGAAAACGGTATTGACGGTGAGGCTGATGCCGTCGATCGCCACTGAACCTTTCTCGCTGAAGTAGCGGGTGAAGCGCTCGGGGAGGCGAAAGGAAAAAACGAGATTTCCGGACACCTCTCGCCTCTCCCTGACAACCGCTATACAGTCAACATGACCGCTCACCAGGTGCCCGCCCAACCGGTCGCCCATGCGGAGCGCCCGTTCAAGGTTGACCGCCGATCCGGTATGGAGCCCCTTGTAGGTTGTCCGTTCCATGGTCTCCGGTGACACATCGAAGGAAAGCAGACCCGCGCCCTTCTCCACAACGGTCAGACACACACCGTTCACGGCTATTGAGTCCCCGAGCCGGATATCCTCCTGGGGAAGCCCGGTCGAAACACGCAAACGGGCGCCGGCGCCCAGCCGATCAAGTCCCGAAACTTTTCCCACATCTTCAATCAAGCCAGTGAACATTATTTCTCCGGATATCCCTTGACAAGTATGTCCCCGTCAAACCTCGTTACCGTCACATCCCGCACCCGAAGCGCGTCCGACATCCTCTCCGGCCCCGCTCCGGCGCAAAGCCCGAATCCGTCCTCCGCTCCGAGGATTTTGGGCGCATAGAACAGCAGATACTTGTCGATTATTCCCGCACGCAGGGCGGTTCCGACCAGTTCCCTGCCGCCCTCGAGGAGAACCGATTGAACCCCTCGCGCACCCAGCTTTCGCACCAGGTCCTCCAGGTCCACCCTTCCATCCGACTCCCGGCACGCAAGCATCTCTGCTCCCGCTTCGGCAAGAGCGCTGGCCCGCGGTGAGTCAGGGTGGAGACAAGCGATAAGTGTTTTCGCCGGAGACTTCACTGCAAAGAGCGCTGCCGAGGGAGGCGTGCGCAGCCGGCTGTCGACAATGACGCGCAGGGGATCCCTGCCCCGTACGCCCATCCTGCAGGTGAGTTGGGGGTCATCAGCCAGCACGGTGCCGACACCCACCATCACGGCATCAACCATTGCCCTAAGCCTGTGAACGTATCTCCTTGATTTTTCGTTGGTCACCCATTTCGAATCCCCGGTTGCCGTGGCGGTCTTGCCGTCAAGGGTCATGGCGCTCTTGAGGATGACGAACGGCAAGCCGGTGGTCACGTGCTTGATGAAGGGCTCGTTCACCATCCTGCATTCCTCCTCCATGATACCGCCCTCAACATCAATACCGGCATCGCGGAGGGCAGCCATTCCCCTGCCGCTGACAAGGGGATTCGGGTCCGTCATGCCCACGAAAACCCGCGCCACCCCGGCGCGGATCAGCGCCTCGGTGCAAGGGGGGGTTTTGCCGTAATGGGCGCAGGGTTCCAGGGTAACGAAGACATCGGCGCCACGCGCCCGTTCACCGGCCATGCGCAGCGCATGCACTTCCGCATGGGGAGTCCCCGCCTTCCGATGCCAACCCTCGCCGACAATTTCGTTGTTTAGAACAACGACACACCCCACGGCGGGGTTTGGCGAGGTCTTTCCGACACCACGCCGCGCAAGAAGGAGCGCACGTTTCATCATTCTGCCGCAACGATCATTCATGGTCGGGAGTACCGGTTGATGGTGAAAAGAGAAGGGGAAAAGCCATGCCGGGAAGGGATCCGTTCCCTGTTGTCGATGGAATGAATGTGCATAGACAAAATCAGCACCGCGTTCCCTTCAGCAGGTCCTGAAGCTCGGACATGAATTCGTTGATGTCCCGGAAAGAGCGGTAGACCGACGCAAACCGCACATAGGCGACCTCATCGATCTCGTGCAGCTCCGCCATCACCCATTCCCCAATCGTGGTTGTCGGGACCTCCCGCTCACCCCCCTCCTGGAGCTTTCCTTCGAGCCGGTCAACCATCCTCTCGATGGTTTCCACCGAAACCGGACGCTTTTCACAGGCTTTCTTGATCCCGGCTATCAGCTTCAGCCGATCAAAGGGTTCACGGCGGCCGTCCTTTTTCAGGACCATGGGAAGGATCTCTTCGACTCGTTCGTGGGATGTAAAGCGCTTGCCGCAGACCTCGCACTCACGTCGGCGGCGGATGGTCGTTCCGTCCTTGTCAGGACGCGAATCGACGACCTTGCTGCTGGGGTGAAGACAGAAGGGACATCTCATTGGCCGCTCCCTTTCTCCTGACCGGACTCGTCGAACCTCTTCGTTTCAATGCCTGCTTCCTCGATCATCTCCTCGGCAAGCTGATCGGGGTACCCCTGCGCGTAAACAATGCGCAGAATCCCGGCATTAATGAGCATTTTCGAGCAGATTATGCACGGCATGGTCGTGCAATAGAGGGTGGCGCCGTTGATATTGGTGCCGTGCTTGGCCGCCTGGATGATCGCATTCTGCTCCGCGTGAAGCCCGCGACACAGCTCGTGCCGTTCGCCGGACTGGACGGCCATCCTCTCACGCAGGCACCCCACATCAAGGCAGTGGGCCACACCGGATGGAGCGCCGTTGTAACCGGTCGCGAGGATGTTCTTGTCCTTGACCAGTACGGCGCCGACCGACCTGCGCATGCAGGTGGATCGCCTTGCCACGAGGCGGGTTATTTCCATGAAGTATTCATCCCACGCGGGTCTTTTCATAGGACTGTCCACGGTTCATCGAAGTGCTCAAAGGATAGACCAAATACACACGGCAGGTCAAGAAAAGAGGGCCGAGGAGGTGTTCGCCACCCTACTCTTCGCGAGGCACGGAACGCCGTTTCCTTTTCAGGGTTTCCATCCTCTTCTCCAGAACCCTCGCCTCACGCTCTCGATGGGGAACCGCTGTGGCAATCCTTTTCCTGACAACCCGCTCCCTCTTTGCCAACGCTTTCCGGAGTCTCTCCATTGCCAGTTCGCGATTCTGTGACTGGGAGCGCCGTTCGCTCGCCTGAACGACGATACCGGTCGGAATGTGACGAATCCGGACCGCCGAATCCGTTACATTCCGGTGTTGGCCGCCGGGACCGGAACCCCGGAAAAACTCTATCCTTATATCGGATTCTTTCAGCTCCACATCCGTTCCCGAAATTGAATGATTTGAAAAGAGATATACTCTATCGCGACAAACCTTGTCTTTGCAAGGCATTTAGCGGAGGGTTTCAAGCCGAATGGCGAAACACTCTTCACGGCGCATTTTCTCATTCCGTCAAGGGATTTTTCCCCGGCAAATATCTGTATGATTGACACGCGCCTTTGTGGGGTATAATAATACGCCTGTCACGGAAAAAACGGGTACGCTTTGGACGCATTATCACTCCTGAAAAAATATTTCGCCGGAAACCGGAACGCCTTTGAAATCGTTCTGGAGCACAGCACGATGGTTACCCAGAAGGCCGTCGCCATCGCCAGGGACTTGTCAAACCACTCGATAGACCTGCGTCTCGTGGAAGAGGCAGCGCTTCTCCACGACATCGGCGTATCGCGGACAAACTCGCCCCGAATCGGCTGCCACGGCGCATCGCCCTACATCTGTCACGGCATTCTGGGAAGAGAGATCCTGGAATCGGAAGGCTTCCCATTCCATGCCCTCGTATGTGAGCGTCATATCGGTGTCGGAATAGGGGTCAAGGATATTGTGCAACAACAACTCCCCCTCCCCAAACGGGACATGATACCGATCACCCTTGAAGAAAAGATCGTCTGCTTCGCCGACTTGTTCTATTCGAAAAGACCGGGGATGCTCAGATCAGAGAAGAGTCCGGACGACATCAGAACCGGCCTCCGGAAGCACGGCGTTCACAAGGTGGCGATTTTCGAAACCTGGTTCAAGGAGTTCCTGGGCTGACCTCGGCGGGCTGCGCCCTCCCCTTGCAGCAGCACGAGGCCTCCACCGCACATGCGGTAAAACCATTTCTGAGGAGAGACCAACCGTGATCACGTACCTACCCTACATTCTCATCGCGCTCCTTGCTATCGTATTCTTCATACTCCTGCGCCTCCAGGCCGGCGCCGCGAAAAAACCCCTGGCGGAAATCGAAAAACGTCTCTCCTCGCTGGAGAACAGGCTGTCGTCCGTTGACAGCGCATTTCGGGATGAGATCAGGAAATCCGGAGAAGAAAAAGACCTGAAGATGAGCCAACTCCGTGAAGAACTGCGTTCGGTCCTGAACTCCTTCGTGGAAAACACCGGGAAAAAGCTTGCGGAGAACGCCGCTGCCCAGAAGAGTCGTTTTGATGAAATTTCCGACGCAGTCGCCTCGCTTCAGCGGCAGGCGCATCGGGAACCCGCACGGAAGCCGCTGATTGAAACGCCTGCCGACGAGGCAACACCGGTTACGACTCAGCCGGCTGCAACGCCGCCCGTTGAAAGTCCTCCGGTTGAAAAACCCCCGGTTGAGAAACCGGCCGCAGCCGAGTCGCCTGCCCATGCGAAGGCGAAGCGACTGGCCCGCCTGATTGTTTCCGATATCGTGCTCTACAATCAGGCCGCCGTTGAAGACGGCGTCCGGAACAACACCTTTGCGGAAGTCCTGGCCCACGATATCAGGGAGGCACGCACCCTCTATGCGCAACGGGTCCCCGAAGAAATCAGGAACGCCACGACCTACCTGGACGATGCATTCGACGAACTCATCGCCCGCAAGAAACGGGAACTGAATATCAGCTGAGTGTATGCGGCACGAACGCCGCAACGCCCGTGAACGAGCAACGCCCGGTATTTTGCCCATGCCAGCCCGCATGAGCACCGGGCGTTTTTCTTTTCTCAACGCTGCGTATCATTCTCCTCATCCAAAAGCCATCGTTTGCTTCCCCTGCAAAGCCGTAACCGCGACAGGTATCCAATGTTGTATACTGTGAAGTGTCGGCAAAGGTTCAACAATCCCCGAAGCATCGACAAGGAGAAACTTCCATGACACTACCATCGGTAATAAGAAAAATATCGGATACCGTCTGGGAAATACCCGTCACCTATAAGCAGGGAATGATCGTCCCTGCCCGCATCTACTGCACGGAAGGGCTCCTCAGCCGGATGGACGAGGGAGTCTTTGAACAGGTCACCAATGTGGCGTGCCTGCCGGGTATCATCAATTACGCCTTCTGCATGCCCGACGGGCACTGGGGATACGGCTTTCCCATCGGCGGCATGGCGGCCATGGACCCCGAAACGGGGGTTATTTCTCCCGGAGGTATCGGGTTCGACATCAACTGCGGCATGCGCCTGGTCCTCACCTCTCTCACCTACGACGAAGTCAAACCCGAGCTTCCCCGGCTGGTTGACGCACTGTTCTCGCGGATCCCCGCCGGAGTGGGCAGCACCGGCTTCGTCAGGATATCCCGTGACGAATTCCGTCTCGTTGCCGAGATGGGTTCGCGCTGGTGCAAGCGAAACGGCTATGCCTGGCAGGAAGACCTGGAGATGACCGAGGAAGGCGGGTGCTTTTCCGGAGCGGACGCCTCCGCGGTCAGTGATAAAGCCGTGGAAAGGGGATTCGACCAGATCGGCACCCTCGGTTCCGGCAACCACTACCTGGAAATCCAGGTAGCGAAGCCGGAAAACATCCATGATGAAGAAACAGCCCGCTCCTTCGGCTTCACTCTGCCCAACCAGGTGGCGATCATGTTCCACTGCGGCAGCCGCGGATTCGGACACCAGGTGGCCACCGACTACCTGAAGCTCTTTCTCGGCGTGTGCGGGAAAAAATACGGTATCCGGGTCAACGACCGGGAGCTCTCCTGCGCCCCGTTCCGATCCACTGAGGGTCAGGCCTATTTCGCGGCCATGAAATGTGCCGTGAATATGGCATTTGCCAACCGCCAGGTAATCCTCCACCGCATACGCGAGGTGTTCTCCTCCATTTTCCACCGCTCTCCGGAGGACCTGGGAATGCGGATGGTGTACGATGTGGCCCACAACACGGCAAAGCTGGAGCGTCACACGGTGAAGGGCAAGAAGAGGGAAATTCTCGTTCACCGGAAAGGTGCGACGCGGGCACTGGCTCCAGGCATGGAGGGTCTCCCCGACTGCTACCGGGAAACGGGGCAGCCGGTCATCATCGGCGGCAGCATGGAGACGGGATCCTATCTCCTGGCCGGCCTGCCCGGCGGGGAGGAAACCTTCTTTACCACGGCCCACGGCAGCGGACGGTCCATGAGCCGCCACCAGGCAAAGAAACTTTTCCGGGGACAGAAGATCCAGCGGGAGATGGAGGAACGCGGCATCCATGTCCGCACGGCATCCTGGGGAGCGTTGGCCGAGGAGGCCGGTCCCGCGTATAAGAACATCGACGAGGTGGTGGAGGCAACGGAACTGGCCGGCCTAAGCAAGAGGGTGATTCGTCTCGTGCCCATCGGCAACATCAAGGGATAGGGGTTGAAGATGCCGTTTCGCTACCTGGAAGACGTTGCCACCGCCGACGCGGCCTTCGAAGCGACGGGGGAGACTATCGAAGAGGTGTTTCTCGCCGCGGCGGCAGCGACCGTCAACGTGATGGTGGAACACCCGGAAGAGGTCGAGGGGGGTGAGGAGATATCCTTTGAACTTGAGCAAGGGGATCTTGAGATGCTTCTCTTCGACTTCCTCCAGGAGATCATCTATCTCAAGGATGCACGGAGGCTCCTGCTGCGCGTGGAATCAGTCGATATCGACATGAAAGCCACGCCCATCCGCCTTGCTGCCCGGACCCGGGGAGAAACGATTGACGCGCAGAGGCACCGGCTGCTGACGGACGTGAAGGCAGTGACGCTCCACCGGTTCGGCATCCGGCGGGATGACCGCGGCTGGACGGCAACCGTGGTTCTGGATGTGTGACTCCCCCCTCCCCTACAACCCATGTCCGGGGCGCGGCGAGTCGCTTCCCTGCCTCAACTCATCCACCGCTCTTCGCGCACGTTCCACAATCTCTTCCGGTGCCTCCCTGCCGAAAACAAGCGGTTTGCCGAAGCGAACCTCCACCGTTCCCCGCCTCGGCCATGCAGCGCCCCTCGGCATGACCTTCTCCATCCCCACTATCCGCACCGGAGCCACGGGAACGGAAAGTTCCCGTACCATTACGCCGATCCCCTGACGGAAGGGAAGAAGCCGCCCGTCCTCCGACCTGGCGCCTTCCGGGAAGAGCAGGATATTGAGCCGATGATCGGCCAGCTTGCCCATATGGGCGAGGGAGCGACGGAAGCCGCCCGTCTGCGACAGGGGAAACAGGTTGAGGAACAGCGTGCCGTATTCGTAAGTGAAACGTTTCCAGACCATTCCCAACCAGGTGCGGTAATTCCGGAAAAAGAACTCCTCCCATGCCGCGGTGGCCGTGGCATAGCGCCAGCGAGGTGGGAGTGAGAAGAGAATGGCCGGCTGGTCCAGGTAGCTCTGGTGATTGGAAATGAACATGACCGGAGACTCAAGGTCTTTCAGGTTTTCAAGGCCGGTGACCCGGAGCGTGACGAACAAACGAAAGAGAGGACCGTGAAAGACGGCATCCAGCACCCGGCGCGCGCCCCGGAAAAAACGTCGGTTCGTCCATAACCGGAGCCGACGGGCATCTTCCGGCCGTTTCCGCAGGGTTATCAGCCGCCGCAGGTCCGCCAGGGTCGTTGCCGGGCCGATAATCGAGTCCTCCAGATCGATCCGGTATTCCTGTTCGATGCAGTTCACCAGTTCCAGAGCGCCGATGGATGTCAGCCCGAGGTCGGTCACCAGGGATGAGTCTTCCCGGACATCCCGGGTCGGGCGTTCCGTGATCCGGGCAATCAGGTTCACGAGGGGATCCACGGACGCTTGTTCCTGGACCTCTTCTCCCTGTTCAATCCGCTGCTTCACGAGAAATTTCCGGATTTTCAGGGTCGTGGTCTTGGGAAATTCCGGGTCGGGCCACAGGGTAAAGCCGGTGATGCGGTGCAGGGCGTCGAGCTTTCCGTTCGCCTCCAGAATAATCTGATCCGGGGGCCTGCCGCTTCCGTCCGGGAGGAGCACGGCGTGCACCTCCTCGCCGCCGCCGCGATCCAGGCCGATAACGCACGCCTCCCGCACCCCGGCGAGGGTGTTCAGGATGTTCTCCAGTTCGTCGGGATAGACGTTTATCCCTGCCCCGGTGACAATCAGCTCCTTTCTCCTTCCCAAGACCCTGAGGTCACCCTGTTCATCAATCCTTCCCAGATCACCGGTCCGGAACCAGCCGTCCCGCGTGAACGCCTCACGCGTCGCATTCTCGTTCCCGTAGTAGCCGGGAAAGACATTCATTCCACGGGCCAGGATTTCCCCATTCTCGATCCGGATTTCCACCCCCGGCAGCGCCTTCCCGACGGAACCCGCCACCCGATGCTCCATGGTGTTGGCCGTCAGCACCGGCGCGCACTCTGTCAGGCCATACCCTTCCACGACGGAAATGCCCAGAGCGTCCCAGAAGCGGAAGAGTTCCGGAGCAAGGGCTGCCCCACCGGAGACGAACAGCACGAAATACCGACCAAACCGCCTCCGTATCGGCGAAAAAAGCACCTTTCTCACACTGACGGGCAGACCTTCGGCACGTCGAAGCAGATATCGAAACACTCCTCCCAGGCGTTTCGCCTCCACATCCCGCTCGACGGAGCCTTTCAGCAACTGCAGCAGGCGGGGGACGCAGATCACGGCCCGGATGTCCTCCTCCCGGAGAGCATCCATGATCGCGGAGGGTTTGAGTGTCCGGATATGCACAATGGCGGCGCCGCGGAAGAGAGGGGTGAGGAAACCTCCCATCTGCTCGAAGAGGTGGGAGAGTGGAAGAAGGGAAAGGAAAGTGAAATCCGGCCCCACGATGGGAAGATGGTCATTTACCTGAAGCAGGTTGGCCACGAGATTTCCGTGTGTCAGAATGACGCCCTTGGGCATGCCCGTGGTCCCCGAGGTGTACACCAGTTCCGCCATGTCGTCCGGAACCGTGTCCGTGAGCGGTGCAAGAGGGTCCGTCTCCGGCAGGACGAATTCCAGGTCTTCGGCGAAACAGGAAGGAACGCCGTAAAGCGTACCCGGCTTGAGCCTGCTCTGAATGACGAGACGCGCTTCGGATATGCGCAGGATGGTGGCTGTCCTCTCCGCTCCGGACATGAAATCGACCGGGACAACGACCGCCCCCCGTGCGACACATCCCCAGAACGCAACCGCCCACCACGGGCTGTTCGGCGCCCAGAGGAGGACACGGTCTCCCGTGCCGACGCCTCGCCGGGCTAGCCAGGAGTTCATGCGGAGAGAAAGATCGTACAGGGATTCATAGGAGAACAGGAAACGGCGCACACCTGTCCGGTAGCAGAGAGCGGGCCGGTCGCCCCACGTGGGAAATGCGCGCAGAAGGTCAGGCAAGGTCACCATTTTTGTCCTGAAGGGGACGGGGTATCGCTACGGCATCACGCCGGTCCCTTTTTATACAAGTATAATACCGACGACCGTGCGGGCAACCGCCCTGTTTATCAAACGAGGGTCGTTATCAGGACACCGTTCCCGGCTGATACGAAGGTACCGCGACAAACGGGCGGGATAGCGGAACGGTGCGCTTTCATGGCAGCTTTCGGTATATCGTCGACTCAACCCTGACAAGGGGGACATCCACACTGTTGATCGTCTCCGAGTGACCGAGAAGGAGATAGCCGCGCGGAGAGAGTTGGCGACATAATTTCCGGAGCAGTTTCTGCTGGGTTGGCCTGTCAAAATAGATCATGACGTTGCGGCAGAAAATAACGTTTTTTTCGTCGGGCAACCGGAAATCGTCATCCGTCAGATTCAGGCGGTTGAATTTGACCATCGACCGCAGTTCCGGGGTTATCCTTACGAGCCCGACATTTCTGTCTCTGTTTTCCATGAGATACCTTCGCCTCATTGCCGGGGGAATCGAGGAAATTTTCTCCTTTTCGTAGATCCCCAGCTTCGCTTTCTCCAGTGACCTGGTACAGATGTCGGTTGCGAGGATGGAAAAGCATGTGCCGCGATACATCCGGAAGCATTCGCTCAATACCATGGCCAACGTATACGGTTCCTCGCCGCTGGAACACCCAGCACTCCATACCTTCAGTATTCCCGAAGAACCGGAAGAGAGAAACTCAGGAACGATTGTTTTGCTCAGATACTCGAAATGAAACGGTTCACGAAAAAAATCCGTCTTGTTCGTTGTAACCGCGTCGATCATGTGGATCAGTTCTTTCTCCATCCCCTCGGGACTGAAAAGGTAGGCGCCATAATCGGTGAAAGAGCTCATTCCAAGGCATCGCAGCCTTTTCTGCAGCCTTGATTCAAGCATCTGCTTTTTGGAGGCCGATATCTTGATGCCGCTTTTGGCTTGAATAAGTTCGCTGAGACGAATGAATTCCCTCTGATTCAGGACCGCAAGATTGAATCCGGGACTCTTTCGATTGCATCCGCTCACATCCAGCCCACCGGCGACGGACTTCCCTTCCAGTGCAGATGCTTTTCTTCCCGGGGATACCGGCATCAGGACCTCCTCGGACAGGGGGTTATACTTCCCCGAAAACCCAGGCATTCTCGCCTTCCCTGAGGACTCACGAAACGCTCACAGTGGAAACGAGGCATGTCTCATCCGTTGAAAATACCTTGTCAATGTCCAGGATCATGATGAATTGACCGTTGTTCTTACCCATGCCCCTGATGAACTCCCCCTGCACCCCGACCCCGATTTTCGGAGACGCCTCTATTCCTTCCGGTTCAAGCTCAAGAACCTCCTGGACCGAATCCGCGAGCGCCCCTATCATGATAGTTTCGTTGTCAAACAGGATCTCCACGACGATGATGCAGGTCGTAATCGAATTCACCGTTGCGGACATGCCTAATTTCAATCGCATGTCCACCACGGGAACGACGCTTCCCCGGAGGTTGATGACCCCGAGCATGAAATCCGGCGCCCGCGGGACCTTGGTAATGGCCGTGCAATCCAGTATCTCCCGGATATGGCAGACATCGACCGCATATTTCTCTTGTCCGAGTGTAAAAGTCAGGTACTGGGAAGTCTCGCAAATCCCGTCGACACTCATCTTTCCCTCCTGCCGTGAAGAGGAGTACCCCCTTTTTGCTTTTCTCAATGCTTGAACGGCCGGTAATCGGCCCTATCCGACCAACGGCCATGCTGCCTGCTAATATATCCTCTCATATTCGGCGTCACGCTCGTCGGCCGCCCCCCCCCATGTCCAGTTCTACGCCGCCCCCTGAACCGGCGACGTTCACCCCATACCGGTTGTCCGGGGAATAGCCGTTGGCGGCGCCACGAAAGAGATGATTGGACTTGTTCGTGCGCTTGGCGCCGGCAAAGTTCCGGCCGCCGTTCTTGCGAGCCTTTCCTCCCGCGACCTCTTCTCCCGTGGTAAAAAAGGAGATGGAGGCATGAAGCTGTTCCGCCTGGTTGGCCAGTTCTTCGGACGTCGACGCCATTTCCTCGGAGACCGACGCGTTCTGTTGAATGACCTGGTCCAGTTGCTGAATCGCCTTGTTAATCTGGTTCACTCCCGAGTCCTGCTCTCGACAGGCCGCGCTGATCTCCTGCACGAGTTCGGCTGTCTTCCTGATATCCGGCACCATCTTCTTCAGCATCTCTCCCGCTGTATCCGCTACAATAACGCTCGACTTGGAGAGGTCGCTTATCTCGGCCGCCGCCGCCTGACTTCGCTCGGCCAGTTTTCTCACCTCGGAAGCGACCACGGCAAAGCCCTTTCCGTGTTCTCCGGCCCGTGCGGCCTCGATGGCCGCGTTCAAGGCAAGCAGGTTTGTCTGGCGGGCTATCTCTTCGATAATGGATATCTTTCCGGCAATGTCCTTCATGGCCGTAACCGTCCTGGCGACCGCTTCGCCCCCTTCCTCGGCGTACGAAGCCGATTTCCCGGCAATGGACTCCGTCTCCATCGCATTGTCGGCGTTCTGTTTCACATTGGAGGACATCTGCTCCATGGACGAGGAAGCCTCCTCCGCTGCGGCAGCCTGCTCGGCCGCCCCCTGCGACGTCTGCTCGGCCGAAGAACTCAATTGCTGACTCCCCACGGCGACCGAATTGGCGGCAAACTTCACGTCCGCGATCACGACCTTCAGTTTTTCCACCATATTCCTCATGGAAGAAAGGAGTTGCCCGGTTTCATCCGAGCCTTTCACCTCTATTGCCAGGGCCAGGTCCCCCGACGCCAGCCTGTTCGACGCTTCCAGGGCTTCAAAAAGAGGTCGGGTTATGCTTCGTGTGACGAAGTAGCTGATGACGGAGCCGAGGATGAGCGCAAGTACCGCAATGGCAATGGTTATCCTCCGCGTGCTTCCGTAGAGAGTCACGGCATCGGCGTATTGCGCCTCCACGTTCGACTCCTCCTCCTGAACAAGAACGTCAAGCGCCGCATAGATCTTCCGCGGGAGCGGGTACGCCGTCTTGTTGAAGATTGAAACCGCCTCTTCGTTCTTGTTCCCGAGGGAGAGTGTGAGTACCTCATTATCGACCTTTTTCGCGTCGGCAATGGTGGTTTTGACGTTGGCAATCAAACCCTTCTCTTTTTCCGTCATTTCAAACTTCTCAAGTGCGGCAACCGCATCACCGTAGCTTTTCCTGTTGTTCTCGATCTCCTGCATCACGTCATTCCTGCCGGAATGCTCCTTCAGCATCATCAACTGCATGTTTGCTATCAGGGAGTTCATGGAACCGCTCACGGCATGGGCCGCCGTCAGCACGACAATCCCCTGTCGCCGCTTCCCGGACTTCGGGAGGTTCGATGCCGTGGTCGATGCTGTTGCGGATCAAATGCACCAGGGGATCGTTGAGCTTCTCAATGACGGTCTTGTCCAGTTCGGTTTCCTCTCCGGCGGTGATAATCTCGACTTCCTTCCCCAGTTCGCGCGAAAGATCCCGCACCACCCTCCTGAACTTGCCGAAGGTCTCGCCGATGGGCATCATGCGGATATTCAGGGTAGTGTCCCGCAATTCGCCCCGCAATTCGCCCGTCAGGCGCTCCACCTCCTCCGCAACCGAAGCGAACCTCGGGTCGTCGTTCATTCCCGTTATCCGGCTCAGGCGCGCACTGGCGGTGACGAGCTCTCCCACAAGGTCGACCAGCTTATCCAGTTTTTCCGAAGGAACTTTGACACTGGATAGGATGTCGGGCATCCTGGAACCGATCCGTGCTTCCTGGACGATTTTCTGCTCACGCAACGCCGATTCAACGTGTGATGGGCTCGCCAGACCTTCATCCACAAGGATTTCGCCGAAACGCTTCTGTTTCGACAGGCAGGCTTCAACATCTTCCGGAGAGAGGTCGCCACGCTCAACCAGGATTTGTCCGAGTTTTCTGTAGGCCGGTTCAACGGAGGGACCATCGTCCTCGTGCAGGATATCAATCCGGACTTCACTCTCGTCTTGAATAAAGATGAATACATCCCTGACCGCGTTGATGCCCTGATCCGTTGTCAGCAGGATGTCCCAATAGGTATAGCATTTCTCGGGGGTGATGGATTCGAGCGGCGGGATTTGATGGAGATGCGCGACGATACTGCATTCGCCCAGGTGTCGAAGTTCGTTCAGGAGACATACGGGATCAGGACGCGAGATCAATGCATCCGGTGATGGTTTGAATCTGATGCGGCAGATAATGCGTTTGGCCGGCGGAACGCATCCGTCCGCGCAGTCACGAGAGGCGGGCGCCATTGTACCGGCTTCGATTGCCGTTGCTGAAATCCTTCTGAAAGAATCGGCGAGAACCATTCGTTCAGTCTCGCCCTTTCCCCCGCTTCCTGCGAACTCGGCGCTGATCCAGTCCCGGGCCCGCAACGTCAGGTCAATCAACTCCCTGTCAACCGGCAGCGTTCCGTTTCTCACCAGGGAGAAAACGGTTTCCGCCTCATGGGCGAAACCGGAGACACTATCGAACCCGAACGATCCGCTCAAACCGAGTAAGTTCCTTCATCAACCGGCAGGATGTTTTATGGGCTGCGCAGAGGAGTTGCAGGAAAGAAATGTCGACGCATTCCACGCCTTCCAGGCGCAAAGCCAATCGCTGGACTTTGTCGAGAGAACGGGAGAGAACGGGAAGCAGTTCGGAGATGCATTGAACCGTAATCTCACCGGAGAAAATCAATTCACCGTAATCATCCATTTTCCTGAATTCCCACTTCATGCCTGCCTACTCCCTTGGGTGGAATCAAGACGGAATTTGATGACGGACGTCCCGACGCCGGCAGGCAAACAGTGAGGACTACCCGGATCGTAGCCGGCCGAAGCGACGCCAGTCCGTTCATTAACTTCAGAAATGCAGCAATATGAAAGATATGTTCTCGTAACTTCCTTGACTGATTTCTGAACATTTATTGAATAACGGAATTATCGCAAACATATTTAATATGTCCAGCATGCCGAACAATATTTAATATTCAGCGGACCAACAGCGTCATCACGCTGTACTTTGACGATGGATTCGTTACCCATCGGAACGTTCCCGTCGGGCGAAGGGAGTAAGTGTATTTGCCAACCCCGTTTTCATGGTATATAGATTCATGCAACCGCCCTCCCCGAGAGGGGAGCGGAGCGTGCCCAGACGCACGTGCCGGTCCTGCCCGCACACAGAACCGGATACCAAAGGAGACGAAGCATGAAGAAAAGATTGTTGCAGTTCGCCTTCGCGGCGCTTATCACGTTCGCATCCACGCACCTGTTCGCCGGTCCCCAGGCAGGAGTGACCGACACCAGGTTCAACCGGAGATTTCTTCCCACCATCAAACCGATGATGACCTATGAACAGATTGTCAGGGTTATCGGGGCTCCCGGCGTCAAACTGGGCGAGGCGGGGAAATCTTCGCAACAGACGGCGCAGTACCGCTGGAAAGGGGGCAAGGGGTCCGTCCTGACAGTACGGCTCGTGAACAACAGGATGTCTGACGCGACGGTTCTGGCGCCCAACGGGCATACCTATCTCATCCGGGGTGACGGCAGGATTGTCGAGCTGCCCCGGTAGCGGCCATCGGGCGCCTTTTCAGAGCCATTGAATGGAGAACCCCGTGAGTCAGCCGTTGTTCACTTTGCACCTGCCGGATTGGCTTGAAGAATTCGAAGCGCACGCGGGAGCCCCTTTTCCGAGCATCGAGGAACGCATGCGTTTCGTCATCGGGCTTTCCCGGCGCAATAGCAGCGAAGGAACCGGGGGACCTTTCGGCGCTGCGGTTTTCCGGATGGACGACTGCACCCTGATTGCGTCGGGAGTGAACCTGGTCGTGGCGTGTCGTTGCTCGCTGCTCCATGCCGAGATGGTTGCGATACTCCGGGCTCAGATCCTGGCCGGCACCCATGATTTGAGCGGCGTGGGTCTGCCTCCCTTTGAGCTTGTTACGAGCACCGAGCCCTGCGCCATGTGTCATGGAGCGATCCTATGGTCGGGGATCCGAAGCCTCCTGTGCGGCGCGCGGAGACAAGATGCGGAGAGCATCGGATTCGATGAGGGAGAAAAACCGCCTTCATGGCGAGACGGCCTGGAAAAGCGGGGGATCGTCGTCAGAGAGGGCATCCTTCGCGAGGAGGCTGTCGCCGTGCTGCGTGAGTATCATGCGGGTGGCGGGAGGATCTATAATCCCGAAAGGCGTTGAACTTTTTTGTTGATTCGTTCTGTATTTTTTTATATAACGTAAAACGTTTGGCCGGAAGAAAACCGCCGGAGCGCAACGGTACACCGCCCTTCCCTCCATACACAATACGGGAATGGCAGCGGCACGCAGCCCTTCACCTATCTTCAGAACCAGCCATACCCCCATCAAAAGCGGACCCCCGCGAAAAAGGCCTGTCACGGGATATCCTCGGCGCCATGCTGGAAAATCGGAATACGCTCCATTGAGGCTGACAATGCACGAATATGACATCGGTTCGAAATTGAGAGAGTTGCGACTTGCACGGAACCTGACACTTCAGGCGGTTGCCAGGGAGATCGGCTTTTCCATTGCGCTTCTGTCCCAGATAGAAAACAACCACATCTCTCCCCCTATCGCCACTCTCTCGAAACTCGCGCGTTTTTTCAAGGTACAGATGAGTTCCCTGTTCGTGGAAAAAGACGAGGAAAAAAAATACGAGATCATACGAAAGAATGACAGGCATGTCGTATCCCATGTCGTATCCAAGGCGGGCGCCAGCCACGGATACTTTTTCGAATCTCTCACCTCGGGAATGACCAACAAAAAAATGGTTCCTTTCATAATCACGCTGTCTGACGACATCCAGGACAGCACCACCTACAGCAACGAGGGTGAATCTTTCATCCATGTCCTGAGCGGATCCTTTTTCATCCTGCTGAACGGGAACCGGATAGCCCTCGAAGAAGGCGACAGCATCTATTTCGACACCTCACTGGAACACAGGTTCCTCACGGCGAAAGGCGTGGAAACGACAATCCTCGAGGTCACGACCGGCCGGGCATAAACCGTCTTCCCGATAAAATCGACCCCTGTTGATTGCATGTCCGAAAACGACTTTGTCTCCAAGACGGAAGTGTAATATCAACTTTTACATACCAACGCCCCCCCTATCGCACGGTTTCATGGACACCCTTTTCATTGTGAGACCGTAAAACCCTGTTATTACTCAATCTTAAGCATAGGGAAACCAAAGTGGCTCAATTTTTAATTATCTTGACATCCTCCCGCCAAAGCTGGTAGGGTGTCACTTGTCCGGAAAAACTCCCGGACATATTTTACAGCAGGTATAGGAGAAAGTAAGTACATGGCAAAAGGTACGGTAAAGTGGTTCAATGACAGCAAGGGTTTTGGTTTTCTCGAGCAGGAGAACGGCGGCGACGTGTTCGTCCACTTCTCGGCCATCACGGGCAACGGCTTCAAATCCCTTGCTGAAGGTGACGAAGTGACATTCGATGTCGTCAACGGCCCCAAGGGTCTCCAGGCGGCAAACGTGACCAGAATATAAGTTTTCATTACCTGTTCACAAAAAAGCCCCGGCTCAAACCGGGGCTTTTTTTATTCCGAAAACGACCCGCGAACTACCCTGTTTTTCCGTCTGCCTTGACCGGAACTGCCGCCTTGACCCCGCGGACCCCCTGGGCCACCTCCCTGCTGAGACTCTCCAGCGCCCTTCCCATTGCCGCCACGACCTGCTCGATGCCGCCTCCACGCACCTCTTCCCTGATGTCGGAATCATGTACCAGAAGAACCCTTGCGCCGTCCCCGCCGAAGATCGCCCACTGTGCCCTCAGCACCACTATCTTTTCATCGATGGCCTCGAACCGGCTCACATCAACGGAAACCCGGTACACACTCGGGATCCCGCGGCGCCATGACGTGACGGAAAGATCGTCTCGGGCAAGCAGCACGTCCAGATTCTCCCGCACCACCCGGCCGGTGTCGTTCTGCAGGGAACCGGCCCAGCGATTGAATTCGCTCACCAGGAGTCCGTTGTGCGAGGAACGGACGACAATCTGCGGTCTGTCGAGATAATCGGGGATGGTTACCGGGCCGACGCCGATCATCACTGACGCGTCGGTCGGTGCGGTCTTTGTCCCCGCCGTGGTCTGCTGCACGGGAGGCAGCGTGTAAAAGCGCGAACCGGAAGTAGTGCCGCAGCCGGAGAAGAGCAGGCACGCGCACCCGGCGGCCAGCACTGCCGTATGAACGCCATGAAAGATTTTCATCATCACCTCACTGATTCTTCTTGCCCCAGATAATCGAATCCGGATGCTGTTCCAGATAGTCTCCCAGAATCCGAACGGCGCGGGCAGCCTGGGAAAGTTCATCCAGGGTTCGTGCCACATCGTTCATCAGGGCCGAATTCTCCGATGTCTTCGCGTCGATTGATGCCAGTGTCTTTTCCGCCTGCTGCATGGTCTTTCTGGCAGCATCCAGCGTCTGCCCGACCTGGACGGGGATGCCCCGTTCGCCGGTGAATGCCTGATCGGCCCGAGAGGAAAAGGCCTTCAGGTTGTCCGTGGTCTCTTTTACGTTCGAAACGATGGGACCGAGCTGTGCATTGATGGTCCTGAGCGTGGTACGGGCCTCGTGCAGATCCTCCTTGAGAAGGGTCAGGCTCTGGCCCGCCTGCGGCGAGTTCAGCAGCTTGTCCAGACCGGAGAAGATGGCGGTGACCTTCTTGACGAGGTCCTGCATCGGGATGTTCTCCAGTGTCTTCGATATCTCATCCATGCTCGACGGAACCGTCGGCATCTCCGTATAGTCGGTATCCTTTCCCCTGAACCGCGCCGGCTGATCGGGAAAATAATCCAGCCCCACCATAAGTTGTCCGGTCACAAAGTTACTCACCTGGAGTTGCGCTCTTCCTCCTTTCGATATCAGTTCCTTGAGGTAGTCCTCACCGGGATGCGGAGGCTTTCCAACGGCCTCGATTTTTTCCAAATCAAGCTCCGCGACAACAGGGATGAGGAACGACAGATTATCACGATTGAAAATCAGCGATATCTTGGACACCGTTCCAATCTTGACCCCCCGGAAGACGACGGGCGCGCCCACGGTCAAACCTTTCACGGAACCGTCGTAGTACATGATGATGTTCCTCTTTTCACCGAAGAACTTTCCCGTGCCGAATACGAGCACTCCCGAAACCGCGAGAACCACGGCACCTACGAGAAAAGCCCCGATCAGGGTCCTGTTTACCGGCTTTCCCATCAATCATCTCCTTCCAGAATTCCACCTTCGCACTGCTCTGTCTATGACAGGAAACAGGGGGGATAGACCTTTCCCGGTTCCGCTTCCACCCGTTCTTCGCCCCGTGTCAGAAAATTCCGTACCGTCGGATGGCCGCATTCGGCGAGGAGCCGCTTCGGGTCCCCTCCGGCGATCATGGTCCGGGTTTCCGCGTCGAGAAATACCGAGTTGGTGCCGATGGCGAAGATGCTGGCCAGTTCGTGGGTCACCACCACGATGGTGGTCCCGAGGCTGTCGCGCAGCTCCAGCAGCAGGTCGTCCAGCAGCCGTGCGCTTACCGGGTCGAGCCCGGCCGAGGGCTCGTCGAAGAAAAGGATTTCCGGGTCGAGGGCCATTGCGCGGGCGATGCCCGCCCGCTTCCGCATCCCGCCGCTGATCTCCGAGGGGTAGTAGTCCTCGAACCCGGCCAGGCCCACCAGCGCCAGCTTCAGGGATGCAACCTCGCGAATCTCGGCCGGCTTGAGGCTCGTATACATCTCCAGGGGAACCGCCACGTTCTCCGCCAGCGTCATGGAGCTCCAGAGCGCACCGCTCTGGTACATGATGCCGATGCGCCGCATCATTCTCTCACGCTCTTCCGGCTCCGCCTCCCAGAAGCTCATGCCGCCGTACAGGATTCTACCCCGCGCCGGTTCCTTGAGCCCCACCAGGTGACGCATCAGGGTGCTTTTGCCGCAACCGCTCCCCCCCATCACGATGAACACGTCACCGCGCTTGATGATGAAGGAGAGGTCGCGCTGGAGCACGAAGCTGCCGTATGCCATGGCGAGATCCTGAACGATAATGTGAGGTTCGGCTGCATTCATTGGTCAGATCCCCAGGGCATCGCACACCACGGTTATCACCGCGGTTGCGACCACGATGCTCACGATGCCCGTCACCACAGAGGAACGGGTGGCATCGCCGACCGCGGACGCGCTCCGGCCGCACTGCATCCCCCTCAGGCACCCGGACAGGGCCACCAGCACGCCGAATACCAATCCGGAAAAGAGGCCGATCCAGAGATTGGTGAGCCCGATCGCCTTGGTCGTTTCGCTGTAGTATTCCATGAAGTTTATGTCCAGCGCCGTTACGGCCACGAACAGACCGCCCAGGATGCCCATCAGGTCCGCGTAGAGCGTGAGGAGGGGCATCATCAGGGAGAGCACGAGCATACGGGGAAGGACAAGGTAATCGATGGGAGATATGCCGGTGGTACGCAGCGCGTCGATCTCCTCGTTCACCTGCATGGTCCCCAGGTGGGCGGCAAACGAGGCCCCGGTGCGTCCGGCCATGATGATGCCGGTCATGATGGCGCCCATGGCCCGGAGCATGGCAATCCCCACAAGGTCGGCCACATAGATCTGCGCGCCGAAAAGCTTGAGCTGGATGGCACCCACGAACGCCAGGATCAGACCCACGAGAAAGCTGATCAGCGATACGATTGGCAGGGCCTCGCTGCTGCACTCCTGGACGATGTGCAGGAGATCGGAGCGGCGGAAACAGGCTTTCCCCGCACACATGCGAAGAAAGGATACAAAGGTTTCGCCGATAAAAGAGAGCGTTTCCAGAATCGACTGCCATAGACGGACCGCCACCTCACCCATGCGCGCGAGGAAAGGGATTTTCGACCCTTCCCTGCGCGCGCCCGTCCGCTCCGGCACCGCGGCAGCAAGGGCCAGGAGTCGGCCGGCCCCGTGGGGAAGTCCCTCGGTAGAAATGGGGATGCCCGCGGACAGGCATCTATTGAAGGCTTTCAGGAGAAAGGTCAGGAGTCCGCTGTCCCAGCCGGACAGACCCCGCGTGTCGAAGGCCACCCGGCTATGGGGTCCGGCCGCGCCGAGTTCCCCCATCACTCCATCCGCGGAAGGGAGTGATGCGCCCAGTCGCCACTCTCCGGCAAGGACTATCGTAACCTCTCCATCCACTCCCTTTTGCACCTGAACCGTTGCCTTCTCCATCAGCGCCTTTCCATCCGGTACGTACCCGCGCACGCCCCGTTATTTCGATCCTTTTGCCCGTTTTTTAGAACCGCCGGCGGATGCCTCGTTCTCCAGCGCCTTTCTCGCCTCCTCCAGTTCTCCGCGCCGCGCCTCGTCCACCACGGGGAATGCCAGATCCAGGCTCTGCAGGGCATCCACCACGGCCCCGGCCACAACGAGTCTCGTGAACCACTTGTTGTCCGCCGGAACCACGAACCATGGCGCCTCCGGAGTGGCGGTGTGACGGATCATATCCTCGTAGGCCTGCATGTAATTGTCGAAAAACTCGCGTTCCCTGGCATCGGCCAGGGAAAACTTCCAGTTCTTCTCAGGCTCTTCAAGCCGGCTCAGGAAGCGCTTCCGCTGTTCCTCCGGGGATACGTGGAGAAAGAATTTGCGGATCAGGACGCCGTTGCGGGACAGGTAGCGCTCGAAAGCCGCGATATCCTCAAAGCGCTCCTTCCAGATATTCTTTCCCACCAGCTTCCGCGGCAGTTTCTCCCTGGCGAGGAGTTCTTCATGGACCCGCACCACGAGCACCTCCTCGTAGTAGGATCGGTTGAAGATGCCGATCCTGCCCCGTTCGGGCAGACGACAGGAGGTACGCCACAGGAAGTCGTGATCCAGCTCTTCCGCGGAAGGGGCTTTGAAGGAAAAGACCTGGCACCCCTGGGGATTCACCCCGGACATGACGTGCTCGATGGTGCCGTCCTTGCCCGCCGCGTCCATGGCCTGGAAGATGAGAAGCACCGCCCACTGGTCCTGGGCATAGAGCTTTTCCTGCATGTCCGCCAGCATCTCCACACCCTGCTCCAGGAGCTCCTTTGCGCGGGGCTTGAATTCCGAGTCCAGTCCGGCCGTGTCTGCCGGGTCGATGTCACGGAGCCGGAATCCCTTGCCGGTCTCGATACGGTATGGCTTGATGAATTTCCTGATGGCTTTCTTTGTAATAGGCATGGCGCATTCCTCCCGGTTAGTGATGGTCAGACCGTTTCCTCATGGCATTTCTCCGTATGTTCATACCCTGCGGTCCGCGTACGGCAGTGCCCGGTTTTCATCATCAGGCGACTCCCGGAGAGCCCCCTCTTACTCTCCTCCGTTGCCGGCCGCGGGTTTGCCGGTTGCCCCGCCTGAGACCCCAGCCTGCTCCCGATGCGTGCCGGTCAGTTTGTCTGCCTCGCGTATCCAGCCCCCTCCCATTGACTTGTAAATGTTTCCCATCGAAACAAAGAGCGAGGCGCGTGTCTGCACCCAGTCCAGTTCGGCGGGGAAAAGCTTCTGCTGGGCCTGCAGCACCGTGGAATAGGGCGTATAACCGCCGTTATACTGGAGCCATGCAAGCCGTTCGTACTCCTTGGAAGCCTTGACCAGCCGCCCCTGGGCGTCGAGTTGATCGCCCAGTTTCTGCCGTGCGACAAGGGCATCTTCCACATCGGCAAAGGCGCTTTGAATGGAGGACTGGTAGGTCAGCAGCGCGGCCTTTTGCGCCGCTTCGGCCTGTTTCACCTGGCCGTAGGTTTGACCGGCGGTGAAGATAGGTCCGGTAGCCGATCCCGCATAGCTCCAGATCTCGGCCGGTCCCCTGAACAGGTTGCGCAACGCCGAACTCGACGAGCCATAACTGCCGGTGAGGGAGATGGTGGGGAAATAGAGGGCGCGTGCCGCGCCGATCTGGGCATTAGCGGCGATGAGGTTCTGTTCGGCCTGCAGGATATCGGGCCGGTTTTCCAGTACTTCCGAGGGAACCCCGGCCGGTACGGCCGGCAGGACCAGCTCATAGATCGACTTGCCCCGGGGCACGGGTTCGGGATTGCGGCCCAGCAGTATCGAGACGGCATTCTCCACCTGGGCGATCTGGTTCTCAATCTGGGGGATGGTCGCCGCGGCGGACTCGTACTGGGTGCGTGCCTGCTCGACGTTCATCTGTGATACCTGACCGTATTTGAACTGCAGTTCGAACAGCTTGACCGAATCCCGGTAACTGGCCAGATTACGCTTGGTGATGGCCAACTGCTCGTCGAGGCCGCGCAGTTGGAAGTAGTTTTGCGCGACCGAGGCCACCAGGGACAGGATCACGCCGCGGCGCGCCTCCACGGATGCGAGCATGTTTGCGCGCGCTGCCTCGGAAAGCCTGCGGATACGGCCCCAGAGATCGATCTCCCAGCTGGCGCCGGCAAACAGCTGGAAGGTATCCTGGGGGTTGGGCACGAGTGAAGAGACCGGCCCGGAGGCCTTTTCGCTGCGCCGCTGACGGGTGGCGCTCGCGCCGTAGCTCACCTGGGGGAAGAGGGCCGCACGGACCTGGGTGAGCGCTCCGGAGGCCTGCTCGATGTTGGCGGCGGCGATGGCGATGTCCCGGTTGTTGGCCAGCGCCTGTGCTATGAGGTCGTCGAGGACCGGGTCGCCGAACTGCTTCCACCAGACAGTATTTACCGTGGTTTGGGCGTCCTTGCTCTCGTATCGGTACGATGGGGGTATCTCCACCGTCGGACGCCGGTAGTCGGGGCCGACCATGCAGCCCGAAAGAGATACCGCAAGTGTAAGAAAGAGAAGTCGCCGCATGCCGGTCATCTCCTTTTTGTGTAAGGTGCGCGTACAGAGACGGAAGCCGGGAGGATTGCAATCAAGCGCCGCATCATCTCGGTTTCCTTGTGAACAATCTCACGATCTCCGCCGCTTTGCGGAGCAGCAGCCGTTTTCGGGACAGAGAACCGGGGGTGTCGCCGCTGCCGTGAACGGCTGCGGTATCCGTCGCCCCCCCGGGAGCATGCCCTTCTTTCCTGCCTCGTTCGGCCAGCCGGTCGAAGATATAGAAGAACAGCGGCACGTAGAGCATGGCCAGGGTGGCCTCGCCGATCATGCCCCCCATGATGCCGGTGCCGATGGAGTGGCGGGCATTGGCGCCCGCGCCGGTGGCGATTGCCAGCGGCAGCACGCCGAAGATGAACGCCAGCGACGTCATGATGATCGGCCGCAGCCGCTCCTCGCCGGCCTTGATCGTCGCATCGAGGACGGACAGCCCCTGTTTGCGCAGATCAACGGCAAAGGTGACCCTGAGTACGGCATTCTTCGCCCCCAGGCCGATAAGCACCAGCAGGCCGATCTGGAAGTAAACGTCATTGTGGAGCCCGCGCAGCCAGTTGAAGGCGAGCGCGCCGAGGATGCCGAACGGCACCGCCGTCATGATCGAGCCGGGCAGCATCCATGATTCGAACTGGGCCGCCAGGACCAGGAAGACGATGATGAGGCCGAAGGCAAAGGCAACCGCCGAGGTCCCGCCCGATTTCTTTTCTTCGTAGGCCATGCCCGACCAGGCGAAATCGTACCCCTTGGGCAGCACCTCGGCCGCCACCGACTCCATCGCCCGGATCGCCTCGCCCGAGCTGAAACCCTCCGCCGCGCTGCCGGTAACCTGGGCTGCCGGGAACCCGTTGAAGTGGGGAACCAGGTCCGGACCGGCGGCGTACCGGGTTGTCACCACCGCAGACAAGGGTATCATCTGGCCCGTGTTAGACCTGGTATACAGCTTGGTGATGTCGTCGGGGCTGCGACGGTAGGGGGCGTCGGACTGCAGGATGACATTCCAGACCCGGCTGTACTCGTTGTACTGGCTGACCTGGATGGAGCCGAACTGTGCCTGCAGGGCGCTGTACACGTCCGCGACCGGGACGCCCAGGAGCTCGGCCTTCGAGCGGTCCACGTCGACCCGCAGCTGCTGGGAGGAGGCGCGGAAGGTCGTGTTCAGGCCGGAGAGTTCCGGACGCTGACGGGCCTTGGCGAGAAACTGCGTGGTGAGGTCGTACAGTCGCGCCGGGTCTCCGCCACCCTTGTCCTGGATCCAGAACTCGAAGCCGCCGGTGGTGCCGATCCCCGGTATCGCCGGCGGCGGAATCGGCAGGACCCTCCCCTCCGTGATGTTCCTGGATCCTGCGGCAACATCCAGCAATACCGCTTTTGCATTTTCCTTCTTGGCCCGCTTCAGGCTCGAATAGCGTTCCTCGAAATCTTTCAGCGTGACGAACAGGGTTGCCGTATTGGATTTGTACTGGCTGTCCAGGAGGCTGTAGCCGTTAATGACGGTGGTGTTGGCGACGGCCGGATTCCGGGCGAACAGGCGGTACACCCGGTCGGATGTCTGCGCTGTGCGCTGCAGGCTCGCGGCGTCGGGCATCAGGAGCTGGGCCAGCACGTACCCCTGGTCTTCGTTGGGCACGAAGCTGGTCGGTATCGTCCGGAACAGGTGCACCAGGGAGAACAGCAGCACGGCAAGCAGCACGAACGCAACCGACATCCGCTTGATCATGAGCAGCACGGCGTCTCCGAACGCAAGGGTAAAGCGGTCGAACAGGCGGTTGAACCAGGCGAAGAACCCGTGCGTCGGCGGCGTGGTATGCTTCAGCAGGGCCGCGCACATGGCCGGCGTCAGGGTCAGGGCCACGAAGCCGGAAAGCGCCACGGAGATGACGATGGTGATGGCGAACTGCTTGTAGAGCTGTCCGGTGGTGCCCGGGAGGAACGCCGCCGGGATAAAGACCGACGACATTACCAGCACCACCGCCACCAGCGAGCTGCCGATTTCCCCCATGGCCTTGATGGTGGCTTCCTTGGGCGACAGGTGGAACTTGATCATGTTCCGGTCCACGTTTTCCACCACCACAATGGCATCGTCGACCACCATGCCGATGGCTAGCACGATGCCGAAAAGCGTCAGCAGGTTCACGGAAAATCCCAGGGCGAGCATGCCGGTGAAGGTACCGATCAGCGCCACGAAAACCGCGGTCGTGCAGATGAGCGTGGCGCGGAAGCTCTGCAGGAACAGGTAGACGACCAGCACCACCAGCAGGATCGCCTCGAACAGCGTGTGGATAACCTCCTTGATGGAGATGCGCACGAAGTCGGTGGTGTCCAGGGCAATGACGTAATCGAGGCCGTCGGGCATGGTCCGCTTCAGCTCCTGCAGGGTCTTGCGCACCGCCTTGGACACTTCGAGGCCGTTGGCGCCCGGCTGCTGGTAGATGGCGATGGGGGTGGCCGGCGCGCCGTTCAGCCGGTTGTCGTCCACATATTGCCTGCGCCCGACTTCGGCGCGGGCCACGTCGCCGACCCGGACGATGGCGCTGCCGTCCTGGCTGGCGCGGAGGATAATGTCCTCGTACTGGGAGGGCTTGGTGAACGGGGCCTGGGTCACCACCGGAAAAGACAGCTGAACCGTGTCGTCGCTCGGCTTCTGGCCAATCTGCCCGGCCCCGAACAGGGCGTTCTGTTTCGACACGGCATTCTGGATGTCGGTCGTGGTGATGCCGAGGGACGCCATCCGGTCCGGGTTCATCCAGATGCGCATTGCCTGATCCGGAACGCCGAAAATCTGCGCCTGGCCGGCGCCGTTCACCCGCTTGATGGCATCCAGGACGTACACGTTGGCGTAGTTGGTTACATACTCGGGGCTGTAGCGGCCGTCCTTGCTTGTCACCGCGATGATCATCAGGGTGCTTGACGATTTCTTCTGCACCGAGACGCCGTACTGGGTCACCGCCTCGGGGAGCTGGGGCAGTGCGAGGTTCACCCGGTTCTGCACCTGCACCTGGGCGATGTCGGGATCCGTGTCGAGGGTGAAGTAGACGGTGATGGTCAGCTTGCCGGTACTGGAGCTGGTGGACGTCATGTAGAGCATGTTGTCCACGCCGTTAATCTGGGCCTCAATGGGCGCCGCTACCGAATCGCCCACCGTCTTGGAGTCGGCGCCCGGATAGGTGGTCGTCACCTGGATCTGCACCGGCGTGATGGTAGGGTACTGGGCGACCGGCAACAGCTTCATCGATACCAGGCCGGCAATGACGATGATGAGTGAAATGACCGTCGCGAAGATTGGTCGCTCGATGAAGAATCGTGAGAACATGGAATCTCTCCGGGATGGATTGCCTTTCTCTTGGTGCCTGGTGATACTGACTGGCCGGAATGCATAACGCCTTCACACCTTCGACTAGCCGTCATGCCTCGGTTTTTTACATTCCCGTGGGGTGAGACTGCCCGACGAAGTTTTCCCGGCGCAACAGGCTGAAACAGCGTCGGCGACGTTTTTAACCCCGGCATTCTGCTCGCTGCGGCGTTCAGGCGTCATGCATTCAGCTTCATTCGTTGTTCACTGTTTCACCGTCACCGGGGCGCCTGCCTGCAACGTCAGCCCCCCGTCGACCACCACCTTTTCTCCGGCCTTCAGGCCTTCCTCGATCAGCCAGTCGTTGCCGTGCCACTCGCCGGCCGTGACCGGACGGTACTCGGCCTTGCCTGCCTTGTCCACCACCCACACGAAGTGCCCCTTTCCCCCCTGCTGAACCGCCCGCTGCGGCAAAACGACCGCGTTCGGCCTGATGCCGCCTTTCAGCAGGGCGCGTACGTACTGGTTCGGACGAAGGATCCCTTTGGGGTTGTCGACGCTGGCCCTGAGGAGGAAGGTGCCGGTCTGGGCGTTATAGGAAGGATCGGCGTAGGTAATCTTTCCCTTGTGGGGAAAGACGGAACCATCGACCAGGATTATCTCCACATCGAAGCTGCCGCCGGGTGGCGGGATGAGGAGTTTCCTGGCTACTTTGTCGCGGATCCGCTGCATCTGGTTTTCGGAGAGACTGAAGTTCACCCACATGGGCGAGAGGACCTCCACGGTGGTGAGCTGGCTGTTTTGCTGGTTGATGTAGGTTCCCTCCTGTTGCTGGGCTGCGCCGGTGATGCCGGTAATGGGGGAGGTGATGGTGCAGTAGGAGAGGTTGAGACGGGCGGTTTCGAGCTGTGATTTCGCCTGTTCGACTGCCGCCGATGCGGATTCGAAGGAGCCGGTTGCATCATCCAGATCCTTTTGGGACAGGGCGTTCTGGGCGGCAAGCGGCTTGGTGCGCGCCAGGTTCAGCCGCGCCGTTTCCATGGAGGCCTTTTGCTTGGAGAGCGCCGCGGCCGCCCCGCTCAGCTGGGCCTGGAACGGTTTCTTGTCCATGAGAAACAGGACCTGCCCGGCCTTTACCACCGCTCCTTCGGTATAGACCCTTTTGTCCAGGAAGCCGCTGACGCGGGCGTGGATATTCACCTGGTGCGAGCTTTGCGTCTGCGCCACGAATTCGAGACTTACCGGAAGGTTGGTGGGACTGACGGTCACTACGCTGACCGGAGTCGGCCCCGCAGCGGCTTTTTTATCATCGTGTCCGCCGCAGGATGTGATGACCGTCACCGACATGCATGCGGAGCATATCACCGCGAGCGCCGTCCGTACGGAACGGGTCCGGCGCCGGAGAGCCCCGGACCCGCAATGAAGAATGTTTCGCACTATCAACCTCCTGTCCTGCCGGGCACGAGCGTCAATATCACGCCTTACCGTGGAGCCGCTCCCGATTCGGTTCCGCGTGCGACTTTGCCGGATGCGGCCTCCCGGTACTCCCGAAGCGCCCCGGCCCTTTGCGGATTCGTCGGCATGAAGCGGACCGACCGGTTCGCCCGGCTTTCATTGTCCTATTTTCCCGTTCGTTGTCCTTTCAGAAGTTTCCTGATCCCATCCTTTGCCCGGATAAACGAACGGCGTGCCCTGACCGAAAACACTGCCCGAAGTCACGGCACACGCGGCCGGCAGTGCCCTCATTCCTCAAATCCGTACAGGTTCCGGATGACGTATCGCGGCCTGCGGCGAACCTCCTGGTAAATCCTGCCCACGTACTCCCCAACCAGCCCGATGCCGAATATGACAATGCCCAGGAAGAAGAAGAGGATGGCGAACAGGGTGAACACCCCTTCCACCTCGGCGCCGACGATGAACCGTCTGACCAGCAGGAACAGGGCGAATACCAGCGAAAGAACGGCCGTGACAACCCCGAACAGGGCGAAGAGCTGGAGCGGCACCACGGAGAAGCCGGTCATCAGGTCGAAGTTGAGCCGGATCAACCGGTACAGCGAGTACTTGCTCTCCCCCTCGGAGCGCTCGGAGTGGGCGACGCCTATCTCCGTCGGGCGGGAGGCGAATGTCTGCGCCAGGGCGGGAATAAAGGTGGTCGTCTCCCGGCAGCGGTTGATATTCTCGATGACGTTCCGGTGGTAGGCCCGCAGCATGCACCCGTAATCGCTCATGCGCATGCCGGTCATGCGGTTGGTGGTGATGTTCACGATCCGCGAGGCCAGCTTGCGGAAGAAGGTGTCCTGCCTCTTCTCGCGAATCGTGCCGACCACGTCGTGTCCGTTCTCCACCTCGCGGACAAGGCGCGGTATCTCCTCCGGAGGGTTCTGCAGGTCCGCGTCGAGGGTAATGACGATCTCACCCCGGCACATCTCGAAGGCGGCCAGGATCGCCATGTGCTGGCCGAAGTTGCCGTTGAATTCGATGACCTTTACCCCTGCCAGTTCCCTGGACTTTTCCCGGAGAATCGCCAGAGACAGGTCGCGGCTCCCATCATCGGTGAAGATAATCTCGAAGGGCTTGCCCGTCCCGGCCACGACCGGATAGAGCCTGTCCAGGAGGGGACCGATATTTTTCTCTTCGTTATAGACCGGAATGACTATTGACAGGTACGGCTGTTCTTCCATTGACTGATCCTTTTTATCTCCTGTTCCGTGCGATCACGCCCTTCACCGCATCGACGACATCCTTTGCGTCCTGCACCGTCATCCTGGGAAAGAGCGGAAGCGAGAGGATGCGATCCGAGGCGTAGTCCGCGTGGGGAAGCGCGCCTTCGGGCACGGGCAGGTTCTCTCGATAGTAGGGGTGGTGATGCACCGCCTTGAAGTGGAGGCCGGTGCCGATATTTTCCTTCTTCAACTCGGCCATGAAGCCGTCGCGGTCGATGGTCAGGTCCTCGATCCTGACCAGGGGCGTATAGAGGTGCCAGGCATGGCGGTATGCGTACGGCGCAGCGGACGGAGTCCGTATCTCCTCTACCGCCGAGAACGCATCGTTGTAGAACTCGGCAATCTCGGTGCGTTGTTCGATGAAACGGTCCAGCTTGGCCAGCTGGTGGATACCGAGGGCCGCCTGGATGTCCATCATGTTGTACTTGTAGCCGGGCAGCACGATGTCGTAGTTGGGGGTGCCCTGGGCGGAATAGCGCTTCCACGCCTCGCGGCTCATGCCGTGGAACTTCAGCAGGGATACCTCCTCTGCCAGCCTCTCGTCCCGCGTGCAGACCATCCCGCCCTCGCCGGTGGTGATGTTCTTGATGGGGTGGAAGGAAAAGACCGACACGGTGTCCAGGGAACCGATGCGTTTCCCCTTGTACTCGGTGCCAACGGCATGGGCCGCATCCTCCAGCACTTTCAGGTTGAACTCCTCTGCCAGGGCGAAGATCGCATCCATGTCGCAGGGAAGGCCCGCAAAATGCACGGGCACAACCGCCTTGGTGCGCGGGGTTATTTTCTCCCTGACCTGCGAGACGTCGATATTGAGCGTGCCCGGCTCGATATCGGCGAGGACCGGAACGGCGCCCACATGGATCATGACGTTCACCGTGGCGGCAAAGGTCATGGGCGTGGTGATGACCTCGTCCCCCGGCCCTATTCCCAGGGCAAGGAGCGCCAGGTGCAGCCCGGCCGTGGCCGAACTCAGCGGAACGGCGTAGGGGGCGCCCACGTAGGCCTTGAAGTCGTCCTCAAACCTCTTCACCTTGGGGCCGGTGGTAATCCACCCCGACTCCAGGGAATCGACAACCTCCCGGATCTCTTCCTCTTCTATGGTTGGTATTGAAAACGGCAGAAACTCCTTGCGCACGAAAACCTCCAAAAATTCCGGTTCAAAAAACATCGCAAAATGTTTTCACTTATCACTTATCACTTATCACTTTTTACTTTTCACTTTTCACCGCTTTTCACCTGTTACTGATCAAAACCGTCCCGCCCCAGGTCGCGATTGTCTTCACCGGCGCCTTCACCCGCGAAATGAAACCGGCCAGGTCGTCGCGGCTGACAAGGGCCACATAGGCGGTCCGCGAATCCCACCAGCCGTGGAAGGTCTTTCTGTCGATGAACCATCCCGGCTGCGTCTCCCGCAGGCTGCCGAACTCCAGTTCGCCGGGGTGACCGGCCAGGATCACCCGTCTTCCCGCATAGAAGGGAAGTCCCTGCCGATAGATGCCGTAGCTCACCAGCCTGGTATCCGGATACCGATCGCGGACAATACGGGCCAACTCACGGGTCGACCTCTTTTCGATGGAGCGGGCGAAGACGGCGGATGGAGCGTTCATGGCGCCCAGCCCTGCCGTCAGGCAGAGCAGGACCAGGGCGATTCCCCGGTGTTTCCCCTTCAGCGCGAAGAGGGAGAAGAGGCTGCCGACAGTGAATATGCCCCCCAGAAGCAGCGCGCCGTCCGCGCCGATTTTCGCATGGGCCGCCACGTGGGTATACAGGATGAGCCCGGAACCGGCGACAAGCAGAAAAAGTCCCGCGCACAGGGCCTGAGCGCCGAAGAGACGCCCCCCTGCGTCGAGAGTCTCCGAGATGCTCGTCCCGATCAGCAGGGCCAGCGCCGGAAAGACCGGCAGGATATAGGGGATGAGCTTGGAACTGGACAGTGAAAAGAAGGTGAAGATGACGCCGAACCAGAGCAGAAGGAACAGCCGTCGCGAATCGCGGTTCCTCCAGGATTCCCGGACCGTGGCGGGCAGGAAGAAGGTCCAGGGAATCATCCCCCCCAGTACGACGGGGATGAAGAACCACGGCGGCTGGTAGCGGCCGTGCGCCTTTGTCAGGAATCTGTCGAAGTGCTCATGGATGAAGAAAAAGCGGGGGAACTCGGGATTCCTGAGCGAGACGAGCACGAACCAGGGCACGCAGGCAGCCAGGAACAGGCAGATCCCGGTGGGAAGACGCATCTCACGAAGCAGACTCCAGCGCTTGGTACAGAGCAGGTACAGGAACACTATCGCCCCCGGCAGGACGATGCCGATGAGCCCCTTGGCCAGAACGGTCAGGGCCGCGAACAGGTAGAAAAGGTGGTAGTACAGCCCTTTCCTGCTCTCCTCCCGTCGCGACGCCAGCAGGAAAAAGCCCAGAGTCGCCGTCATGCAGAAGGTCAGGGTCGTGTCGATGATGTTCATGCGGGACTGGAACAGGAAGCCGACGGAAGAACCGAGCACCATTGCGGAATAGAGGCCTTCCCTGCGCCCGAAGAGCCTTCTTCCCAGGTGATAGACGAGCAGAACGCCGCACAGGCCGAAAAGGGCCGACGGCAGGCGGGCCGCGGTCTCGTTCCGTCCCAGCACCGAAAGTGACAGGGCGTTGACCCAGTAATGGAGGGGGGGTTTTTCGAAATACTTGACGTAGTTGAGCCGGGGCGTGATGAAGTCGCCGCTTTCCACCATCTCCCTGGGGATTTCGGCGTAGCGGCTCTCGTCCGGTTCCTTGAAGGGAAGGGTCCCCAGAAAGAGGAGAAAAAAGAAGCCGAAAACGATGAGAAGGGCCGAGATATCGACCCAGGCGTTTCCCTGCTTGCGCGTCAGGAACTCGGAAATACTGTGCATGAATGTGATATTCCTTTGCCGCCCCCCTGCGGGAGCGTTTCCGGATGGTAACAACATAGTCGCCGCGTGGGAGAACCCACGGTACAGCAATTAGCCCCGGCCGTCAATCGATGCGGGCTGCTTTTCCCTGCGAAGCAGGTCGAGAGGCTCGACGTAAAAGGGAATCCGGAGGCGGACTCTCTGGTTCGGATGGGCAACGGCCAGGGATGATCCGTCGAGTTCGGACGTCATTTCCGTGAGAGTGAAACGGTGAGACGATAGTGCGCGGCCGATGATCTCCACCTCGTCTCCGGCCGCCAACCGGTTGCGCACCTCGACGGACGCGACCCCGTCGTCCGACACTCCGGCAACGACGCCGACGAATTCATGGCTCCGCAGGTAGCTGGACTCGTATTCACGGTCCTCCTCACCCGGCCTGCCGAAGAGGAAGCCGGTCGTATATCCCCGGTGACTGATCTTCTTCAGCTCATTGAGCCATTCCTCCCGCACCCGGAAGCCGTGGGGGTCGTCACGGTACCGGTCCAGCGCCTCCCGGTAGACCCGCACCACGGATGCGGTGTAATGGATCCCCTTCATCCTTCCCTCGATCTTCAGGGAGTCGATCCCGCTCTCCGCCAGTTCCGGCAGGTGTTCCAGGAGGCAGAGGTCCCGTGAATTGAAAATGAACGTTCCCCTGTCGTCTTCCATGACGGGGAAATAGACTCCCGGACGCTGCTCCTCCACCAGGGCGTATCCCCAGCGGCAGGGATGGGCGCATTCGCCCCGGTTGGCGTCCCGGCCGGTCATGATGCTGGAAAGGAGGCAGCGGCCCGAATAGGAGATGCACATGGCGCCGTGGACGAAGACTTCCACCTCCAGCCCGGCCTTTTCCTTCACCTCGTGGATATCGTGCAGGGACAGCTCGCGCGCCAGGTTCACCCTGGTCACGCCCTGCCGTTTCCAGAAGCGGGCGCTCAGCCAGTTGGTGGTGTTCGCCTGGGTGGAAAGGTGTATGGGTCGCCCGGGCGAGATCTCCTTCACCAGTTCGAGCACGCCCGGATCCGCTACGATGCAGGCGTCAAGGGGAATCGCGGCGACCTTTTCCAGATAGAGGCGCATTTCCTCCAGATCGGCGTTGCCGGGAAAGATGTTGGTCGCCAGGTAGACCTTCACACCATGCTCGTGGGCATACGAGACGGCCTCGGACAGCTCGTCCGGGGAGAAGTTGTCCGCCAGGTTTCTGAGGCTGAACTCCTTCCCTCCCAGGTACACGGCGTCCGCGCCGTAATGAACGGCAATCCGGAGCTTTTCCATGTTTCCGGCGGGAGCCAGCAGTTCGGGGATTCTCACGTGGGAAATACCTTTCCGTCACAATCTCTGTTCAATCGACGGAACAGTACCACATCCGGAGGGGTATGAAAACCCAAAAGCCCGGCCAGTCCCTCTCCGGTGCCTGCTTTCTCCTTGACAAACCACCCATTTAGCTTTACACATAGAAATCATTTTAAGGGGGGGCTTAATGGCCGTTATCAGAGGTTTTCTCACCGTTTTCTGCCTGTCTGCTCTCTGCTCATGCGCAAACCAGGACGCACTCCTCCGAAAACAGACGGAGATGGAATCCCGACTCGAAACACTTGCAAAGGGAAGCAGTATCACCAACCAGCAACTGAACGGTCTTTCCAACGACCTGAAGGATCTGCAGGATCAGGCAAAAAAGAACACCGCCGAGATCCGGGAATTGCGGGAAACCGTGATGAACCTGCGGGCCGCCGCGGACGAACAGCTCCTGAAAAAGACAGAGGTCCGGGCAGACAAGCCGACACCGAAGATAGAAGTGATCAACACCCCCGCAGAAGGCCCGAAAAAAGGCCGGACCGATGTCCGGGCGGAAGAATACATGAAGGCCTTCGGCCTGTACAGCGCCAACAGGTACGAAGAGGCAATCGAGTCGTTCACCGCCTTCATCAAGGCATACCCGGACTCGGAATACTCCGCCAACGCCCAATACTGGATCGGCGAGTGCTACTACACCCGGTCGAATTATCCCAAGGCCTTGGAAGCCTTCAAAAAGGTCATCAGCAACTATCCGAACGGAAACAAGGTCCCCGACGCCATGCTCAAGGCGGGATATACCCTTTTCGCGCTGAAGCAGAAGGACAGTGCAACGGCGCTTCTGGAATCCCTTGTGAAAAGATTCCCGGACAACCCCGCGGCGGCAAAGGCCAGAGAAAAACTGAACCAGCCGTGACGTTGTTTTCCGTGCAGCTGTCTGTGAAACAAAAAGTGATTGCAATGCCCGAAGCCGGGTCTTCGGGCACTCTGTACCCCTTCCGAACGCAAGGCATCATACCGGACGATCCGGAACAAACCGTGCAAAGGTGCGTGCCGACAACACTGAAAGCCATGAGGTGTCTATGAAAAGGATCATTTTCGCGGTATTTCTCTCCCTGTTGCCACTGGCAACCCCTCTTCCGGCCGATGCACAATCGGAACAGCCAACCATCTATGTCGTGAAAAGGGGAGATACCCTGTGGGGCCTCTCCAACCGCTTTCTGAGGGATCCCTTCTACTGGCCGAACCTGTGGGCGCGCAATCAGGTCATCACCAACCCCCATCTCATCTTTCCCGGCCAACGGCTCAGGATCTACCCCGACCGCATTGAGATAGACGATCAGAGGCCGCCGGCGCCGCAACCGGAGCAGCCTGAACAGGTGGCTGAGGAAACGACCTTCACCGTCAGCGGCGCGGAAGGCTACATCCTGGAAACCGACATGGAGCCGTCCGGAACCATTATCCAGACCAATCACGACCGCACCATCGTCGGACAGGAAGACGTGGTATACACGGACATCGGCACATCCCTGGGAGCGAAGAGCGGCGACGCATACTCCATCTTCAAAAAGATGAAGTCCGTCTACCACCCGGTAACGAACGACTTCCTCGGCTACAAGATACTCTCACTGGGGACACTGAGGCTCACGGACATGGAGGAAAAGAGCTCCCGCGCCATGATTACCCAGTCATACCTGGAGATAACCTCCGGTTCCCTCCTCATGCCGTACCGTGAAAAGCGCCGCGAAATAGTCCTCAAGGCGGCAAACAGGGAACTCCACGGCTTTATCATCGACACGAGACTGGGGAACATAACAACCGGCGAGGCGGATGTGGTCTATCTGGATCTGGGCACGGCGCAGGGTGTCGAGGTGGGCAACATGCTGTACGTGGTAAAGGATGTGAAACCCGATTCCCGGTATGTCACGCGGGATGTGGGCGCCCTGCCGAAAGAGGTTATCGGCGCCGTCGTGGTGGTGGAGACCGGCGAAAAGACCTCCACCGCCCTCGTCGTCAAGAGCGCGGACGTCATCCACGTGGGAGACCAGGTGCAGCTGCTGAAAAACTGAAAATACCCTTTCCAGGGGATCGGCCGGGAGGCCGGTCCCCTTTTTTGTTCCTGCTCAGGTGGCAAGGCTGAAGGCTGAAGGCTGATGTGTTGTAAATCATTTTTCAGCCGACAGAGCGTCACTCATTGCTCCGTATTTCCATTATGAAGCAAAGCAAAACGCATTCGGTTGAGACGGGCCTTCAGCCTGTCTACCTGAATAGTATCCTTTTTTGTCAATGGACGATTACTTCTGGTTTGCATTGAAAAACACCCCCCACGTGGGAAACGTCACCTTCCGTCGGCTTGTTGAACATTTCGGCACACCCGAACGGGTCATGTCCGCCTCCGAAAGGGAGCTTTCCGGTGTACGCGGTGTCTCCTCGGCAGCCATCGCCTCTCTCCTGACCCATGATCCGCGGAACGCCGCCGAACAGGAATGCGAGGCGCTGACGCGGTCGGGGGCACGGATCGTCACCCTCCATTCGCCCGAGTACCCCTGCCTGCTGCTGCAGACACCCGATCCGCCCCCTTTCCTCTACGTCAAGGGTGAACTGCGCCGGTCCGAGACGGCAATCGCCATCGTCGGATCTCGCCGCGCTTCGGGCTACGGCATATCGACCACCGAAAATATGGCGCGCGGACTGGCACGCCACGGCATTACCGTTGTCTCGGGCATGGCGCGGGGGGTCGATACCGCGGCCCACCGGGGCGCACTCGCGGAAGGCGGGAGAAGCATAGGTGTTCTGGGGTGCGGTATCGATGTCGTCTATCCGTCCGAGAACAGAAAGCTCTTCAGCGATATGGCGTCACAGGGCGCCCTCGTCTCCGAGTTCTCCATGGGCACCCAGCCCCTGCCCGAGAATTTTCCCCGCCGCAACAGAATCATCAGCGGCCTGTGCAGCGGGGTCCTCGTGGTTGAGGCCGCCGAAGGCAGCGGCTCCCTCATCACCGCGCAGTGCGCGCTGGAACAGGGGCGTGACATTTTCGCGATTCCGGGTAACATTCACTCCATGAACAGCAGAGGCGCCAATCGCCTCATCAAGCAGGGGGCAAAACTGGTCGAACGGGTGGAAGATATCCTGGAGGAAATGTCCGGCAGGACGGTCAGGGTCGAAGAACCTCCCCATCTTTCGCGCTTCAGTTTCTCGCCTCCGGAAGCGTCGATCTACTCCCTATTGTCCGCCACGCCGCTCCATATCGATGAAATCGCGACAAAAAGCGCGTTGACAGTGGCGGACGTTTCGGCTATTTTACTTCGTTTGGAGCTGGTCGGTATCATCATCCAGCACCCGGGCAAGCTATTTTCCATCGCCTGATCACTATGTTACAAACAAAAACCCTGTTTCACGGTGAACCCATGTCACAAAACCTCGTTATCGTAGAATCCCCCGCCAAAGCGCGGACCATCGAAAAATTCCTCGGCAAGGACTACAAGGTCCTCGCCTCCTACGGGCACGTCCGGGCCCTGCCCAGCAAACAGGGTTCGGTGGACACCGAAAACGACTTCGAACCGAAATACGCCGTTCTTCCCGAGAGCAAGAAACATCTCCAGGAGCTCAAGAAGGAACTGAAAAATTCCGGCGCGCTCCTCCTGGCGACAGACCCCGACCGGGAAGGGGAGGCCATTTCTTGGCACCTGCTGGCGGCCCTGGGAATCGACCCGAAGAAGTCGAAACTGGACATCAAGCGCGTTGTCTTTCATGAAATTACCAAGGACGCCATTACCCACGCGGTCAAACACCCGCGTGACATCTCCCTGGACCTGGTGGACGCACAGCAGGCGCGCTCGATCCTTGACTACCTGGTCGGATTCAACCTCTCCCCTTTTCTGTGGAAGAAGATCCGCTACGGCCTGTCCGCCGGCCGGGTCCAGTCGGTGGCGCTGCGTCTGATCTGCGAGCGGGAGAAGGAGATCGCGGCCTTTGTGGAGCAGGAATACTGGACAGTCGCGGCAAGCCTTCAGAACCATGGCGGACAGGGTTTCAAGGCGAACCTGGTGGAGTTCTGCGGCAAGAAGCTGGGCAAGTTCGATCTTCCGGACGCAGCGGCGGCCGAAAATGTCAAGAACACCCTGATCAAGGAGCCATGCCGGGTCGCCAAGGTCACGAAGAGTGAGAAGAAGCGCAACCCGTCACCACCCTTCACCACCTCCACCCTGCAACAGGAGGCGGCAAGAAAGCTCGGCTTCTCGGCCAAGAAGACCATGGCCACGGCCCAGAAGCTCTACGAGGGAATCGACATCGGCGGAGAGGGCACGGTGGGCCTCATCACCTACATGCGTACCGACAGCGTCAACCTCTCCTCCCAGGCGCTCAAGGAAGCGCACACACTGATAACGGCCATGTTCGGCGCCGATTACGCGCTTGCAAAGCCGCGACATTTCAAGAACAAGTCCAAGAACGCCCAGGAGGCCCACGAGGCAATCCGTCCCACCTACCTCTCCAAGACGCCGGCTGAACTGAAGAAGCACCTGACGCCGGACCAGTACAAGCTCTACGAACTTATCTGGAAACGGACCGTGGCCAGCCAGATGGCGGAGGCGCTCCTGGACCAGACCTCGGTGGACATCGCCGCCGGCAAAGGAAACACCTTCCGAGCAACGGGCAGCGTGATACGTTTTCCCGGCTTCATGAAGCTCTACATCGAGGGCAAGGACGACGAAAACGAGGAAAAGGAAGGGATGCTCCCTCCGCTGGAGGAAGGCGAAGACCTCACCCTTCTGGACATCATCCCGGAACAGCACTTCACCCAACCGCCTCCCCGCTACACCGAGGCGACCCTGGTGAAAACCCTCGAAGAATACGGCATCGGCCGCCCCTCCACCTATGCCAGCATCCTCAACACCCTGATCGAGAGAAAATACGCCGTGCTGGAAAAGAAGCGCTTCATCCCCCAGGATACCGGCATGGTGGTCAACGACCTGCTGACCCTCGACTTTCCCACGTACGTGGACTACCACTTCACCGCCGGCCTGGAGGAGGAACTGGACCAGGTCTCCCGCGGTGAAAAAGAGTGGAAGCAGCTGCTGCGGGAATTCTGGGGCCCCTTTACCGCCCAGCTCCAGGCAAAGCTCAGCGAGCCCAGGCGGGTGAAGGAGATCGGCGAGGAGTGCCCCGAGTGCGGCAAGCCCCTGGTGGAGAAATTAGGGAAACGGGGCAAGTTCATCGCCTGCTCCGGGTACCAGGACGGATGCCGCTATACCCGCGCCATGGAGAAGAACGGCACGGAGGAAAAGGCCGAGCCGGTCTTTTCCGAGGAGAAGTGCGACAAGTGCGGCAGCCCCATGCTCATCAAGGAGGGGCGCTACGGCAAGTACCTTGCCTGCTCCGCCTACCCGGAATGCAAGAACATCCAGCCCCTGGTGAAACCGAAGGGGACCGGCGTGACCTGCCCGGAGTGCGGCACGGGCGAACTCACGGAAAAGAAATCCCGCTACGGCAAGTTCTTTTATTCCTGCAACCGCTACCCGGAGTGCAAGTTCGCCCTCTGGGACCCGCCGGTCACCAGGCCCTGTCCCCAGTGCAACTTTCCGCTCATGGTGCAGAAGGTCTACAAGCGGGAAGGCGCCTTCCTCAAGTGCCCGAAATGCGAGCACAAGGAGAAGCCGGAAGGCGGGAGCGAAAAGGAGTGAAGCCGGGCGTCACCATCATCGGCGGCGGACTGGCGGGGGCCGAGGCGGCCTGGCAGTGCGCATGCCGGGGTGTGGCGGCAACCCTGTACGAAATGAAGCCCGCACGATTCTCGCAGGCCCACACCCTTCCCTCCCTGGCGGAACTGGTCTGCTCCAATTCCCTGCGGGGCGCATCCCTGGAAAATGCCGTCGGCCTCCTCAAGGAGGAGATGCGTCGCACCGGAAGCCTGTTCATGGAAGCTGCCGACGCCACCCGGGTACCGGCGGGCGGCGCGCTTGCCGTGGACCGCGAGCTCTTTTCCCGCTTCATCACCGGGAGGATCGAATCTCTCCCGCTCATCACAGTTGTGCGAGAGGAAATCACCGAAATCCCGGAACAGGGCATCGTGGTCATCGCCAGCGGTCCCCTGACCAGCGAACCGCTGGCCCGGGCCATCTCCGGTCTCACCGGCCCCTACCTCTACTTCTACGACGCCATCGCGCCCATCGTGACGGCATCCTCCATCGACCACGACACGGTGTTCCGGGCCTCCCGCTACGGCAAGGGGGACGGCGACGACTACCTGAACTGCCCCATGACCCGCGAGGAGTACGACGCCTTCATGGCCGCGCTTCTGGCCGCCGAGAAAGTTCCGACGCGGGATTTCGAGAAGCTCATCCACTTCGAGGGGTGCATGCCGGTTGAGGAGATGGCGTCGCGGGGCCACGACACGCTCCGCTTCGGGCCCATGAAACCGGTGGGCCTAACCGATCCCCGCACCGGCAGGGAGCCGCACGCCGTGGTCCAGCTCCGCATGGAGAACCGCGAGGGCACCCTGTTCAACCTGGTCGGGTTCCAGACCAAGCTCACCTACCCGGAGCAGAAACGGGTGTTCCGCATGATCCCCGGCCTGGAAAACGCGGAATTCGCGCGTCTGGGCTCCATGCACCGCAACACCTTCATCAACGCCCCGACCGTTCTTGGTCCCACCCTGCGCATGAAAACGGACCCCCGCATCCTGTTCGCGGGCCAGATCACCGGGGTGGAAGGATACGTTGAATCCGCGGCCACCGGTTTTCTTGCCGGCGTGAATGCCTCCCTGATGGCCCTGCACGGACCGGACACACATCTGCCCGTCCCGCCCGAAACAACCGCCCACGGCGCACTGGTGCGCCACATCACCGGGGCCGACCCGAAGCACTTCCAGCCCATGAACGTCAATTACGGGCTCTTTCCAGAGCTTCCCGGAAAGGTGAAAAAGGCGGAACGGCGCCGCCTCCTGGCGGAACGGGCACTGCATGCCCTGGAAGAATGGCGGGCGGAAATACCATAAGGTAACCCCAATGGACCACGACAAGGAAAAACAGGAAATAACCGTCATCGGCCGCCTGCTCTCCATGGAGGCGCTGCTGGTGCTCATGGGCCTGCTGTCCCTGATTTCCGGGATTTTCGCCCGTGACGCGCTCCGCCTCCTCCTCGGCATCATCATCCTGTCCGGACTGGCCCTCCTGATCATCCTCAGGCGCAGACGACGCCGCATCAACGGCGCAACAAAAAAGGACGGCAGCCGCGATGCATGAGAGAGACACCATTATCCTCGCCTCGGCCTCGCCCCGGCGGGTCGAGCTCCTCCAGTCTGCCGGCATCTCCTTCGAGGTGCGGCCCGGGGAAATCGACGAAACCTACCTGGAAGGGGAGGCGCCCGAGGCCCATGCGCTGCGGCTGGCCTCGGAAAAGGCGCGCGCCGTGGCAGCCTGCAACGGCGGCCGCTTCTTCATCGGCGCGGACACCATCGTGGTAAGCCGGGGTGAGGTCATGGGCAAGCCCCGGGACGCGGCCGATGCGGAACGGATGCTGAACAAGCTTTCCGGCGCGCCCCACGAGGTGATCACCGGCTTTTCCGTCTTCGACCGGGAAACCGGGCGTGAGGTCTCGGAGGCCGTAAAAACCCGGGTCTTCTTCAAGCCCCTCCGGCCCGACGAGATTCACGCCTACATCGCCACCGGCTGCCCCTTCGACAAGGCGGGCGCATACGCCATCCAGGGGAACGCGGCCTACATGATCCGCGGCATCGAGGGGTCCTACACCAACGTGGTCGGATTGCCGCTGTGCGAGGTGGTGGAGGCGCTGCGGACCTTGGGGGCCATCGCCTGATGCTCATGGCGGAAGGAGGTATCGGATGTCAGTCGCCGAAAATCTGCTGAAGATACAGGAGAGAATCCGCACGGCAGCGGAGCGCCGCGGCCGCGACCCGCGGTCCGTGCGGCTGGTGGCTGTTTCCAAGACCCAGCCGGTGGAGGCAATCATCGCCGCTTCCGGGGCGGGGCAGCGCATCTTCGGTGAAAACTACGTCCAGGAGCTGCTGGACAAGGCGGGAAAGGTGCCGGAAACCGCGGAATGGCATTTCATCGGCTCCCTCCAGTCCAACAAGGTGAAATACATCGCCGGCCTGGTCACCCTGATCCACTCGGTGGACCGCATCTCCCTGGCACGGGAGATCGACCGGCAGTGGCAGAGGACGGGAAAGGTCTGCGACATCCTCCTCCAGGTGAACATCTCCGGCGAAGAGACCAAATCCGGGACCACCACGGCAGGGGTCATCGAGCTGGCCAGGGAGGCGGCCGCCCTCCCCCACCTGCGCATCCGCGGCCTCATGACCATGCCCCCCTTCTTCGACGAGCCCGAGCGGGCCCGGCCCTATTTCCGCGAGCTCAGGCGCCTGGCAGGGGTGATCATGGCGGAAGATATTCCGGGAGTCTCCATGGACGAGCTCTCCATGGGCATGTCCGGGGATTTCGAGGTGGCCGTCGAGGAAGGCGCCACCCTGGTGCGGGTGGGATCCGCAATCTTCGGGGAACGCTGCTATTACCCAGGCTAATTAATCAGTACAGCCGTCTTGCAGGGGCGCAGCCTGCCTCGCCCGACTGGGCAGGGCAAGCTGCGCCCCTGTCGTTCGTGTCACTTAACAGCGCAACAGCTGGAATCTACAACAGGAGAACAGAGGAAATGAAAAAAGCGGTTCTTATCGGAATGGGCGTCATGGTATGTGCTTTTGCTCTATGTGGTTGCGGCAAAAAGACAAGTCTCGAGGGTAAAGTCATCGACGGCAAAGACATGCCGATGGCCGGCGTCAAGGTGATCGCCAAACAGTCAAATTCGGTCAAGGGCGACAAACAGTTTGAGAGCACAACCGATTCAAATGGTCTGTTCAAGTTCACCAAACTTGTTCCCATGTCAGCGTACAGGCTTGTCACCTACCCGGACGGCACCACGAAAAACGCTGCCGTTGATATCGAGAGCGGCCCGGAAGGACAGGCAACGACGCTTCCGGAGCCGATCAGGATTCGCTTCCAGTTTTCCAAGGATGGAGCAACGGCGCTCGACACGACAACCGGCCTGATGTGGGCAAATAATCCCAGATTTTCCATTAGCTGCATTGCCTGTAATGTCCTGATGTGGTCTAATGGAAACCACTAGAAAGTTTCTCCTGATTTCATGCAGTTGCGAGGCAGGTATGTCTCACGATCTTCAGGG
>Ga0228535_1000687_pt1 | contig 81381 bp, 68 predicted proteins | sample SJ1metagenome_FD_168457 | JGI IMG/M metagenome (GOLD analysis project Ga0228535, IMG submission 168457) | Enriched culture of PCE-dechlorinating microbial communities from Ithaca, New York, USA - SJ1 | ecosystem: Engineered > Modeled > Simulated communities (microbial... > Unclassified | place...
GCAGAATGTGGCTCAAATGCCGATTCACAAAACTATGATTTCTAATCGAAAAATAATTTTATCCTTGTAATATATTGAAATTTAAATTAATAAACCATGTCTGAGGATTTTTCTCCGGACAGCAATGGATGAAAATATGAAAACAATAAAATATTTACACCTCACCGTAATAATTACAGCAATAATATTTCTGTATTCCTGCAACGACGATTTTTTGGAATTAAAACCATTGACAAAACTGGCGGAATCCGAGGCATTCTGGGAAAATGAAAGTAGCATTGAAACTTTTTCGAACAGTTTCTACAATTACATCGATAGAGGCGATATTCTTGCAGATTTCACAAGCGATAATTGCGAACACAAAACTTCACCTCCGGCTCTTCGCAGGGGCGTTTATTCAATGCCTACAGCACTTGGCAGTGGCGGATGGAACTGGTCTCAATTAAGGAATATCAACTATTTCATTCAAAACGTGAATAACTCTAAGCTGGATCCGTCTGTAAAAAATAAACACATAGCTTTAGGAAAATTTTTCCGCGCATGGTTCTATTATAAGAAAGTGCAGCAATTCGGAGATGTCCCCTGGTATTCCCAGCCGCTAGCGACAAGTGATGAAGATTTGATCTTTAAACCGAGAGATCCCCGTACCTTAATTGTTGATTCAATAAGAAAGGATATAGATTTTGCCATCCGGTATCTTCCTGTCGAAAAAACAAAAAACAGAATTTCAAAATGGATGGGACTTGCGTTGAAGTCCCGTATACTGTTATACGAAGGAACATATTCAAAATATCATGGGCTTAGGGACGCAAATGCCTGCAAGGTACTTCTTCAGGAGGCTGTTGACGCAAGCAAGGAGTTAATGGAATCCGGAATGTATACGATTTATTCTACGGGAGATCCGCATCGTGATTACTTTAATCTTTTCCAGCCCAAGGATGCTTATACGGAGGAGGTTATTTTAGCCCGGTCCACACAGAACCAATACTTTTATTATACTCCTAATTTCACATCCACTTCGAATGGAAACTATGGCGCTACTTATTCTTTAATTTCTGATTACTTGATGAGTAATGGGGAGACATTTCAGAAAAGATATCCCGATGAGAGCAAGAGGCGTGCATTACCTTATATGGATGAGTTTAAGGACAGAGATCCCCGTCTATGGCAAACCCTGGTTTTCCCCGGATACGTAAGGGTAGGGACAAGTGGCGAAGCTTTGACCGATTTCAATCAGAATACTACCGGTTATATGATACATAAAAGAGTAGGGCCCCCTATAGAAGATCAGGGCGGCGGACTTAGGGATGTGATCATGATCAGGTATGCAGAGGTTTTATTAAATTATGCGGAGGCGAAAGCTGAGCTAGGCATTTTAACACAAGAAGACTTGGATATTTCTGTGAATTTAATCAGAAAAAGAGTAAATTTACCTCCTCTTTCCATAAATTCGCCTCTGGATCCTTATTTGGATGATTATTATAAAAATACTTCAGACCCCATGATTCTTGAAATAAGAAGAGAGAGGAGGGTGGAGTTGGCTTTTGAAGGATTTAGAACGGAAGATTTAAAAAGATGGAAAGAAGGACAGCTCTTCAGGGATCGTTATCAAGGTATGTATATAAAAGAATTCAACACCTATATCGATCTGAATAATGATGGGAGTCCCGACTTATATGTCCTGAAAAATAATCAGACTCCTCCGTCCGATCGCATCGCAGGAGTTCAGTATTTTCGTTTGGCGGATGTGGCGGCATTGAGTGAGGGGGAATATGGCAGAATAATACCTTACTCAAGAGAATTGCCCGAATTTAAAGACTGGGAATACCTCAACCCGATTCCTACTGAAGAGCTTACGTTAAATAAAATGTTGAAACAAAATCCCGGATGGGATAACTTAAACTAAAAGAACGATGACAAAATGTAAATGTGTTGATTGGATCGCTCTCGTTTTCTTCCTTTTCGTTGCCGTTTCGTGCAGCGAATCAAACTCGAAGCTTCCGCGGGAAATAATCGTCGGGGGAGACAATGTGGTGATGATCCTGGATTTCGACAACTCGGCCGACAGCGTAAAGAAAGTCAATTGGTACCTGAAGACATCCGAAGTCATGAACATGCCCGATACAATGATCCGGCACATGAGGACCGTGGATGATCACAAATCGGTAGACAACCATACCAAGATCCTGATCTGTTCCTCGAGCGGAGGAACCCTTCTGGTGGACCGTGCGACCCGGAAATGCCTCTTTTACGCCATCACACCCAATGCGCACTCCGTAGAATACCTTCCCGGTAACCGTATAGCGGTTGCATTGTCTACCGCCGACAAGGGGAACCGGTTGGAAATTTACGATGCGGGCCGTTCAAATACCGTGTTGTTCAGTGATTCGTTGTATTCCGGCCACGGCGTTACCTGGATGGCAGAAAGGAACCTGCTCTATGCGTTGGGATACGATGAGCTGAGGGCGTATTCGCTGGTTGACTGGGACACTCCCAATCCGGGTTTACAACTGGAGGAGAAGTGGACATTGCCGGAAACGGGCGGGCATGACCTGTATGCCTCTTCGGAAAATCAGCTGCTGATAACCACGTCGAAAAAAGTATGGAAGTTCGATTTAAACAGCAATGCGTTTGAGCCTTTTGCTCCCCTTGCGAACGAGCCTGATGTCAAGTCGGTCTATTACGACGAAAAAGCGGATCATCTCATCTATACCCAGGGTGAGATAAGCTGGTGGACCCACAACATATACTCCATAAATCCAACCAAAAAAATAACGATCCCCGAAATTGACGTGTACAAGGTGAGGGTCATCAAATAATCCGGATAAGTTTTAATCAGCACTGCACTAAAGCACCCGTAAGTCGGTTTTATAACCCCTCTTACGGGTGTTGACGTTCATGCAGGATAGTGATAGTGAATTTACACGAAAGGGAAAAGAAAGAATTGCGTAAAAACACTATCGGAATTTACATATTTCCATTCTCAACGATATAGATACAGAACAAAAACGACTACTCAAAAGCTGATACGTTTAACGAACTATTGTTGAAAATAACAAGTTAAAAAATTAATTTTTTAAGAGCCTTACGATCTTATCGGCTGTAATTTTATATCCCTCACTTGTCATGTGTATATAATCTGAACTATAAAGACCTTCTCTGATAACATTATTGTTATCTAAATACCATTCCGTAGGGTTAATATACTCTACTTGATTAAATTGATGAGAACTTAATATGTCATGTACTTTATCACATTTGATGCGTATTGGATCTTGTTGATATTTACCAGACGGATAAAGCCCGAGAAGAATGATCCGAGATTCTGGAAATTGCTTCCGTGCCTCTTCCGCTACAGCAATTATTCCTTCAGCAGTATCTTCCGGAGTATCTGATGCTATCAAATTATTAATGCCAATTGCTATAACTACATTTTCTGGCTTGCAAATATTATAATTGCCATTTTGAAGCCGCCATAAGAGATTTTGCGTTCGATCACCCGAAATGCCGGCATTTTCCCACGTACCTTCTCCGATAGCTTCGTCCATTGCTTGCTTTCCGGTAAACGTAGTAATTAATTGCCGTGTTCCTCCCCACGCTTGTGTGATTGAATTGCCCAATAAAAGTAATTTCAATCTCTTATTTTGTAACAATAGTCCGTTAAAAATTTACTATATGAGTCATGCAGCAATGGCTGCAAACTCCACGAGTTCTTTAACAAGTTTATCATTTAATCTTCTGTTCGGCTTTATGCCGGACACGCAAATAAATCGTTCAAGCAGATACGCATTGTGAATCATAGTTTTACAGGAAGCCATTGAAAAAGGGATGCCCTTTTCTTTTGCCAACACCTTTGCCAGGTTTACCGATGTAAGAGAAGCATTAAAGTTGAAAGATAATTTTGAAACATCTCTTGCCTGGGATTGCATAAGTCCTGTAAAAGACTTGGCATCACGGAAACAAAATTCAATTTGAAAACGGGTACGGTAGTATTCTATTACATCTTTACCGCTCATGTGGGGGTTAGTTGAGAAAAACAGCTTAGGCTTTTTTGAGTCCTTAGAATACCAGATAACAAGTCGTACCATCTGCTTTAGTGATTTTGAGTAGGCTGTCAGCGTATATAGCCCTCCATTATCGACAGCTATTTTCTCAGCTCTTGATTTATCAAGATTTGCCATGTCAATCTTGCCGTCGTATAGCTTAGGTCTGCCTCTTTTACCTGTTGGGCCCTCCAGTGTAGGATAAAACAAAACGGCATCATCCCTGAAACGGCTGATAAGATGGAAGTCCATTTCTTTTAAACCGGAAGCGAAACTGATTTTGGAGAAATAGGAATCAGCTACCACATAAGGGCTTATCTTGTGAAGTTTTTCTTCCATTGATTTTAGTACAAGAAGGTACCAATCAATCAGGTTGATATCGTTGCTCTCCAGCGTTTTACCATCCGGTGTCTGAACAGCCTGAAGACTGATGCAGTCTTTATTGTCTATGTCAATGAGGCCTACTCCGAGAATTTCCAATCCTTTTTTTGCCCCTCCGGCTGTGCCCGACCAGAAGTAACCAATCCAGGGAGTACACTTTCCTGACTTGGATATATAACTGGGGTCAATGGCTATGGCCTTACGATCGCCGTTTAATATCCGTTCAGACAAGGAAAGGTTAAACGAAAGCCAATCAAAATCCTTCGAGAAGTTTTGACGGAATCGTTGTTCACACGATTTGCCATACCTTCCCATCTGGAGGAAATTAATCCTGCCAGGGATGATTGTGTATAAAATTAATGTCTCCATAAGGAACGATTTGAAACTTTTGTTTAACTTCGTAGCTAGTTTATTTAAAACGTCACTACAGATATCCCTATATTGGTTAAGTATGCTGGTTTTGTCCATCTTTACAGTGTTTGCAATTACTATAAAGATACTGAATATCAGCTGCTTAACCTTATTTTTTATGTTAAATCATGTTGTATAAATCATTGATTATTAATTAGTTAGTTAAATATTTACCGAACTATTGTTGTAAAGTTTCCGTTATATCTTCAGAGACATTATGCCAATCTGATCCTTTTACCCAACCGGCTCCGGAACGAAACTCATTACCAGGTAAGGCATGTGTGCAATCATTACTTTTTCGTCCGGTAGCAGCAAGAATAAAACGGACAATAGGCTCAGGATTATTAAGAGAATGAGGATGATGACCGATTCCGGGTTTATGAATTACGGTAATGGGAGCATTAAAATTTTTCATACGCTCTTCAAAAACAGCCGTATTTTCATCAACAGGAACCACTACATCAGCGTCACCTACTACATGGATAATCGGAATTTTTGCTTTTGCAATAATTTCCGCCCAATCTAACGGATTATGCTTCCATTCAATCGCTTGATTTTCATTCATAAAACCGTAAGCTGTGAAAAGTTTTTTTGTATCGTCTTCAGACTTGGTTGGTTTACCTTTACCCATTGGCCAGCTTTTAAAATCCATTACCGGGGCATCGGCATAAATACAAGCTACTTTATGTGAGTTTTTTGCTGCCCAGTTATAAACAATTAGACCTCCCCGACTCATTCCTTCCAAAACTACCTTTTTGTTTAATCCGGCTTTGACCATTTTTTTATAAAATCTATTCCATCGCTCAACAGCTTTATTTGAACCATAGAGATCAGCTACGTCACAATACGTAATATAGAAACCCTGCTCAAGAAGATCAATATCTGTTTGGGGTTCATGCCCCCAGAAACGTGCACGAATCACCCATGGTTTTCCATTAGCATCACGATACGGTCTAACAATTTTACATAGGACGCCTCTATCATAGAATTCATAACCTTGGTACCCATGAAAATTAAATTTCTTGGCGTTTTGAGGAATGAGTGATTTGATAGGTTTTGTTTGAGTATAATGTGGTAAAGAAAGATAATTATATATTTTTTTTGCCATTAATCCAGCCCCAATGGAAGAAGGATGGAGCTTATCGGGAGTAAGATAATCCTTAAACTCATCACCGAATATGTTAAACATATTGATGATCTCCAGATTATTTTTCCAGGCTAATTCTTCAACCATTGGCCTTACCTCTTTTTCAATGAATTGTGCATTAATAGATGAACCTTCCGGCAGGAAGCAACGTATCGGTGTGAGCAAAATAATACGAGGATGTGAACTTAGCATTCGATAACTGTCAATAAGCGCTTGATAATCTTCCAAGAAATCATCTTGATATTTCCAATTCTGAGGTTTAGTGTCGTTAGTACCCAGTTTAATCAAAACAACATCCGGTTGATATGCGAGGGATTGTTTATAAACATCCGTTTCTACATAAGGATAATCGCCTTTGATTAATACTGTCCGAGCAGATACCCCAAAATTTTTCACTTCATAATTATCGCCTAAATATTCCTGAAGCTGTGCCGGATAGGAGTTCTTCTCTCTGTTTACAATGCCAGCACCGTAGGTAATACTGTTTCCCACGCAGGCTACTTTAATTGTTTTTTGGGCAAAAATTGTTTCAGTAGAAAATGATAATATTGCAAAGAATAAGTAAAGGATATTTCTTTTCATTTTGATTAGATAGTATATTTTATGAAATCCACCAATTCTTCTATGGTGTATGTCTTCAACCTTAAGTTTACCCCTGCAAGTTTAGTTAAATTATTTTTAATAGATTGGTTTTAGGATAATTTTCTTTTCAAAACCCTCTTTTTTTGTGTGAGAGCGTTCGAAAAGAGAAATATTAGTGTTACGAGCATGACACAGTTTATCCTGTTCGTAAATTTTTCTCCTTAAAAGTATCGACTCTTTTTTATTTGTTTCCTGATTGTTAAAATCTTCTCTCCTCTGCCCAGATAAACGTCGGCAGACTTGAACAGCGATATCCGGGTAATATGGAAATTCCGGAATGAGGGATGACTTAGTATGTTTTTAGGAAGATAGATAAGGTAACCCGATGAGATATCGGCTACCGGCTCAAATAATTAACGTTTTTTAATTTACTAATTCATCCATAAATTACTAAAATAGTATCCATTTGCATAAAATGTAAACAAAATTAGGGATGAAATCGGAAAACCAAGAATCGTTTCCTGTAGTTTTTCATTTACACAATTTTTCGGATAGTGTCTTTAAAACATTAATTATCAACTATATAAAATTTCTATTATATATAGTAGGGTGCTTTCTTAATACACTTTTACTTCACAAAGGGGTAATTAATAGCGTTGAAATGTTTACCGGATACTAATCAATATTTATTTATCAACGCAAATAATTTACAAAAGAGGACACATTTTGTACATTACTGCAAAATATTTATGAGTCTCTTTTATTATTCTTATTTCCTTTGATTCTCTTTATTTCTTTATCAAAGTCGGAAAGATAATATTCGTCTTGAATCTTTCGGAACGTTTCATATTCCTGTTCTGCTTTTAGCTTTGCTTCTAAAGCAGAGACCTTACCTTTGTCCTGTAAAATAGGATATTGAGACAGCTCCAAAAAGAGATTTAAAAAGTTAGCCCAATCCTGCATATTTGTTGTTATTCCCCGTTCCGCTCTGTTTTCCGCCAAATCCAGATAAGCAGATACTATCCGGTTTAATTCCCTGATGTGTGCTTCATTGAGGTAATTTTTAGCAATGGTAACATCCGATTTTAATATTTTTCCATCAGGAGCTTGTTTCCAGTTGGTTAATCCCATGTATAGTTTGGTTGCATCAGCTGAAGTATAAATAATTTCAGCAGCCGTTTTTCCTGTGATTGCCCAATGTAACTTATTCTGTACAGTGGCAAAAAAGTCTTTGGTTACAGGAGCGTTTTTATCATAATCCGCAGCAGTAGCATAGATATCTGTAATTTTCTGATAAAACCTGCGTTCACTTGCCCGAATCTCCCTGATACGTTCAAGCAACTCGTCAAAATAGTCTTTACCAAACGAACGTCCGTTCTTCAGCATCTCATCGTTTAAAACAAAACCTTTGGTAATGTACTCTCTAAGCGTATTCGTAGCCCAGATCCGAAATTGTGTTGCCTGATAACTATTGACACGATAACCAACAGCAATGATTGCATCCAAATGGTAAAAGTCCAGTTCACGGGAGACTTCTCTGGAACCTTCCCGTTGAACTATCCGGATTTTCCGGATAGTTGACTCTTTATCTAATTCTTCTGAGTTGTAAATATTCTGTAAATGTTCATTGATCGTTCTCACATTTACTCCAAATAGTTCTGCCATACGCTTTTGCGTAAGCCAAAATGTATCATCTTCGAATTGAACTTGTACATTCACATATCCATCAGGAGTCGTGTAAAGAATAATATTATTTTCCATATTATTTTCTCAGTTTATTGTAATACCTATTTCTTTGCTTGAACATCTTATCAAAGTAATCTATTTTAGAATCCCGGTAATCAAATATTACAGGAGGTTTACCGGAACGCTGTACACGACCTATGTAAAGATAGGAAAAATAGTTGAAATAAGTACTCATTTATTTTAAAAGTGTCGCCAAAGTAAACGATTTTATTTATGTGTATTTTTGCCAAAAGAGCTAAATTTATGGATAGTCGTATCAACATACTAAAAGGCATTCATCCCGGAAAACTAATAGAAAGGGACTTGAAGAAACAGGATATTACCCAACGCAGTTTGGCAGAGAAAATAGATGTTCCCTATCAAGCCATCAATGCAATTATTATGGGAAAGCGTAATCTTACAACAGAGTAAGCGTTAAAAATAGAAACAGCTTTGGGATATGAAGAAGGATTTTTGTCGATTCTTCAATCCTATTATAATATAAAGTTTAACCTATGTTTAACCCAAAGAAAAAAGCACTCACCGAAAATTATCGATAAGTGCTTGATCATTAGGTGTGGGCGTTGACGGATTCGAACCGCCGACCCTCTGCTTGTAAGGCAGATGCTCTGAACCAGCTGAGCTAAACGCCCGGTTACTTCTTCTGCTTTTTGTCCGCTCCCGGAGGTTGCTTTCTGAAAAAGTGATGCAAAGATAAGTCGTTTTTCGTTTGCTGCAAAATAATTCGCAAATATTTTTACAAAAATTTTTACGGCACTGTATTTATCACTACTTTTGTACTCTCAATAAAAAGAAAGATAAAAATTTACTGATTCGGCACGTACTGAAAATCAAAATTATGATGAGTGAAGCAGGGTAGGAAGTGATTTTTCGCCTGTTTCGAAATCTATAAAACCAATGCGTTAACAATGAAACTCGACGAACTTTCCGCCATATCTCCTATTGACGGACGATACAGGGATAAAACCCGCGAATTGGCTCTTTATTTCTCGGAATATGCACTGATAAAATACCGCACGCAAGTGGAGGTGGAATATTTTATTGCACTTTGTGAACTGGGCATCTCCCCGCTCGATAAAGTGGAAAAGCCCGTTTTCGGTGTGCTGAGGAAAATGGCGGAAGACTTTTCGGAACAGGACGCGCAACGGATCAAGGAGATAGAGAAGGTTACCAACCACGACGTTAAGGCAGTGGAATATTTCTTGAAAGAGAAATTCGACGAGCTGCACCTTGATGCATTCAAGGAGTTCATCCATTTCGGACTCACCTCACAGGACATCAACAATACGGCTACGCCGATGATGTGGAAAGAGGCGCTACAGAACACGTACATCCCGCAACTGGAGGAGCTGACCGCACTGATCGGCAAGTTTGCCGAAGAGTGGAAAGAGGTGCCCATGCTGGCGCGAACACACGGGCAACCGGCATCACCTACACGGCTGGGAAAGGAAATACAAGTTTTTGAATATCGGCTGAGGAACCAGACCGAAGTGCTGAAACGAATCCCGGCGAAAGCGAAGTTCGGCGGCGCGACAGGGAACTTCAACGCTCATCGGGTGGCTTATCCGCACATCGACTGGAAAGAGTTTGCAAACAGTTTCCTGTCGAACAAGCTGGGACTGGTACGCGAGGAGTATACTACACAGATATCCAATTACGATGCTCTGGCGGCCTCCTGCGACGCCCTGAAGCGGATTAACACCATCCTCATCGATTTCACACGCGATGTGTGGCAGTACATATCGATGGAATATTTTAAACAATGTATCCGGGAAGGGGAAGTGGGCTCATCGGCCATGCCGCATAAGGTAAATCCCATCGATTTTGAAAATGCCGAAGGGAACCTGGGAATTGCCAATGCATGGCTGGAACACCTGGCGGCTAAACTCCCGATTTCGAGGCTGCAGCGGGACCTGACCGACTCAACGGTGATCCGCAACATCGGAATGCCACTGGCGCACGGATTAATTGCGATAAAAAGCACAACAAAAGGGCTGCATAAATTGTTGTTAAATGAGGAGGCGATAGAGCGGGATCTGGAAAACAATTGGGCAGTGGTGGCAGAAGGGATTCAAACCATCCTGCGCCGGGAAGGCTATCCAAAACCTTATGAGGCACTGAAAGCGTTGACGCGCACAAACCGGCACATAACGAAAGAAAGCATTTCGGACTTCATCGATACGTTGGAGGTAAACGAAGAAATAAAAAAAGAACTCAAGGCGATTTCGCCAAAAAACTATACAGGTATTTGATTGACAGAAAGACTTTTTTCTGCAAGGAACATGGAAACGAAAAAGTTTTAGGTATTGTTTAAAAGGAAACCGTGAGGTTATTGAAAATTAAAATTTAAAAAAGAAAAATGGCAACGAACAACAACGATTCGCGACCCAGCCGGAGTTATGGCAACGCGAACAATGAGAGACACTCTTCTTCAAACAGAAATTACAACGTAGAAAGAAGACCACAGCGGGAAGATGGCAACTATCGCCCATCGTATGAAGAAAATTACAACAGAAACTATGAAAGCAACCCCAATAGCCCTGAAGGTAGCAAAAAACGCCGTCCGAGAGTGGGGGAGAGAGTCTCTTCGGGTGCCCATGGCGGAGGAGGTGAAAGAAATTATAACGCTTACGGCAACGCGCCGGGAAGGCCCCGTAACGCACAACCTGTGAACCAGGGACCGAAAAAGCTGGTGAAGAAGAAGAAAATCTTCAAGCAGATCAAATACAAGGAAAATGCCGATCCAACGGCACCGATCCGTCTCAACAAATACCTGGCCAATGCCGGAGTTTGCTCGCGCCGTGAGGCCGATGAGTTTATCCAGGCCGGAGTTGTGAAGGTGAACGGCGAGGTGGTTACCGAGCTGGGCACAAAGATCACCCGTGCCGACGAGGTGATGTTCAACGACCAGGTAGTATCGCTGGAAAGCAAGGTTTACGTGCTGCTGAACAAACCCAAGGGTTTTGTCACCACTACCGATGATCCCGAGAACCGGAAAACGGTCATGGACCTGGTGAAAGCTGCCTGCAAAGAGCGGATTTATCCTGTTGGCCGCCTCGATAGGGCTACTACCGGAGTACTGCTGCTGACAAACGACGGCGACCTGGCATCAAAGCTGACCCACCCCAAGTACGAGAAACGGAAAATCTACCAGGTATGGTTGGATAAACCCGTGGCTATGGAGCATATGCAAGCTATCGCCGACGGTATTGAACTGGAGGACGGTGAAATCCATGCTGACGCCATCAGCTACGTTACCGAAGAGGACCTGAGCCAGATAGGCATTGAGATCCACTCGGGAAAAAACCGCGTTGTACGCCGTATTTTTGAAAAGCTAGGTTACCGGGTGCTGAAGCTCGACCGGGTGTACTTTGCCGGACTGACAAAGAAAAACCTGTCGCGCGGAAAATGGCGTTACTTGTCGGAAAAAGAGGTGAACATGCTGAGAATGGGGGCGTTTGATTAGCCCTCAGCCTCTCGCAGACCGGTCCGCCGGATGGCGGGGAGATATCTGTAAAACGAATATTTAAATTATATTCCCTTGAATCTGACGAGGATACAAGGGATTAGGAGTAATATGAAACAACTGAAAAGAACAACGATTGCCGATGCGTTAAAATCGGCGCAAACCGGAACAGAAGTAAACGTAAAGGGATGGGTGCGTACCCGCCGCGGAAATAAAAATGTGAGCTTTGTAGCGTTAAATGATGGGACGACCATAAATAATATACAGGTAGTCATAGATATAGCCCAGTTTGGTGAAGAGTATCTTAAACCCATCACCACCGGGGCCTGCCTGAATGTGAACGGCAAGCTGGTGGAATCGCAGGGACAGGGACAGTCTGTGGAGATCCAGGCAACCGGGATTGAAATCTACGGAACGGCAGATCCGGCAACGTATCCGCTGCAGAAGAAGGGTCACTCGCTGGAGTTCCTGCGGGAGATCGCTTACCTGCGCCCGAGGACAAACACGTTTGGAGCTATTTTCCGTATGCGTCACCACATGTCGTATGCTATTCACAAGTTCTTCAACGACCGGGGATTCTACTATTTCCACACGCCCGTCATCACGGCTTCCGATGCCGAGGGTGCCGGCTCCATGTTCGAGGTGACCACATTGGATATGAACAATGTGCCCAGGACGGAGGAAGGAAAAATTGATTATTCGCAGGATTTTTTCGGCAGGCAAACGAACCTGACGGTTTCCGGACAGCTCGAAGGCGAGCTCGGTGCGATGGCGCTCGGTGCCATTTATACGTTTGGACCCACTTTCCGTGCCGAAAACTCCAATACGCCACGCCACCTGGCCGAGTTCTGGATGATTGAACCCGAAGTGGCGTTCAACGACAATACCGATAACATGAACCTGGCGGAGGATTTCCTGAAATACCTTATCCGGTACGCGCTGGATAACTGCATGGAAGATATCGAGTTTCTGGCAAAGATGTATGACAATGAGCTGATAGACCGCCTGAACTTTGTGGTGAACAACGATTTTGTACGCCTTACCTACACCGAGGGTGTGAAGATCCTCGAAGAATCGGGCCACTCCTTTGAGTTTCCCGTGTACTGGGGAGCCGACCTGCAGTCGGAACACGAACGTTACCTGGTGGAAAAGCATTTCAAGTGCCCGGTGATCCTTACCGATTATCCCAAGGAGATAAAATCGTTCTACATGAAACAGAACGATGACGGTAAAACTGTCCGGGCCATGGATGTCCTTTTCCCGAAAATAGGTGAGATCATCGGCGGGTCTGAACGTGAAGAGAACTACGACAAGCTCATGCAGCGTGTAAAAGAAATAGACATGCACATCGACCCGATCTGGTGGTACCTGGAGATCCGTAAATTCGGCACGGCACCGCACGCCGGCTTTGGCCTCGGCTTTGAAAGGCTGATGCTTTTCGTTACCGGCATGACAAACATCCGCGACGTGATCCCGTTCCCGAGAACACCCAATAACGCAGATTTTTAAGAATAGGTTTTTAAATGAAGAATATACGTAATTTTTGTATCATCGCTCATATCGATCACGGGAAAAGTACCCTGGCCGACCGGTTGCTCGAGTTTACCAAAACCATCGATAGCAAGGACCTGCAGGCGCAGGTGCTCGACAGCATGGATTTGGAACGCGAGCGCGGCATCACGATAAAGAGTACCGCCGTTCAGATGATTTACGAGTATGGTGGTGAAAAATATACATTGAACCTGATTGATACTCCGGGACACGTGGACTTTTCGTACGAGGTGTCCCGATCCATCGCCGCCTGCGAAGGCGCTTTGCTCATTGTGGACGCTGCCCAGGGAATCCAGGCGCAAACCATCTCCAACGTCTACATGGCCATTGAGCATGATCTGGAGATTATTCCCATCATCAATAAGATTGACCTGGAGAGTGCAATGCCCGATGAGGTGGAAGATCAGATCGTGGAGTTGCTCGGCTGCCCGCGTACCGATATCCTTCGCGCAAGCGGAAAAACGGGAGTCGGCATTGAAGAGATTCTGGCGGCCGTTATCGAGCGTGTTCCCGCGCCAACAGGCGACCCCGATGCTCCACTACAGGCTTTGATCTTCGATTCGGTTTTTAATCCGTTCCGGGGAATCATTGCGTACTTCAAAATCATGAACGGCAGCATTGCCAAAGGTGACCTGGTGAAGTTCGTAAATACCGGGAAAGAGTACGATGCCGACGAGGTGGGTATCCTTCGCCTTGGCATGGACCCCCGCCAGCGGGTTGAATGCGGCAACGTGGGGTATATCATCTCGGGAATTAAAACGTCGAAAGAGGTAAAGGTGGGGGACACCATTACGCACGTGAAGAACCCCTGCGACAAAGCCATCGCCGGCTTCGAAGAGGTGAAGCCAATGGTTTTTGCCGGTGTTTACCCCATCGAAAGCGAGGAGTTTGAAAACTTGCGGGCATCGCTGGAAAAGTTGCAGCTGAATGATGCTTCGCTCACTTTCCAACCCGAATCGTCGGTGGCCCTGGGATTCGGTTTCCGCTGCGGTTTTCTCGGATTGCTGCACATGGAAATCATTCAGGAGCGGCTGGAGCGCGAGTTCGATATGGACGTGATCACCACCGTTCCCAACGTTTCGTACAAGGTGTACGACAAGAAAGGCAATATGAAGGAGGTGCACAACCCCGCCGGATTGCCCGATCCCACATTGATCGACCATATCGACGAGCCTTATATCCGTTCGTCCATCATTACAAGCACGACATACATCGGCCCGATCATGACCCTGTGCCTGGGCAAGCGGGGTATCCTCATCAAGCAGGAGTACATTTCGGGAGACCGGGTGGAGATTATTTTCGACTTGCCGCTGGGAGAGATCGTTATCGATTTTTACGATAAGCTGAAGAGCATCTCCAAAGGGTATGCGTCGTTCGATTACCACATCCACGATTTCCGGCCTTCGAAACTGGTGAAGCTCGATATCCTGCTCAACGGAGAGCCGGTGGATGCACTTTCCACACTCACCCATGCCGACAACGCACAATCTTTCGGACGCAGGATGTGTGAGAAGCTGAAAGAACTGATCCCCCGACAGCAGTTCGATATCGCCATACAGGCGGCGATCGGGGCCAAGATTATTGCCCGGGAGACTGTAAAGGCAGTCCGGAAAGATGTAACGGCCAAGTGCTACGGTGGGGACATCTCCCGTAAGCGCAAGCTGCTCGAAAAACAAAAGGAAGGGAAGAAGCGCATGAAGCAGGTAGGTAACGTGGAAGTTCCGCAAAAAGCGTTTTTAGCGGTACTGAAGCTCGACTAACCGTTGGATTCAGCGGTTTTCTTTGTCTTTTGCCGATGAAGGGGGGGGAGAGGGTTGCATGGATAGATTTCCGTTGTACTTTCCTCCCATTTCTATTTCAACATTGTCTGCCTGGATGTTGCCGTTCACGGTTCCCGAACTTTTGATGTTCAACTCTTTGCATTCGATGTCGCCGGAAATGCTTCCGTAGATGATGATGCGGTCGCTTTTCAGGTTCCCGGTCACCTTGGCTTTTTCCCCAACAACAATGCCTTTCGACAGGGAGAGGTTGCCCTCCACGGTTCCATCGACGCGGATGATGCTTTCCCCCCGTATGTCTCCCTTGAACAGGATATCCGTGCCAATCACCGTGTCTATCGGTTGTGACTCAATGGAATGATCGCTTTTGCTTTTGCTTTTGCTTTTGCTGTTTCTCATCGGATATTCATTCGTGAAAATTAATGTAGTCGCCCGGGTTCACTTTCTCGTCGTCTTTTATGATCTCGTAATGCAGGTGGGGGCCTGAGCTTCGCCCCGTGCTCCCGAGTCTGCCGATAACCTGTCCGCTCTCTATCTCATCGCCTTCGCGGACGGTTATCTCCGATAAATGGCCGTACAGCGTTTTCAGCTTGTTTTCGTGTTTTACAATCACGCATTTTCCGTATCCTCCGTACCATCCCGCAACTTCTACCTTGCCGTTTGCCGTTGTTTTAACCGGAGTACCCCTTTCGCCCTTGATGTCGATCCCGGAATGATACTCTGCACCGCGGCCGGTGAACGGGTTCCTCCTGTAACCGTAGGATGAAATGATCTTGTCGGATGGGGTGGGGTTCCCGATGGGAACATTCTTCAGTGTCTTCTCCAGGTTATCGAGCTGCTCCCTGTAAAAGTCCGCCAGTTCGTTTATTTTTACCACTTCTACGTTTTCCGGGCCGCCCAGGTTCTCAACCTCCATCTGGACCAGCCCCCTCGATTTCAGCAGTTCGTTTATACGGAAAATACTTTCATCGATCGACTGGAAGGTCTGTTGCGCTTTGGGAACGTCAACGAGGCTCTTGATCTTGTCTGCCTTGGCGATCTCATGTTGGTAGATTTTGCTTGTTTTGTGAAACACCGTCACCCCCAGGGCGGCAATGAGGCAAAGCACCACAAGCACCGCTACGGCTGCGTATTTTTTCCAGTGCAGAAGTATCCTGGTTGGAACAAGAAGGGTTTTGTTTCTTTTTCCCTCGGTATTGATAATCAGAATGGATGTTTTGTGACTACGCATGTTGATTTTCCGGAAATAGCACAACGATATTGCAAAGATAAATTTTTTTTTAAAAGAATGTTAACTTTTAGGATAAAAAATGCGGGATCCCCTCAAAGCAGTTCCGGTTTAACGTATTGTTTTTTTGTTTACTTTTGTTCCTGGAACGGCCGGCTTAACCCATTGATTCCCGGCCCTGATCATTTTAATTATTACGGACATGAAATCAAAACTTTTCCTACTGACACTTTTTCTTATCGGCAGCGTATCGTTTGTCGAAGCACAGTACGTGAATGAAGTAGCCATAAGCGATATTGACGCGGACTACGTCATGATCTGGTCGGATTCGGGCCCGATCCTGACATCGAAGATCACGGTGCGGGTAGACTATGGGCAGGGCGGCAGAACGCCGCAGATAACTGATGAACGCCGCCGTCCGATGTCGTTCAACGGGATGCTTGCTGTGCTTAACCTGATGAGCCGCAACGGTTTCGAACTATTTGAGATCATGCGCAGCGAAAAAGACAACCGGGAATTCTTCCTGCTGCGGAGGAAAAATTCGTTTTCCGGTAACGGCAGCCGGGACGCTGTGGATTATGACACAAACGTCCGGAGCCGGTAACCGTTAGTTCAGAAACAGCACCCTGTTAGGCAGGTAACCCGGGTTCTCGAGCGTGAACTTACGTTTTCCTGTTTTGTCGTAGCAGTAGACATTTCCCAATATCTTCACGTATTCAACGGCGTCGGTCAGGTAAATATCGCCGTTAAAGGGGTCTACGGTAATGGAGTAAGGAATAGCTATCGATTTGTCGGCAATGAGCTTGCCGGTGAGTAGCTTGTCGTTCAGGCAGTCAAAAACAGAAACCACGGTTTCAGAGGTGGCGTAATCCTTGTAATAGATAAATGCCTTGTCGCCGGACAGGGTGAAATCCATTATGTTCTTCACTTCATCAAAAGCGGCTACCTCGCCTTTTGGGGTGATCTTTTGAAACGTTGCCGGCACCGTTGTATAGTTGCCTACCGAGTACACATAAACGTCGCCTTCCTTATCGGCATAGACCCTTTTGGGATTTAAACCGACCTCAATCTTTTTCGTTTCCGTAAAGCTCTTCAGGTCGATTACGCTAACGGTTTTGTCGTAGTTGGGAAAATTCATCCCTCCCGAGTTTGCCACGTAAATGTTGTTGTTGGCGATACAGATGCCTTCGGGATCTGCTCCCACCTGCACCGAACCGTCTATGCTCAGCGTTGTGGTGTCGATGCGGGTGACGGTGTCATCGTGTGAAGTGACGTACACTTTTCCTCCGTAAGCCGCGGCATACCGGGGTTGCTTTGCCTGGTTAGTAGCGGTTTTCATCGGGATCTGTTTCAGTGATTTCCCCGTGTTAGCGGCAATCACCTCAACGGTGCTGGACGAGTTGACCACAACGTAGATTTTGGCTCCGTACCGGATGGCGTCGTTGGCTGTGTCGCCCAAACCCCTTTGGTTGACAGACGTGAAATAATCCTTGGTCAATACCTGTTTATCAAAGTCGTAATGCGCAAGCGACGCGCTGTTGTCTCCGTAAAATCCTTCGGAAAGGATCAGAATACGCTTGGCTTCCTTTGCCGGAAGTTCAGTTTCATCGATAACGGTCTCGGGCGTGCAGGCCGTAAAAAACGCAGTTGTGAGCAGCAGAATAAATACAAAATACTTCTTCATTTATTTAAATATTTAAAAGTTTATGGAAATGGTTCCCCTGAATGACCGTCCGGGCATCGGAAAGTTGCGGACGATCTCGTAGTTCTTGTTTCCCAGGTTGAGGGCCTCGACCGACAGGCCGATCCTGTTGTGTTTTATCTCAACACTCTTCGACAGCGAAATGCCGTGATCGGCATACCCGCTCAACCTGTTCTCCGGCATGTTCTGTGCCGAGGTGTACCGTGTTCCCGACCACAGCAACGTGTAAGCCGCGTTTAGCCAGGGCGTTTCCACAACAGCCCGGCCCGAACCCGAGAAGCGGGGCGTATAGGGCAATTGATGGTTATAGGCTGGGCTGCCGGGGTTGGACTTGTTTCGGGAATCCTGAAAGGTGAACGAACTTCCGGCAAGCAGCTTTACCTTGGAGGAAAGCGCAAAAGCACTTTCCAGCGCAATGTCCACGCCGCAAATCTCCACCGAGCCAAAGTTCATCATGCTCCACTCGAAGATGTTCCGGTTGGGGTAGGCGACAATCTTGTTGTTGATCTTGTTGAAATAGGCATCTGTGGTCATTGTCAGCAGCGGGAGCCGTTCGCCCGCGGACGTGGAATAAGTGAACCCTATGTTGAACTGATGCGTATCTTCGGGTTTCAGGTCCCGTTTCCCCACGCGCGAATAATACAGGTCGTTGAAGGTGGGTAGCCGGAAAATATTTTTGTAGAACGCCCTCAGGCGGAAATCGATCGCTTCGAAAGGCTGGAACGTTAGGCTGGAGTATGGGGAAAGCCTGTGCCGGTTGTCTGCAGCCGTACCCGACCGTACGTGCTCCGATGTCTGTGTGTAAAGCAGGCTGGCCGTGGCCAGGAGCCGGTCGGAGACGTACTTCGCGGCAAGGCTCGAGAGTGAGGTGTAGCGGGTGGGGTAGGCAAAATCCGGTAGATTGGCCGACATGTTGTTCATCACGACATCCGTTGATGCCGAGAACGAGAGGTTCTCCAACGCCCTGAACAGGGCAGAAACCGATCCGTAAAATTCGTTTTGCCGGTACCTGTTTTCCAGTTTCCCTTCCGCATTTAAAAATTCCGGATCGAGGTAATACACATAGCCGTGGTTATACTTGGCATTTGCCTGTAAGGCCCACCGCCCGGAGAGGTTGTTGAGGTAGTGTGCCTGCGTGAAAAAGGTGTTGTCCCGGAGGCGTTGTTTGGAAAAGCCGGACGTGTTGTAGAGGATGGTGGCTCCGGGCAGTCCGCGTTCCGACTGGTAGTAGTAGGTGCGCAGGTTTCCGCTGCTTTTATCGGAAAAGTTGGCGAACAGGGCACCCTCCAGCCGGAGGTTCTTCACATCGGTATTTTCGCGTTTCTCTACCGATGAGCTGTCTCTTCCGGCCTCACCGTAATGCAAGATGTACGGGTACTCACCGTTAGCGGACAGCCATTCGCCGCTCAACGATGCCGATAGCTTTTCGTTAAGTTTCAGGTTGGTGGAGACTGCCGGGTTGAACATGCCGAACGATCCGGCTTTGAGCGAAGCCCGCCCGTTGACCTTTTTTCCCGGGCCTACCTGTGGTGCGGCGCTCTGGATGTTCAGTACCGAGGCTGACGCGAACAGCCGGGCCGGTTGAAAGATGTTATCGCTTTGTCCCGAGTTCAGGGAGATCATATCGACGTTGTCCAGGGCAAACCGGCCGATATCTATTTGTCCCGTTTGTATGTCGTTTATGGTAAAGCCGTTGTAGTTCACCGCCGTGTGGCTGGCACCGAGGCTGCGTACCGATACGGCCTTGAGCCCGCCGATACCCCCGAAGTCCTTCACGGTAACGCCGGGAAAGTGTTTAACCACGTCGGACAGCTGCAACGCATTGAGGTTCCGGATCGATTTTCGCAATAAAATACGCATCGGAGCCGATGAGCGGATTTCCCGGTCGCCATACCTCTCCGTCACGACCACTTCGGGCAGGTGCTGCAAGCTGTCGAGGCTGGTCTGTGCCAGCAACGGAGTAGTTACCGCATAAAGTGCGGCAACGATTACTGCATTTCTTTTTAAAACATTCATCTTATACCGAATTTTTAATTCCGGTAAAGCATTCTGAAAATGAAGCGCGTAAATAAAAAAGATTCTGTTCGCGAGTCGTTTTCAAGCTCTATCCCCCGAAAGCCATTAACAGGTGCGAAACGATGGCAGGTCTTCTGACTTACTTCCGTGTCCTGAACGCCTTCCCAAAACCGATTTTCGAGCTTCTTTCCGAAGCTAGTGCCTCCCTTGTGGGGAAGCAGGAGCGGGTTTTAGTGGCAAAAGGTGATCTGTTCAGCACGTGAAACGAAGCTTACAGCAGCGGGTCTGTTCAGGATTTTCACCTGATTCCCTTTTCATTACGGTTCCGAAGCCAAATCTGGAACGCGTAACACCAACATTTCGAGGACAAAGATAGGTAAAAAAAAGTGGAAAGAAAATAAAAAAATATATCTTTGTGTTGAGTTATGAATGAGAAACTTAAATACAGTGTGGCCGGGCATCTATTCTGCATAGAAACCCCCGACAGGGCACGTACTACCGGAATTATGCCGAATTACACCCCTTTCCGGGTGGAAAATAGTTCCGGCGATGATTTTTTGTTCAGTTTAAGAGGCCACCGGGAGGTTCATCTGCCCGAATTTCCGCCGGACGATACGATGGAGTGGAACGGCGTGGATTACCGGGTGTACCACTCACCGGAAGGGATGGTTGTCTCCATGAAACAGGGGGAGAAGGAACACCGGTTCTTTGCTCCGGCCGACTGGAAGGAGGTGGTTTGCGATCTCTCGTTTACCGATAAAAACGAAGCCGTCTTTCTCAATAGTTTCCTGAGGCTGGCCTTTGGCGTGACCTCCATCCTTGCGAACCGGACCATCAAGATTCATGCCTCCGTGACGGAACTGAACGGCAAGGCGCTGGTTTTTTTAGGTAGGAGCGGAACGGGAAAAAGTACCCATAGCCGGCTATGGCGTGAGTTTGTACCCGACTGTACGCTGCTGAATGATGATGAACCGCTGATACGTGTATTCGAAGACGAGCCGGTGAGGGTGTACGGGGCACCCTGGAGCGGAAGCACGGCCTGCTTCAGGAACGCATCGGCGGAGGTTGCCGCTTTCATCCACTTGTACCAGAGCCCCGAAAATCGGTTGACACGGCTCAGGAACGTTGAAGCGCTCTCTTCGTTGTATGCTTCGGCGGCGATGCTCCGGTCGGATGCCGGTAATAAAGACCGGGTGCTGGATGTTGTTGCGGCTGTTTTGCAACGTGTACCGGTTTACCGGCTCGATTGCCGGCCGGACTATGAAGCTGTGTCATTAACCCGCTCGTTATTGCCGTAAGAATGGAATCCCTGATTGTCCCGAACGAGGTCTTCTTTTCGCATATTCTGGAGGAAATTGAAGCGCGCCGTGCGGTGAGGATTCCGGTAAAGGGAAACAGTATGCTGCCTTTTATCCGCCCGTTGACGGATCAGGTCGAACTCTCGGAATTAACCGGGCAATCGGTGACAAAAGGGAATATCGTGCTGGCCAGGACGAACGGGAGCAACTATGTTGTTCACAGGATCGAGAAGGTTGAAGGGGAGGTGGTGACGCTCAGGGGCGACGGTAATCTGTCTGTCCGCGAGCGATGCGACAAGGGAAATGTCGTTGCGGAGGTGACGGCTGTTTATAAGAAGGGAAGGAAAATCAGCAAGGGAAGCCTTGAATGGAACCTGGCAAGAGATTGTTGGTTTACGAGCCCGTTGTTACGAAGGTTTTATCTGGGAATTAGCAGAAATATGAAAAAAATATTTTTTTTATTCACCGTTCTCGCATTCCTGGCAGCCTGTTCAGGGCCAAAAGGGATGGTGAAAATTGAACCGCCGCAGGAAGATTCGGTGGAATACGAGCTGATTGTATTTGATCCGGGATTTGAAACATGGTACACACTCCAGAATTCCCCGGCCAGGTATCGTTCTCAGGAGTACTACGAAGGTTGGAACCAGCAATATGTGTCGGAATGGAATTACCTGGCGACCCAGCCCCGAAGGAGATCGTTCTTTGAGTCTATCATAGGGTATGAGCCGGGTGTGGATTATGGGTTTGAGCTGAACCACAAACTGTTCTACTATTTCCAGTACGTGGAGCATGTGCTGCGGATACCGATATTGCCCAACGGCCCTTCGGGAGTGATATACTGATTGAAGGGCGTATGCCGTAAACGGCTTTAATAAAAATAACAAGTCAAATGAAGATAAAAGAGAACATCAGAATCAAACAGATAGGGGATGAGTCCATCCTGGTTTCCCACGACGGGGAGAACATGAACTACACCCGCGTAATATCGCTCAACAAATCCGCGGAATTTCTGATAGCCGGGAGCTTCGGTGCGGACTTTACCGTTCAGGACTGGGCGGAAAGGCTGACGGGGAGATACGGTATCGACAAAACACAGGCCGTGGCGGATGCTCAGGTACTGGCCGATAAACTGATGAAAGCCGGTGCGATCTATGAATGAACCGGCTGTTTCTCTTTTCCTGGAGTTGCTCCGCTCTGCCATCTGGAACAGGTCGGCCGATGAAGACCTGTTCCGGCATGTTGGCTCTACGGTTTGGGAAGAGGTGATCAGCCTGGCGGAATCTCAACGGGTGAGTGCCTTGTTGTACGACGGAATCATGACGTTGCCTACAGCCCTTCGGCCGGGAAAAAAGGAGGTGTACACGCTTTTTTTGCAGGCTGAAGCTATTGAGAAACTGAACAAAGGGCTGAACGACGAACTGGGGAACCTTGCGATGGAATACGGGAAGATAGGTTGCCCCTTTGTGCTGTTAAAAGGACAGGCCAACGCTATCCTTTATCCCAGGCCGGAGCATCGTGCTCCCGGCGATATTGACCTGTTTCTTTATCGGAAGGGAGATTACGAAAAAGCGAACGAATGGGCCAAAAAAAAAGGATGCCGGATAGATGCGGAAAATATCCATCATCAATCCTATGAAATCAACGGTATTCATGTTGAAAACCACAAAAACATCTGCTACTTCGGGATCAGGAAATACGACGGACTGCTGGAAGAAAAGATGCAGGAAATTATACGGAACCATCGCTTTATCGAGTTGGAAATCGATAGCTTGAAAGTGAGTGTCTTGCCCGTTGAGTTCAATGCTTTTTTTCTCTTTTATCACCTCTTTCATCATTTTATCCACCTGGGTGTCGGTGTCCGTCAGTTTTGCGATTGGGTACTGTTCATGCATACCCACTCACCGCAAATGGATAAAGAGGCGCTTACAGGTCTGGCGAGGCAGTTCGATTTGTTAAACGCCATGGAGGTATTCGCATCGGCAGCCGTAAGGTACCTGGGTGCAGATCCGGGTGTTTTCCCGTTTACTACCGATACGGAAGGAAAATTTGTGGATGTGGTGATGGATGACGTGTTGAGGGGAGGTAATTTCGGGTTTTCTACCTTCAGGAACAAGTCTTTCCGGGGGAAATGGGATGCAAAATGGCACAGGTTCACCTATTCGGTAGCGAGAACGAAAAAAATATCCGGTATTGCTCCCCGGCACATAAACCCTTTGCCGGTAACTAAAATAACAACCAACCTGAAACTGCTGTTCAAAAAATAGATGTTACGTTTTCTGAAGTTTCTGACCGATATTTCCAGGGGCCATCGTAAAGCGCTGATGGTGATAACGCTGATTGGAGTGTTAAGTGTGGCCGTGTCGCTGAGTTTCGTGTGGTCCCTGAAGCTGGTTATTGATGTCGCGTCGGGAGATGCCACAGGCTCGCTGTTGCATTATTCACTGATTCTCGTCCTGCTTACGTTGTTCAGGGTATTGCTGAACGTGGTGGATGTGCGCTACGTGAACATGACCGAGGTGAGGGTCGGGAATTCTATCCGTCAAAAAGTTTTCGCAAACCTGCTCTATACAAGGTGGACCGAGGCCAGCTCACTGCATAGTGGCGATGTGCTGACCCGAATGATCAAGGATACGGACGATATCATAAAAACATTGATATCCGCGATCCCGATGCTGATAACGGCTGTTTTGCAGCTGGGAGGGGCATTTCTGATTCTGCTGTTGATGGATCCGCTCCTGGCCCTTGTCTTGGGCATTGCCATGCCGGTTCTGCTTCTTTTCAGCAAACCCTATTACGTGAAGATGAGGGATTACAGCCGGCAGATAAAAGAAAGCGAAAGCTTCATCACTTCCATGATGGAGGAAAATTTACTGAATCAGTTGGTGGTGCGGACGTACGAAAGGCAGGAGGATGAGTTGGACAGGCTGGGGAACCTGCAGCGGGAACTGCAGCGGAAGGTGGAGAAAAAAACCACGGTATCGGCCTGGGCACGCTTTGTCTCGGGATTGGCATTCAGCGGCGGGTACATCACTGCATTTATATGGGGTGCCTGGGGAATTGCCGGTAAAACGATTACGTTCGGTACCGTTACGGCTTACCTGCAGTTGGTCAATCAGATACAACGTCCGCTGTACGATCTGATGCGCCTGTTCCCAACCCTGATTTCTGCCCAGGCGGCCAGTGAACGGCTATCGTTCCTGAAAAAGCTGGAGAGCGAGGAGATTGGGGAAAAACAATTCCTGGCAGGCCGTGTCTCGTTGCGTGTAGAGGACATCACTTACGCGTACGGAGACGAAAGCAGGCCGGTCATTTCCGGATTTTCACTGGATGCCGTACCGGGAGAGATGGTTGCGGTCATGGGAGAAACCGGTACGGGGAAGACCACGCTGATCAGGCTGATCCTTGCCCTGATTGAGCCGCAGAAAGGGTCGATCTCGATAAGGAATGAAGAGAGGGCGGTGAAGGTGTCCCCGTCCACCCGTTCGAATTTTGTATATGTTCCGCAAGGCAACACGTTGTTCAGCGGCACTATTCGGAGCAACCTGCTGATAGGAAATCCGGATGCCGGCGAGGAGATGCTCGTGGAATCGCTCGATGTGGCTTCCGCAGGTTTTGTCCTGGAGCTGCCCGAAGGACTGGATACGGTTCTTGGTATGGGCGGTTCGGGGGTTTCCGAAGGCCAGGCTCAACGGATTGCTATTGCACGCTCGTTGCTTCGCCCCGGAGGAATTCTGCTGCTGGATGAAGCCACATCGGCCCTGGATATTGAGACCGAAAAAACGTTTCTGACTAACCTTAAAAAACACATTGGCAGCAGGACGGTGCTGTTCATCACCCACCATGCGGAGGTAGCCAGGTATTGCGACCGCATTTACAGAATTTAGAAACAGTTTCTTAATCCGTTTTCCTGCTTTCCAGGTAGTTTATCAGTGCTTCACTGCGCCCTTTTTCATACTTGAGGTTTTCTATGTCGAGCAGGAGTGTGGAGAGTTCGAACGACTGCGCAATGCCTTTCTTTGCCTTTTCGGGCAGGGGAATCGAGGTGGTCCTACTTCCGATAAAGCTGAGGGTAAGGGGTGAATCTTTAAATGTGTAGATGAATTTAGCCACGCCGTTGTCATCGTTTCCCGAGAAGCGGACAATCTCGTATGTAGTGTTGAGCGTGCTGAACCGGTAGTTCAGTCCATCGGTAGTGACGGGCAGTGACTCCGCAAAGGAGCCGTCTTTTGTAGCCACTTTTATCCGGTTGTGCTTCAGCGAGCCACCCGAAAGCACACTCTCGATATACATCTGTCCTTTTTCGCTTACGGCTGAACGGATCCCGTTCTGGTGAAAGGAGCTGCTCAGCGGATATACTTTGGGGACATAATCTCCAAACTCCTGATACCTGGGGTCCCTGACGTAAGTGAAGTCGTTCAGCATTTTGGTAAGCAGCTGGTAGTTGACCGCAAGCATCGAGTCACAATAAACAATGTTCCTTTGGTTTTCTGCCATCCGCACACGCTGCATCAGTCCGAACCCCTTGTTTATCTCGTCGAACGATTGGGGATAAAGCACCTTGATGCTGTCGATCTTGAGCTTTGCCAGCGAATAGTTGCCTGCACTTAGCGCTGATTCGGCTTCGGCAAGGTAGGTTTTGGCATTTTTACCTTTCCCTGAACAGGAGAAAAGAAGAAGTCCAAAAATACAAACAGCCGTCAAGACAAAACAATAACCGGATAACGGTCTGGGATATAATTTATTTGATAGAGTTCCTTTCATAATCAGTATACAAAAATAAGAAATAAAATTCAACGTTAAAATGGTTTTCACGCTCAATTATTGTAATTTTGCAAATCATAACAGAATTTGATTTGCTAATGGATATTTCTCGCGAAGAGATACAGGATTTTCTAAACAGAAACATCTTTAAACTTATTTCGGAAGTGGCCGACCGGATGGAGCTCGATTGCTACGTGATCGGCGGTTACGTTCGTGATTTCTTTTTATACCGCTCGTCAAAAGACATAGATATTGTTGCCGTTGGCAAGGGGATTGCCTTGGCCGAGGCCGTTGCTTCAGCGTTGGGGCCACGCACGAAGTTGTCGGTTTTTAAAAATTTTGGTACGGCACAACTGAAATACAAGGATTTTGAAATCGAGTTTGTCGGTGCCCGCAAAGAGTCTTACACCCACGATTCCCGAAATCCCGTCGTGGAGGATGGTACACTGGAAGATGACCAGAAACGCCGCGACTTCACGATCAATGCAATGGCTTTCTGCCTGAATAAAAACCGTTTCGGCGAATTGCTGGATCCGTTTAACGGACTGCAGGACCTGCAGGACTTGATTATCCGCACTCCGCTCGATCCCGATATCACGTTCAGTGACGATCCGTTGCGGATGATGCGGGCCGTGAGGTTTGCCTCGCAGCTGGGATTCGACATTTTCCCCGAAACGTTTGATGCGGTTGCCCGGAATAAGGAACGCATAAAAATCATATCCAAGGAACGTATTGCGGATGAGCTGAACAAAATCATTCTTTCCCCCAAACCGTCTGTCGGCTTTGTTTTGCTGGAGAAGACGGGCTTGTTGGAGATTATTTTACCAGAACTGGTTGCGCTTAAGGGAGCCGAAACCAAGGAAGGGGTGGGGCACAAGGATAATTTTTACCACACGCTTGCCGTTCTCGATAACATCTCGTTAAAGACGGACAACCTCTGGTTGCGGTGGTCGGCTTTGCTGCACGATATTGCCAAGCCGGTTACCAAACGCTGGGACAATAAGCTGGGCTGGACATTTCACAACCACAACTATGTGGGTGAAAAGATGGTGCCCAGGATCTTCAGCCGCATGAAATTGCCGTTGAACGAAAAGATGAAATACACACAGAAAATGGTGTCGATGCACATGCGCCCGATGCAGCTGGTGGAGGAGGAGGTGACGGATTCTGCCGTTCGGCGTCTGTTGTTTGATGCCGGTGACGATATAGACGATTTGATGACTCTTTGTGAAGCCGACATCACATCGAAAAACGCCGAGAAAGTACGGCGGCACCTCCAGAATTTCAGGATCGTCCGCAGAAAGCTTACGGAGATTGAAGAAAAGGACCGTGTGCGAAATTTCCAGCCCCCGATAGACGGCAACGAGATCATGGAGATCTTCGGTTTGGGGCAGGGACGGGAGGTAGGTGAACTGAAATCATTTATCAAGGAAGCTATTCTGGAAGGAGAGATTCCCAACGAACGTCATGCGGCCTATGACTTCCTGATCCGAAAAGCAAAAGAAACCGGGTTGGAACCGATAAAAAAAACCAAATCATGAAAAGTATTATTTTTGTTGTCAGTCTTTTGTGCACAGTTGCTTTGCCTGCACAAACCCAATGGCATGATCCGTTGAAAGAAGAAGCACACGTCATCCAGAACCAGGGTTGGACCCGTGAGATCGGAAAAACCTATCAGCGCCTGCCCGACCGCGCAGAGAAGAAAGTGAGAAAGGCGGTTTGGAATTTATCGGAAAACTCAGCCGGGCTGGCCATTCATTTCTACACGAACGCCGCGAAAATTGAAGTGCGGTACGGTGTGGCTGGCAGCCACGCCATGCTACACATGCCGGCCACCGGAAAGTCGGGAGTCGACCTCTATGCGATGGATTCCGATGGCAAATGGCGCGTAGCAACCGATAAATACAGCTTTGGCGATACCGTTACCTACACGTTCAACAACCTGTCTCAGAGCCGCTACCACAAGCAGGGTTTTGAATACCGGCTTTTCCTCCCGCTTTACAATTCGGTAAAATGGATGGAGATTGGAGTCCCCGATTCGGCGGAATTCAAGTTTATTCCCGTGCTCAGAGAGAAACCGATAGTGGTTTACGGGACGTCCATCGCACAAGGTGGATGTGCTTCCCGCCCGGGAATGGCCTGGACCAATATTTTATCGAGAAAGCTCGATTATCCGGTCGTCAACCTGGCTTTTTCCGGAAATGGCCCGCTGGAGAAGGAATTTGTAGATTTGATAGATGAAATAGACGCATCGCTCTACGTTTTTGATTGTCTTCCCAACATGGGGAGCTTGTCATCCGAAGAAGTGATAAAAAGAACCGTTTACGGAGTTAAAAAACTCCGGGAAAAGCACGATGTGCCTATTCTTATCGTGGATCATATCGGGTATAGGAACGATGAACTCAACGAGTTGTCCAGGGAAACGGCAGACCGGATGAATGTGGCATCGCGCCAGGCATTCGATTCGCTGGTTGAGCTGGGTGTGAAGAACATTTACCACCTGCACAAGGACTCCATTAACATGCCTGCTGACGGATGTGTGGATAACATCCATCCCAGTGACCTTGGAATGCAGGTCTACGCCGACGCATACGAGAAAATAATCCGGAAGATACTGAATATGCCTGTCGGAAAAATCAGCACTACCAGGCCTGTAAGCCAGCGAAGGGAACCTTATATTTACGAATGGAAAGAACGGCATGCCGGTATCCTGCAAAACATTCAGTTGCAGCGTCCGGAAAAAGTGATTATCGGAAATTCCATTACCCATTACTGGGGTGGGGAGCCCGGACGGGAGAACGGGAGCCAAAGCTGGAAAAAACAGGTACAGCCTGCCGGGTATTTAAACCTGGGATACGGGTGGGATCGGGTGGAAAATGTGCTTTGGCGCGTGTATCATGGCGAACTCGATGACTACCGGGCTAGCGAAGTGGTTCTGATGATCGGGACCAATAACTTGGGATCAGTTTCTGATGAAGAGATTGTTGAGGGGCTGGAGTTCCTGCTTGAGCAGATAAAGATTCGTCAACCGGAGGCCAGGATAAAAGTCGTCGGATTGCTTCCCCGACGCAATAAGGAGTCAGAAGTGACAGCCATCAACCGGCAGATCTCCAAGATGGCCTCCCTGAACAATTACCGTTACCTGGATGTTGGTAACAAATTATTGACGAAAAGCGGAAAGATAGACGAGAGCCTGTTTCTGGATGGTTTACATCCGAATGAAAAAGGCTATTCGCTGATCGTTAACGATATAATAGAATAGTTTTTAGAATTACAAGAGTAAACGATATGGAAGTAAGTGCTTCTTTTTGGATAGGTTTTATCATCCTTGTGGTGATTCTCCTGTCGCTTGATATGTTTGTTTTTAATAAGAAAGGTACGGTTATCGATGTGAAAAAAGCATTGTGGCTCAGCCTTTTCTGGATTTCACTTGCCTTGGTCTTCAACGCGGGAGTTTACGTTGTCTTCGGCAAGGAAAGCGCCCTTGAGTTTCTTACGGCTTATCTTATCGAGGAGTCGCTGAGCATTGATAACTTATTTGTTTTTATCATCATTTTTACGGCTTTCAAGATTAAACCCGAGCATCAGCACAGTGTTTTATTCTGGGGAATTTTGGGAGCGATTGTTTTTCGGGCGGTCTTTATTTTTGCCGGTGTGGCCCTGATTGAACGATTTGCCTGGATCATGTATGTGTTCGGTGCATTCCTGTTGTTCACCGGTGCCAAGATGGTGGCAGATGAGTTCAGGGTGTTGGATCACGAAAAGGAAAAAGAGAAGAAAGATCCGAACAACAACGGGTTGGTAAAAATTTTCAAAAGGGTTATGCCGGTAACCGATGATATGTCGGAGCCAACATTTTTCAAAAAAATCGATAAAAGACTATACGCCACCCCTTTCTTTCTGGCATTGCTCGTTATAGAGTTTACCGATCTTATTTTTGCCATAGACTCCATTCCGGCAGTGCTCTCGGTTTCGACCAATACGTTTATTGTTTACACGTCGAATATTTTTGCGATCCTGGGACTTCGGTCGCTCTATTTCGCATTGCGGGGCATCATGGATTTGTTTTATTACCTGAAGTATGCGTTGAGCGGAATTTTGATCTTCATCGGTTTTAAAATGATCATCAATCATTATGCCCATACTGTTGCGTGGGATTTTCATATTTCCAACGTTGCGTCGCTGCTTGTTATTGCCTCGTTTTTACTCATCTCAATTGCGGCATCCCTTGTCAGGAGCCGCGTCGTAAAGCAGGCGGTGGTAAGAGAGCCTGTAACTGTCCGGGAAATTGTAGATAAAATGGGCCGCGACAACGAGATTTTGGAAAATTAATCTTTCTTGTTGATTATTACCGGAGTAAATTTCCAGTTTTCGCAATATTTTTGTTACTTTGCAGCCAATTTGGAAAAAACCGTTTTATTGAGAGCAATCGGGTTTTTCTTGGTGTAACCCTTTTTTATGTCGAAAAAGAAAAAGATATCCACTGCGCGATTTGTAAATGCAAAAATTACGTCCACCATCAGCATTTCGCTGGTGTTGGTCTTGTTAGGCCTGACTATCCTTATTCTGTTTATGGGCAACGGGTTGTCGAAATTCGTAAAAGAGAACATGAGCTTCAGCGTGATGCTTGATAGCGATGTTACCGATGCCGGGATTCAGCGGTTGAGGAAAAACCTGGACGGCCAGCCGTTTGTAAAATCTTCCCGGTTCATTAGCAAGGATGAGGCAAAAGAACAATTGATCAAAGACTTGGGCGAAGATCCCGAAGAGTTGCTGGGGTATAATCCGGCACAGGACGCCATAGAGGTTTATCTCCATTCGGAGTATGCCAACAGCGACAGTATCGCGGTCATCAGTCAGGTGATCCGGCAGCAAAACAATGTTCGGGACTTGCTGTACCAGCAGGAAGCCATCGACCTTATCAACGATAACCTATCGAAGGTTACCCTGATTTTACTTGTTTTAGCGGCTGTTTTAATGTTTATTTCCTTTACGCTGATCCGAAACACCATTCGGTTGAGTGTTTACTCCAAGCGATTTATTATCAATACGATGAAGCTTGTTGGCGCCAACGGGAGTTTTATCCGCCGGCCGTTTATCCTCGGTAATATTCTCACGGGAATCGTTTCGGGAATTTTTGCAGACGGCATCATCTTTCTGGTCCTTGCGTATTTTAACAAAGAATACGCAGAGTTGCAATCCATCATCGGTGCGACGGAGCTGATCGTTATTTTTGTTGTCGTCATCTTGCTGGGAATTCTGATTTCGACCGTGGCGACTTATTTTGCGGTGAACCGCTACCTGAAGATGAAAACCGAGAACTTGTATTATGTATAATTTAATAGATTTCAAACAAAAGATGTTATATACAATCCAAGAGTCTTCATTCAGTATAGCGATCTGACATCTTACACAACACGCATAAAACTCCAAACTCATAATTTAAAAAGTATGTCTCACAAAAATCTTGCTTTCCATAAAATAAACCTCATCATTTGCGGGGTTGCCGTGCTTGTTATCATCGCAGGCTTTCTGCTGATGAGTGGCCCTGCAACAACTTTTGACGGTTTTGAACCCGATATATTCAGTGCGCGACGCATCAAAGTAGCCCCACTTGTTTGTCTGGCCGGCTTTGTGCTGATGATTGTCGGAATTTTGTATCCGGCAAAGGACAGGAAAAAGGAAGAAATAAAATAATTCCCTGATAAGTTAGATGAGTATTTTAGAAGCAATTATTATTGCTGTTGTAGAGGGCTTGACAGAGTTTTTGCCCGTTTCTTCGACCGGGCATATGATCATAACTCAGGCGCTGCTTGGGATTGAGAGTACACCGTTTGTAAAGGCATTTACAGTAATTATACAGTTTGGAGCCATTCTGTCGGTGGTACTTCTTTACTGGAAACGGTTTTTTCGACTGAATCCGGTGGTGATTTTCGATAAGAGCGCCGTAGCAGGAAAGGGGTTCGTACAGAAAGGGTGGACATTTCTAAGGCGGTTTCTGCATAAGTTCGATTTTTACTGGAAATTGTTTATCGCTGTTGTCCCGGCAGGAGTGTTGGGGTTGACTTTTGGAGACCAGATCGACTTGCTGCTCGAGAATGTCTTTGTCGTGAGCGTGATGCTTGTCGCAGGCGGTATCGTGATGCTTTTTGTGGATACGTGGTTCAATAGACCCGTTGAGAATCAATCGATATCGTGGCAGCGGGCGTTGAAGATCGGTTTCTTTCAGTGTATTGCGATGATTCCGGGTGTTTCCCGGTCGATGGCTACCATTGTGGGCGGTATGAGCACCCGGCTCGACCGGAAAAACGCTGCCGAGTTTTCGTTTTTCCTGGCTGTACCTACCATGGCTGCAGCAGCCGGTTACAAGCTGTATCAACTGATAAAGGACCCTGCCAGTGCAGCAATGTTGCAGGAAAATATAGGGGTGTTGATTATCGGAAACGTGGTTGCTTTTGTGGTTGCCATCATAGCCATTCGGTTTTTTATCGATTTTCTGACCCGACATGGATTTAAGGCATTTGGATGGTACAGAATTATCGTAGGTGTTCTGCTGATTGTGTTTCTGTTATCCGGAACCGTATCAAACGTAGCCTGATGGATTTTATTGAAGGAGAGATCTTACACATCGATAAACCGCTGCATTGGACTTCGTTCCGGCTGGTGAGGGTAGTACGGGCAAAGTTGTGCCAGAAACTGAAAATAAAAAAACTTAAAGTAGGGCATGCGGGAACACTCGATCCGCTGGCTACAGGTGTAATGACCGTTTGCACGGGAAAAAAAACAAAAGAGATTGAAAGATTGCAGGCTCAAACAAAAGAGTATATTGCCGAGATCCGGCTGGGAGCAACTACTCCCTCTTTTGACCTGGAGACGGAAATTGATGCCGAATATCCGGTGGAACACATCTCACGCGAAAAGGTGGAGGAGTGCTTGAAGCAATTCACCGGGAAAATTGAGCAGATCCCGCCTCTTTTTTCGGCAGTCAAGATCGACGGTAAAAGAGCGTACGAGTTTGCCCGGAAGAATGAAGAAATTGAACTAAAACCAAAGATATTGGTTATAAAGGAAATTGAATTGTTGTTTTACAATTTACCAACGATAACTATCCGGGTTGTTTGCAGTAAAGGCACGTATATACGTGCTTTGGCGCGCGACATAGGCGAAAGCCTTCAGTCGGGTGCACATCTTCTTGCTCTCCAACGAACGAGGGTGGGAGATGTATCATTGAATGATTGTTTAAAGGTTGAAGAGCTGGACGATTTTTTTGACCGGCAGCTAGCCAAAGGGGAGGCTTAACAATAAATTATTTCACGATAGTATTATAAAGAATCAGTTTAATCACATATGAAACTTTCTCAGTTTAAATTTAATTTACCGGAGGAATTGATTGCCAAGCATCCGAGTAAACATCGCGATGAATCCAGATTGCTTGTGGTTCATCGAAATTCCGATAAAATAGAACATCTTGTTTTTAAGGATATTCTGAATTATTTTGACGCCCACGACTTTTTCGTTTTCAACGATACCAAGGTCTTTCCTGCACGGTTGTTCGGAAACAAAGAAAAGACCGGAGCCAAAATAGAAGTGTTTTTGCTCAGGGAGTTGAATCCCTCGCAGCATCTATGGGATGTTTTGGTTAATCCCGCCCGGAAAATAAGGATCGGGAACAAGTTATACTTTGGTGAAAATGAAGAGCTCGTGGCTGAAGTGATTGATAACACCACCTCGCGCGGGCGTACGCTTCGTTTTCTTTATGACGGGCCGTACGAAGAGTTCAAAGACCTGCTTTTCTCCATCGGTGAAACGCCAATTCCCGAATACATGGAGCGGTCGGCCGTGCCGGAGGATGCGGAGAGGTATCAGAATATTTTTGCCAATAACGAAGGGGCCGTTGTTGTGCCTGCAGCAGGATTGCATTTCAGCCGGGAGTTGATCAAACGTATGGAGATTAAAAATATCGATTATGGTTTTCTTACGCTTCACCACGGATTGGGTGCTTACCGCGATATCGATGTGGAGGATCTAACCAAGCATAAAACTGATTCGGAGCAAATGATCATTACTCAGGAGTTGTGCGATAAAGTGAATACGGCAAAAGACAACGGATATAAAATCTGTGCCGTGGGTACGTCGGTATTGCGTGCCATTGAGACCACCATAAGCACAGACGGGCACATCAAGCCGAGGGAGGGATGGACGAACAAGTTTATTTTCCCGCCTTATGACTTTACACTACCCGATGCGTTGGTTACCAACTTCCACCTGCCGTTCTCCACGCTTTTGATGGTGACGACTGCTTTCGGCGGATACGAAAGAATTATGGATGTGTATCAGACGGCCATCAAGGAGAAATACGAGTTTGGTGCGTACGGGGATGCTATGCTGATAATTTAATACGCGCACTTTGTGCGATGATGCTACGCTGAAAAATGCCTGATAACGATATTCATGTTGTTTTTTTGGGATTGGGCTCCAACCTGGGAGACAAGGAAAAAAATATCGAGCGTGCCTACAGAGAAATTAACAAGCGGATAGGGAGAATTATTTCCAAATCCGCTTTTTATGTGTCCGATCCGGAGGGTTTCGAGTCTGAAAACAGGTTCGTTAATTCCGTTTGTGAACTGGTCACAATCCTGGAAGCCAGAGAGGTACTGCGGGTAACTCAGGCGATTGAAAAGGAACTGGGGCGGACAAAAAAATCTCCGGATGGTGGGTATGCCGATCGCACCATCGATATTGACATCCTGATGGTTGATAACCGAATCGTTGAGGAACCCGGATTAATCATTCCGCATCCCCGCTTCCATTTGCGCGACTTTGTGTTGACCCCTTTTGCCGAAATCTCGCCAGACACCGTTCATCCGGTGTTTGCCAAAACCATTTTGCAATTGAAGAATGAGTTTGGCTACCTTTAATCGTGCATACTGCCTTCCGAAACCGTACCATTCGAGGCGGCAGCTATTTTTCCTTTTCTCTCATTTGTTTCTTTTATTTATATTTAACATTATTTGTGCAGCTTTTTCTCAGATTCTACGTCTTACGTAAAAGAACAGTCAATTAGAATCTTTAGACAATCATTACAATGAGAAAATCTGTATTGAAAAACAGCTGCCTGCTTATGGTAGCTATCCTTTTTGTGCCGCTGGGGTTGGCAAGTTGTGAAAAGATACAAGAAGATTTCCAATCCAAACATTATTTGCGTTGTGAAATAAACGGTGAGAAGTTTGAAAAATTAGGGTTTTTACCCGCAATAAACTTTGGGCCTCCGATAGGAATGAATGCAAGGTATGATTATATGGATAACGACAGTATTTACTTTACCTTTTCGCAGTTTTGCAGTCCTGTTGACAAAACGTCTCAAGAACCTGAATTTTTGGTAAGGGTGTGTCTCCCAACAACCGAACCCATCGTTGTGGGTAAAAGATATTACGTCAAATCCGAAGGTGCCCAGAGTAAGAATCCGCCTTTGTTTGAGTTGACATCGTGGGAGGAAGTTCCTCTTGAACAACACGAATCGTTTAATGTGACAGAAATTAAAACAAAGGAATCCTTTGGAAACGGGTACATCGAATTTGTGCGTTTGGATTTAGACGTAACAAAACCCGATAACGGGCATGTATATGCAAAATTTGAGTATGAGGTACCCTCACCCCTGCACGAAAATAATTCAACAATGTGGAAAGTGAAAGGCGAGTTTCAAACCGGTGTCAGGAAGGAAAGAAACCGGGCTATGCATGACTTTGTCAGAGGCTGGGAATACACTTACGTGGAAGGCGGTAAAGAATACACAACGGAGTATTATTTTTCGTATAATGGTGCGTTCCCGGGAAACAAATTCTGGACCACTTATGAGAATGGGGAGAAGGTAAGGGTCGCAGAGGCACTTTCCTTCAAGTCCGATAACTTATTGTTTGATGAAGTGTTGGTTACCATGCAAACTCACCAGGAATACTGGAAGGTTATGCGTTTATCTTCTTCTGAAATGGAGATTAAAATTAAAGATGAAAATACGGGTTTGTATGGCGAAACAATTGCGCTAAAATCAATCAAGGAAAATAAATAATCACATAAATTTTGTACAAATATGAAAACCAACACAAAAAGCAAGTTCCTGATACCGCTTTTGGTATTCATTTTAATGCCAAGTTGTGAAAAAATAGAACACGAATCACTCTCTTTCTATTACGATTATCGCGAAGTGCCCGTGAATGGAACGGTCTTAATCGGGCCGAAAACAGGCAGCGGAAATTACACGCTGGAAGTGGAAAACCCGCTTCTGCTTTCGGCAGAAATGCAAACCGGCTGGTCGAGTGCGGCGGGAATGATTGCCATTCAGGGGTGGCTCAAAGGAGATACCCGGCTCACGGTTACGGATAACCTAACCAAAGAATCGCAAAAATTGAAGATTAAGGTGACCGATAACTATGAGGTGATGCGCATATCCAAAGCTAACAAAACAGATAACGGCGAAGTGCCTCCTTTCCCCGCTTCCTTGAACACTATAGAATGGATTTGCCTGGTAAACAACAAGGCGCGGGATCTCTACCTTGTCAACAGGGAGAGCACATCGTCAACCGATTACGTGTTGAAAGTACGGGGTAAAGGAACTTACACGATTGACACAGAGGAGGGTGATTGCTTTATGACCTTTTCATACGGGGTTGATGAAAAAGGGCAGCCAACGCTGGATGAGGAATCGGCAAAAACCGTCTCATACCGTTTTCGCATGTCGATAAATGATTTGGCCCTGCACCGGTTAAATCAGAATTTGAATTTGGGCCTCGATACCTCCATGCCGGGCAATTGGAAAGAACTCATCAGGTATGATTGGGAAATAGGCATCTCAATGGAAGGGATGGACACAGCGTATAAAGTGTTCGGCACGCTGTTGTCTTCCTTTGAAATGCCTGTCGGGGTTTTATAATAAAATCATCCCTGAAAAATAAATAATTTTAATCGAACGAAGATGAACAAGCCACTTGGTATTGCGGTATTGATTTTTGTCGCATTAACCATGGTTTATTTGTATAAAAAAACATAAATAAACCATTTGATAACGGTTTTATTTTTGACAATCATCAAATTTTTTAGCATATTTGTAGTACCATTAAGGGAACCGTCGTGGCAATATTTGGGAAAAATTTTCAATATTATTTGGGTTATGCGCTAAGCGGTGGCGGTGCAAAAGGGTTTGCTCATTTAGGCGCTTTCAAGGTATTTGAGAGTTATGGCCTGAAACCCGATGTAATTGCAGGTACCAGTGCCGGTGCGTTAGCCGGAGTTTTTTATGCCGATGGTTTTTCTCCCGACGAGATTAGCGAGCTCTTCCGAAAGAAAGAATTCCATGAATTTATCGGATTTTCCATTCCCAAGACGGGTTTTTTTAAAACTTCAGGTGTCGGGAAATTTCTGAAAGACAATTTGCGGTCGAGCTCATTCGAACAACTGAGAATTCCTTTTAAAGCAGTTGTAACCGATTGGGAAAAGGCCCGGACTGTAGTTTTTTCGGAAGGCAGATCGTTGGTAGATGCCGTGGTGGCATCTTGTTCGGTCCCCATCGTTTTCACTCCCAAGGTTATTGGTGGTGTGTCCTATGTTGATGGCGGATTATTGAAAAATTTTCCGGTTTCCGTTATCCGGGACGAGTGCAAGTACGTTATCGGTGTGAATGTTTCGTTGATGACGCCTTTATCGGATAAAGTCAACATCAAAACTACCGCTGAACGTACGTTTAAACTGATGTCTAATTCAAATACGTTGATAGACAGGAGTCTATGTGATATCCTTGTAGAAGCGGAGGAAGCGCAAAAGTACTTTATGTTCGATTTGAACAACATCGACAAAATAAGGGAAATAGGCTACGAGTGTGCTTCAACAGCGCTTGGTGAAGAAAAATCGCTTGGCATTATCAGAAGGTGTCACCGACATTACGAACTCGAGGAGAAAGTGAGGCAGCGAATAGGTAAATTTAAAAAAACAACATTATGAAGCCACGTAAAATATTCATCTATCAGCTGTTGCCGCGTCTGCTGGGGAACACGCAGGCCAACAACATTCAAAACGGGACCCTGGAAGAAAACGGATGCGGAAAGTTTAACGATATAACAGGTAAGTTTCTCAATCAGTTAAAGAAGGGTGGTTATTCTCATGTCTGGCTTATCGGCGTATTGGCGCATGCCTCAACAACGGATTACACCCAATACGGCATTCCCCGTGAATATCCGGAAATCATTAAAGGCAATGCCGGGTCTCCGTACGCCGTGCGGGACGTTTACGATGTTGATCCTGATCTGGCGATGAACGTGAACGGCCGGATGCGCGAATTTGAAGCGTTGGTTGAACGTATCCATCGTGCCGGGATGGAGGTAATCATTGATTTTGTGCCGAATCACCTGGCAAGGAACTACAAATCGATTAACCGTCCGGAGGGAGTTGACGAATTTGGTTGCAACGACAACACTTCTGTGGCTTTTTCTCCCGGCAACAACTTTTATTACCTTCCGGGTGAGGAGCTGGAAATTCAATTCCCGGTAAAGAAAATGGCGGACGTAACCTACAGGGAGTCGCCGGCAAAAGTCACCGGGAACGATTGTTTTACCAATAAACCCACCCCATACGACTGGTATGAGACGGTTAAGCTTAACTACGGCATCGATATACAGAACGGTTACATAAAACACTTCTCCAAAATTCCCGATACGTGGAACAAGATGAGGGACGTATTGATCTATTGGTCGAAGAAAAATATTGACGGTTTCCGGGTAGACATGGCAGAAATGGTCCCGCTGGAGTTTTGGCGATGGGTGATTCCGCAAGTAAAAAAAGAGTTCCCGAAAATTCTCTTTCTGGCGGAGATATACAATCCCGACGCCTACCGGTTGTTTCTTGCCCACGACAACTTTGATTACTTGTACGATAAAGTAGGGTTATATGACGTTTTGCGTGATGTGGCCTGCGGGTATCGTCCGTCGTCGGACATCACGTTTGCCCTGAATAACGTGGGCGATATTCAGCACAAAATGCTCAATTTTATTGAAAACCACGATGAACAACGCGTAGCTTCGGATTATTTTCTGAAAGACGGAAAGCATGGACCCGCTGCGATGATTGTTACTGCCTGCGTGAACGTAAATCCTGTAATGATCTATTTTGGCCAAGAGCTGGGCGAGCGGGGAATGGATGAAGAGGGTTTCAGTGGCAAGAACGGGCGTACCTCCATTTTTGATTATTGGTCGCTAGACACGGTTAGGCGTTGGAATAATAACGGGAAATGGGACGATACCTTGTTGACAGGAGAAGAAAGGGCGTTGCAGAAATTTTATGCCAAACTCCTTACCTTGTGTAACCGGGAGAGAGCGTTGAGTGAGGGACTCTTTTACGACCTGATGCCAGCAAATTACGACAATTTTGAGTTTGATTCCACCAAGCAATTCGCATTTCTACGGGGTACTGGAGATGAATTAATTCTGGCGGTGGTTAATTTTGACAACAAGGAGGTTGATGTTGTGGTAAATATTCCCACCCACGCTATGGATTTCTTCGGGATTCCTGACAACGGGAGTTTTAACGCTTTTCCGTTGTTGTCGGATAGCAAGTTCAATACCGTTTTTTCGATAGATAGCCCGATTCGGATAAAGGTTGGGGCATCTTCGGGCGAGCTGTACAAAATTTCCTCTTGTTAAGAAAGTATTTTGAACTTTCCTTTCTTTCGTATATCCTGCCATAGGATGCGAAACGAAAATCCAAATCCATCAAAAAATGACTAAAAACAGTACATAAAAAAATTCAAAACACATTTTAAAGGTTTTTTTAGAATTTAGTTTGTACTTTTGTCCGTGGAAAGACTATTACAAAGAGAGAATCAACCAATAATTTACTAACTCAATTATAATCAACAAGTCATGCAAGATAAGCCGTTTAAAATCTTCTCGGGAACAAAATCACGTTATTTTGCCGAGAAGGTTTGCAATAGTTTGGGGTGTCCGTTAGGAAATATGATTATCGAGCATTTTGCCGACGGAGAATTTTCAGTTTCATACGAGGAATCCATTCGGGGAAGACAAGTATTCCTTATCCAGTCCACTTTTCCCAATTCAGACAACCTGATGGAGTTACTGCTTATGATTGATGCGGCCAAGCGTGCGTCGGCGAAGTCCATCATTGCGGTTATTCCCTATTTCGGATGGGCCCGTCAGGACAGAAAAGATAAGCCCCGTGTGAGTATCGGAGCGAAGCTGATTGCCGATATGCTCAGCACTGCCGGCATCAGCCGATTGATTACCATGGACTTGCATGCCGACCAGATTCAGGGTTTCTTCGATGTTCCTGTTGACCATTTGTACGGATCGGGAGTTTTTGTGGATTATATGAAAACCTTTAATCAGGAAAATTTGGTGATTGCCACGCCCGATGTAGGTGGAACCAAGCGTGCCAGTGCTTATGCCAAGTTCTTGGGTTGTCCCATGGTTATCTGCTATAAGATCAGGAAAAAAGCAAACGTTATTTCGGATATGCAGATCATCGGGGATGTGGAAGGGATGGATGTGTTGTTGATTGACGATATCGTGGATACTGCGGGAACCATGACCAAAGCTGCCGAGTTGATGATGCAGAACGGCGCCAGATCTGTAAGAGCCATAGCCAGTCACGCCGTCATGTCGGATCCGGCCAGTGAACGTGTGGAAAATTCTTCGCTTAACGAGATTATATTTACCGACAGTATTCCTTATACAAAATCGTGCAGTAAAGTGAAAGTCTTGTCTGTCGCCGATATGTTTGCCAATGCCATCATGAGGGTGTGCAACAACGAGTCGATAAGTTCATTGTATGTTGTATAGCAAGAGTATGAAGAAAATTGTTGTTTGTTGTGTTGTTGTGTTGTGGTTCACTGCAGTAGAAGCACAAAAATTGAATTTCAACAAGGACGGTTTGTTCAAGATAGCACAGTTTACGGATGTGCACTACGTCCCCGGAAATTCCAAATCGGATACGGCCTTATTGGCCATTCAGCGCGTATTGGATATGGAAAAGCCCGATATGGTTATTTTCACGGGAGACATTGTTACCGGAAAGCCGGTCAAAACAGGATGGGATAACGTTACAAAATTAGTTATCGACAGGAAAATACCGTTTGCCGTTGCATTGGGAAATCACGACGATGAGAGCGGTACAACCCGCCTCGAGCTCGAAAAGATTATCACGGATTACCCGTACAATTGCAACTATCCTGCCGGTGGACAGTTGAGCGGCGTTATGAATAATGTCCTTCCCGTTTACGGAAGCGAAAAAGATATGCAGGTGAAAGCGTTGATTTACTGCTTCGACTCGGGAGCCTATTCAACCGTAAGCGATGTGTCGGGATACGGATGGATAACCTCTGAGGTCATCGACTGGTATAAGAAGCAAAGTTTTCATTTTACCCGGCAAAATAATTTTCAGCCGTTGCCAGCCCTGGCTTATTTCCATATTCCCCTTCCGGAATACCGCCTGGCATTTGACGACGATACGAACAAAAGGGTGGGGGTGCGTAAGGAAAACGAATGTTCCCCCGGTTTAAACTCGGGGATGTTTCTCGCGATGAAAGAGATGCAGGATGTTATGGGTACATTTGCCGGGCACGATCACGTTAACAATTATATCGTGAACTATTTCGGTATTGCATTAGCGTACGGCCAGTTCTCGGGATGGAGAACCACTTATGTACCTGGAATCAACGGTGCGAGAATCGTACAACTGACGGAGGGAAAACGTGAATTTGACACCTGGATCAGGTTACTCGACGGAAGCGTCGAATACAATGTAACTTTTCCGGCTGGACTGAAGGGGGAGTGAAATTTTATTCTCGTCCTTGATAGGCCGGTATATACTCTTTCTTTAGTCGTTTGGCAAGCACGTTGTTTTTTTGTGTTTTCTTATCGAGCTTTTCCAGGGACTTTATTTTGTCTTTCCCCGGGTCAAAGTTATCGGAAAGCAGGATGATCGAAAGAGTTTCTTCATCTTCTCTCTTGACTTTGAAAGCAACCGTCTGGTTTTCAATAACGTTGTTTCTGGCAAGTTTTACTAAAAAATCTTTTCCCTGCTCAACCTCGAAGGCAACATCATCGTAACCCAGGTTGGTTACCTTTATCCTTTTAATTTTTTGATCTTTGGGATGTTGGGATTTGCCCAGGTCATCTGTAATATTTCCACGGATAATTTTGTTGGATTCCGACAGAAACTCCGTCAGCGCTCCCTGGACAGGGTAATTATCCGGGCCGACTACCTTTACAACGATGGAGTCTTTTTTCGTACCGTTGATGGATTCGAACACCGATTTTTCACCGGGATAGCCGGAAGTGTGTACCAGCAAATAATTATCAACATATTCATATTTTCCTTCGCCAACCATTCGGGTAAACAGGGCTCCAAAACCGCTTAGGCTAAACAATGCTTGTCCGTTGGAAAAAGAGAATGAATCGGTCTTATCCTTGTAGTTCCCATCAAAGTCTTGAGACAGAAGAGAAAGCGATAGGGATAGTAAAATAAGAACGGTAAAATATTTTTTCATGTTGTCAGCCTGAGTCATAAATTTGTATAACGATACAAAAATAACATTTTTTATGGTCGGAAAGTGTTAAATCCCCGACTATTTTGCCAGTTTCAGTATCCGGAGCGCCCCTCTTATAACAACTCCAAAGACGACAACACCTACAACAAGATCAGGAATGGCAGAATCGAGTAAAAAAACCAGGATTCCACCCACAATGACGCCCAGGTTCATGATTACATCATTTGATGTGCATATCATGCTTGCCCGGATGTGTGCTTCATTGCTTTTGGCTTTTTCCAGGATGTAAAGGCTGATTCCATTTGCGGCAAGTGCAAGAATAGAGATGCCGATCATAAATTGAAAGTCGGGAGTGGATTCGTTGAAAATGAAACGCCTTGCAACTTCAAACAATCCGGTTGAGGCAAGTAAAATTTGGAAATAACCAATGGCTCCGGCAACTTTTTTCTTCGTGCTTACGGCTTTGCCAACAGCAAATAGGCTGATGGCATACATAAAAGCGTCTGCAAGCATATCCAGGCTGTCGGCAACTAGCCCCATCGAACGGGAAACGAGGCCGGTGCCCATTTCAATAACGAAGAATCCGAAGTTGATAAAAAGCACTGTCCAGAGAATTTTTTTCTGTTTTCTGTTTTTATTCTCGTCTGCGCCGGAAAGTTTCTCTTCAACAACTTCCGAAGAAACAAGCGACGAGCCGAGTTTTAACTCGTTCAGCAGCGTTTCTATTTCGGCCGTGTTGGCCCGGTGAAAAATGGTTGCTTTTCGATCTTGTATATTGATGTCAATTCTGGCAATATCCGGAATTTCGTCCAGTTTCATGCGGACCAGTTCTTCTTCAGACGGACAATCCATCTCCTTGATATGAAATATTGTTTTTTGCATAGCTGTTATGTTTCATGTCTCTAACGCTCGGAGAACGGTTTTGTTTTGTATCTTTGTCCCCCAAATTTGAGAAATGAACTACAAACACATTATATTTGACATAGACGGCACCATGCTGAATACGGAAACGGCAGACATGCTTGCCACGCAGGAAACTTTTTTTCAGCTTACCGGAGAGAAAAGAGAGTTGGATGAATTCCGGTTTTCATTTGGTATTCCCAACTCGGTAGTGTTTCCCCGGCTGGGAATTGAAGATGCCGGAAAAGCGAGCTTGATGTGGGCCGAAAATTATCGTAAATACCACTCATCCATACGCCTTTTCGATGGAATTGAAGAGGTTTTGAAGGAGTTGAAAAAAAGGGGATACATCCTGGGAATTGTTACTTCCAAAAGCCGGCAGGAATTTAATGCTGATTTTGCTACTTTTGGGTTGGAGCATTTCTTTGGTACGGTTATTTGTGTGGATGACAGCCCCCGCCCAAAGCCCCATCCAGACCCTATTCTGGAATACCTTAAGCGGTCGAATGCAAAGAAACCGGAATCCATTTATATAGGTGATACCCTTTACGATGAGCAGTGCGCACATTCTGCCGGGATAGATTTTGCCCTTGCTGTTTGGGGAACACACAACCGGGAAGAGATAAAAGCCGACTATTTCTTGGAAGCACCTCTCGAAATATTGGAGTTGTTCCGATCCAGATAGCTCATTCTTTGGAAATTCTTAGAGAGGTATCCGAATAGAATGAGGGTGTAATCACATTGTGATACACCCTCCTGTAAAATATTGGAGATTCTCCCCGGGTTTTTACTCTTCCTTTTCTTCCGCCTCGTATTCTTTCAGGAGCTTATCCTGAACATCGGACGGAACGAGTTCATATTCCGAAAACTTCATGGTGAACGACGCACGGCCACCGGTAAGCGAACTTAAAGAAGTGGAATAACTCGACATCTCTTTCAACGGAACGCGGGCTTTCAGTTTTTCAAACCCTTTCTCGCTTTCCATACCCATGATCATGGCACGACGCCCTTGCAGGTCGCTCATCACATCGCCCATATAGTCGCTGGGAACAGAAACAACCACATCGTAAATCGGTTCCAGAATCTTTGGCCCGGCATTTTTAAATGCGGTGCTGAACGCGTTGCGTCCGGCAAGCATAAAAGAGATTTCGTTGGAGTCAACCGGGTGCATCTTACCGTCGTAAACGATAACACGTACGTCACGGGCATAAGAGCCGGTCAGCGGGCCTTGCTCCATACGTCCCATGATTCCTTTCAGGATGGCCGGGAGGAAACGGGCATCGATCGCACCGCCCACGATACTGTTCACGAAAACAAGCTTTCCACCCCAATCAAGGTCGATAGTTTGTACGTCGCGCGATTGTATCTTGAATTCCTGGCCGTTAAAACGGTAAATTTCCGGCATGGGCATACCTTCGGTGTAGGGTTCCACAATCAGGTGAACTTCGCCGAACTGACCGGCACCACCCGACTGTTTTTTATGGCGGTAATCGGCACGGGACTGTTTGGTGATGGTTTCGCGATACGGAATCTTAGGTTCGAGGAAATCAATTTCAATTTTATCGTTGTTTTCGAGTCTCCATTTCATGGTTTTCAGGTGGAACTCGCCTTGTCCTGAAACGATGGTTTGCTTCAGTTCTTTTGAAACTTCAATAACCAATGACGGATCTTCTTCCCGCATACGGGTCAATGCTTCGCTCAGTTTTTCGGAGTTGGCTTCCGTTCTAGCTTTTACAGCCCTGCGGTAACGCGGTTCGGGGAACTGGATAAAGTTGAACCGGTTGTCCGATCCTTTTGCATTCAGTGTATTGCCGGTACGGACATCTTTCAGCTTGACAGCAGCGGCAATGCTTCCTGCCTGCAGTTCTTCCACCTTGTTACGCATCTGTCCGGCAACCAGGTACATCTGAGCGATACGTTCCTTCGAACTTCTGTTGGTATTGGTCAGGTCATCCCCTTCTTTTACTTTTCCGCTCATCACCTTGAAGTAAGAAACTTCGCCGATGTGCGGTTCAACAGTAGTTTTGAAGAAGAACAGGCTTGTCAGTGCTCCTGGATCGGGCTCTACGGTTTCTCCGTCGCTGTTTTGAGGAGACGGAACCTGATCGGGTGAGGGTGCCGCCAGGGTAAGGAAATTCATCAGCCTGTGGACCGCCATGTTTTTTTCTGCCGATACACAGAACACCGGAAAAAGATCCCGGCTGATCATCCCTTTCTGGATGCCTTCGAGCATCTCTTCTTCGGACAGTGTGCCCTGATCGAAATATTTTTCCATCAATGTCTCATCGTTTTCAGCTGCTGCTTCCAACAATACTTGATAATATTCGCCAGCTTTTTCTTTTTCACTGTCGGGTATCTCCAGCACGTCGGGCGCGGTGGCTCCCGGCTTCCATTTATACAGCTTCTGCTTGAGAACATCCACTATTCCGTCGAATGCCAGGCCGCTCCCGGTAGGATACTGGACAGGGGTGACCTTGTTCCCGTAAAATTCTTTCAGGTTGGTAATCGTGTTTTCGAAGTCGGCTTTCTCATGGTCAATGCGGTTCATAACAAACATTAGCGGCTTATCAAGAGATTCGATCTGGCGGAATTGGTTGATTGTTCCCACTTCTACTCCGCTGGTAGCATCAATCAGCATCACGGCTAAATCGGTTACTCCAAGCGCCGATGAAATGTTTCCAGAAAAATCGTCCGACCCCGGACAATCGATCAACGTCATCAGCTTGTTTTTCCATTCGTAAGAGAATACGGTTGAGAATACCGAATATCCATACTCTTTTTCAACAGGGAAATAGTCACTCACGGTATTTTTACCATCTATCGTGCCGCGTCGTTTTATAAGACCACACTCGAAAAGCATTGCTTCAGCGAGAGTGGTCTTGCCCGATCCTGAATTGCCAACAATAGCAATATTCTTGATTTCGTTTGTTTTGTAAACTTTCATGATTAGTAAAATTTATGTTTCTTGAATGTATAAGTTTCTACAACAAAACGACTCTGCTCTTTATTAAAGATACAGAGCCGTACTACAAAAATAGCGACGCAAGTTAGCCATTTTTAACGATATCTTCCCTTGTACAAAATATGTTTTATAACATATATTTGACCTGTTTTTGAGTGAATTACTATTTTCTGAATTTTTAGGTAAAAAAGAATTATAAATTTTTTTCTGTATGCTTTTATTCAGCAATGTGAACAGATAAACTATAAATAATTTAAGAATAATTATAAAAAAATGTTTTATTTTTGTGAATAAAACGGACAATTTATTAATTTTGTAGCTTAATCACATTGTTTTCCTCGTTGCTTCTTGAAATTAAAAAAGTGCGGTGTCAGCACGTTAAACTCTGACGTAATTGTATGAAAAAGTTTTTTCTCTTTCTCCTGTTTTTTTCAGCCTTATTTTTTACTGTTGTTTCGTGTTCCAAAGAAGAAAGCAATAACGAATTGTCGGAACAGGAACAAAAGGAAGTTATACTGGCCATGTTTAATGCCGGTACCAAAGGTGTGAATCAAGGCATGAACAACGAAAGCGGTACGGGCACGAAATCTACGTTGCGTGCTGATTTTCGAAGCGCGAGTTATCCTGTTAAATACGATGGGACCTACGATTATCCGGATGGGAAAGGGGGCAATATACACCTCGCGATTAACCTGGGTGGTGTTATCAATTATAACCTGGAGCCGTATCAATGCCTGGGAGGATTTATACTGATTAACATAGCTGAGACAATAAATCATTTTAGGGTACCCCTGACCAACGGCAGGGAGGTGTATCTGGACACTGACCAGAGTGTTACCTTTGCGGGAACATTTAAATTACAGCCTGGTTGTTCAACGTTCGATCCGTCTGGCTCACACTTTCGGATAGAAGGCCGTTATCGCTGCAACGGCATTGAATATGACGTTCTGTTGCTCGGATCCATCAAAGCCGACGGAACGTGCGACAGCATTAGCGGAACCGTCAACGGAATTATCCTGAGTTTTGATTTTTGACGGATTGGCCGTATCGGTTGACAGAGGCGTCATTTATGGCGCCTCTGCCGGTATTTGTCCGGTTGTCGCACAGCTTAAGGGCATTCCAAACAATTTATCCTCCGGTTTGTTTTATCAGGTACGGTGCTTTCGACTGGAGCGGAGTGAAAGCTGAATAAGTAATTTCTTAATGACCGCAAACAAAACAAACAACTATGAAACCATTTTTCAACCAACCTGTCGGGGAGGTGTTGCAACAGTTCAATGTATCTCCAGATCAAGGCCTTTCTTCTGCCGAAGCAAAAAAGAAACTCGAAGAGGCAGGGCCTAATCAGCTGGCGTCCAAGAAACAAAAATCCATAGCGGTAATCTTTTTTGAGCAGTTCAGAAGCAGTATGGTGGTTATATTGCTTATAGCCGCAGCTGTGTCGGGTGTTATCGGCGTGATGGAGGGAGAGGGGCTGACCGAAACCTTCATTATCCTTGCTATCCTTATCGTAAATGCTATTATCGGCGTGATGGAAGAAACCAAGGCTCAGTCATCGCTCGATGCCCTGAACAAGATGAGCGCACCGCGGTCAAAAGTATTGCGGGACGGTGAAGTGACGGAAACGGTATCTACGCAGCTTGTTCCGGGCGATATAGTGATTCTCGACACCGGTGATATTATCCCTGCGGATATGCGCCTTATCGAAGCGGTAAACTTGAAGATTCAGGAATCGGCACTTACGGGGGAATCGGTGCCGGCGGAAAAAAGTACGGAGGCAATTGATACGGAAGATGTTCCGTTGGGAGACCGTGACAACATGGCTTTTTCTACCGGTGTAATAACTTACGGTCGGGGAAAAGGAGTGGTAGTTAGCACGGGAATGGATACCGAGGTGGGTAAGATTGCCGGTATGCTGCAAAGTGCACAAGAGACGGAAACTCCGATGGGAAAAAGATTGGAGCAGCTCGGAAAAATTCTGGGTTATGTGGCGCTTGGCATCTGTGTGTTGATTTTTGCCGTGGGTATGCTGTATGGAAATCATTGGCTGGAGATGTTTATGATGGCTGTAAGCCTTGCCGTGGCAGCTATTCCTGAAGGTTTGCAGATCGTATCGACCATTGTGCTGGCCATTGGTGTCCAGCGTTTGGTAAAGCTCAATGCCATCGTGCGTACACTGCCGTCGGTTGAGTCGTTGGGAAGTACCACCGTGATCTGCTCCGATAAGACGGGAACGCTCACACAAAATAAAATGACCGTGGTGGAAGGAATGGTAAGCGGAAATCGCATCGATTTCAGAAATCCGCCCGTTCCTGAAGAGTTAAGCGACGATGAGAGAATCCTGCTGAACTCATCGCTCCTTTGTACCGATGCCCACCTGAAAATGTTGCCCGACGGTACACACGAAAACGCCGGTGATCCTACCGAGACAGCTATTGTGGATATTGCTCTTGCCCTGAACCTGAACAAGAACGAAGAGGATCGGAAGTATCCGCGTGTTTCGGAAGTGCCTTTCGATTCGGAACGGAAGCGAATGGCTACCGTCAATCAGATGGCCGATGGGAAGCTGCGTGTGAACGTCAAGGGTGGCCTCGACGAAGTGCTGGCGGTTACCACGCACATCCTGATGCACGGGAAAGTCCGTACCATTACCGAAGAAGACATAACCACGATCCGGAACGAAAACAACCGGATGGCTAAATCTGCGCTGCGGGTTCTTTCCGTGGCGTATAGAGACATTGACCGGCTCCCAGACCGTGTAGATGCAGAGACCATTGAAAGAAACCTGGTGTTTATCGGTATGTTGGGGATGATCGATCCGGCCCGTCCCGAAGTGGTGGAAGCCGTAAAGAAATGCAAGACCGCAGGAATACGCCCGGTGATGATAACGGGTGATCATAAGGTGACAGCCGTGGCCATTGCCGCTGAGATCGGGATTTATACCGAAGGCGATAAGGCAGTGGCCGGAAATGTGTTGCAGGAAATACCCGACGAGGAACTTTATCGTGACATAGAGAAATACTCGGTTTATGCGCGTGTGGCACCCGAGCACAAGGTGAGGATAGTAAAAGCATGGCAATCACACGGAGATATTGTGGCAATGACCGGTGATGGGGTAAACGATGCACCTGCGCTTAAGCAGGCTGATATTGGCGTCTCAATGGGGATTGTGGGAACCGAGGTGGCTAAAGACGCATCGGATGTAGTGCTTACCGATGACAATTTTGCCACCATTGTTGGGGCTGTGGAAGAGGGCCGCCGCATTTATGATAATATTCTCAAAGCCATTCAATTCCTGCTCTCCGCTAATGTGGGCGAAGTATTGCTGATTTTTATCGCTTCTGTCTTCAACCTTGGAAATCCGCTTACGCCTATCATGATCCTCTGGATAAACCTGGTTACCGATAGCCTGCCGGCACTGGCGCTGAGCATGGACCCGGCAGAAAAAGATATTATGACCCGCCATCCGCGTGACCCGAAGCGGGGCTTCTTCACCCGGGGAATGACGTGGCGTATTTTCTACCAGGGAATGACCATTGGTCTGATCTCGCTGGCCGCTTACCGGATAGGATTCAACGATGGCGGACAACAGCTGGGGCAGACCATGGCGTTTGCTGTACTGGCTTTTTCACAGCTGCTGCACGTGCGTAACCTACATTCCAACAGGCGGTCGTCTTTCAGAACAAGCCCGATGAGCAACAAGGCGCTAGTGCTTGCCATTCTCGCGTCGGCTGTTTTAATGCTCATTGTATTGTTTTTACCCGCCATCCGTGACATCTTTAAGATTGTCGAAATGGATGGAGTTCACTGGCTGTATGTTGTCGGGCTGTCGTTTGTTCCGATTGTTGTGGTAGAAGCGGTGAAATTACTGGGGATAAACCATACCCGGGATGAGTATTAATACAACTTGACTTATTCTTACTATTTTTTGTAATAAATTGTAAAATGAGATGAAGATTTTATATCTTTGCGTTCGAAATTTGAAGTCATTTGTTTCAAATAATAAAAACATCTGCTCGTCGATAGTAATTCTCTAATTAACAATAAATAATGGGTAAGTACAAGATTAAAACCCTGAACGGAATTTCCGAATCGGGGTTGGAAAAATTCGGACAAAACTTTGAAGTAGGTGAAAAAATGGATGCACCGCATGGGATCATCTTACGCAGCGCGTCGTTGCATGAGATGGAATTTCCCGATAGTTTGCATTGTATAGCACGTGCCGGAGCCGGAGTTAATAATATCCCCGTAGACAAATGCGCGGAAAAAGGAATCGTTGTTTTCAATACGCCGGGGGCCAATGCCAATGCGGTAAAGGAACTCGCAATTGCTGCCATGCTTTTGTCGTCGAGAAAGATTGTGGAAGGGATTAACTGGACACGGTCGTTAACAGGGGACGATGTGCCCAAGCAGGTAGAGAAAGGAAAAGCGCAATTTGTAGGACCGGAAATTCGCGACAAAAAGCTAGGTGTAATTGGACTTGGAGCTATTGGAGTAATGGTTGCCAATGCAGCGGTAAACATGGAAATGGATGTTTACGGATACGATCCCTATATTTCTGTTGATCATGCATGGGGTTTATCGCGTTCGGTGAAAAAAGCTAACGATCTGAAGAAAGTTTTCAAGCACTGCGATTACATCACGTTGCACATCCCTTTGACGGATGAGACAAAAGGTATGCTCAACAAGGAGGCGTTTGCTCAAATGAAAGAGGGAGTGCGGATAATCAATCTTTCCAGGGGAGAGCTTGTGAACGATGCGGACATGATCGATGCTTTGGAGGCCGGTATTGTGAGCGAGTATGTAACTGATTTTCCCAACGAAAAGATGATCAATGTCCCCGGTGTTATTCCTGTCCCGCACTTAGGTGCCTCTACTCCGGAAAGCGAAAACAACTGTGCCGTGATGGCCGTACTGCAGACGAAGGATTTCCTGGAGAATGGGAATATCCGGAACTCGGTGAATTTTCCGGTCTGCGACATGGGTATCAGTATCGTAAAACACCGGTTGACTATTGCACACAAAAATATTCCCAAAATGCTGGGGCAGATTTCTGCCGTACTGGCTGAACAGGGCACCAATATTGCCAATATGATCAATCGCAGCCGCGGTGATTACGCTTACACGATGGTGGACCTGGAGGAAGAGATTACCGACGAAAACGTGAAACGCATCAAAGACATTGCGGGTGTCTTAAAAGTGCGGGTTATCTAGCTGTTTCTTACCGGTTACTCGTCTATAGAAGTAATCTCTACCAGCAGTTCGTCCTGCATGATCGATTGTCCCGGTGCAACATGTATTTTGCGGATTACACCGTTGCAACAAGCAGTGATTTCGTTTTGCATTTTCATTGCCTCGAGCCTCAATACCGGTTCGCCTTCGTTCACCAGATCGCCCTCGCTGACAAAAATATCGACAATTTTTCCCGGCATGGGCGATTTCAGGTTGTTGCCGGCTTGTACTTCAACTCCTTTATTGAGCAAATTACGTCGCAAGTAGGAGAAGATAGACTCGATGCTGAATTTGTATTCCACGCCGTTTACCTTTACCATGATCCGGTGCTGGTCGCGCTGGGTTATTTCGCACCGGTATGTGTCATCGCCCATACTGAAGGACGAAAAATTATTTTTGTGTTCAATGAAAAAAACGTCCTTTTCTTCACCGTTGATGATTGGTTTTGACTCTTTGGGCAAGTAGATTTTATACCTGTCGCCGTTGTCCCGCATGGCGATAAACAAGCGGGTGGCATCTCTTTTGTATACGTATGATGTTGCCATTTTGTTAATTACCGTTTATTTGTTAATTCTCTTGTTGAGTACCCAGACGTTGAGTGATTCGCTTTTGAACATTGGGGAATCGGACGAGTATTGGAGGTATTCTTTCGCATAAGTGATGGTCGCTGCCAGCGCTGCCATCATGGCTTCGTCTTCCGATTCGAGCATGTCGGTGGTGAAAACCGAGTCTATCCAGTGTGTGGTATACGTAGCTTCCCTGAATTCCTTGCTGCGCAGGACAGTCCGGCAAAACGGCACAGTTGTTTTCAATCCCGAAATTGAAAATTCTTTTAAAGCATTCAGGGTTTTATCGATACAATCGTCCCGGTTTTCGCCGTGAACGATGATCTTGGCAATCATTGAATCGAAGTAGGGGGTGACCACTGAGAAATCCTTAACGCCGGTTTCCACGCGTATATGATCTCCGTGTGGAAAGAAAACCCTTTCAATAAATCCGGTTTGCGGCGTGAAGCGGTTTTGCGGATCTTCCGTGTTTACCCTGCATTCGATGGCCCATCCGTTAAGCCTGATCTCTTTTTGTTTCAGCCGGAGTTTCTCGCCCAGGGCGATCCGGATCTGCCATTCGATCAAGTCTACCCCGGTTATCATTTCTGTGACAGGGTGTTCAACCTGGATGCGGGTGTTCATCTCCATGAAATAGTAGGATCCGTCTTCGTCGAGGATAAACTCGATGGTGCCGGCAGAGTAGTATCCAATGGATTGGGCAAACTTCACGGCCAGCTTGCCCATTTGTTCCCTTGTCTTGGAATCGATGCTGGCCGAGGGTGCTTCTTCGATCAGTTTCTGGTGTTTTCTTTGCAAGGAGCATTCCCTTTCACCCAAATGAATGACGTGCCCGTATCTGTCTCCAAGGATTTGAAACTCCAGGTGTTTGGGGTTCGTCAGGTATTTCTCGATAAAAATATCGCCGTTACCGAAGGCAGCCACCGCTTCATCGTAGGCCGATTTGAAGTGGCGCTCCATGGTTTCGGCTTTTTCCACGATGCGCATTCCGCGTCCGCCACCACCCGCTGATGCTTTAAGAATGACCGGGTACCCGATTGTGTCGGCGAACTCTTTGGCCACCTGTGCATCGGTAATGGCGCCTGCACTGCCTGGGACGAGCGGCATTCCGGCCTCGGCTGCCATTTTTTTTGCAATGGTCTTGATGCCCATGTTTTGTATCAAATCGGAAGAAGGGCCGATAAACGTAATGCCATTCTGTTCGCAGAGGGCGGCAAAATCCGGGTTCTCCGAAAGGAATCCGTACCCGGGATGGATCATGTCGATCTGATGCTCAAGAGCGAGCCTGACGATCTCTTCGGGATTGAGGAAAATGATGCTGCCGGTCAGGTTTTCCCGCACGGGAATGATTACATCGGCATATTCCAGGTACATGGCATCGGGCTCACGGTTACCCTGAATAACGCAGGTAGTTAAGCCTAGTTTTTTTGCCGACCGGATAATGCGTATAGCTATTTCACCTCTGTTGGCGATAAGAATTTTTTTGTTCATGCTGTGATTCAGTTTTTTGCAGAGGCTGTCCAACAAGCCTCTGCGTCATATTACAACGGTATGTTTCCGTGCTTCCTCTCGGGTTGGGAATACTGTTTGTTGGCTAAAATATCAAAGGCGGTGATGAGCACCTGCCGGGTCTTCGAAGGCTTGATCACATCGTCGATCATCCCCAGTTCTTCCGCCTTAAACGGGTTGGCAATCTCGTCCTTGTACTTTTCCACCAGCTCCTTTTCAACAGCTTCCCGGTCGGAAGCTGCGGCAAGCTCAGCTTTGTTTACTATTTTAATGGCTCCGGCGGGGCCCATCACTGCAATTTCAGCCGTTGGCCAGGCGAAATTAAAATCGCCGCCGATGCCCAGGCTGTTCATCACGATAAATGCTCCGCCGTATGCTTTCCGGGTAATGACGGTGACCCGGGGAACCGTAGCTTCACAAAATGCGTATAGCAGCTTGGCTCCGTTGCGGATAATTCCAGTGTGTTCCTGTTCAGACCCGGGCATAAATCCGGGAACATCTTCCAGCACCAGAATGGGAATGTTAAAGCTGTCGCAGAACCGAACAAAACGGGCGCCTTTTATGCTGGCGTTTATGTCTAATGTCCCTGCCATTACCTTAGGCTGGTTTGCCACTATTCCAATTGTTTTCCCATCCAGTCGCGCAAAACCGACGAGTATGTTTTGTGCAAATTTCTCGTGAATTTCGAGAAAGGTATTGTTGTCTACCAGGATATTGATGATCTCCTTCATGTCGTACGGACGGTTCGGATCATCGGGAACAATCTTGTTCAGATATTCCTGACGCTCCGCATTGAAACTGACATCCATGGAAACAGGGACTGGATCGAAATTGTTCAGGGGAAGGTAGGCCAGCAGTTTGCGAACCTGTATGATGGCGTGTTCTTCGTCTTCGAACACGAAGTGGGCTACGCCGCTTTTCTCTGCGTGGATATTCCCTCCGCCCAGCTCATCCATACTGATATTCTGGTTAAGGACTTCCTTCACCACATCGGGTCCCGTAACGAACATGTACGACGTTTTGTTGGTCATAATCACAAAATCGGTCATGGCGGGAGAGTACACCGCACCGCCAGCGGACGGGCCAAGAATAACGCTTATCTGCGGAATAATTCCGGACGAACTGACGTTGTTTCTGAAGATCCGCGCGTAAGCCGATAAACTGTTGATGCCTTCCTGAATCCGCGCGCCGCCGCTATCGATCAGGCCTACACAGGGAGACCCGAACTTAAGCGCCATCTCCTGAACCTTGGCAATTTTCATCCCGTGCGCAAAACCCAGTGATCCGCCCATTACGGTAAAATCCTGGGCATAAGCAAACACGCTGCGTCCCTGTATCAATCCACGCCCTACCACAACTCCATCTCCGAATGCATTTTGAGTTTTTTTAATCGCTTTAGCCGGCTCAACGAAAGTATTGAGTTCGAAGAAGCTCCCTTCGTCGAACAACACGTTTAATCTTTCGCGTGCAGTAAGTTTGAGCTTGGCATGCTGTTTTTGTACGGCAACCTCTTCCATTTCCTGCAAAAACTGCCTCCGTTGCTCGAATATTTTTCTTTTGTTCATATGATTTTATTGACGGTATAGCAAACAATAAACAGCTGGATAAAAAAAAAGTTTCTTAATGCGTATCGAAAAGCTTGAAATGGATAATATTTGGTTTAATCCGTGCCGGGGAAATTTTTTTAATAAAAATTATTACCTTTACCGGGAGAACAACCTTTTTCCTTCTCCGAGCATTGATACGGGCGGAACTCCGGGACCCGTATCCGGAACAGGAAGCTATAGTGGCAGAGAGAACATGAAACAATACCGGAAAGGAATCGAATAATCAACTCTATTCAAATGAAGAGGATCCTGCTTTTTTTTATCGTGTTAATACATATTACAGCCGTAAGCTCCCAAGACACTTCGTGGCCCGTACCCTCCATCGAATGTAAGCCGTGGACACGCTGGTGGTGGTTGGGAAGTGCGGTAGACCCACCCAATTTAAGCTATAATCTGGAAGAACTGGCCAGAGCGGGCATGGGTGGAGTAGAGATCACGCCGATCTATGGGGTAAAGAACGGTGAACCCCAGTACATAAACTATCTCTCTCCGAAATGGATGGAAATGCTTTCCCATACCGTATCCGAAGCGCACCGGCTGGGCATGGAGGTAGACATGAATACGGGAACCGGATGGCCTTTCGGGGGCCCCGGTGTAACGGTTGAGGATGCAGCAACAAAAGCACTGTTTCAGGAATATAAAGTGAAGGGAGGTACAAGAACGGAGCTGAAAATCACGATCGGGGATGAAGAACAGAGAAAAGTGGCATACCTGTCTAAGCTGTACGCTTTTTCCGATGACGGCCAAAAAACAGACCTGACTTCCTCCGTTGGTCAGGACGGCATTTTAGATTGGCTGGCACCGGCGGGGAACTGGAGGCTGATTGCGTTGTTTGTCGGGAAGACGTTTCAGCAGGTAAAGCGTGCTGCGCCGGGTGGCCTGGGGTATGTAATGGATCATTTCAACAAAAGTGCCGTAAAAAATTACCTCAACAGGTTTGACGATGCTTTTTCTCGCAGTGGCGCCCCGCGGCCGAACGCATTTTTCAACGATTCTTACGAAGTTTACGGAGCAAACTGGAGTCCCGGCTTTTTGGAGGAATTTGAACAGCGAAGAGGATATAAGCTGGAGGAATACCTGCCCGAGTTATTGGGTAAAGGACAAACAGATACCTCCCGTAGAGTGATTTCCGATTACCGGGAAACGATGGGAGAGATGTTGCTGGAAAATTTCACGGTTTCCTGGACGGAGTGGGCAAACAGGCACGGTGCTACCACTCGGAACCAGGCACACGGATCTCCGGCTAATATCCTGGATCTTTATGCTACTGTGGACGTTCCCGAATGCGAGATCTTTGGAATAACGGGTTTTGATATTCCCGGATTACGAAAAGACAGCCTGATTAAAATAAATGACGGGGATCCGGTAACCTTGAAATTTGCCAGTTCGGCTGCCCACATTTCGGGGAAAAATTATACCTCATCGGAAACGTTTACCTGGTTAACGGAACATTTCAGGACTTCACTGGCGCAATGCAAGGCTGAGATAGACCAAGTGTTCACTTCAGGCGTAAATCATGTTTTTTTTCACGGAACACCTTATTCACCCCGGGGGGCTGCCTGGCCGGGCTGGCTTTTTTACGCATCGGTGAACCTGTCGCCTACCCAACCGATCTGGAAAGATGCACCTGCTTTTTTCTCCTACATAAACCGGGTGCAATCGTTCCTTCAATACGGAAAGCCGGATAACGACCTGTTGGTCTATTTTCCGGTTTACGATATCTGGTACGAGCAGCAGGACGATTTCTACTTCGCTTTTTCCATACACGGCTTACGCGAAAAACTTCCCCGATTTTATCAGACGGTTGAGAAAATAAGAACGGGCGGCAGGGACGTGGATTATATTTCAGACCGGTTTATCCGGTCGTCGTCAGTCGAAAACGGACTTATTAAAACGGCTGGCGGTGCTACATACCGGGCGCTTGTCTTGCCTGCTGTAAGATTTATGCCGCATGAGACCCTGGAGAAGATTTACGAATTGGCTACCGAGGGTGCAAAAATCATTTTCGTTGATCAATACCCCGGCGATGTTCCCGGTTTAAACGACTTAAGCGGCAAAAGACAAAAGTTCATGCGATTGATCTCCCGGTTTCCCCGGGCTGATTTTCAGAAAACAGCCCGGAAGAAAACCGGTAAGGGTGAATTTATTACCGGTACGGATTACCCAAAACTGTTTGAAATGGCGAAGATCGGTCACGAAAGTTTTGTACAGGAATTCAGGGGGCAGCTGGTTCGAAGAAAGAACGAAACAGGTCATCATTACTTTTTTACGTTGTTGACCGATAACGAGATCGACGGTTGGGTACCCCTGGCCGTCGAGGCCCGGTCGGCCATGTTTTTCAATCCGATGGACGGCAAATCGGGAAAAGCGTTGTTGCGTAAAGAAAAAGGAAAAACCGAAGTATATATGCAGCTGAAGCCGGGTGAATCCGTTGTTTTGAAAACCTTTGCCCACGATGATGTGGTTGTCCCGGAATGGATGTATTCCCGGGATTCCGGGAAAGAGTTCAGGATTACGAACGGTTGGAGTCTGGAGTTTATGGAAAGTGAACCTGCCATTCGGGGCGTTTTCGGAATAGACAGCCTGATGTCCTGGACGGAAATCGGAGAAGAACGTGCGAAAAGAAATACGGGAACAGCACGTTACCGCGTGAAATTCACGATAAACAAAGTTCCCGGAAGGGAGTACCTGCTTAACCTGGGTGATGTGAGGGAAAGTGCGTGCGTGTATGTGAACGGAAGGGAAGTAGGAACCCTTTTTGCCGTTCCTTTTACAACCCGTATCGGCAGGTACCTGAATAACGGTGAAAACCTGCTTGAAATCGATGTTACGAACCTGCCCGCAAACCGGATTTCGGATTACGACAGGCGGGGAGTTCAGTGGCGTATTTTCAACGATATCAATGTGGTGGACGTAAATTATCAACAGACACTTTACGATAAATGGGAAACGGTACCTTCGGGTTTACCGGGGCCGGTTACTGTAAAAGAAGTTTTACTAACCCATGACCCTTCCGACAGCGTCGTCTACCTGGGCAATGGATTCCAACCCTAACGTCATGCAATGGATGTTGGCCTCGGTAAGCGCAAACTTCAACGACTGTTCGCGTTCACCGTCACTTACGTGACGGCCTTCACCGAAAATCTTCATGCCTATAACCCCTTTTCCGTTCTTCCGGGCTTTTCCCAGAAGTTCTTTTACCGCGTCGGGAGTCCCGTCCATGAGGCTTTGAAACGGATTGATGCGCGCCATGATGACATCCACCCACGGGTTGTCTACTGCTTCAACCATGGCATCCCAGTTGTGGCAGGAGACTCCCACCGCTTTGATTATACCGTCTTGTTTGGCTTTCGACAATCCATCCATATAATGCCTGCGGTTCTGGCTCCAACCTCCCTGCATCAGGCAATGCATCAGTACAATATCTATATACCCGGTGCCGAGCTCCTGGCGGTAACGGTCCAGGGATTCCCGGACCGGAATGTTTTTGTCCGATCCGTCTTCATACGTCCAGATCTTTGTCAGCAGGGTGATTTTTTCACGGGGGAGGTTTTTTATTGCTTCACCGACATACGGGTGCGATCCGTACGAGTCGGCCATATCGAAGAACCGGATACCTCTTTGGTAGGCATGGTGAGCTATCTCGACAAATTTCTCCATACCTAACCGGGTTTGGTTTGATGCCTTTGATCCTCCCCGGGAACCTGTACCCAAAGCAATACGTGACACGTTCAGCCCTGAGTTTCCCAGTTTAACCCGGTCAACGGTAATTTCGGGGGTATATGTTAATTTCAATAAACCCGGTCCGCCCACGGTTAACCCGGCAAAGCCTGCCAGCCCGGTACGGATAAATTTTCGACGCGATAAATTTTTCATGAGTTTGTCCGTTTTTCTTTTGCTTTTAAAATGTTCGACGTCTCAAAAATACACAATAAATTCATAAATGCAAGCGTTAAAGGGTTTTTATCGTGAATTTTAACCCTGATCTGCACTGTTTCGTTTGCCTTGATCTCCTTTTCATTTGGAGGGTATATAAATTTTTTTTTACCTTTGCGGACATACTCAAGGATGAAAAGAGCAATTGGAATAAGTTTGATGTTTTTAGCCAATATGGTTTTATTGGCTCATGTGTTTATTCCGCATCACCATGCGCTTTCTGAATCCTGCAGTATATCTTATCATCAAAGCAATGCGGCGCATCATTGCCGGCACCTGGATAGCAAAGCCAATTTCTCTGAAAACGACAGGAATGCTCACCGGGAGTTAGGGTTGAAAGATTGCCTGCTGGACAATATCTACATCCGCTTTGTCAATGACAGCCACACTCTTCACTCCGGAGGAGATGATGTGGAGGGTGATTCTCCGTTTTCAGTACTGTACCTTCCCGCAGATTATTCCAACCGGATTGAACCGGAAAGTACACCGCTTCCTTTCCTGCGAAAACCGCATTTAATCTCTTTATATACCAGCCATATAGCTCAATCCAAAGGATTACGAGCTCCTCCTTTCTGCTGATTTTTACCGTTTTTTTACGATCAACTTCCGGAATAACTCTTTCCGGTTGATTATTCATCTCTTTTTATATTCCATTAAAATCAGTTACAATGAAATTAACTTATTTGGTTTCAGCGTTGTTTCTGGCGGTTGCAACCTTGTCTTGTAACCGGAACAACGATCAGGACCTAGACCACGGCCACGTGGATAATCTGCAGCTGATTTCCTACAGTGACGGCTTTGAAATGTTTGCAGAGGCAACTCCCTTTGCTGTTGGTCACGAAAGCGAAATCCTTGCTCATTTCACTCGTTTGGAAAATTTTAAACCGCTGGAAAACGGAAGCGTAACGGCAAGCCTGGTTGTAGGTGACGATACCGTAAGCCAAACCCTCGATTCACCCATGCGCCCGGGAATTTTCAGATTTACCCTGAAACCCGGGGAGAAAGGAGAAGCAAAGCTGCTGTTCAACGTGAAAATATCCGGTAAAATATCGCAGCTTACCGTTGAGGGAATCACCGTGTTTGCCGACCTGAACGACGCTATACATGCGGCAGAGGATGCGGTGATTACAAGCAGCAACGGTGCTGTTTTTACCAAAGAACAAAGCTGGAAGGTTGATTTTGCTACCGAAGAGATCCGGAAGGAGCCTTTCGGACAGGTCATCCGGACGATCGGGCAAATCCAGCCGTCGCCGGGCGATGAACGTATTGTCGTGGCAAAAACTGGAGGTGTGGTGCTCTTTCCCGGAGATGATGTGGTGGAGGGGAGAGCTGTGGGTGCGGGAGAAACGTTGTTTACCATCGATGGCAGCGGCATGGCCGACAACAACCTCTCCGTCCGTTTCTCAGAGGCTAGGAACGAGTATAGCCTGGCCAGGGCAGAATACGACCGCAAGGCTGAACTGGCGAAAGACCGGATTGTTTCGCAACGCGAGTTGCGGAGGGCAGAAACCGAAATGGAAAATGCCCGGGCAAATTTCAATAACCTGCAAAAGAACTTCTCTGCCGGGAAACAATCGGTGAATTCACCCATCGGTGGGTTTATTGCGGCTGTCCTGGTACGCAACGGAGAGTATGCAGAAGCCGGACAGCCTGTTTTAAGGGTTTCTCAAAACAGGAACTTATTTGTTAAAGCGGAACTGCGGCCCAAATATTTTGAAGAACTCAACCGTATTTCCACCGTTACTTTCCGCTTTATGGAAAACAAAGCAACCTACACGCTGGAAGAGCTGAATGGCCGTGTAGTTTCGTTCGGAAAATCGGCCGACACGGGCAATCCCCTTCTTCCGGTACTGTTTCAGGTTGACAACCGGGCCGGTTTTATTCCCGGTAGTTTTATCGAAATGTTTATCCGGACGCAGGCGGGAGAAGAGGTGTTGACTGTTGCCAATGAAGCGGTAGTGGAGGAGATGGGCAATTATTTTGTGTATGTTCAACTGACTCCCGAACTTTTTGAAAAACGTTTGGTGAAAAGAGGACGGACCGACGGGCTTCGCACAGAAATCACGACGGGCGTTTCGGAGGCTGAACGTGTTGTCAGCAAGGGAGCTATCCTGGTCAAGCTGGCACAGGCTGCGGGTGCAATCGATGTTCATTCCGGCCACGTTCATTAATTAAAGATCCTGAATTATGCTGAATAAGATAATAAACTATTCACTCAATAACAAGCTTTTTGTGTTGTTGGGTGCGGTTCTTCTCATTGTGGGCGGTTTATTCACGGTCCAGAAGATGGATGTGGATGTGTTCCCTGATCTGACTGCCCCTACTGTTGCTGTTATGACGGATGCCCACGGCATGTCTGCCGAAGAGGTTGAGCGTTTGGTGACTTTTCACATTGAAACTTCCGTAAACGGTGCTACCAACGTACGCCGCGTACGCTCGGCGTCGATGCAGGGATACTCCTTTGTCTGGGTTGAATTTGACTGGGGTGCCGATATTTTTAAAGCGCGCCAGGTGGTGAGCGAGAAAATGGTTACGTTGGGCAGCGTATTGCCCGAAGGTATTGTTCCGGTACTCGCCCCACAGTCGAGTATTATGGGCGAAATCCTTTTTATCGGATTAAAGTCTGACAGCACCTCGCAGATGGAATTGCGTACGTTGGCGGAGTGGGTGGTGAAGCCGGCAATCCTGGCGACGGGAGGCGTCTCACAGGTTACGATTATTGGAGGGGATTACAAGCAGTACCAGCTCCTGGCCGATCCGCAGAAGATGGATTTTCTGGGAGTGAGCATGAATGAACTGGCTCAGGCCGGGAGAAGTTTTAGCGCTAACTCATCGGGAGGTGTTGTCCGCGACTTTGGAAACGAATACATGATTCGAGGAATGGCCCGTTCCAACGACCTGGAGGAACTGGGGAACACGCACATTAAAACCGTGAACAACCGGCCCGTTGTAGTGTCTGATGTGGCAGAGGTAGTGATCGGGAGCGCGGTGAAGTACGGATACGCTTCCGAGAATGCTGAACCTGCTGTGATAATAGCCGTTTCCAAACAACCCAACATCAACACGTTAAAAGTAACTGAAAATATTGAAAAGAACCTGGGGGAGATTGGAAAGTCGTTGCCTCGGGATGTGGTTATGAATACCCGGATATTCCGTCAGGCCGATTTTATTGAATCATCTGTCAGAAATGTGGGGAGCGCTATGTTAGAAGGAGCGCTGTTTGTGGTTGTCATCCTTTTTCTTTTTTTAGCGAGTTTTCGCACGACGATCATCTCCATCGTGGCCATCCCGCTTTCATTGTTCGGAACGGTTATCGTCCTGCACTTTCTGGGGATGAACATCAACACGATGACATTGGGAGGAATGACTATTGCCATCGGTTCACTGGTGGATGATGCCATTATTGATGTGGAGAACGTGTATAAGCGGTTAAGACAAAACCATCGAAAGCCCCGGGAAGAGAGGAGGCCGGTATTTGATATTGTGTTGAACGCGTCCATTGAAATTCGCGCATCCATTCTTAATGCGACATTGATTATTATGGTGGCCTTTATTCCGTTGTTCTTCCTTACCGGAATGGAAGGACGTATGCTGAAACCGCTTGGTGTTGCATTTATCGTCGCGCTGTTTATGTCGTTGATTGTCGCCATGACAGTCACTCCGCTGATGTGCAAACTGTTGCTCTCCAACGAAAAGTACCTGGATAAAAACAAAGCAGACAGCTGGCTGACGGTCAGGCTGACAAGCCTTTATGAAAAATCACTCGAATGGGTGCTCCGGAACAAGAAGAAGGTGCTTTATCCTACGATTGGCTTGTTTCTGGTTTCGGTTGGCTTGTTCTTTACCATGGGGCGAAGTTTCTTGCCGGAATTTAACGAGGGAGCCCTGGTAATAACGGCAGTGACCAAACCCGGAGTTTCGCTGGAGGAAACCAACCGGTTGGGAAACCTGATGGAAACAGAGTTGCTGAAGATCCCGGAGGTGGCCAGCACTGCACGCCGTACCGGACGTGGTGAACTGGACGAACATTCGCAGACGAGCAACAGCTCCGAGATTGATGTGCAGTTCAGATTGACAAAAAGGAGCAACGAGGAGTTTATGAAGGAGGTCCGCAACGTGTTGGCGGCTGTCCCCGGAATGGCGGTGACCGTGGGACAACCGCTCGGACACCGCATTGATCATATGCTCTCGGGAACGCGGGCAAGCATAGCCATAAAGCTTTTCGGTACCGACCTGAGCGATTTGTTTATGCTGGGCAACCAGATTCAACACTCGATAAAAGGGATTGACGGCTTGGTGGATGTTTCGGTGGAGCAACAGACGGAGACGCCGCAACTGCAACTGAGGGCTAACAGGGGAATGCTCTCGAAGTACGGTATCTCGGTAGAAGACTTTAACCGGTTTGTGGAACTGGCCTTTGCCGGGGAGAAGTTAGCCGATATTTACGAAGGGCAGCGTAGCTTTGAGCTGATCTTGCGGCTGAACGGGAACTACACCGAAAGTATCGATCGGGTCCGTTCGGCGTTGATTGATGTGGGCAGCGGCCGCAAAGTGCCGCTGGAAGAGATTGCCGATATTGTTTCAGTTGGCGGCCCAAGCAGTATTTCGCGTGAAAATGTGCAGCGCAAGATTGTCGTTTCCGCAAATACGTCGGGACGCGACTTGAAAAGTGTGGTGGATGATATCCGGCAAAACATTGAGGAGAATGTCGTCTTGCCCGAAGGCTATAGGATTGAGTACGGTGGGCAGTTTGAGACAGCGGCAAACGCTACACGCACGTTATTGATTGCATCGCTTCTGGCAGTTTGTGTCATCTTCTTGCTGCTGTACGGAGAATTCAAGGACCTGACTCTCTCGGCCATCGTTTTGCTCAACCTTCCGCTGGCATTGATTGGTGGGGTCCTGGCTGTGTTTTTTACTTCCGGTGTTATCAGCATACCGTCCATCATCGGTTTTATTACCCTTTTTGGTATTGCCACGCGAAATGGAATCTTGCTGATATCGAGGTATCAGCACATGCAGCAGGATGGGGAGCCTCTTCACCAAAGGGTGTTGCACGGTTCCACCGATCGTCTTAACCCCATTCTGATGACTGCGCTCACGGCTGCTCTGGCTCTTATACCCCTTGTTTTTCAGGGCGGGAAACCCGGAAATGAAATCCAAAGCCCCATGGCTGTAGTTGTGCTGGGCGGTTTGCTTACCTCCACTATCCTGAATATATTTATTGTTCCCATCGTGTATGAAACAATAGAGAAAAAAAGAAAAAAATGAAAGCTTTTATTTTTATCATCCTTTATATTGCTCCTTTTGTGGCTCTTGCCCAAGATAGATATGCCGCTGTTTTGCAGCGTATTGAAACAAATAATATCACCTTGGCTGCATTACGGGAACAAACGGAAGCGCAGAAAATCGAAAACCGTACCGGGATCTATATCTCTAATCCGGAAGTTGAATTCAATTACCTTTGGGGAAATCCCGCGGCTATCGGCCGTCGTACCGATCTTGCGGTTACTCAGTCCTTTGATTTTCCAACGGCTTACGGCCATCGCAGAAACATTGGCGACCTGCAAAGCAGGAATGCCGATCTCGCTTACAAGGCAGAACGAACTCGCTTGTTGCTTCAAGCCAAGCAAACCTGTATTGATCTGGTGCATTACAATGCCCTGGCAAAAGAATATGGGATACGCCTGGAGAATGCACAAAGGATTGCGGACACTTACCGCATCAGGTTGGATAAGGGTGATGCGGATATTCTCGAGTACAATAAGGCCAAGCTGAACCTGACCGCCATACAAACCGAACGGGCAAAGGTAGAGGCTGAACAGGTAGCTTTGCTGGCTGAACTGAAAAGAATGAACGGCGGAAAGGAAATCTTTTTTACACAGGATGAGTTCACTCCTCCGGTACTTCCTGCAGATTTCGAAGAATGGTATTCGAACGCGGAAGCGAAGAATCCCGTATTGCAATACGTAAAGGGAGAAGTCAATATAGGAAAGGAACAGGTAAAGCTGAGCCGTGCCTTGTCGTTGCCTAAGTTCACAACCGGGTATATGAGTGAAACAGTGGTTGGAGAGCAATTCCGGGGTATTACGCTGGGAGTCTCCATCCCGCTTTGGGAGAACAAGAACAGGCAACAGCATGCACAGGCCCGGGTAAAGGCTTCGGAAACGGCACTGGAGGATACCCGGCTACAGTTCTATACCCGGCTGCAGGGCCTTTACCATAAAGCATCGATATTGCAGCAAAACGCATTGGAACTTCGCCGGTCGATAACGGAAAACAGGAACGACGCGCTCCTGAAAAAAGCGCTGGACAGCGGAGAAATTTCCTTGCTGGATTACCTGATGGAGATCGGGTATTATTACGATGCCGTTATACAAGCGTTGGTAGTTGAGCGCGATTACGAGCAGGCTTTGGCGGAATTATCCGCAGTGGAACTATAATACGTGGTTCCTGTGTCCAAAACAATTTATTTGATCGATTGTTTTATAGTAAAAACCAAGTATCATGAATCTATTTAAAAAAACGGGCATCATCATTGCCTTAACAACTGTTGTTTTTATGGGTGTAAATGCACAAAGTGTTTCAGGAGACTGGAAGGGAACCTTATCGGTTCAAGGAATGAACCTCGATCTTATTTTTCATCTGGCCGAAGAAAACGGAAGTTATTCCGGCACGCTGGATGTGCCCGTGCAGGGCGCAACGGGAATTGCGGTGGACAAGGTGGAAACTGACGGAAAAACAATTAAGCTGGGAGTATCGGCGGCGCAAATCATCTATAACGGAGCACTACAAGGCGACAGCATCGTTGGAAATTACGAACAAGCCGGAATGTCGTTGCCGCTGACCTTAAAAAGATTTGAGAGCAAGCTACCTGGAATTACGTCCTTGGTTTCGTCCGAAGAGGAACTGCAAGCCTTGAAGCTATCCGACAAGGGAGATTACAAATACAGGGTGGAGGATTATTTCGCCAAGCCGAAAGCCTCTTCTTTTCAGCTTTCGCCGAACGGCAAATATTTGTCGTATATGGAGAAGGATGGGTTGAAAAATCACGTGTATATAAAAGAGATCGCCACCGGCAAGGTCACCCGGGCCATTGAAGAGAAGGAGGAGCCTATTAAGGGTTACGGGTGGGTAAACGACAGCCGTTTGATATTTGTCATGGATAAGGGCGGCAACGAGAACTACCATATTTATGCGGCAAATACCGACGGCAGCAACCTGATGGACCTGACTCCCTTTGAAGGGGTAAGAGCGATGATGTTGAATGAATTGAAAGACCAGAAAGATTACATCATCATCTCGATGAACAAAGACAACAAACAGGTTTTTGAACCCTATAAATTGAATGTAAACACCGGAGCTCTGGAGAAGCTTTTTGAGAATAACGATCCGGCCAACCCCATTCAGGGATATGATTTTGACAAAGACGGCACTTTGCGCGGCTACACCAAAATGGTGAACGGTGTTGAAATGGAATATTATTACAAAGACTTACAGTCGGGGAAGTTTACTTTGCTGAAGAAAATGAAGTGGGACGACACCTTCGGGATCGTGAGCTTTAATTATGCGAGTAACCATCCGGATGATGCGTATGTGATGACAAACCTTAATTCCGACAAAACGGAAATTGTGCTGTACGACCTGAAACAAAACAAGGTAATCAAAAAAGTATTTTCCAATCCCCATTTTGATGTCTCGGGGATGAGGCTTTCGCGGAAGAGGAATTACGAAATCGATTACTTTGCATACGAGGGGGAAAAATACGTGATTCTGCCCCAGAGCACGTTCTTTAAAGATTTTTCCAGGAAGATGGCTAACGAATTCAAGGACGTGGAATATTACGTGACTGACTTTGACGACGATGAAACGAAGTTCCTTATTGTGGTACAAAGCGACAGGGTGTATGGGAAGTACTACGAGTACGATGTCCGGGCCGGAGAATTCAGCCTGCTGTACGACCTGATGCCCCAGCTCGATCCCGACGACATGGCGGAAATGAAGCCGATCACTTTTAAAAGCCGTGACGGACTTACGTTACACGGATACATTACCTTGCCGAAGGCAGCGCTGGAAGGAGAAAAAGTCCCTTTGGTAGTGAATCCGCATGGCGGCCCGCAGGGAGTCCGTGATTCGTGGGGCTTTAATCCGGAGGCCCAGCTTTTTGCCAGTCGTGGGTATGCCACGTTGCAGGTTAATTTCCGAATATCGGGCGGATACGGGAAGGAATTTCTGCGTAACGGCTTCAAGCAAATCGGCCGGAAGGTAATGGACGATGTGGAGGATGGCGTGAAGCATGTGATCGGCCAAGGATGGGTGGATCCTGCTAAAGTTGCCATTTACGGAGGTAGCCACGGCGGTTACGCCACCTTGATGGGGTTAGTCAAGACTCCCGGTCTCTACACGTGTGGCGTGGACTACGTTGGGATTTCCAATATAGAAACATTTTTTGCCTCTTTTCCCGAGTACTGGAAACCACTTACAGAGATGGCTAAAGAGATTTGGTACGACCTGGATAATCCCGAAGAGGCAAAAATTGCCCGGGAGGTTTCGCCGATTTACCAAACCGACAAGATCATCCGTCCGGTTTTTGTGGTGCAGGGGGCGAATGACCCGAGAGTGAACATCAACGAATCCGACCAGATTGTTACTGCGTTGCGGGCCAAAGGCCTGTATGTTCCTTACATGGTGAAGTACAATGAAGGACACGGATTCTACCGGGAGGAGAACCGGATGGATTTTTACGGTGCGATGATGGGGTTTCTGGCCAAGTATTTGAAATGAAACTTTTAGTGTACTGCTCTGTTTAGGAAGTCGTTGAACGGATACTGCACTTTGAATAATTCCATCAACCGTCCAATGACATCCGCCTTCTCGAAAAATTCATTGTCGAGTGCCCGGTGCGTCACAAAGTGTTTGTTTTTCAACAGCTCAACCTCCTTGAAATCCTTCGGATACCCTTTGGGCGGGTTTTTGAGCTTTTCCTCGTTCGAGAGGGCGGGGAAAAGTTCACAAAACCGTTTGTTGTCCAAAATCCTGCGTATCTCTTCCGGATGTTGATAGATCGAGTTCCGTATAGATTCCAGCACGGTAGGGTCGGGAGCATAAATACCCCCGGCGATAAATGATTCGTCGGGTTGCAGGTGGACGTAATACCCGGCCATGCGGGTTTTTCTTCCGCCATTGGCGATAAAAGCGCTGAAATGGGTTTTGTAGGGTGTTTTATCGTTCGAGAAACGAATATCCCGGTAAATACGGAACATGCATTCACTAGCAGTTATCGTTCCGATGCTCGGGTCGAGCTGACTGAGAGGCACGATAAGTGTGTCGACAAATGCTTCGAACGATGCACGTGCCTGGTTGTAATCGCTTTTATGTTCGTTGAACCAGTTTCGGTTGTTGTTGGCCTCCAGGTGGACCAGGAAGTTGAATATTTGGTTGAAGTTCATTTTTTTACGGATTTTTTTTAAGAATACCTTCTTTTACACTGTCGTTTATCAAGTTCTCCGCATAGTTCCAGAGGGCGGCAGATCCTTCTTTAATGGCTTTTTTCTTTTCGTACACTTTCCGGTAATCCACATTGAATTCCACCCACGTCCCGCCCTTGTTGGAGATGTTTTGCAGCAAGGGTTCGAGCCGGTCCATCGATCTGGCAAACTTTGCTTCATCACTGGTTCCTTCTTCGAATTCTTTCCATATTTCTACGAATTCTTCGGCTTGTTTTTCAGGTAACAGGCCGAAAATGCGTTTGGCTGCAGCCAGCTCTTCCTGTGTATTGGTGTGATTTTTTGATGTGTCATAAATGAATGTGTCGCCTGCGTCAATTTCCACGATATCGTGAATCAACACCATTTTCAGGACTTTCAGCATATCAACCGGCTTGTCGGAATGTTCTGCCAGGATAAGCGCCATCATGGCCAGGTGCCAGCTGTGTTCAGCATCGTTTTCCTGCCTGTTGCTGTTGAACAGTCTCGTTTTACGTTGAATGTATTTTAATTGGTCAATCTCTTTTATGAAACTGATTTGCTTCAATAAGTGATTTTTTTCTGTTTCCGTTTGATTTTTTTGTTTTTCAGACTGCATGGCTGATAATGCTTTATTCAAAACAGTTTTTCCGTTTTTTTATTTTTTCTCCAGATCTGGTAGGAATTTACCAAATTTTGCCACAGTACGTATAGTCCGGGACCGAGTGATGCTATCGGGTTCAGATAGGTTTGGGTAAGCCAGATAGCAAGAATTGTGTTTTTTTGCCCCAATCCCTGCCCTCCGGCAATGGTCCTGTCAAATCTAGACCCGATCATCCGTCCTGTTCCAAATTGCAATAGGCAAACGGCTAATGATATGAGCCCGATAACAATCTCAAGGGTGTATTTCCCATCGTCTTGCGCAATTACAAAATTGGCCACGTTCCCGATGACTACTGTAAGGGCTGCCGCCCAGATATAAAAGGAAACGATTTGCGCCGAGCGGACTTTCCGGTGGAGGTCGGGCGATGCTTTCTTCAAAAACAAGGCCACGAAAAAGGGGAGAACAATTATGGGAACTACTTTCCGGAAAATGTACCAAAACGAAGTGATAAACGGAACCTCACTACCCGTCTGGCCAATCAGCGACAGGTAAAGCGGGGCTACAAAGGCCACGGAAAGATTACTGAACATGGAGAACGCTGCAACAGAAGCAATGTTTCCACCCAAGATGCTTACAACAACCGGAGCCGAAGTGGCTGTAGGGGCAAGTACGCAAATCATGACCGCCTGTGCCAGTGTTTCATTGAACGGCCTGACGGCAAGATAGATCAATGCGCTTCCGATGTATTGGATAGCCAGCAAAATATAATGGAATTTAGTCAACCGTATATCGCTCCAGGAGATGCGACAGTAGGTGATAAAAAGCATCAGTGAAAGGAGATACGGGGTGATGGGCGACAGTATAGCCAACGGGTTGTGAAAGGCTATCCCGATGATCATCGCTATCGGAAGCAGGTATTTTTCCAGAAATTTTTGCATATGAAACGTTCGGGATTTATTTGTAATAACTTCCCGGATCAGTCGAGGTATCCGATTTGCGAAATTTATCTTTCAAATAGATTTCGAGCATCCACTGTTTTTTATCGAAAACAAAATTGCGGATAAACTGCTCAATTTCCGGTAGAAATTCTGTCATGGGGTATTCCGACACATCGTGTCCGATACCTTCCATGGTGTAAAAAGTGTAGGGGTATCCCTGCTCCTTAAACCTTTTTGCCAAAGACTTTGAGCCAAAGACGCCCAGTTTAAAGAACCGGGTTTTGTTGTAGGGAACCAGCTTGTCTTTACTCCCGTGGAAAAACAGGGTGGGGGCGGGAGCCGTGTCGTAGGAAGGAGTCCCTTCTTTACTGAAAACTGATCCCGCGAAAGCAATCACGCCGGCATACTGGAAGCCATCCGGCAATACTCTTGTTGTCTCCCGGTGGTCGCGCTTCTCGTAATCTGCCTGTAAAACCGTCATCGCGCCAGCACTTGAACCACTGATGATAATTCTTGAAGTGTCGATATTCAACTCAGCGGCATGCTGAAGCAAATAATTGGTGGCGGAGTATACATCCTCTACTGCCAGGGCAATAGCATGCTGCAACGGTTTGTTGTTGAATATGCCGGGTGCTTTTTGCCCTTTCATTCCCAACCGGTAATCGATGGAAACCACCTGGAAGCCTTTGTCTGCAAAATAACGGAAGTAATCGGTGTACAGTGCGGCATCGCGTGTTCCTTCCTTAAACCCGCCCCCGAAAACAAACAGCAGGCACGGCTGGGCGGATACCGATGAGGTACAGGAAGAATAAATATCCATCTTCAGTTCCTGCTGATCTTTTACGGCGAAAATCCGGGTTTCTTTCCTTATCTCCTCAGGATAAAGAAAAAGCGGAGTGAGCAGGACGATAAATAATGCTGTTAATTTTCTGCGGTTCATACGGATTTTTGTTTATTGTCTTTTGACTTCCGGTTTTGCGTACCTTAATCCTTTTCTATAAACGCTTTAATGGCTTTGTATGCTTCTTCTTTTGCCCTGTCGAAATCATCGTTCAGGACAATCAGGTCGAACCGGGAGGCATAGCTCATTTCAAATTCGGCTTTTGCCAGGCGCCCTTCAATGATTGCGGGAGAGTCGGTTCCGCGTTTCTCCAGTCGTTCGCGGAGGACCTGTACAGACGGTGGCATCACAAAAATACTCAATGCACGGTCTCCGTATATTTGCTTTACGTTAAGCCCGCCGATACAGTCGATATCAAAAACCACGTTTTTCCCTTCAGCGAGAATACGGTCTACTTCACTTTTTAACGTGCCGTAGAATTTATCGGGATAGACCTCCTCGTATTCCAGAAAATCACCTTCAGCAATCTTGTTTTTAAATTCCTGGGGGGTGAGAAAAAAATACTCCACGCCATTTTTTTCTTCACCGCGCGGTAAGCGGCTGGTAGCCGAGATAGAAAACTGCAAGTTTAAATCCTGTGCCAGCATGTATCGTACGATGGTGGATTTACCTGCTCCCGATGGTGCTGAAAATATAATTAGTTTTGACATAACTATAAAACATTCAATATCTGTTCTTTTATTTGCTCCAGTTCGTCTTTCATCCGGACTACGATCCGCTGCATATCGCTATGGTTTGATTTTGAGCCTAATGTATTGATTTCGCGTCCCATTTCCTGTGCAATAAATCCCAGCTTTTTGCCTTGAGATTTTTTCTCGTCCAGTGTTTCTATAAAATAATCCAAATGGTTGGTTAAGCGCGATTTCTCTTCGTTCACATCCAGCTTCTCGATGTAATAAATCATTTCCTGCTCAAACCGGTTGGTATCGTATTCCTTGTTTTCGAGTGTTGCCAGCCCGTCGTGAATGCGTGATTTTACTTTTTCGATCCTTTCACTTTCGTAGGGTTCTATTTCCTGTAGCAATTGGCGGATATTTTCTATTTTTTCCTCCAGCAGGTTTCGAAGCATCTCTCCTTCCTGAACCCGGAATCCGATCAGTTCATTTACTGCTTTTTGAATAGTTTTTTCGATGATGGACCATTCCTCCTCGTTCAATTCTTCCGCGTCCTGTTTCATGACATCGGGCAAACGCAGCAAGGTCTGGAACCAATCCTGAGGGAGGCTAATATTGAGTTCATGCGACAGCGCGGTTATTTCCTGGTGATATTGTTTTAAAAGCGTGTGATCGATAGTTGCGGAAACATCTTTTGAAATATGTTCCACCGTAAACGACAGGTCTATTTTACCGCGTTCCAGTTCTTTCGACAGCCAATTTCGCAAACCGATTTCTTTTTCCCTGTAAATCATTGGAATTCGGGTGAATAAATCGAACTGTTTGCTGTTCAGAGATTTAATCTCTATGGTCAGTTTCTTGTGCGGAAGTTCTACAGCGGCTTTTCCGTAGCCGGTCATTGAGTGTACCATTTCAAGTTTTTTACAAAGGTAGTTATATTCATCGGTTTTTGGGTGAAAGAGCACAAAAAAAGCCGTTCCTGAGAACGGCTTTTTTTCGTATTTCATTCGGGATCAAGCATTTTCGTTTTCATCTTCGGTGGGCACAATAAGTTTGTATCCTTTGCCGTGAATGTTGATGATCTCGATGTTCGATTCGGGTTTCAGTAATTTGCGCAACTTAGTGATATACACATCCATACTGCGAGCGTTGAAATAGGTGTCTTCCTCCCAGATCTGTTTCAGCGCATGGTTGCGTTCCAGAATATCGTTGGCATGTGAGCAAAGTAGGGAAAGCAGCTCCGATTCTTTCGTTGTGAGCTTGGTTTGCTCGTCTCCGATGTAAAGAATTTGCTTTTGCGTATCAAAAGTCATTTCGCCGAATTTATAAATCTGCTGTTCTTTTGACTTTTTGCCTTTCACACGACGGATGATGGCTTCGATGCGAAGTACCAGTTCCTCCATGCTGAATGGCTTGGTAATGTAGTCGTCCGCACCCGCTTTAAATCCTTCCAACACATCGTCTTTCATGTTTTTGGCCGTCAAAAATATAACGGGAATCTCGGTGTTGATGCTTCTGATTTCCTTTACCAGCGTGATACCGTCTTTCTTGGGCATCATTACGTCAACAATGCACAGGTCGTACTTTGTTTTCACAAATCCCTTGAAACCTGCTTCTCCATCGGGGAAAAGGTCCGTTTCAAATCCTTTTGCCTGCAGATATTCTCTGAGCAACATGCCAAGATTTTCGTCATCTTCGCATAAAAATAGTTTTAATTTTTCTTCCATTTTATTTCTGTGTTATTACGGGTAAACTTATTATAAATTTTGTTCCTTTGCCCAATTCGCTTTCTGCCCGAATTGAACCTCCCAAGTCGGTTACGATTTTCTTCACGTAAGCAAGTCCCAATCCAAATCCTTTCACGTCGTGAATGTTTCCGGTGGAAACGCGATAAAACCGGTCAAATATCTTTTTCACATCTTCTCTCTTTATCCCAATTCCGTTATCTTCTACCCATATAATGACTTTATTTCCTTCATTCCGGGTACGAATCATCAATACAGGCGGCACATCTTCTCTTTTGTACTTCAGTGCATTGTCGAGCAGATTAAAGAGCACGTTGGTAAAGTGCATTTCGTCGATATTGACCATCGTATTTTCTGCCTGCAGGTCGATATCGAGTTCTCCATTGAATTTTTCTACCTTCAATATATGGGTGTTGGCCACATTTACAATGATATCATTCAGATCTACTTCCTTAATTTTCAATGTGGCTTTCTGTTTATCGAACAGCGACATTTGCAGTACCTTTTCTACCTGAAAACTCAATCGTTTTGTTTCGTCGTTTATCACACCTGCCACGTGTTTGAATACTTCGGGCGATTTGGTGATGGATTCGTCCTTCAACATTTGTGATGCCAGTGAGATGGTCGAAACGGGCGTTTTAAGCTCGTGAGTCATGTTGTTGATAAAATCGTTTTTCATTTCTGACAGCCGTTTTTGCCTGAACAGACTCACAATCGTAAAAATGAACGTAACCAAAAGGATGAACGTAAAAATCATGGAGGGCACAAAAAATGAGAGTTCGCTGTACACAAAGTCCCTTTTTGTTGGGAAATATACTTTCAGCGAGTTCAGTCTCGACGGCGGATCGTTTGGAAACAGAATCTGAGTATAGGTTGATTTTTCATCCCTGGCTGAAAATCCGGGTGAAGAATAAACTATCCTGTTGTTGAAGTCGATGACCTGAAAACTGTAAGGAACGTTTAAAGCGCTGTTTAGCAACTCTGACCGGATATATTTGTCCAAATCGTAAAAGTTTATCCGTTCCTCAATCGGATCGCTGCTTGCCCTGTACAGGAGTTTTAAAATAACCTCATTCATCAGCGCCTGTTCGTACAGGTAACGTTTTGAAAACGATTGTTGCAAGTCAAACGAAGTTTTTGAGATCGTGTTTACGCCGTGCCGTGGCGATAAAAATACTCCCCCTCTTCCTATTTCGTCTATTGAACTTTGGTTTTGAATGATCTGCTCAATCCTTGTTTCACTTCCATCGGGATTCGTAATGGTTGCCCGGGTTTGTTCGGTAACGATGTTGGTTGAAGATCCGGACTGTTTGTACTGAGAGTACCTGTTTTCCGATTCCAGCATATCTTCCTCCAGGTATCGCCGGGTTTGTTCCTGTTCCAAATCTCTCGATACATTAATAAGGCTTCTCTTCACCATCTCGTTAAATTGCTGCTCCCTCACAGACATACTTGCTTTCATATATCTTACCTGAAGGAATAGCAACGAGAAGAAAGCTACGAACATAACTACTGCAAGCAACCAGATAGTCGATTTTTTCATACTTTTGCTTTACCTATCTCCGTTTTTTTTAGTTGACAAATTTAAAAATATTAAAGATCGTTTTTAGTTATCAATTTAACAAATAAACGGCTTTTTTGTTTAACATATCCCCTTAAAATTATAAAAAATCGTAAAAGTAGTTGGCTTACAACATTATTTAAGAGAATAGTTAAAGCGCAGCTTTCTTTTTAGGGAAAATTTGCGTTGGCTGAGGCAGTCAATGCCTGCCGAAAATTTTATTGCCAATAAAAAACCCGATAGGATGATATCGGGGTCTTGCTGGTATTGCGGAGGATCAGGCGTTTTCTCTTTGCCGGTTTTGAAGATCCTCTGCTTTAATTCTTTTCTCTTCCACATCACGTTTATCGGCAAGTTTTAGTAATTTTTTTGCTTCCACGAAATTTGAATAGAGCAAAAAGGCTGTTGCCAATGTAGTGAGGTAATATATGGAATGGGGAATAAATGCTTCCAAGGTAATAATTGCTCCCAGGATGATGCGGACTTCGGTGGGCCCGAATATGCCCGAATCGATGGAATATTGTCCGCCTACCTTATACCTCAGTTGTGCCGTGATCATCTGCCATCCGTACAGAACGACGAACAGAAAGCCCAAGTATTTCCAGACACCTTCTGCATAAACCGTAAATCCGAGTCCTATTAAGATGGTACCTACCCAATCGACGGTAACGTCCAACGAAAATCCGTACCATTTACGTGGATTGTTCCGGTAATAGGCAATTCTGCCGTCGAGTGAGTCGCCAAACCAGTTAATCGCAAATCCAACGATGGATAGCAGTAGCCAGTAGCGGCTGAAAAAAGCACCTAACACAATACTGGACGCGACCATGACATTTCCAAAAAAACCGATGGCGGTCAGTCCATCCGAATTTATCCATAACGGAACTTTTTGAACCAGGTATGCTATTAATTTTTGCTCCGAGCTTTTTAATATATTGGTTCTTTTTCGGTCTTTCGCTATGATATTTAGCGTTTTAACCATTTTTTCTCTTGTTTCTTTTTTCATTTCCGTAATTTTTACACGTGGAAATACAGTATAGTCACGAAGTAATTAATCTACAAATTTAGCTTTAAAAATGGATGTTTCGAATTTGTTAAGGATAATTTATCTTTAAAAAAAGTTAACAATTTGTGGCAAAACAAAAAAAATGCGCCGGTCAGGCGCATTTAAAAAGGTATGTGGTAGACTGATTATTCCGCTTTTGGCTCTTCAGCCGGAGCTTCATTAGCCGGAGCTTCTGTTTTTGGTTCTACGGATTCATTTTCAGTTGTTTCCGTAACTTCAGTTGTTTCTGCAGCCTCAACGGTCTCTTCTACTGTTTCTTCTGCAACCGGATTGTTTTCAGCTTCCGCTTCGGCTTTTTTCTTCGCCAATGCTTCCGCTTTTGCTTTGTTCACTTCTTTTTCAGCATCCAGGCGGGCCTTTTCTGCTGCACGTTGTGCTTCTTCGTCTTTGTTTTTCAGCTTTTGGCTGGCTTGCAGTTTGGAGTTCATCCATGCTTCGAATCTCTTTTCAGCTTCTGCCTCATCGAAAGCGCCCTTTGCTACACCTCCCAGGAGATGTTTTTTCATTAATACTCCTTCGTCCGACAAAATATTACGGACGGTGTCTGTGGGTTGCGCACCCACTTGCAGCCAATACAAAGCTCTGTCGAAATCTAAAGTGATAGTAGCAGGATTTGTGTTCGGATTGTAAGATCCGATCCTTTCAATGTACTTTCCATCACGTGGAGCTCTGCTATCTGCAACGATAATCTGGTAGAAGGCGTAATTTTTACGGCCTCTTCTTTGTAAACGCAGTTTTGTTGCCATTTAGTAGTTTTTGTGAATGTTAGAAATTTTGTATGTATGAAATAAAACTCCTGTTTTTTTGTGCAGGAGTTCAGTATTCGTGATCCGCCTGGGGCTCGAACCCAGGACCCCATCCTTAAAAGGGATGTGCTCTACCTGCTGAGCTAGCGAATCAGCCTAAATGCTTTCTTTCAAAAGCGAGTGCAAAGGTAAATCAAAATATTTTAATAAGCAAAACTTGTGGAAATAAAATTGCAATAAATTTTTAACAGTTCTGCTAACGTGTTAATACCTATAATGTTCCGGCTTGTATGGCCCGTCGATATTTACCCCGATATAGCCGGCCTGTTCGGGGGTAAGTGTTGTCAGTTTCACCCCGATTTGTTCCAGGTGAAGCCGGGCAACTTCTTCATCCAGCTGTTTGGAAAGCCGGTATACACCTGTTTCGTAATCGTTTTTCCACAAATCAATCTGTGCCAGGGTTTGGTTGGCAAACGAATTACTCATCACAAACGAAGGATGGCCGGTTGCACAACCCAGGTTCACCAGACGGCCTTCGGCAAGCAGGAATATGGAGTTCCCTTTAGGGAAAGTATATTTGTCTACCTGCGGTTTGATATTAGTGTGAGCGATCCCTGGAAAACTGATCAGTTTGTCCACCTGTATTTCGTTGTCGAAATGCCCGATATTGCACACAATGGATTGGTCTTTCATGTTGTGCATATGCTCGATGGTAACCACGTCCCGGTTTCCGGTGGTGGTCACAAAGATGTTGCCTTCTTTCACGGCTTCTTCCATGGTGGTTACCTGAAATCCTTCCATGGCGGCCTGCAGGGCACATATGGGATCGATCTCCGTAACGATAACCCTGGCTCCGTAGGAGCGCATGGATTTGGCACAGCCTTTTCCCACGTCGCCGTAACCCAGCACGACCACTACTTTTCCTGCAATCATCACGTCGGTGGCTCGTTTTATGCCGTCGGCCAGTGATTCGCGGCAACCGTACAGGTTGTCAAATTTCGATTTGGTAACCGAATCGTTGACGTTGATGGCGGGAACCAGCAGCTCCCCTTTTTCCATCATCTGGTACAGCCGGTGAACGCCGGTTGTGGTCTCTTCCGAAATACCCTTCAGTTCGGCAACAGTGCGGTGCCAGCGTTGGCTGTCTTCTCTCAGTATACGGTTTAACGTATCCAGAACTACCTGTTCTTCACGATTGGCCCCTTTTCTATCAATGGTTTTCGCATCTTTTTCTGCCCGATAACCCAAGTGCACGAGCAACGAAGCATCTCCTCCGTCGTCAACGATCAGGTTCGGACCTTTCCCGCCGGGGAATCGTAGTGCCATCTCCGTACACCACCAATATTCTTCCAGCGTTTCGCCCTTCCATGCATAAACGGGGATTCCGGCTGCGGCAATCGCAGCAGCAGCGTGGTCTTGAGTGGAGAATATGTTGCAACTGGCCCACCGTACGTCGGCTCCTAAATCAACCAGTGTTTCTATCAGTACGGCAGTCTGTATGGTCATGTGCAGTGAACCCGTGATGCGGGCCCCCTGGAGAGGTTTTTCCGATGCATATTTTTTGCGGATTGACATCAACCCAGGCATTTCGTGTTCAGCAATTTCAATTTCCTTCCGTCCGAAACCGGCCAGGGAGATATCCGCTATTTTATAAGGTAAATCCAAAGAAAAATTTTTATCCATTTCCGTTTTATTTATTTTTAAGCCTACAAAGTTACAAAATTTACAGAATGTTTTTACCTTTGAAACCAGTAATCACTGAATTTGTTACTGAATTTTAGCATGTGTTACGGTATCAGCAAATATTGACAGCTTGAAGATTATCTATTCTAAATACCTTCCTGTGAAGGGTTTTCGCGCGATCAATCTTTTTGGGATCATTTTTGCCAGAAAGGAACAGCCGGAGTTAAGCAGGCAGATTATCAACCACGAGTTGATTCATACCCGGCAGATGCTGGAGTTATTGGTTATCGGATTTTATGTCTGGTACATTACGGAATGGGTAATTAAATGGATTATTTACAAGAACCGGTTTCTGGCGTACAGAAACATTGGATTTGAGCGTGAAGCATTTGATAACGATGCGAATTTAGATTACTTGAAGTATCGGAGACGGTATGGATTTGCAGGTTACGTTTTGTAACAAGATACATTTCACTTAAAAATCACAGAAATATGGAACCGACAAAAATTCCACCTGACTTTCATGCAAAAAACAAGCAGGTGAAATGTCTGCGGATATTTTTTTTACTGGCTCTTGTCAGCACAACCTTCACCATGTGTGCGCAAAAAAGTAAAAAGGAAATCAATTTAAAACAATATACAACTATGGGATATAATCAATTGACTCCTGAAGAAGAGTTTGTTATTTTACATAAAGGAACCGAACGCCCTTTCACGGGAGAACTGTTGGAAAACAAAGCCAAAGGAACCTACGTTTGTAAACGGTGCGATGCGCCGCTCTACCGTTCTGAAGACAAGTTCGAATCGAATTGCGGGTGGCCGTCTTTCGACGATGAAATTGTCGGTGCTGTAAAACGCGTCCGGGATGCAGATGGACGACGTACCGAAATTCTTTGCAACAATTGCGGGGCGCACCTGGGTCACGTTTTTCTGGGCGAGGGTTTTACGGCCAAGCAGACGCGCCATTGCGTGAACTCCATCTCCATGAAGTTTATTCCTGCAGGCCATACGGATCTACGAAAGGGTTACTTTGCCTCCGGCTGTTTCTGGGGGACTGAATATTTTTTTATGAAAGCCAAAGGCGTGAAAGAGACCCATGTCGGATTTATGGGCGGCCACGTGGATAATCCCACCTACGAACAGGTTTGTCAGAAAAATACTGGACACCTGGAGACGACTGAAGTGGTTTTTGATCCGGCGGAAACAACCTATGAAGAAATGGTTAAGCTGTTCTTCGAAACCCACGATTTCACACAAACCAACGGACAAGGCCCCGATATTGGCCCGCAGTACCTGTCCTGTATCTTCTATTCAACACCTCGGGAGAAAGAGATTGCTGAAAAATACATCGCCCTACTGACAAATAAAGGATACAAAGTGGCTACAACACTTAAGCCGGCTTCTACATTCTGGAAAGCAGAGAATTACCACCAGCAGTACTACGAGCATAAGGGAACAAAACCGTATTGCCACAAGTATACCAAAGTTTTCTGAATTTATTGTTTTTTATAAAACTTTTCGATGATCCGATGCGTTTATTACATGTATTGTTTAAATATAAAATGATCAAAAGTTTAACTAACTAAAAACAGTAAATTATGAAAGTATTTCGTTTGGTATCGATGCTCGCATTGATCCTTGCAGTTGGGGTTGCAACAACCTCCTGCAAAAAAGTAAAAGACGCTGATGTGCAAGCTGCTGCCCAAATGGCGTTGGTCGCTAATCCCGATTTGGCAGACGTTTCAGTGGCTGTATTGGATCAGGTAGCCACACTCTCGGGAACGGTAAAAGATGATGCATCCAAAGCTTACGCAGAAACTACTGTGGCAGCGGTTGAAAATGTTAAATCGGTGGTTAATAACATCGAAGTTGTTCCTCCTGCCCCTGATTTTACAGCTATTGACGCTGCCCTTAATTCCGGCTTGGCTGATGCGTTGAAGGACCACGCAACCGTTAAGGCAGAAGTAAAGGACGGTGTGGTTACGTTGACAGGTGAAATTCGCAAGAGGGATTTACAGAAGTTGATGGAAAAGGTAAATGCGCTTAATCCGCAGCAAGTTGTCAATAACATTACTGTAAAATAACCGGAGATATGGCATTACAGGAAAAATACAAGGAACTGGTTGACCTTGCCCGGCAATATGGCGCAACCGTAAGTGATGAAGGCAACGTGTTAAGAGTGAGGGGAGAGGTCCCCTCGGGTGCTTTGAAAGACAAAATGTGGGAGATCTACGACAGGATTGATCCCAATTTTAAAAACAACGACCTGATACTCGACGTAAATGTTAAAGCTACCGAAGGTGGAAAAGTAAAAGTGGTTACCCGTGAGAGCAACCTGAACATCCGTAAAGGCCCTGGAACAGACCAGCCGATTGTGGGAAAAGCAGCTCACGGAGATGTGATCACGCTTATCAGCAAAGCGAACGACCAATGGTGGTTGGTACGTGACAACGACGGTGAAGAGGGGTATTGCTACTCCCAGTACCTTGAACCCGTACAGTAGGCTGAAGGCATTTGATGGAGAAAAGCTTCCGTTCCTAAAAGGAGCGGAAGTTTTTTTAGTATGTCGGGCATGGTATTAAGCTAACAGGATGAAAGTTCCTGTATGTGCCGAGTTGATAGGAAACATTAGTGATTGGCAAAGGTGTTGCGGGCGACCGCAAATCTGAAAGAAGCCATTAGCAAATC
>Ga0228535_1000688_pt1 | contig 81314 bp, 82 predicted proteins | sample SJ1metagenome_FD_168457 | JGI IMG/M metagenome (GOLD analysis project Ga0228535, IMG submission 168457) | Enriched culture of PCE-dechlorinating microbial communities from Ithaca, New York, USA - SJ1 | ecosystem: Engineered > Modeled > Simulated communities (microbial... > Unclassified | place...
AGGGACAAAACCGGCTCAATATGCTCAAATCCAAACTGCTCTGCTCTCCTGGCGACCTGCTGCGGTCCCAAACGATAGTTCAACTGCACCGCTATGGTGTTGTCAGAGATCATCAAGGCCTCTTTTAGGGTAAAAGGGCGCCAGTGATAAGGATCGTCGCCGTAATCTGAAGGCCGGTAAGGCGGTGAACCGGGTATTTCGTATTCGGTTTCTTCACACATTAACATACTGGCTGGAGTAAAACCGGAATCGATGGCCAGGGAATACATAAAGGGTTTAAAGGTCGAGCCCGGTTGACGCCGGGCATAAACCCGGTTGTAATTGGAACTGCTATAATCTCGACCACCCAGCATAGCACGAATCTGCCCGGTTTCAGTATCCAAAGCCACCAGTGCGACCTGCATCTCCTGGTCCTTGGATTTCATTCCGGCCGCACAAGCCTGTTCGGCTGCCCTTTGCATATCCAGGTCCAGGCTCGTATATACTTTTAGACCTCCCTGATATACCTGACGCTCGCCGTATTTCTTGCTGAGGTATTCTTGAACCATGGCTATAAAATAAGGCGCGTCACCATTCCGGGATAAAGCTTGACGGTAAGTAAGTTTTGCATCAATAGCCTCTTGCTTTTGGGCCGGGCTTATCATCCCTTCATCGAGCATTCTTTGCAATACCACAGCCTGCCTTTCCTTGGCGGCCTGCGGGTTCTGATAGGGATCATAGTGGTTGGGCCAGCGCGGCAGACCAGCCAGAAGAGCTGATTCAGCCAGGGTTAACTCGGAAGCGCTTTTTCCGAAAAAGGTTCTTGCCGCAACCTCCACCCCGTAGGCGCCATGGCCAAAATATATGGTATTGCAATAAAGGGCCAAAATTTCATCTTTACTAAATTTGCGCTCCAGTAAAAATGAATAGTAAAGTTCTTGTATTTTGCGCGAGAAAGTTCGCTGGTCATTCAAGAATAATTTTTTAGCGGTCTGCTGGGTAATAGTGCTGCCGCCTTCAACAATGGCGCCTGCCTTGATATTAGCCACCAGCGCCCTCATAATTCCTTCCAGGTCTATACCATGATGACGATAAAATTTTTTGTCTTCCACCGCCACAATGGCCTGCCGGAAACTAGGAGCTATTTCATTGATATATACATTAATACGGTTCTCTTCGGAAAGGCCTTTTATGGAACGCCCATTGACATCATAGATCACTGAGGGTTCAGGTATATCAAGTCCTGGCAAACTCCAGCTGAAAGCCAGAAGAAGAGGAGCAACTAAGGCGACAATTATCCCCCAGACGGCAATTCGCTGTATTGGTCTTCTCCAGCGCATAGCGTTTTATTTCCTCCGAACATAAAAAATCAAACTTACCTTTTTACCAAATTATTCCCCAAGGTAAGCTCCCAAAACCATTTTCGGATATCTTTTTAGCCCGTTCTGAAAAGTTTGGAGGCCAGGCAGGAAAAGACGTTGAAAAAATGGAATCTATTTGGGGTGTCCTTAAACGAACGGGCCTTTATACGGGCATACTAATAGAAAGGCGCTTGGCGTTAAATATTTGAAGATAGGAGGGGTGGGCAGTGATAAAAACCTACTTTTACAATCATGAAGATAAAACCATGTACCACGATGTGGATTTAACCCACAAAGAGCAGCTCCTTGCATCACCCCACAACCTGCTATGGATCGACCTCTTTGACTGCTCGGCCAGCGAACTGCATGAAGTGGGACGAATCTTTGATTTCCACCCCCTGGCCCTGGAGGATTGCCTGCAGGAAAGCCCCCGGGCAAAATTGGACCGTTATGACGATTACAATTTTTTCGTTATTCACGCTCTGAGATATTTTGAGGAAGCGGAAGAAGAAGATGAAATAACCAGTATTGAATTAGACGTATTTATGGGAGCAAACTACCTGGTCACCATCCATCCGGTGGCTCTGGCAGCGGTTGGTAAGGTTGCCCGGGTTTGCCTCAACAAGGATGAGTATATGGTTATGGGCCCGGAACACCTTCTCTACAGAATCGTGGATAATATCGTTGATGATTATTTTCCGATTATGGAGCGGCTCGGGGAGCGCATTGACGATTTAGAGGATAATATTTTTACCCAGCGCGGTCAGGAGACCTTTGAAGAAATCCTGGCCCTTAAAACCACGCTCATTTTATTGCGCAAAGTCCTGATTCCCCAAAGGCGTATCTTTAGCAACATCAGCAGCCATTATTCTTTCTTTGTCAGTGAAGAAAACGTCCCTTACTTCGAAGATCTAATGGACCATCTGGATAGTATTCTGGACACTGCCAACACATTTCGCGATTTGGTTACCAGCTCGACTGAAATTTATTATTCTATCATCAACGGGCGCACCAGTGAGATCATTACCGTCCTGACTATAATGTCGGTAATAATGATGCCTCTAACTGTGATTACCGGATTTTTTGGCATGAATGTAACCCTTCCCCTGATGCACAACCCCTGGGCCTATGCGATTATATTTGCCGGCATGATGCTCCTCGCCCTGGGTATGCTGATTTTCTTCAGACGGCGGTCGTTTATTTAACCCTCTCTAGCATTTTTAAAAGGCATAAAACAAGGGGATGAGCACCAGGCTCATCCCCTCAGATTTTGGTTTTATAAAGGCATGGAACTTTATTAAGAGTACTTCACGCAGATGTTGCTGATCAGTTCCGCAACATCCTGCACATAATCCTGGGCCATTTCAATATGTTCGTACACCTCTCTCCACTTGATGATGGAAATAGGATCATTTTCATGTTGATCAAACAGAGCTGCCACTCCGGTGCGATAGAGACAGTCCTGTTTCTTTTCCAGGCGGCGGATTTCTTCAGTACATTTCATTATTTCTTTAAGGTTTTTTTCAAGGTGATTTAGCAGATGGAGAGCCTTTTCCTGGTGTTGTAGAGCCTGAAACAGAACGTCAACCATTTCCTGGATGGTTGCATCCGGCGGTCCCGCCTTGTACAGAATCATTCGGTCAACAATCCCGGTAATATAATCAAGGGTGGTAGACAGCTTTTGAACCAGCTGGAAGGCATCTTCCCGGTCAAACGGCAAAATGAAACTGGTGTTCAACCGCTGCACTAAATCTTCGATAATGCGGTCACCCTCGTGTTCCATTCCGGTGAGTTTGGCCATTTTGATATCCAGGTCGCTGTAGTCGGATACGACCTCTTTAAGGATTTCGCCGCCTCTTACCACCACCCGGGCGCTCTCACTGAGCATAAAAAACAGTTCCTTGTCCTTCCGGCCAAACATAGCCCCCAACATGGCGCTCCCCCCTTAAAATAATGCATGTACCTTTTTTCACTTTCCCGTCGGAACTTTTTAAGCCCTCTTTTCCCGGGAAATGCAACCCTTTTTAACTTATAATGCTCGCATGTAGTCGGGACGCAGATACTTCTTGTCGTTCGAGGCAATGATCTGTTCGATCATCTGCAGGATTTTGGCCTTGTCACCCGGAAAACGCCCTTTTATGGGGAGGTAGTTGGAGGCGTGGTTGCTCCGGAACTCGGTTCCCTGCACGTCTAGATTCTCTATCATAATACGCATTTCGTCAAGTATTTCAAAGGGACCGGGAAGCTCAAACTCCCCTTTCTGAACTTTTTTATACATTTCCGTGCGAGGTACGATCATCAAGGTTAAAGCGCCTATATAATCTGGATTAATCTCGTTCAGGATTTTGGCGGTGTTAATGGCATGATCAACAGCTTTGGGGGTTCTTCCTGCCAGACCCAATAGAACAGTTACTGACAATAAAATACCCGCCTGCCGGATCCTTTTCCCGGCTTCTACCATCTCCTCGTAGGTGACCCCCTTGCGAATCTCCTTCAGGAGTTCCGGATCTCCTGTCTCAACACCCAGATAAGCAATGTTTAAGCCCGCATCGCGCAGAGATTTTAATTCGTCGATGCTTTTGTCAATAATACTGTTAGGGCTGGCATAAACCCCAACATGGCGAAGACTCGGGAAAGCACTATACAGGTCTTGCAGTATTTCCAAAAGGTCATTGGTGTCGAGCGCGAGAGCATCCCCATCACATAAAAAAACCTTCTCCAGATCGCCATAGTACAAGCGCGCCATGCGTATATCGGCTTTGATCTCATCCAGCCCGCGGACCCGAAACTTTTTATCCTTATACATTCCGCAAAAGGTGCACCGGTTGTGGCTGCAGCCGACCGTGCACTGAAGCAGATAGCTCCTCGCTTCGCTGGGTGGCCGATAAATATTCCCTTCATATCGCATAAATAACACCTCTTTTTAAGGAACGGATAGTCAATGTCTAACATTTTATAATTTATATTCTTGCCATAAAAAAAGCGATACTGTTCAAAATAAATAAGGGTGCGAGTAGAAGGAGGTTTTTGTTTTGGCTAGAAAAAGAGGTATCATGTCAGATGAGCTTAAATACGAAATCGCCCGTGAACTTGGTGTTGACCATATAGTGGCAACCGAAGGCTGGGGTGGCGTATCGTCTCGAAACTGCGGAAACCTGGTTGCCAAAGCCATTGAAATGGCTGAAAGGAACCTATCTAACCAACGATAACTGCAAAGGCTCGCACCGTTTGCCGGGATTAAATCCCGGCAAATTTTTATTCTATAATCATACTTATGACAGCCCGCCTTGGCAAGCAGAATTTTTATGAAATGAAAGATCAGGCGTCTTTATCTTTTTTTCGAGTCAAAAGACTGATTATCCAAAACAACATGAGAACAAAAAAGCTGGCAGCCACGGAAACATGTTTCAACCCGCTGCCAACCAGTATGCCTATAATTGCCACCACCCATAGCCCCGCTGCTCCAGTCAGGCCACGTATCTTGCCTTTCTCATTAACCCAAATAAAACCAGCCCCCAAAAAACCCAGGGCGGCAACTACTTGGGCCGCAAGGCGCCCCGGGTCAGCTACCCAGGGATTGTCTAAGGCCTTAAAGAATTCAGTCGACACAATCGACACCAAGGCGGCTCCCATGGCAATCAGCGCATAAGTTCTCACATCCTCCCGGCGCGCTCCTATCAAGCCCATGAGTACGCCTATAAACCCCGCCAGGCAGATGCGGAAAACAAATAAACCGGTCATCGGTTACAGGACTCTGTAATTCGGAGCTTCCTTGGTTATCGAAATATCATGCGGATGGCTCTCAATTAGGCCCGCATTAGTAATTCTCACGAATTTGGTCCTGGTTTTCATATCGGCCAGGTTTCCTACCCCGCAGTAACCCATGCCTGCTTTGAGACCGCCCACCAGCTGGAAGATAGTCTCCGATACATAGCCTTTATAAGGAACCCGCCCCTCAATGCCCTCGGGGACCAATTTAGCTGCACCTTCCTGGAAATAGCGGTCGCTGCTGCCCTGCTGCATGGCATCTACAGAACCCATACCGCGGTAAACTTTGTAACTACGTCCCTGAAGAATGACTACTTCACCAGGGCTTTCTTCAGTGCCGGCCAGCAGGTTGCCCAGCATGACTACGTCGGCGCCGGAGGCAATCGCCTTGGCAATATCTCCTGAATGCTTTACTCCACCGTCAGATATAATGGGTATTCCGTATTTTCGGGCCACTTCTACACAGTCTACTACAGCGGTTATCTGAGGAACGCCAATACCAGCCACCACCCTGGTGGTGCAGATTGAGCCGGCCCCAATTCCAACTTTAACGGCATCGGCTCCAGCCTTAATCAAAGCTTCCGTGGCTTCGCCGGTCGCCACATTACCGGCAATAAGTTCCGTATTGGGGAAGTGCTGTTTGATGTCCGCCACCATGTCAATAACATCCTGGTTGTGCCCGTGGGCGGTGTCCACTACCAGGACATCCACTCCTGCTTTGATCAGGGCCTGAACCCGGTCAAAGGTATCGTGGCCGACCCCTACTGCCGCTCCCACCAGCAACCGGCCCCGGCCGTCCTTGGCTGAATTCGGGTATTTGTAAGTCTTCTCAATATCTTTGATGGTAATAAGACCCATCAATTTGTTGGTTTCGTCGACCAGGGGCAGCTTTTCGATCTTATGCTGACGCAGAATTTCCATTGCGTCGCCCATACTGGTTCCCACTGGAGCGGTTACCAGGCTGCGGCTGGTCATTACATTCTTAATCGGCTGGTCAAAGTTGGTTTCGAAGCGGATGTCCCGATTAGTTATGATGCCAACCAGTTTACCCTCTTCCGTTACCGGAACCCCGGAAATGTGGTAGTGCTCCATAATATCAAGGGCATCTTTGATTTTATTATTCGGAGCCAGGGAAAAGGGATCGGTTATTATACCGTGTTCACTGCGTTTTACCCGGTCCACCATACGGGCTTGTTCTTCAATGGACATGTTTTTGTGTATGATTCCTATTCCGCCTTCGCGAGCTACGGCAATGGCCATACGCGTTTCGGTAACTGTATCCATTCCGGCGCTCATTATGGGAATGCCCAGCTTTATGTTTCGGGTTAACTGGGTAGTGACGTCCACATCTTTCGGTAGGATCTGAGAATGCCCGGGGACCAGGAGTACATCATCAAAGGTAAGCCCTTCTTTAGCAAATCTGTCTGACATAGGATGTCCTCCTTTTATGAATTTAGAATATATTAGCCTATTTAGCCCCCGTTTTCAACCCGGTATCCCTATTTCCTGGTGTGCTTTTTATTTAATCTCCTCCCATTACCGATGCCACCCCATAATGCTGAAAGTGTTCTAGTAAACTGGCTACGGTCTCTTCACTGACCTCAAAACGCTGCGCCATTAAAGGCACACTTAAATCCTGTTTAAAGGCAGTGATCAATTCATCAAAGTCAATTCCCGCCTCCCGGCTCATCTCTTCCAGGGATGGAATGCGGCTCCAGGGAGGGAAACGTCCTTTATCGTCCATATAAACGCCTCCTGAATAAGCTAGTGTAGTTATTTTTCCCGGAATTGCCGGATTTATCAGTACGTCAACTTGGCTGCATCATTGTTCAACCCATCAAGTTTATTTCAAGAATTACGATATTTATAATTAAGATAGAATTATATGTAAATTAAGGTTTGTCTTGGGAAGGAGCAACGCCATGAGAACGCCACTAAAACTAATAGCATTTACAATAGCCTTGAGCATGTTCCTGTTTCCGGCCATGCCAGGCCGGGCTGCCGAGCAATCGACAGCCCCGGGAGAACAGCATATAACCGTAACCAACAACTCGGGAATGATAGATACGGTAAAAATAGTTAACCTCCTGTCCGGCGATATCGTCAAAGTCTACGATGATGACGCCGTTACCCTACTGGGACAAAAAACCGCGGTATCCAAGAGTACTACCGTAAACGTCGAGCTTGACCCTGCTGGTGGAACTATATACGTCACAGTCACCAGCAAGGGCAAAACGATGAGTGATCCGACACCCAAAGTCTATGACGAAGAACCGCAGTCAAACGGTCCTGATCCCGCTGACATTGTCATCGCCAACAATTCCGGTAAACAGGACACGGTAAAGGTCTTGGGACTTGCTTCCGGGGATATTGTGAAGGTATATAATAACGAAACCCCTCCCACTCTTCTTGGTCAGGCCAAAGTTGCCTCAGGCGCTACCAGTACTACTGTTAAAATAGCTCAACTCGGCGTAGGAGCCGGAACTATCCAGGTCAGCGTGACCAGTAAAGGAATGCGCGAAAGCGTTGCGACCAGCCAAAATTATACTGCTGAAGCAAGCTCCAGCGCCCCTGATGCCGGCAGTATAACTGTGGTAAACAATGCCGGCCAAGCTGATACGGTTACGGTGACCGGCTTAAACTCCGGCACCGTTGTAAAGGTATATCCGGACAACATCACAGCTACCCCGTCGGGTAAAGCGACTGTGACCTCCGGGGCGTCCAGTGTCACCATCCGCATAAACCAACTGGGAGCCACAGCCGGTTCCGTATTTGTCGCAGTGACCAGTCCCGGCGCGGCTGAAAGTGGCCGTACTCAAAAGACCTACGAAGCTGAAACCAAGTCCACTCCGTCCGCGGCGGATGCTATAACCGTTGTAAACCGGGCCGGGGCCTCAGATACGATAACTGTTATGGGCACCGAAGGCGACCGTATAAAGGTATATTCTAATGCCGGTCCGGGCGGCTTGTTGGGACAGGCAACCATTGCCAGGGGAGCCACTTCCGCAACCGTAACCGTCTCTCAACTGGGAGCAGCGGCTGGAAGCGTATTTGTGACCATAAGCAGCAGCGGCCAGGCCGAAAGTGATCCGACCGAAAAAGCCTATGACGCTGAAGCCCAATCCGCTCAGTTGCTCGAAGCTGATATCACGGTGGTCAACAACGCTGGAACCTCCGATACAGTAACGGTTTCCGCTGCCGAAGGGAATCTGATAAAGGTTTATTCAGACCTGGGTTTGACCAGCCTTCTGGGGCAGTCCCAAGTAGCCAAAGGGGCAACCACGGCCAAAGTTAGCATTGCTCAATTGGGTAAAGCAGCCGGGATTGTATACGTAACGGTAAGTAGTCCCGGCCAAGGCCAAAGTGATCCGACATCCAAAAACTATGATGCTGAACCTCAATCCAGTGCTCCTGATGCCGCCAACATTACGGTTGTCAACAATGCCGGAATTTCCGATACGGTGACTTTCAATGGCGTCGAAGGCGACCGGGTCAAGGTTTATTCTGATGCCGGCTTAGGCACTTTGCTGGGACAGGCTACTATAGCTAAAGGTTCCACCAGCATAACTATAAGCATTCGGCAGCTTCCCGAAAGCGGAGTTGTTTATGTAACTGTAACCAGCACCGGCAAATGCGAGAGCAATGGAACATTGAAAAACTTCGGTGAAGAAATTGATTCACCCGTACCAGCTGCTGATGATATTACGGTTACCAATAACGCCGGAATACCCGATACGGTAAAGGTCGAATATCTTGACCCGGGGGATACCGTAAAGGTCTACGCTACGGCAACGGCTACCAGGGTCTGGGGCCAGGCAACGGTTGCCAAAAACGCTACTAGCGTGACGATAAACTTTAAACAATTGGGCGGGGCCGGAGGGACTATATATTTAAGCTTATGTAAAAACGGAATGCTGGAAAGCGACCGGATTCAAAAGGCTTTTGCCGCCGAAACAAAGTCATCCGCACCAGACGCAAACGACATTACGGTTACCAATAATGCCATCGTTTCCAGCAAGGTTACGGTCACTAATCTTCAAGCCGGTGACCTTGTCTCAGTTTATGAGGACGCTAAACTGGCCACCTTATTGGGAAAGGCCACTGTCGCCAAAGACGACACCAGCGTCCAGGTAAGCGTTCAAGACCTTTATTCTGCGGGAGGCTCCGTTTATGTAACGGTAACCAGAACCGGTCTCCTGGAAAGCGATGCAACCGAAAAGAGCTTTGGGGCTCAGGTTGAGTCCACGCAGCTTGACACTGACCACATACTCATAATAAACAACCCTGGAACGGACCTGATTATAGTCTACGGATTAGAGCCGGGGGATATCGTTAAGGTCTACCCGGATGCCACTTCCACCACAGTATTAGGTTCAGCCACGGTTGCGGCTAAACAGACCCAGGTCATTATAAATGTCCGCCAGCTGGGAGCCGATGGCGGAATCGTATTCCTCACCTATACCGCGCTCGGCAGTCTGGAAAGCGATAGGATCGAAAAAAGTTTCGCTTCAGAATAACATTGACTTTAATTTAAAATAGGAGGAGGCTGTTCTTCCTTGCCAAAGGAAGAACAGCCTCCTTTTAATCCACTGTTAAATAGAATTGTTTTTTAAACGCATATGGTTGGAGTCCAAATCCACAACGATGACTTCACGCCCTACCTTTTTTACAGCTTCCCAAGGTATCACCATCTTCTGCCGGTCGGTCCAGAAATTCAGGGCATTGCCCTTATTGGGCAGGATGATCGAAATGATCTGACCGCTTTCGGCATCAACCAGCATGTCTGATTCGCCGACTGTACCCATCCTCATTCCATCGAAAATGTTGATCATCTCTTTGCCAGTCAGTTCATAGAGACGCAAAGCCATCCCCCTCTCAAAAAACGCCGTCACCGTCCAGTATGACCGAAGCCGCCCTCTCCCCGTATTGTCTCATCCAGGGAATCAACTTCACAGATCTCGGCGCGGTATACCGGGGCCAGGATCATCTGGGCAATTCTCTCTCCTCGTTTTAATATATAATCTTTGTCCCCCAGATTTATTACTATGACTTTTATTTCCCCCCGGTAATCGCAGTCAATGGTGCCCGGGCTGTTTAGAAGGGTTATACCATACTGCATAGCCAGACCGCTGCGAGGTCTGATCTGGGCTTCAATACCAGGTGGCAGAGCTATCGCCAGTCCAGTCGGCACCAGGGCTCGACCGCCAACCGGCAATACCAGGTCCTCCTGGTGGGCGGCGTAGAGATCCATACCGGCCGCACCCGGAGTCATATAGGCCGGCAATGGCAGCTCGGCACTGTGCAGCCTTTTAATCGGCACTTTGATACCCATTCTCCAATCTCCCTCAAATTTATATGGCAGTTCTGCCCGGGGGCCGCCACCAGCGGCTGAACTCCTGTTCGACACTGGGTAAAACTTCGGCTGAGCCAATGGCTGCCATGGACAGCTCCTGTTCGGCCAGCATCTTTTTGGCTAAATCCAGCACCATATCCTGCCGAACTGCAAAAATACGTTCAATGCTTTCTTCCAGGTCGATTACTTTCCCATACATGAGCACCGATTTGCCTAAACGGGTCATACGGTTGATCACGCTCTCCAGACCCAGGTACATACTGGATTTGATCAGGTGCTGGGTCCTTACTATTTCCTCGCCGCTTACCCCCTCTTTTAAAAAACGCTCCAGTTCTTTATGCAGTTCTTCAAAAAACCTTCCCACCTTATGGGGGCCTGTCCCTACAAAGACGGCAAAGGAACCGGTGTCGCTGTAATTCGAAGGCGCCGAGTAAACCGCATAGGCCAAACCCTGCTCTTCGCGAATGCTCTGGAACAGCCGCGAACTGATTCCGCCCCCCAGTATGCTGTTCAAAACGTTCAAGGTAAAGCGGCTTTCATCATGATAGGAAAGGCCCGCAACCCCAAGGCAGAGCTGCACCTGTTCGGTTTCCTTGTCCACCATTTGCATGAAAGGAACATAAGGCTGGGGCCGTTCCATCCTAAAGGCTACTTCATCCCGGGAACGGCTCGCCAGGTAGGCGTCCACTTTTTCCCTGATCCGCTCCGGATCTACGTTACCGGCAATGGCTATGACCAAATTGGACGGCTGATAGCTGTAGCGATAAAAAGAATAGATCTCATCCCGGTCGAAGCCGGCTACCGAATCAAGCGTGCCCAAAATCGGGCTGCCCATACTGTTGCCCCGCCATAGCTGACTCATAAATACATCGTGAATGAGTTCATCGGGCGCGTCCTCATACATGTTGATCTCTTCGCTTACAACATCCTTTTCCGTCGCAAAATCTTTACCGGTAAAGCTTGAATTAAAAAGCATGTCAAAAACAATTTCCATGGCTTTATAGATATCCTCATCCAGGGTGCGCGCATAGAGGCAGGTGTATTCTTTGGAAGTAAAGGCATTGAGCTGTCCGCCCATACTTTCAAAGCTTTCAGCTATTTCCCGGGCGCTTCTGCTTTCAGTGCCTTTGAACAGCATATGTTCAATAAAATGACTGGCTCCGGCCAGGTGAGGTTTTTCGTGCCGAGAGCCCACTCCCACAAACAGCCCTATGGCAGCCGACTTGACATGGGGGATGGCCTCGACCACCATTTTTGCCTTGGATTCCAAATCCCAGTACCTTATCATCCCTATTCCTCCATTAACAACATGCTTATTCTATTCTTTGCCCGTCCCTATATTCCTTTTCCAGTTGACAAATTCCTGCCACAGCCGTTTAGGTATAGAAGCCGGTTGCTTAATATCGTTTCCTGCTATCAGGTTAACCCGTTTCAAGAGTTTTCCTCCAGAATATACTTCCAGATAGCCTACTTTATCCCCCTTGTTAACCGTGCTAAACCCGGTAAAAGGCAGCTTGACTTTTTTTTCTAGGCCGGCCGCCCGCACTCCCTGCCACACCTGCAAAGCTTCCGCCGGGTAGACCGATAATTCAAGCGGTTCTCGGTCATTTATAATAAGATTGGCCGAGGGAATTGATTCATCTACTATTTTTACCTTTTGCATACTTTTGAAGCCATAGTCGAGTAAACGCGAACAGTCTCCGGCTCGATCGCCGGAATGCAGTACTACTGCGATCAATTCCCGTTCCTGACGGCGCGCCGATCCTACCAGGCATTGGCCGGCTGCATCAGTTGTTCCGGTTTTTATTCCATTGGCCCCGGGATAGGTATCCAAAAGGCTATTGGTATTATTGATGATGTACGGCTGGGAATATCCCGGGTGTTTAAAATTGGCTTTATTGGTGCCTACAAGGTCGCGAAAGGCGCTCTGGCACATGGCATAGCTACTTATTACTGCCAGGTCGTAAGCGGTGCTGTAAGCTTCCTGAGCAGGCAATCCCGAAGCATTTACAAAACGGGTATGGAAGGCGCCCAGGCAAAAAGCTTTTAAACTCATCAGGTGCCCAAAGAGCCGTTCATCGCCGGCTACATGTTCGGCCAGGACCACCGCGGCATCATTGGCGGACTTGATGAGGGCTGCTTTCAAAAGCTCATTTACGCTGATCTCTTGGCCGGCTTTAAGGCCGATAGTATACTCGGCGGTTTGATCGGCATGCTGGCTGACCCGCGCCATTTCCCCAGGCTGACTGTATTCCAGGGCCAAAACGGCGGTCATAATCTTGGTAGTGCTGGCCACCGCCCTTGGCGAGTCGGCGTTTTTCATCAGCAAAACTTGGCCGGAGCCGGCATCCATGAGGCAGTAATAAGAACTTGAAATGGCGGGAAACGCTGCATAAACCGGCTTTTCCGCCGCACCCTGGCAAAGTAGCGATATGCTTATGAGCAGGATAATAACCGTCTTGTTCAATTTGGGGCCTCATTCGGCTTTGGTACAACAATCTGTTCGATGGGCAGCATTTGAAAACCCTCTTCTTGAAGCCGTTGAAGTAGAACGGGCAGCGCTTTGACAGTGGGTTCGGTAGGGTGCATCAAGATAATCGAGTCATTTTGCACTTTATTCATAACCCGTTTTACAATAACGTCGGGACTGGGCTTTTGCCAGTCGATGGTGTCAACCGTCCACATGACCAGATCATAGTTTATGCTCTGCACGCCCTGCATAATCTGGCGGTTTTGCTCGCCGTAGGGCGAAGCGAAAAAAACGGTTCGGTGGCCGGTAATGTCATAGATTACTTCTTCCGCTTTTTTTATTTCAGCAGCACTTTGCGCCGGTAACAATGCTGCGAAATGCAGGTGTTTATAGCCGTGGTTCTGAATGCTGTGCCCCTGGGCGAATATGCTCTGAAGAACTTCCGGGTTCTTTTGCGCCCAGGAGCCGGTTACAAAAAAGGTGGCTTTAGCCCCTGCTTTATTTAACTCCTCCAGCATAGCCGGAATATATTCCTCCCCCCAGTCCACGTTTATGGTGATGGCCACTGCTTTTTGCCCGCTGTTTCCCTGGTAAATGGGCTGAGCGCTGATGGAGGCAGGCTCTGCCGGTTTGGACCTTATCTGGCAATAGGCCGTAATCCCCCCCAGCAGTACCAGAAAGGCCAGGGCGGCAAGCAGGCCGCGCCGCGGCAGGAAAACCGTTCTCATCCCGCTCCCTCCTTGCTAACCTTCTTACATGCCTGTAAGGGACTTTTCGACATCTCCTACATGTCTATTCAGGGCTTGGAAAGGCTATGCGTATTACTCAAAGCCGTATGTCTGGCAGAAAATGCAAATAAACCGAGCCAGCTCGGTTTACTTGGAAGGGTTTTCTTAAGTTTGAATCAACTATTTTAGGTTGGCACTTTGGTAGTATTTTTAAGAACCGCCTTGCGGGAAAGATTTACCCGCCCCTGCCGGTCAATTTCGGTGACTTTCACCAGGATCTGGTCCCCCAGGTTGACCACGTCGGTAACCTTGTTTACCCGGTTTTCAGCCAGTTGGGAAATGTGCACCATTCCTTCTTTGCCGCTGGAACCCAAAACCCCGGGAATGATTTCCACAAAGGCCCCAAATTCCATGATCCTTTTTACGGTTCCCAGATAGGTTTTACCTACTTCGACCTCGGCTACTATAGCTTCTATCAATGATTTGGCCTTTAAGGCCGCCTCCTGATCGGTCGCCATAATGAAGAGGCTGCCATCATCTTCTATATCGATCTTACAACCGGTCTCATCGACGATCTTATGGATAACCTTGCCGCCCGGCCCAATGACCTCACGGATCTTATCGGGGTGAATCTGCATCCTTATCAGACGTGGGGCATAGGGAGAAAGTTCCTGGTTGGGCTCTTGGATAGCCTCCATCATCTTTCCCATGATGAACATGCGGCCTTCGCGAGCCTGTTTCAGGGCAGCTTCGACGATTTCCCGGTTCACTCCGGTAATCTTAATATCCATTTGTACGGCGGTAACGCCTTTTTCAGTGCCGGCCAGCTTGAAATCCATATCTCCCAGGGCATCTTCGATACCCTGAATGTCGCTTAATATGGCAAATCCGTTTTCCCCTTTGACCAGGCCCATGGCTATGCCCGAGACCGGACGTTTGATAGGAACGCCGGCATGCATTAAGGACATGGTGCTTCCGCAGACACTGCCCATGGAACTCGATCCATTGGACTCCAGAACCTCTGAAACCACCCGGATGGTATAAGGGAACTCTTCTTCGCCGGGCAGAACCGCCAGCAAAGCTCTTTCCGCCAGGGCTCCATGGCCGATTTCCCGACGCCCCGGTCCCCTCATGGGTTTGACTTCACCGGTGCTGTAGGGCGGGAAGTTGTAATGATGGATATAGCGCTTTTTGTCTTCAATTCCCAGGCCGTCCAGCAGCTGGTCCTCGCTTAAAGCCCCCAGAGTGGTAACCGAAAGAACCTGGGTTTGGCCTCTGGTAAACAAACCGGAACCGTGCGGCCGGGGCAGTATACCCACTTCGCAGCTGATGGGCCTGATCTCGGTCAGGGTACGCCCGTCAACCCGATCGCCGTCCTCCAGAATCATCTTGCGTACGGTTTCTTTGAGCACCTTGTCGATAAGGGCGTCAATGAGCTTCATATCGTCCGGATAAAGCTCGGCGAAATGCCCCAGAATGGCGGCTTTGGTTTCGTCCATCTGGGCTTCCCGCATTTTTTTATCGGGATTGCGCACCGCCGACTCCAGCTGGGGCTGGCTGTAGTCCCTTACCTCCTGCTCAATAGCCGGTTCAAGGCTTACAAGCTGAACCTCTACCTTGGGCTTGCCCAGTTCTTCATAAATAGGTTCCTGGAAGGCAACGATCTTCTTGATCTCATCATGAGCGAAGAAAATAGCTTCCAGCATTTTTTCCTCTTCGACTTCGTGGGCGCTTCCCTCCACCATCATGATGGCTTCCTTGGTTCCAGCCACCGTGACATGCATTTGGCTCTGGTGGTATTGTTCAACCGTGGGATTAATAACCAGCTGTCCGTCAACCATACCTACAACAACCGCCGCTATGGGGCCGGCGAATGGAATGTCGGACACTCCCAGAGCAACTGACGCTCCGATAGTAGCAGTTATGTCCGGAGCATTGTCTTTGTCTACTGACATAATGGTGGCAACTACATGCAGATCAGCACGATAACCTTTCGGGAAGAGAGGACGTATCGGCCGGTCAATCTGCCGGGCTGACAGGGTGGCTATTTCAGTGGCCCGGCCTTCCCGTTTGATGAAACCTCCGGGTATTTTGCCGGCCGCATACTGTTTCTCTTCATAGTCGACCGTAAGCGGGAAAAAATCAATGTTTTCCCGCGGCTTGGCAGCCGTGGCAGTAACCAGGACTACAGTATCACCATATCTGACCAGGGCTGCCCCATTGGCCTGTTTGGCTAACTGCCCCACTTCAACGGTAAGTGGCCTTCCGGCAATTTCAGTCTGATACTTGCGTACTATAGCTATTCCTCCTTTCAATAATAATAAAAGTTAAAGAGCGGGCTTACCGCTCTTTACCTGCGCAAACCGAGCCGCGTAACGATGGTCCGGTAACGCTCGAAATCTTTCTTTTTCAAATAATCCAGAAGAGAGCGGCGCTGGCCGACCATTTTCAACAGTCCCCGCCGGGAATGATGATCCTTCTTATTTGCCTTCAGATGTTCATTTAAATAATTGATTCTCTCGGTTAGAATCGCTATCTGAACTTCCGGAGATCCGGTATCGTTTTCATGGATCTGGAACTCCTTAATAAGTTCTCCCTTTTTTTCGTTGGTTAAAGCCAAAATTTCACCTCCTCACACTGTAATCGCCACCAACCAAGGTTAGCGTCGGTGAAAATCGCTAATCCTAGCCCGTGGTTCCAAAAAACCCGGCAGCCCGATCAAGCGTCTGCCAGGTGCGGCCTGATCTTACCAAGAGCCGCTATTTAATATCGGGGTCAGCTTACCTGCGCACGACGGAAACCTGTTATTCAATATTCTCCCAGGCCTGGAGCGCTTTTATACTTTTCCCGATAACAAGGTACATTGTAGCATATTCGGCGAGTATATGTAAACGAAGGAATTAAAGCCCTGGCAACGGCTGACTTAGCAGTAAATCCCGCGCCGCATCCCGGTCTTTCCCGATCTGGGCCTTCAGTTCTTCAATACTGCCGAATTTCCTTTCATCCCTCAGTTTTCGATAAAAATTCAATCCCAGGGTTTCTCCGTAAAGATCCCCTTCAAAATCGATCAGATGAGCTTCAATAGAAATAGCGTCACCACTCAGAAAAGTCGGCACATTGCCTATGTTGACAACCGCCGGCAGCCACTCTCCTTTTCGCCTTACCCGGGCCGCGTATACTCCTTTGCCGGGTACAATCACGTCCTCCTCTACCTGAAGGTTGGCGGTGGGGAAACCCAATAGCGCTGCGCCGCGGCGATCCCCTTTAACCACCCGGCCTTCCAAAAGCGGGTAATAGCACAGCATTTCCTTGGCTTTGTCTATGGCTCCCTGTTCCAGGTAACGGCGGATCAGGGTGCTGGACACCACTTCATCTTCAACCCTGACCGGGGATATAACATGAACCTTAAAACCGTATCCCTCCCCCAGGCTTTGCAGCATTTCAGGAGTCCCGGCCCCGCGATGACCAAAGGAGTAATTGAAGCCTACAAAAGCTTCTTTTATGTGCAGCAGGTCCACTAATACCCGTTTAACAAAATCTTCGGGCGTCCAGCGGGCCATTTCCAGGCTAAAAGAGTGATAAATAAGCAAGTCCATGCCCAATTTTTTTAACAACTCGGCCTTCTGTTCGGCAGTCACCAGCATTTTAGGGGCGCGCTCCGGAAAAAGCACCTTGGAAGGGTGCGGCTCGAATATAAAAGCAGCGGCAGTACCATTGTCCTGACGGGCCCGGTCCAGAAGCGTTGTGATCAGTTTCTTGTGACCCAGGTGCACCCCGTCAAAATTTCCCAGGGCCAGAAAAAGGGGGTTTCCTGAGGGTATGTAATTGTCGGCTTCTCTGATTACCTGCATCGGCGGTATCACTCCCAGATTAATAATCTTAAAGGGTGGAGCCAGGCCCCGGACGAATTTTTAAGCTCGGCCATCCCCAAAAAGCGAAGGCCTGCAGAGTAGACTCTCACCCGGCCGGTTAAGGGAATTTCCCCCAACTCTATGGCCCGGCCGTTCCTCCATGAGGACTGGGCCTGCTCCGGAATGACGACTTCCGGTAAACTGCCCAGCGGAAAATCGGGCGGAAGCAGATAGGGGCCCAGATCCTGGTTTTCCAACAGATCTAACGAAACCGCTTGGGTTATGTCAAATGGTCCTGAGCGAAGTCGCACCAGACCGTTTAATACTGCGCCAGTACCTAGTTTTTCACCAATATCATGGCCGAGGGTTCTTATGTAAGTGCCCCGGGAGCACAAGACTTTAATGGTTATTTGGGGCCAGGGTGTAGAATTATCCACTTTCAAGAGCTCCAAACGGTCTATTTTAATTTCCCGGGCGGCGCGGTCCACTACCATTCCCTGTCTGGCCAGCTCATAAAGCCTTTGACCCTGGTGGTGTACCGCTGAATACATGGGCGGAACCTGCATGCTTACTCCCAGGAAGGATTGCAGCACTTCTTCGAGCTGTAGAGGGGCAAAGCTGCTGCAGCCGCCGCTCTCGACCTTACCCCAGATATCCTGGGTGTCCGATGTGGCTCCCAGGAAAAAAGTCGCCTGGTATTCCTTGCGCTGATCGTCTATATATTGCAGGAACTTGTTGGCCTGTCCCAGGGCCACGGGTAAAACACCAGTAGCCATGGGATCCAGGGTCCCCAGATGTCCGATCTTGTGTTTCCGGGGTAGGCGTTTCCTAATTACCCGTATTACATCAAAAGAAGTCAAGCCGGGCGGTTTATTGATATTCAGAAAGCCGTCCAAGCTCTACATCACTTCCTCGATAGCGTCAAAGACCGTCTTTTGCACCTCGTCAAGCGTTCCCGGCAAGCGCGCTCCGGCGGCTTGGCGGTGTCCGCCACCGCCAAATTTTTGGGCCAGAGCGGCAACGTCTACCCCGCCTTTGGAACGCCAACCGATCTTTATGACGCCAGGGCTGATCTCGCGCAGCAGAACCCCCACTTCCACACCCTCAATCATACGTGTATAGTTGATTAAACCCTCTGGATTGAGGTCCACGGCTCCAATTTTCACAAGCTCCGCATAAGGCAAAAGCATACAGGCTATGCGTCCGTCGGGGCTGAAGTTCAGGCGCTGCAAGGCCAGGCGGAGAAGATACATTTCTTCCCGGCTCTTCGATTCAAAAAGATTGATCCGGGCCGAGTTGACGTCGACCCCTTTTTCCAAAAGCAGAGCGGCCGTACGCATGGTCCGGCTGGTGGTGCTGCCGTTTAAAAACCCCCCGGTATCCATGAGCAGGGCGGCATAAAGAGCCTGGGCCATACCCGGATTCAGGGCGACGTTTAAGGCCTGTAAAAGCTCGGTGATGATCTCGCCGGTGGCGGCGGCCTGAGGGTCGACGTAATTGTAGTGGGCAAACCTATCGTTGGTCGGGTGATGATCAATATTGATGGTAGGAACCGTCAAACCGGCTGCCCATTCTCTCACTGTATCATGTACCCGCCCCAGGTCGGAACAGTCCAGATAGATCAATCCGGAGAAGTCCATAGAAATTTGCTCCAAAGGCTTGAAAAGTTCAATTCCCTGGAGATAAAGATAATTATGGGGAAGGGGTTCCGCCTGTAATATTTGAACTCTTTTGCCCAGTTCCTCAAGACCCAAGGCCAAGCCGAGTAAAGACCCTATACAATCTCCATCGGGGAGCATATGCCCCAATAAAAGCCAGTCGTCTCGGGAATTAAGCTCTCGCGCAATTTCACCGATGCTATTCATCATTTCCCTTCTCGCTCTTGTTGTCACTCAGTTCCTGAAGCAGTGTGGAAATGCGTATACCGTGCTCAATCGATTTGTCCAGGCGGAACTCCAGTTCCGGAAAATGCCGCACTGCAAACTCCCTGGCCAATTCACTGCGAATATGGCCTTTGGCCTTTTGCAAAGCCCGCATAATCTCTTCCTGGCGCTGCTCCTCAGCCAAAATGCTGAAGTTGACCCGAGCATGGCCCAGATCGTTGGAAACATCAACCCGGGTGATAGATACGGTGCTAAAGTCAATACGGGGGTCCTTGATATCTTCCTGCAGAATCCTGGATATACTTCGCTTGATTTCAACTGCCATTCTATCCTGACGGCGCTTATTCATTCGCCATCCCCCATTTCAACTGTCATTTTAGTCTATAGATGTCGAGGTACTTCTTCCATGGTAAACGCTTCGATAACGTCGCCTTCTTTAATATCATTGAAGTTGTTTATACCCATTCCACATTCATAGTTTTCTACAACTTCTTTGACGTCATCCTTGAAGCGCCTTAAAGAAGCCAGTTTGCCTTCAAATACGATGACTCCATCCCTCAGGATGCGCACATTGGCATTGCGCTGGATTTTGCCGTCCAACACATAACAACCGCCCACTGCCCCTATATTGGGAACCCTAAAGACCTGGCGCACTTCAGCCCGACCCAGGTATTTTTCTTTGTATTCGGGATCCAGCAATCCGACCATGGCTTTCTTGACATCGTCAATCGCTTCATAGATAACCCGGTAGAGGCGCACGTCAATGTTCTCGTCTTCGGCATATTTCCGGGCTTTGCTGTCCGGTCTGACATTAAATCCGATGATGATGGCGTTGGAAGCCGAGGCCAGCATCACGTCGGTTTCCGTCACCGCACCCACCGCCGAGTGGATTACATTCACCTTCACCTCGTCGGTGCTCAAACGGACCAGGGACTGAACCAGGGCTTCGATCGATCCCTGTACATCTCCCTTAATAATCAGATTCAAATCCTTGGCGTCGGCTTCCTTCATTTGACGGAAGAAATCGTCCAGGGATATGCGGCTGTTCTGCTTTTGCTCCTCGATCTTCTTCTCGTTGGCCCTCATGGTGGTTACGGCTTTGGCCGTTTTTTCGTCGCAAGCCTGCACTTTGCTGCCCGCTTCGGGTACTCCGCTCCAACCGGTTATTTCAACTGGCATCGAGGGCAGGGCCTTGTCAACCCGGCGTCCCCGGTAGTCGGTCATGGCCCTTACTTTGCACCAGCTTACGTCGGCCAGCAGGTAGTCTCCAATCTTCAAAGTCCCTTTCTGGACCAGAACGGTTGATATAGCCCCCCGACCCTTGTCCAGCTCTCCTTCGATGACCACCCCTTCCGCAGGGCGGTCAGGATTGGCCTTGATGTCATTCATTTCGGCCAGTAAGAGGATCATTTCCAGGAGGGTTTCAATGCCCTCGCCCGATTTGGCCGAAACCGGGACGAATATAATGTCTCCGCCCCATTCCTCGGCGAGTATGCCGTGCTCGGTAAGCTGGCGCATAACCCTTTCAGGGTTGGCTTCCGGTTTGTCGATTTTGTTGACTGCTACCAGAAAAGGAACTTTGGCTGCGCGAATATGGTTGATCGCCTCAATAGTTTGAGGCATAACCCCATCATCGGCTGCCACTACCAGAACCACTATATCGGTAAGATTCGCCCCCCTGGCCCTCATGGCGGTGAAAGCCTCGTGGCCCGGGGTATCGATAAAGGTAATCCGGTTGTCGTGAATATTTACCTGGTAGGCTCCAATGTGCTGGGTGATTCCTCCAGCTTCACCGGATACTACATTGGCCTGGCGAATTCTATCCAGCAATGAGGTTTTACCATGGTCCACGTGGCCCATGACCGTTACCACGGGCGGCCGGTTTTGCAGGCTTTCCTCATCATCGATAATCTCTTCCAACAGCTTCTGTTCGGCCGACAAGACGCGCCTGACCTTGGTTTCGTAAAGACTGCACACGATTTCGGCGGTTTCAAAATCTATGATCTGATTTATGGAGGCCATTATCCCCAGTTCCATCAGCTTCTTCAAAATATCCGCCGGACTGCGAGTGAGCTTTTCGGCCAATTCGCGAACCGTGATGGTATCTTCAATTTCAATAAGCTGAGGCGGTTGAACCACAACCTCTTCACGGCGTTTTTTATGTCTGGATTTTCTTACGGGACGGGAATAGTCCCGGGAATTTTCCTGCTTGGGGCCCCGGTTGGGTCCCTGTCCGGGTTTGCCAGCGGTCTTTTTGGCAGGGCCTCCTTTTCCAAGCGGCTGGCCGATAGGCCCGGGGGTAGGGCCTCCCGGCCGTGAAAAAGGTGGACGCTGCTGAGATTGACCGGGCCGGGCCGAGGCAGGACCGCCCCCGGGTCTCCCCGCTCCCGGACGGCCTTGCTGTCCCTGCGGAGCAGGACGGCCTTGCTGTCCCTGCGGAGCAGGACGGCCTTGCTGTCCCTGCGGAGCAGGACGGCCTTGCTGTCCTTGTGGAGCAGGACGGCCTTGCTGTCCCTGTGGAGCGGGACGGCCTTGTCCATAAGGCGGTCTACCCTGTTCTCCGGGTCGGCCTGGCGCCTGGCCGCCGCGATTCTGATCATAAGGCCGGGGTCCCGATTGGGGGGGGCGGTTGTCTCTTCCCGGCGCGCCCGGCGGGCGCCCTTCCCCATAAGGCCTGCCAGGCTGTCCACCAGCCGGCCGGCCCTGATCCGGTCTTGGTTGATATCCGGTTCTGCCCTGCTGGTTTCCGGGCGGCCGGTTGTGTTCCGGTCGTGCTCCACCCTGCCCGGGCCTATTCTGATCCGGTCTATAGGGCTGCTGGGCAGCCGGGCGAGCCTGATTGGGCCGGTTTTGGTTTCCCTGGGGCCGGTTTGCAGCGGCATTTCTATCCGTCCCCGGTCGCGGCGCAGGAGAAGTACGCGCTTCCTGTCCGGGCACCGGTTTGGGCCTGCTTTCCGGGGCGCGAACCGCTCCCCGGCCTGGCTCAGGCGTTGAAGGAGGACGCTCCGTTGGTTTGGCCGGAGCAGGAGCAGCTTCAGATCTTGCTGCGGGCGGTTTGGGGCTGCCGGCTTCCGGTTTACCCAAACGTTTCTTAACCCAGACGGCCTGTGAATCCTCCATAGTACTCATATGGTTTTTAATATCCAGTCCCAGTCCCTGGAGAACGTCTACCATTTCCTTACTGGGTAATCCCAATTCTTTAGCTAACTCGTGCACTCTTATTTTCGCCATTCATCCACCCCCATGCTCTTTGCTGCTTCCGCCTCTTTTATTCGTTTTATAAGAGCTCCCGCAATTCCTTCGTCATTTACTGTCAACGCGACTCGATAGGCTTTGCCTACCGCATTTCCCAATTCATATTTGTCCCCCACTTCAACCCAGGGGATTTTCGCCCTCTGGCAGGCTGACATCAGCGAGTCCCGGCTGGCCGGCGCAATATCGTTGCTGATAACTAATAAACAGGCCCGCCTGCTTATCATACTGGATTTAGCCGCCATAGTCCCGGAGGATATCTTGCCCGCACGGGCGGCCATACCCAGCAGGCCGTATACTTTTTTCATTGCCTCACATCCCCCGCCCTAAAGACCGTTTTAGACTGAATATCATTTGCTCGATTTATCAGGATAGAGTAACCAAGCTAGTACACGCCATTTTGCTCAGGTGGTAGTTTACTTACCTCCTGCCTGACCCTGTCGAGAACCTCGACGGGAATTTCTTTCTCAAGAGCCTTCTGCAGACGCTTCCCTTTGACTGCTTGGTCCAGGCATTCCTGATCGGGGCATATATAAGCCCCGCGTCCGGCCCGTTTCCCGGTGCGATCTATCTCTATACCGCCCTCGGGAGTCCTTACGATACGAACCAGTTCTTTTTTATTTTTCATCTGCCGGCAGCCTACACACATACGCTGCGGCAGTTTACGCATCTTCGCCATCTAGCTGCTCCAGTTCCTCAACATCCTCAAAATCATCCAGGTAGCCGGATACCTGACTTTCACTTTTTATATCCACTTTCCAACCGGTCAGTTTAGCTGCCAACCTGGCATTCTGACCCTCTTTGCCTATAGCCAGGGAAAGCTGGTAATCAGGCACCACCACCCGAGCCACCTTTTCATCCTCGCTCAACCGCACGCTGATGACTTTGGAAGGACTGAGAGCATTGGCAATATAGCGCTCCGGCTCCCGGTCAAATTTTATGATATCTATCTTTTCCCCGTTAAGCTCCGATACAATATTTTGCACCCGCAGACCCCGGGGACCTACACAGGCACCAACCGGGTCTATCTTTTCATCCAGCGAGTACACGGCTATTTTGGACCTGGCACCGGCTTCCCGGGCAATCGATTTGATCTCTAACACCCCGTCGTAGATCTCCGGTACCTCAAGCTCAAACAAGCGCCGTAAAAAGTACGGATGGGAACGGGATATAAATATATTGGGCCCTTTGGGGGTATTTTTTACCTCATAGATATAGGCTTTAAGCCTTTGACCAACGTCGTACCTTTCAGTTCCGATCTGATCTTGAGGAAGCATTATTCCTTCGGTTCGCCCCAGGCCCAGGTAAACTGAACGGGCTTCAACCCGCTGAACAACGCCGGTGACAATCTCTCCTTCACGCTCCAGAAACTCCTCGTAAATCAGGCTTCGTTCCGCTTCGCGCAGTTTTTGAATAACTACCTGTTTGGCGGTCTGGGCGGCGATGCGCCCGAAATTGGCCGGGGTAGCTTCCACATAAACCATGTCGTCAACCTTGCAGTCGGGATAGAACTCCTGGGCTTCCTCCAGGGCTATCTCACTGCGCTGGTCCTTGACCTCATCGCTAACCCGCTTTTGGGAGAAGACTTTCACTTCCCCGGTAATCTCATTGAACTCCACGCTGACATTCTGCGCCATGCCAAAGTTCTTTTTATAGGCGGTGTTCAAAGCCGACTTGATCGCTTCAATCAGGGCATGTTTGGGAATGCCCCGCTCTTTTTCTATTTCATGCAATGCCTGTACCAATTCATTAGACATTGTTCAAATCCCCCTCTTAAAATTCTGGTTGCAGGCGAATCATCGATATCATATTCCGGGGAATACTTAAGATTTCACCATTTTCAGCCTCCACCGTCAACTCCTCGTCGGAAAACCCTCTTAAGAAGGCGATGACGGTGCGGGGACCGGCATAAGCTTTAATGGTTTTTATTTTAACCCTATAGCCCGCAAAGCGCTGCAAATCCCGGTCAGTCTTAATCAATCGGTCCATTCCCGGTGATGATACTTCCAGGTGATCATAGTATATATCCTGGCTGTCGATTAAATCTTTTAAGCGGCGGGTTGCTTCACTGCAATCATCCAGGGTAACCCCGCCATCCCGGTCGATAAAAAAGCGCAGGACCTGTTCCTGGTTTTCCTTCCGGTACTGAGTGTCGACCAGTTCCATGCCGCTCTCTGCCAATTTGGTTTCGATTTCGGAAGCTATATTCTCCAAACGAGATGCCGCCAAAACCATACCTCCTTGATGTCAGGTCTCTAATACTCTACTAAAATTCCTGACCCCGAATCACAATAGAAAAAGTGGGTTTTTACCCACTTTGTGTCCGTGCACTACTGATTCGTAAGCTCATTTAAGAGTATAACACAAATAACTCAGTTTATTCAAGTCACTCCCTGATTCCCCTTGTTTAAGCAAACAGCTGAATTTGGTTGCTTTCCGGCAGCCCTTCAAAGCACCGCTGCTGCCTTAATACATCCATACTGGTCTTATTCAGGTGGGTCCTTTGCTGAAAATCTTCCACCGATATAAAAGCTCCCGCTTGCTGAGCCTTTTCAACTCCTTCGGCGGCCGAACGGCCTATATTGGGCAGGGCTGAAAACGGGAGGAGCAGCCCCTGATCCTTTACCAGGTACTTAGCCGCTTGGGACTGATAGATGTCAACCGGATAAAAGTGCAATCCCCGGGCACACATCTCGGCCGCCACTTCCAGAATGGGTAAGAGTTTGCGTTCCTTTTGAGGGGCTTCATTGCCCATCTTGTCGATCTCTTTGATCCGCTGCCGTATCGCTTCATGACCCTTTAACACGGTTTCAGCTTCGAAATCCTCGGCCCGTACGCTAAAGAAACTGGCATAAAAGGCCAGCGGGTGATAAACCTTGAAGTAGGCGATCCGGAAAGAGTTTATTACATAAGCCACGGCGTGCGCTTTGGGAAACATATACTTGATTTTCTGGCAGGAATCAATATACCAGGAAGGCACCGAACAGGCTTCCATACTCTCTATTTCGCCGCTGGAGAGCCCTTTGCCTTTGCGCACCTGCTCCATGATCTTGAAAGCCTGTTTTTTCTCCAACCCCTTTTGAATTAAGTAGGTCATGATGTCGTCGCGATTGCATATGACTTGGTTTAGCGGGGCTATTTCCCGTTCGATCAAGCTCTGCGCGTTGTTCAGCCATACGTCGGTCCCGTGCGACAGGCCGCAAATCCGAACCAGCTCTGAAAAAGTAGTGGGCCGGGTGGACTCCAGTATCTGGCGCACAAAGCGGGTTCCAAATTCGGGGACGCCAATAGTTCCCACCGCTGAACCGGCTTCTTCCGGAGTCAGTCCTAAGGGCTCCACGCTGGAAAAGAGCTGCATGGTTTGGGGCTCGCTGAGGCTGATCCCGGCCGCTTTTATCCCGGTCAGGTCTTCCAGGGCCTTGATTACGGTGGGATCGTCATGCCCCAGGATGTCCAGCTTGACCAGCTGATCCCCGATGGCATGGTATTCAAAATGAGTCGTTATAATTCCTGAATCCTTGTTTTCCGCCGGGTGCTGCAGCGGAGTAAACTCATGTATGTTGTGATCCCGGGGGACTACTATCAGCCCCCCCGGATGTTGTCCGGTGGTGCGTCTGACCCCGGCTATCCCTCTGACCAGACGGTTTATTTCCGAGTTCTTCAACTGCATATTTTTATCTTCGGCATACCTGACTACAAAACCATAAGCGGTCCGTTCGGCAATGGTGGATATGGTTCCAGCTCGAAATACGTTTTCCTTGCCGAATAACTCTTCAACGTACTGATGAGCCCGGGACTGATATTCTCCAGAGAAATTCAGATCGATGTCCGGTATCTTGTCGCCTTCAAAACCGAGGAAGGTCTCAAAGGGAATATCAAAACCTTCTTTGGCAACAACCTTGCCGCATTGCGGGCAACTGGCATCGGGCAGGTCAGCGCCGCAGTCCCGGCCGTCTTCTGCAAACGCGGTCCATTTACACTGGGGACATATGTAATGGGGGGGCAAGGGATTGACCTCGGTTATCCCAGTCAGATAAGCTATCAAAGATGACCCTACCGAACCTCTGGAACCCACCAGATATCCGTCATCATTGGACTTTTTGACCAGCTTCTGGGCAATGAGATAAAGCACACTGAAACCGTGCCGGATGATTGAATCGAGTTCTTTGCACACCCTGGCTTCGATAAGTTCCGGTAGATTGGAACCATATAGTTGGGCCACTCTATCCCAGGCCAAGCTGCTTATTTCTTCTTCCGCCCGGTCGATTTGGGGCGGATAAAAGCCGTCCGGAACCGGCTTTATATCTTCGATTAAATCAGCGATCAAGCAGGTATTGTCAACCACCACCGCTTTTTTATCATCTTCGCCCAGGAAGCTAAACTCCTCCATCATTTCCGCCGTGGTTTTAAAATAAAGGGGCGCCTGGGCCTGGGCGTCTTCATAGCCTTGGCCGGCTTGAATAATGCGCCTGAAAACTTCGTGCTCCGGTTCTAAGAAATGAACGTCACCGGTGGCCACCACCGGTTTGCCCAATTTCTTCCCCAGGCTTACTATTTTAATCACCAGGCCTTCCAGATCCCGGCGTGAACCCAGCCTCCCTTCCCTTAACAGAAATTCATTGTTGGCCAGGGGTTGTATTTCTAGATAATCGTAGAAAGATGCGATTTTTTCCACTTCGGCTTCATCCGCTCCCTTGAGCAGGGCCTGGAACAATTCACCGGCTTCACAGGCCGAACCGACCAGCAAGCCTTCGCGATATTCTTGCAGCAAAGCGCGTGGTATTTTGGGGAAACGGTAATAGTGGCTGAGGTAGGACGCGCTTACCAGGCGATACATGTTTTGCAGACCGGTGACATTTCTGGCCAGCAACACGATGTGATAGGGACGCTCTCTTTTATCTTCTTCTACCAGGTAGGCTTCAACCCCGTAGAGCAGTTTTATCTTATGGGTGCGGGCCGCCTTATAGGCATCGGGAAAGGCCTGGGTACAGCCGTGATCGGTTATGGCCAGAGCCTGGTGGCCCCACCCGGCCGCTTTTTTCACCAGTTCCTGCACTTCACACAGGGCATCCATGGAACTCATCTTGGTATGAGCATGAAGTTCCACCCGTTTGACGGGTTCCAGATCATCGCGAACCGTTCGGTACTGTTTGTTCCAGGCATCCAACAACATCGCTATCTCATGCAGGTTCGGATCATAATTTACATTTCCGCAGGCTCTAATATAGTCACCGCTTTCAATCTGGTCTTCTTTGGCCTGGTCATAGAAGGCTTTGATGATCAAGCTGTCCTGTCCGTCGGTAAGGTAGTAGAGCACCAAAAGCCGCCCGTCGCGCCTCAAGGTAACCTTTTTATCCCATACTTCACCTTCCACAAGCACTGTGCGCAGGCCGTCTTCCAACTCCTTAAACGGCGTCACCGGGCCGCTGGTCAGCACGGCCTGGCCGCGTTTGTAGCCGTTGCCTTTCTTTTTAGCCGGTCCAGAGCTATAGCCCGGCAAAAGAGCAATGGCTTCCTGCCGGGAAATGTAAACCGGTCCGCCGTTCTCCTGAACGACCGCCTCCAGGGGGCGCACCCTGACCACCACCCGCAGGCGATAATTGTCCCAAAGCCAGGAAGATAATAGATTGCATACCTGTCCTTCCATAAGCTGCTGGTAGGTTTCAAAGTCCGCCGCATGAAGGTCCAGACGTCTATCTTCGATGGTCCAGCGCAGCTGCCGGGGGGCAATCCCAGCCGGCAACAGCGAGTTTAATTGAGCATTATGTTTTTCCAATATCCGGGAAAGAATAGGCTCAACCGTAGACGGATGAATGAGCAACTCCAGGTTCTGAAGGTATTCAAGCTGATGACTCAGCACTTCTGACGTTTGGTCCAGAAGGGATTTGCTGATGGGGCTTTCTTGGTATTGAATATGGAAGCGCCACAGAACCTGGCGGGGTGAAACCTCCACCTTGAAAAGGCGCGTCCCCCGCCATGCGTCGTCAACCGGGTCGATGCCCCAACGGGTTAGAAAGGCATAAAAATCCTGACTCAAACCATACTCCCCTTCTTAATCCTAATTCCTTATACTAGTTCAGGCGATCGATGCTGCGTAAACCCTGGGCTTTGGACAATTCTTCTACCACCTGGTTGATGTTCATTCCACTGGGCAGTTCCACTAACAGCTCTATTTCCAGATCATCCCCGGTATCCAGACGGGTAAGCTGAATATCTTTTATCAAAACATTCAACTCACCCAACTGGGACCCGATAACGCCGACCTGGCCCGGGCGGTCTTCTACCACCAATACCAGCCCTTTATATTCCCGGGTCCCCGAAAATATGTCTTCAATTTTTATAAAGTAGATAAGCACAAAGAGTATGAGTATGGTAGTGGCTATAGCAGGTATGTAGAGACCGGCCCCTACCGCCAATCCTATGCAGGCCACGGTCCATAGACCGGCCGCGGTGGTAAGCCCTCGGACCGTGGCGCCTTCGCGCATGATGGTGCCGGCTCCCAGAAAACCGATTCCACTGATAACCTGGGCGGCGATTCGGCCCGGATCAGCATTCACGGTTTGATTGAAAGAATAATACATGTCCATGGAAACCAGCATGGCCAGTGCAGAGCCTACACATACCAGGGTATAAGTCCTTAAGCCGGCCGGTCGGTTGAGACTCTCTCTTTCCAGTCCTATTACACCGCCCAGCACACAGGCCAGGGTGAGTTTAAAAATGATTTCAAAAATGCTCATCTCTTGTTTTTCACATCCAACCAAGCAATTGGGTGGCATTAAACGCCAGGCAGCTTATCCCCACAATTCACCAATCATGTTCAACACTTCCTCCATGCCCATCATATTTATATCCTTTTCCCATCTTTTCTTGACCTCTACCTTATTTTCCTGCAAGGCTTTGGGGCCAACCGTAATACGCAGGGGAATGCCTATTAGATCGGCATCCTTGAATTTGACACCAGCCCGTTCATCCCTGTCATCCAGGATTACTTCTATCCCTTTAGCCAACAGTTGTTCATATATCGACCGGGCCAGATCCATCTGATCCTCTTTTTTACTGTTGACCGGTATTACGATCACCTGGTAAGGAGCCAGGGGCAACGGCCAGATAATGCCCTGTTCATCGTGGTTCTGCTCAACCGCGGCAGCCATAGTGCGGGATATCCCTATGCCATAGCAGCCCATAACCATGATCTGGGACTGCCCGTTTTGATCCAGAAAAGAGGCGTCCAGGTCCCGCGAGTATTTGTCACCGAGTTTAAATATGTGTCCTACCTCGATGCCGCGGACCAGTTGCAGCGGGTTTTGGCAATGGGGGCAGGGATCTCCAGCCACCGCGTTGCGCAGATCGTTCCACTGCCTCACTTGAAAATCCCTACCCGGACAGACGTTGATATAATGGTAGTCATCCTGGTTGGCTCCACAGTTGGCAGCAGACATCGCTTGTATCTCAAGATCGCCGTAGATGGGAATGTCCAAGCCAATGGGCCCCAGTGATCCGAAGCCGGCACCAAACAGTTCATAAGCCGCCTTTTCATCAGCCATAACCAGGTCCAGGCAGCCCAGCAGGTTCTGGAACTTGACCACATTTAATTCCCGGTCTCCTCTCAGCAAGGCCACTACCGGCTGTCCGTCCGCCAGGCAGAGCAGGGTCTTAATAACCTGAGAAGTGGGGCGCTGGAAAAACGCTGCCACATCTTCGACGGTCTTCTGGCCGGGAGTGTGCTTTTTCTCCAGAGGCAGCGCATCTGTCTGGCCGGGGACCGCTTCCTGACAACTGCACTCCGCTTTTTCCACGTTAGCGGCATAGCTGCACTGTTCGCAATAGACCACTTCGGCTTCTCCGGAGTCGGCCAAGACCATATATTCATGGCTGGAACTGCCTCCGATGGCTCCGCTGTCCGCTTCCACCACCCGGTATTTGAGTTCCATTCTCTGGAATATCTGGTGATAGGCCTCGAACATCTTCTGATAGCTCATATCCAGACCTTGATAATCGACATCAAAGGAATAGGCGTCTTTCATGATAAACTCCCGGCCCCTCATCAATCCAAACCGGGGGCGGATTTCGTCGCGGTATTTGTTCTGAATCTGGTAGAGCATCAAGGGAAGGCCCCGGTAGGAATGTACATCCGCGTTGACCAGGGTGGTTATGATCTCTTCGTGGGTGGGCCCCAGCGCAAAATAGCGTTTGTGGCGGTCCTGCAGGCGAAACATCTCATCGCCGTATACATCCCAACGGCCGGTTTTTTCCCACAGCTCACGCGGCTGGATGATCGGCAGCATCAATTCCTGGCCCCCCGCCCGGTCCATTTCCTCTCGAACGATCTGCATAATTTTTTTTAAGACCCGTTGAGCCAGGGGGAGATAACTGTATACACCGCCGCTCGCTTTTCTGATGAATCCAGCCCGCAATAGTAATTGATGGCTGACCACTTCCGCTTCGGCGGGAACTTCACGCAGGGTGGGAAAAAACAGCTCGGATGCCTTCAAATCAATTTACCTCCTTCATCACCGCTTATCTGTCTGATCTCTTCTATGAGTTCACCAAGCAATTCGTCTTGCTTTAACTTTTTTACAATTTCACCACGGCGGAAAAGCAGGCCGCTGCCTTTTCCGCCGGCGATTCCAATATCGGCCTCCCGGGCCTCGCCGGGGCCATTGACCACGCAGCCCATAACCGCAATTTTAAGCGGGCTGGCCATGCTCCTCACCCGGCGATCTACCTCTTCGGCCAACCCGATCAAATCAAATTCGCAGCGGCCGCAGGTGGGGCATGATATCAACTCAACTCCCCTTTGCCTGAGTCCCAACCCGCGCAGTATCTCATAGGCCGCCCAGACCTCGTCCACCGGATCTCCGGTAAGGGAAACCCTCAAGGTATCGCCAATGCCCTGGTCCAGCAGGATGCCCAGGCCCAGCGCCGATTTGATAAGGGCCCGGTCTTTGGTGCCCGCCTCGGTAATCCCCAGGTGCAGGGGATAGTCTACCTGCCCGGCCATCAAGCGATAAGCTTCGACCGTCATGGGGACCGAGGAGGCCTTGAGCGATATTTTGATATCGGTAAAATTCATGTCTTCCAGAAGCTTTACCTTTTCCAGAGCGCTTTCCACCATGGCCCGGGCATTGACCTCGCCGTGTTTTTCGAGCAGGTTTTTCTCCAGCGAGCCGGCGTTTACTCCTATGCGAATAGGTAGAGCCCTATCCCGGCAAGCATTGACCACCTCCCGCACCCTGACGGTGCTTCCTATGTTGCCCGGATTGATACGCAAACCATCGGCCCCTGCCTCGATACTGCTCAAAGCCAGCCGGTAGTTGAAGTGAATATCAGCGATTATGGGGATGGAGATGCCTTTTTTGATTTTCCTGATAGCCGAAGCGGCCTCCTCGTCGGGCACCGCCACCCGCACCAGCTCACATCCCGCTTTTTCAAGCTTTTTTATCTGGTCCACCGTATCCTCAACGTTCCGGGTATCGGTATTGGTCATCGATTGGACCACAACCGGGTTGGAACCGCCTATAGACAGGGAACCGACCTTAATTGTCCTGCTGATTCTCCGCATATTCTTAACCTTTAAACCACCTGACCAAATCGTGATAGGTGATAACCACCATCAAAACCATAAGCAGGACAAAGCCTATCATATGGATAAAACCCTCTTTCTCCGGTTCCAGCGGTTTACGCCTCACCATCTCCACCAATGCGAATACGATTTTACTGCCGTCCAGCGCGGGTATGGGGAGAAGATTCATTATCCCCAGGTTAATGCTCAAAAAAGCGGTGAAAATCATTAAAAAAACCATGCCCACGGACGCGAATTCTCCAACCATGCGGGTTATACCCACCGGTCCAGCTACGTCCTGCATGGAAGCTCCGCCGGTAAGAGCGTGTCCCAGATAGCTCAAAAGTTCAGCCGTCATCTGATAGGTTTTCTGAAGCCCCATGCCGATAGACTCTATGACCCCAAAACGATGATACTTGACCGAGTTGATAACTCCGATGCCAATGGTGCCGTTCATATCAATCTTAGCCGGTGTGATCGATAAGGTGGATATCTCATCACCCCGCTTGATGCTGATTTGCAAGGGATGTGATTCGTTTTCATCAGTAAACCGGGCGAATTCTTCCCAGCTTTGCACCGGCTGGCCGTTTACGCTTATGATCCGGTCCCCGGACCGCAGCCCGGCCATTTCCGCCGGCTTGCCGCTGATCACTTTGCCGATCACCGGTTCATTGGTATTTTCCGGTATGCCTATGACCGCAAACGCGGTAATAAAAATCAAGAAAGCCAGAACGAAATTCATAAACGGCCCGGCAAAGGAGACCAGGATCTTTTCCAGGGGGGTGCGTTTCATAAAGCCGTCCGGGTGGTTCAAATCCTCCGATTCTTCGCCGGCCATCCTCACAAAACCGCCGATAGGCACGATCCGCAATGAATACTCCACCCCGTTGCGCGCCGTTGAAATCAACTTGGGTCCAAACCCCAGGCTGAATTCATGCACCGGTATGCCAATCTTCCTGGCCGCCAGAAAGTGCCCCCATTCATGGGCTAAAATCAGAATAGCAATAATTATCAAGGTAATCAGGACGCTCATCTTATTCCCTCCGTCAAATCAACTCGGCACACATCCGCCGGGCCCAACTGTCGGCTTCCATTATAGTCAGTAAATCTGGCTGTTCCTGCCGGTCGTGCTTTAACATAACTGCCTCTACTAAAAACGGTATTCGGGTAAAGGCTATTTTCTGCTCCAGGAAGGCCTGGACCGCCACTTCATTGGCGGCGTTTAAAACCGCCGGCATGGTACCTCCGGCGCGACCTGCCTGGTAAGCCAAACCCAAACTGGGGAAGCGCTCCAGATCCGGTCGGTCAAAATGAATACCGGGCAAGCTGGAAAAATCCAGGGATGGGGCCAAAGACTCCATCCGTTCCGGGTAAGTCAAAGCATATTGAATGGGGATCCTCATGTCGGGAACCCCAAGATGAGCCAGAAATGCGCCATCCTTCAGTTCAACCATGGAATGGATGATGCTCTCCCGCTGGATCAGCACTTCAATTTTACTATAGTCTACCTGAAATAGATGATAAGCCTCAATAACCTCCAGTCCTTTATTCATTAAAGTAGCGGAGTCTATGGTAATTTTAGGTCCCATCGCCCAGTTGGGATGCCTTAAGGCCATATCCACCGTTACTCCCTCTAATTGCTGCCGGGTGTAATCCCTGAAAGGACCGCCCGAAGCGGTCAGCCATATCTTTTCTAAGTTTCTTTCCTCCCCGGCCAGGCACTGAAAAACGGCCGAGTGCTCACTGTCTACCGGCAAAAGCTGGACTCCGCCCGCTTTAACTTTGTTCATCACCAAATCGCCTGCGGCCACCAGCGTTTCCTTATTGGCCAGGGCCACCCGTTTGCCGGCCTCCACCGCTGCAATAGTCGGCCTTATCCCGACCGCTCCGCTCAATGCCACCAGGCTGATTTCGGCTTCAGGCAAAGCGGCCATCTCGCAAAGTCCCTCTATTCCAGCCGCCACCCGTACCCCGCTTCCCACCAAGCGCTTCAACGGAATATAGGCCTGGTCGTCTCCTACCGCAACATAACGCGGTTTAAAGCGCTCTACTTGTTCAGCCAGGAGCTCGACCTCATCCCGGGCGGCCAGGGCCAGGACCTGATAGCGGCCGCCGTATCGCTCGATGACTTCCAGGGTCTGCCGGCCGATTGACCCGGTTGAACCTAAAACCACTACCTGTGAGGCTGCTGTCATTTATTATTCCTCCGTTTAAACCTGTCGAATATACCCACCCGGTAGCAGGCCATAAAAATTACCACCAGCACCGGGCCCAAAATCATTCCGGTCAGCCCCCCCAGCTGCAGTCCCACATAAAGTGAAATCATGGTAGCCAGAGGATGAAGCCCCAGATTGTCTCCAACAATTTTGGGTTCCAGGAACTGCCTGACTACCGAGATTATAACATACAACACCAGTAGCCCCACCGCAAATTGGGTTCGGCCCACCGCAAACTCCCATATGATCCAGGGAATAAAGATGGCAGCCGGACCCAGAACCGGGAGTATATCAAAGATCCCGGCTAAAATGCCTATGGTTAAAGCGTATTCTGAGCCCAAAAGGCGCAGCCCTACCATGGTGAGTACAGCGGTTATGCTTATTAAGATGCTGTAGGCTCTGACAAAACCGACCAGAGCTTTGAATAATTCAGCAATGATATTGCGGGTTTGACTGCGGGCCTGAGCAGGTAAAACCGTCAGAAAAAACCTGCGTAAAAGCGCCCGGTCTTTAACGATAAAAAAGGTTCCCACGGTAGATATCAGCAAAAACACGGCCGCGCTGGGCAGCATAGCGAAGAGCTGCACCATGATGTTGATGGCGCCGTTAAGGGCCCCCTGCAGCAAAATCAGGGCCTTATCCAGGTTGTTTTGAAGGGAGGATTGTATGGAAGGCGGCAGGTTGAGCTGTATATACAACAACTTGAACTGGCTTATGGCTTCCACCACCCGGCTGGATATTTGCCCGGAATAACTGCTTACCAACGGATAAAGGCCGGACAATTCGTGGATGATTTCCGAAATGAGGAGAAACAGTAGAAAGCACAGGGCGCCAACTACTAAGATCAGGCTCAAAATGACGGCCAGACCGCGATTCAAGCGCAGATATTTTTCAAACCGGCTGACCACCGGTTCAATCAGTACCGCCAAAATGGCAGCCAGGATAAAAGGCAAAAATAAGACAGGTAGGACTGATAAAACCTTACCCAACCAGGGCAGGAGATATATAATAAGCAGGTAAAGGGCTAAAAGCCCCATCACCAGTATGGTTAAACGAACCAGAATCTTTAGCTGCTTCAGCAGATCAGGATCCATGCAACCACTCCGATCCTTTTTGACAACGCAGCCCGGTGATATCTAAAGGCTACTGACTAGTAGTAGTCAGTAACACCTAAAACTTTAATTTCCCGCCGGCCAAATTTCCGCAGGGCTTTGTTGTCGTCAATCGCAATACGTCCAGTATTACTCATTCCTCCGCCTTCCCCTGTGAAAATTTTTCTCGGCGGATAAACTAAACTTTTAGATGCTACTGACTACTAGATACACCAGCGGCAACACCAGTAAAAAACTGTCAAAACGATCCAGTACCCCACCATGCCCCGGAATAATGCGGCCGCTGTCTTTGGCTCCCCAAAAGCGTTTCATTCCCGACTCAAACAGATCGCCCAACTGAGCGCAGATGCTACCCGCTATAGCCAGTAATACTACTTTGGATGGGGGCAAGGGCAGTTGTACCAGTTGAGACCAGGCCCAGGCCAAAACGGCGGCCAATAGCAACGCCCCTAGAGCGCCTTCCCAGGTTTTGTTGGGACTTAGCAAAGGGGTTAGCTTATGTTTCCCCCAAACCCTGCCAAAAACATATCCGCCGATATCACTCCCCCAGGTTATCAATAAACAAAGCATTACAATGGCGAAGGCACCGGGAAAAGCTGCCAGGCGGAGGGCAAAACTCATCAGGAATCCTATATAAGCAGCGCCTAAAAGACTCAACGATACATCCGACCAGGTATAAAGGGGATAGCGCAAGACAAACAGGGCTATCACCGCCAAAAGACCTAATAAAGCTGCGCCAGGCAAACGCGTCGCCAGAGCGTCAGCAAAAAGCAGGATCAGCATTATCAATATAGCCGGTATTACAAGTGGATTTTGGTGGGCTCGGCGCATCATTTGCAGATACTCTAATAAAGCCACCAAAGCCAGGATGATGAATAAGGCCTTCCAGTAAACGCCGCCGGCATATAACAAACCCAGGATAACCGGTATTCCTATCATAGCACTTAAGATACGCGTTTTAAGCATCGGTTTCGCCCTCTCCCGGCTGCCCGAGTCCTCCAAAACGACGCTCGCGCTGTTGATAGGCTTTTATGGCCTTCATCAATTCTTCCCGGTTAAAATCGGGCCAAAGACATCCGGTGACCCAGAGTTCGGCATAAGCGATCTGCCATAAGAGAAAATTGCTGATCCGCATCTCGCCAGCCGTCCTTATCACCAGGTCGGGATCAGGCAGCCCGGCCGTAAAAAGCAGCTCGGAAACCGCCTGTTCATCAATATCTTCCGGAGCCAGTTGGCCCTCCACGGCCAACTCGGCCAGGCGCCGCGCAGCGCGCACCAGTTCCAGGCGAGAGCCGTAATTAAGAGCAATATTAAATATCAACCCCGAGTTGTTCCTGGTAAGCTGGATGGCTTCACGGATCAAATCCTGGCAGTCTAAAGGCAGCGGGTCCAGATCTCCCAATAAATTAATACGTACATTGTTGTCGTGTAATTCCTTGAGTTCTTTGTGCAGGAACTCAACCAGCAAGCGCATTAAAAAACTGACTTCCTCATGGGGACGCTTCCAGTTTTCTGTGGAAAAAGCGAAAACCGTCAAGACCGGAATCCCCCATTCATCGCAGGCCTTCACCACTTCTTTAAGAGAAGTCATTCCGGCCCGATGACCTAATGTACGGGGCATAAGCTTTTTCCTGGCCCAGCGCCCGTTGCCATCCATAATGATAGCGACATGGCGGGGCATCTGTTCACTTTTTAGGTTGTAAGTAATTTTGTCGTTTTTTTTCGGCAAATTATAACGACTCGCTTTCCCTTAATCACCGGCAGAGTATTTTGGGGCATCTAAATTAATAAACCCCCAAGCGGGGGCCTAACATTATACCTATTATAACCATTGCCGGGACCAAATTAAACCATCAAGCTAAACTTCCATGATGTCCTTTTCTTTGGCCGCCATGATGGAATCTATGTCTTTTATATATTTATCCGTAATTTTCTGAACTTCCTCCATGCCCTTTTTACTCTCGTCTTCGGAAACCACTTTATCCTTTTCCGCCGCCTTCATAAAATCATTCTGTTCGCGGCGAATATTGCGAATGGCCACTTTGGCCTCTTCGCCCCTCTTTTTGACCACTTTGACGATTTCTTTTCTTCTCTCCTCGGTCAGCTGAGGAACCGCCAAACGGATTACATTTCCGTCATTGGACGGATTAATACCCAGATCGGATTTCATAACCGCCTTCTCGATCTCGGGAATGCTGCTTTTGTCCCAGGGCTGAATGACCAGCAATCTTGGTTCGGGAACCGTTATATTGGCTAGCTGGTTCAAGGGAGTGGCCTGCCCGTAGTAGCTGACCATCAACCTGTCGACCATGGCGGGGTTGGCTCTTCCCGCTCTCAAGGTAGCCAGATCCTGAGTCAGGTGTTCAATGGTCTTGTTCATGCGCCCGTCGGTTTCATTGATCATATCTTTAATCATCGCTATTCCTCCCAACAAAGGTTCCGATTTTTTCTCCCAGAACCGCTTTCATAATGTTGCCGTTCCTGGTGAGATCAAAAACGATAATTGGAATCATATTGTCCATGCATAATGAGGCGGCGGTCGAATCCATAACTCCCAGGCCCTGGTTTATGACATCCATATAGTCAAGGAAATCGTATTTCTTAGCCCGGGGGTTGGTTTTGGGATCAGAGTCGTATACTCCATCAACCTTTTTAGCCATAAGTATCACTTCAGCCTCAATTTCAGCCGAACGAAGAGCAGCCGCAGTATCAGTTGAGAAATAGGGATTGCCGGTTCCAGCTGAAAAAATCACTACCCGGCCCTTTTCCAGATGCCTGATCGCCCGTCTTCTGATATAGGGTTCAGCCACCTCTTTCATTTCTATAGCCGACATTACCCTGGAGCCCATATCAAGCTTCTCCAGGGCGTCTTGCAAGGCCAGGGCATTGATTTCAGTGGCCAACATGCCCATAAAATCAGCTGTCGCCCGATCCATCCCCTGCGCGCTGCCTGCAACTCCCCGCCAGATGTTGCCGCCACCTACCACGATGGCGACTTCGACTCCGGCCTTTACAACTTCAATTACTTGTCGGGCGATAGACACCAGCACCTCAAAGTCAATTCCAAACCCGCCTTCACCTGCCAGAGCTTCCCCGCTGAGTTTTAATACTATGCGTTTGTACTTCGGCTTTTGCATAAATAAATGCTCCCTCCCGGCTTACTCCCCTGCTAAGCTACTAACGTGCCTGGTGCGGTCTATTTATCCGCTATCTGCGCCATAACTTCGGTGGCAAAATCCACTTTTTCCTTTTCAATCCCTTCACCCAGTTGGTAGCGGGCAAAACGCCGAACATTTATATTTTCCCCAATCCGGGCGATCTGCTCCTGGATTATAACCATGACCGTTTTATCCGGATCCTTGATGAAAGGCTGTTCTAACAGGCAGTTGTCTTTGAAGTATTTCTCCAAACGGCCTTCAACCATCTTTTCTATTACCTTCTCCGGCTTGCCTTCTTCCCGGGCCTGGGCCTTTAAAACCTCTTTTTCATGCTCGATGATCTCGGCCGATACCTGTTCCCGGCTGATGTATTCAGGGTTGGACGCCGCGATCTGCATGGCAATATCGTAGGCCAAGCTTTTAAATTCATCGGTTTTAGCCACAAAATCAGTCTCGCAGTTCACTTCTACCAAAACCCCGATTCGGCCGCCGCCATGTATGTAGGAAATAACCGTACCTTCACTGGCTACCCGGCCGGCCTTTTTGGCTGCTTTGGCCAACCCTTTGGTGCGCAGTTCGTCAACCGCCTTATCCAGGTTTCCCTCAGTAGCCTGCAAAGCCTTTTTGCAGTCCATCATGCCCGCCCCGGTCATCTCTCTCAACTCTTTAACCATTGCCGCTGTAATTTCCACTGGACCTTTACCTCCTCGATTTTAAGGAATAATGTTCACAAAAAAGGGGTGTAAGGAAATCATCCATCACCCCTCAACCACGTTACGCCGTCATCTGTTCTCCCTGTTTGCCCTCCAGAACCGCATCGGCTATTCTGGAGGATATAAGTTTCACTGCTCTAATAGCATCATCATTTCCTGGAATCACGTAGTCGATTTCATCAGGGTCGCAATTGGTGTCTACAATGGCTACCACCGGAATGTTAAGCTTGCGGGCCTCCGCAACTGCAATTTTTTCCTTGCGCGGGTCCACTACGAAAACCGCCCCGGGCAGCTTATCCATATCTTTGATTCCTCCCAGGAATCGCTCCAGTCTCTCCGTTTCGTTGCGTAAGCGGGCTACCTCTTTTTTGGTAAGAACATCAAAAGCTCCGTCTTCTTCCATCTTTTCCAATTCCTTGAGACGAGAAACCCGCTTCCGAATGGTCTTGTAGTTGGTAAGCATACCGCCCAGCCAGCGCTGGTTTACGAAAAACATCCCGCAACGGCGTGCTTCCTCCCTGATAGTCTCCTGAGCCTGCTTCTTGGTCCCGACGAACAGAACCCCTTTCCCATCCTGCACCACACTTTTAACAAAGGCATAGGCTTCATCAAATTTCTTGACCGTCTGCTGCAGGTCGATAATGTAGATGCCGTTGCGCTCCATATAGATGTAGGTTGACATCTTGGGGTTCCACCGGCGGGTTTGGTGTCCAAAATGTACTCCTGCTTCCAGGAGTTGCTTCATGGTAATTACTGACACCAGCAACACCTCCTTTTCAGTTTTTTCCCTCCGCCGCTTCATTATGAACGTCAACTGTTTCCAGCACTGCCGCTCATTCCACCAGCGTGTGTAATCACCATCAGATAATATATCACAAATCTGTCCAAATTGGCAAGGAACTATACTTGCATTATAATCGGGCCAAACACTCCATTAAAATACCTCAAACGCCATGGCTTGCAGGTGCATAAAAAAACCCGCATTTTTTAACGGGCTTAGCTTTTTTATCAATTTGGCCTCCGGTTATTTAAGCGTTGCTGGCCATCTTTCTCTTGGTCAAATTCATAATTAGATTGATTTCACTTTGCCCCCGGCCCAGGATGCGGGCTATTTCTTTTTGATCATAGCCCTGTTCGGAAAGGGTGCGAACCGCCAGGTAAGGATGAGCCTGCTTTATCTCATCCATGGAGAACTGCCGCCCTCTGGCGCTGCCGATTTTGTTAAATTCCGTCTTTTCAAGCGTGGCAGCCGCTGCCGCAGCGACATTGGGCGGGAACGAAGGTTGCGGTGGCGCCGCATTCTGTTCTCCAAAGAACCACTGGGCCTTGAGCGCTGCCAGCTGCTCAGCACTTAAAACCTTCATATGGTGGTTTATGGGAAGGCCCAGCTGCCGGCAAATATTCAGAATCTCTTTACTGCTGGTCTTAAGCTCCTCGGCCAGTTCGTGAACCCTGGGACCACAAGCTGCTGCGCCAGCGTTGATTCCGGGCTCGGGTGCTTCATCATTTATTGCCCTGGAAAACTGAGGACGCGAATTAAAAACCGCCGCTGGCATTGTCTTTACCGGCGAACTATCATCAGATTGCTGTGCAAATAAAGCTTGACTCCCGGCTTTCTCGGGCACCCGGAGCCTGGAAATTAATCCTGCCGGTAATGATGGTTCTTCGGGTCTGGCTTCCGCCGCTTGCGGCTTGGCGCTTGGAGATTCGGCCCGGTATTCAGACATGGACGGATCGGCAGAAAGCACGACAGGTTCGGGCTCTGCTTCGACCTTCATCCTGCGCTCCAAATCGTCCACCAGGTCTCTGCTCATATTTATAGTATTTAACATCATTTCCTCTAAATCACATTTTACTTCCTGGGCTTGCAGCAGGCTGGCCTTCAATTCTTTGGAACAATTTTCCATAAACGACTTTTGGCGGTTGACGCTATACAGCGCCACCGCTATTAAGATGCCAGCCATAATGCAGATCAAGGTGATGATTTTTCCCCACCGCCTTATATGGTGATATCCAAGAGATGCCCCGAATCATGGTTATTTAGACTCTTATTGTCGTTATTCGCCTCGTTTTCATGTTTTCCTTTTTTTTCTTGGCTATTTTTTTCTTTTTTTTGCTTTTCTTGTCGCTGATGGATTTCAGCGTGCTCACTTTTTAGCATCTGGTTGACTTCTTTGGTATTATGCTGAGTCTGTTGGGCTATTGCTTGGACAAATTCCTGCTGCCGTTTATCGTGATCGATCTGCTGGGTGTGTTGAATACGAGCTACATCGCCCACCTTCTGAACCAGGACTTGCATGTCTATGCTCCTGATGCTCATAGCAACTCACCTTCCCATCTTAACGCAGCGAGGTAACCTTGATTTCGCCCTTATCCAGGACAAAAGCCGAATACTTAATGGGATCATTGACTACGTGGACGCACTGGCCAATAGAGAGCCTCACTCCGGGATACACAATTTCCCAGACCGATATCCGTACATTGCTGCTCTTTTCAAATTCCTGTTCCAAGAATACCATTCTCTCTTCGATCTGCTGCAATTCCCGGCGCTGCTTTTTAAATTCGTCTAAAATGCGCAGCAACAGCTGCCGCTTTTTAGCGTCAAGATCATCCATGGACATCCCTGATCTCTGAAAAACACTTATGTTGTGTCCCAGGTTGTCAACGCTTTTTTTCATTTCTCCATGGGCTTTGCCCAGCCGGTGATACTCCTCCCGATAATAGGGGTTGACACCTACTTCCACCGCCGTTTGGGTAGCCAGTTGGGATCCCAGTATTTTGCACTCGACTTCTCCGGAAGCCTGGATAACCCCGCCGACGATAATGCCTTTTTTATCTATAACTTTAACATTTCCGCCCGCTTTAACCTGGGACTGCATGATGGCTTCCCGGATGAATATGTTTTTGCCCGCTTCAATTCTGGAATTCTCCACAAAACGAGCCTGCAGGTTTTCTCCGGCTTTTACCAGTCCTTTAAGTCCTCCGGTTATTCCTCCCATTACCTGTATACTGCCTTCGGCAGTTACCTCGGCATTTTCGATAAAACCACGTATTTCTATATCCCCGCCGGCTTTAACTTTAAAACCGGCGGCTACACTGCCGTTTATCAATACATTGCCTACGAAATCAATGTCTCCCGATGAAAAATCCACATCTCCATCTAGATTGTAGACCGGGCTGACCACGACTTTTCCCCCGACCAGGCTTACATGCCCGTCTACGGCAGCATACAGCTGGTTCTCTTCAGGGTTGGCCACGGTGTTTTTGCCCCGGGGCAGCGCTAAGTCACGGCCCGGTTTGGGCGGTACTTCTTCGCCCAGCACATTGTAACCCGGAGTTCCAGGTGTAGCCGGTGTTTTTAAAACCAGCAACTCCCCGCGCCGAATGTTGTTTATGAGCCCCAGGTTGTGGTAATCGGCAACGCCCTTTTCGTCAATAGCCGGCGCCAGTTTCTGGCTGGGAAGCGGAAAAAAGAAATCCAATTGGGCGGCCTGGCCGTCAACCGGCAGGGTGCCCTGGGCAACCACCGCTTTTTCCTTTCCGTTTACTATCAGCTCTTTTAATCTTTCTTCATGAATACCATATACTATATTATGTTCAGTCAGAGTTTGTACGGCCTGGTCATAAGTACAAGGCCGGCCCTGGCCGTCGGGTGGCAGAACTTCCAAAAATGCAGCCATTTTAGCGCTGTCGAAATAAACCTTTAACGAGCCGTCCCTGTTATGCTCGTTTTCCATAATTCTAGCCCCCTTTATTAAGCAAAAAGATCCGTCTACCTATTTGTAACCCCAACCTAAAAAGACCTGGGACAACGTATTACCCAGGACCGCGAACCTTCCCTGATATGCGTTTTCCTTGGCTAATACGTCCGCTACCTGAGCATCTGTTTCTTTTTACTGAGACTACCCCGCAGCCTCAGAATCGCCTTGGTATGCAGCTGGGAAATCCGGGATTCAGAAAGAGTAAGTACAGCTCCGATCTCCTTCAACGTCAAACCTTCATAATAATAAAGATAGACAACGGTCTTTTCTTTTTCCGGCAAACGGGCAATAGCCCGGGCTAAAGTCTCTTTGACTTCGGTAAACTCTGCCATTTCCAGTGCATCTACGGCATCTTCATCCTGCAAGATGTCAACGATGCGTTTCTTGCTGTCATCGCCTTCTTCACCGGGAAGAAAATCATCTAATGATATTATCGTAGTTGCAGCAACTTCTCTTAATAGAACCGCCAGATCATTCAGGCCGATGCCCATTTCCCGGGCCACCTCTTCATCGCTGGCCGAGCGGCCCAGCCGGGATTCAAGGGTGGCGTAGGTTCTTTCCAGCTCTTTACTTTTCTGGCGCAGGGATACGGGTACCCAATCCATGGAACGCAACCCGTCAATCATAGAACCCCTGATCCTGGTTATGGCATAGGTTTCGAATTTAATATTGCGCTTGTGATCGAACTTCTCCATGGCGTCGATCAAGCCTTCGATGCCATAGGATATCAATTCATCCAACTCCACCAGGGACGATAGGTTGATAGCCAGACGATTGGCCACGTACTTCACTAGTGGAGCATACTGAATTATGAGTTCGTCTCTGGCTTCCAGGGAGTCCTCTTCTTTATAATGAAGCCATAATAAGCTCTTCTCACTATTCAAATAATTCTCTCCCCATACCCGATGGTTTTTATCAATAGCTCCCCATTTTCCGGATCAAAAGTTATGGTACGCCCGTAGTTGCCTCCGGTATCATTGGCCACCAAGCGAATGCGCAGCCTGTTAAGCTGTTCTTCCACGGCCGCCGAATTGCGGAACCCTATCTTCATGATATCGCTGTCACCGGAAAATTTAAACATCTGCGCTCCCCCCGCGATTTTGGCCACCAATCGGGACCGGGCAGCGCCAGTTTTATCCAATTCCTCCAGAGCCAATTCAATAGCCGTATCAGCAAATTTAGCCCGGTTAACGGCATTTTTGGCCTGCAGACTGGAAGGCAGCATGATGTGTGCCATACTGGCCAGTTTTTTACCTGGATCATACAGGCAGATGCCAATGCAGGAGCCCAAACCCGGAGTCATCAGTTTGTCGGGAGACTGTGCTATTTTCATATCGGCCATGCCCACCTGGATTATCCTGCTCATTAAAAGTTCACCCCGAGTGCGGAAAGAATTGTGTCGAGAGCTCCCGGTTCAGGGAGCAGAAAGAAGTGCCCCACGACATCCTGATCGTCTTTTTTAAACAGGGTGTCCAGGAGCAAAACACTGTCCCCCACCTGCCCGTATTCGGCCAGGATAGCCCCCAGAATAGCACCGGCCATATCAATGGCCAAGGCCGGAACGGACGGCGTAAAGCTCAGCTGGGTAAACATGGACAATGCATTAAGGTAGGTGGCTGAAATAATGTTGCCGACCTCCATCATAGCCGATATATCAAGATCACTCAGGTTTTCCGGCTGGGTGCTCCCCGGGCTTCTTCCCATCAACATGTCAACTAGAGAGCAGCCCTTTTCCACCTCCATTAAAAACAAAATGTTGGTGGCCGCTTCTCCGGTAACATTTAAATAGATCCCCACCGCGTAATTATCTGCCCCACCGACCAGTTCAGGAACATCACCAAAAGCCAGTATGTTGATCTGCGGCACATTCATGTCTATTTTCGTATTGATCATCTGAGCTAGAGCGGTGGCTGCATTGCCCGCCCCGATGTTCCCGATCTCCTTTAATGCATCGATCTGCAGACTGGATAATTCCTTAAAATCCACCACTGTTTGCCTCCCCATTTAATCAAAGATTTTATTTAGGTCAAGGAGGATCATAAGTCGGTCGTCAACCTTGACAACTCCCTTAATATGTTCGGAACTGGCCGATTCATAGACCCGGCCGGTCTCTTCTATGTCTTTGGCTTTGATGTTTATCACTTCGGAAACCTCGTCAACGATAATTCCCACTTTTAGATCATCGATCTGAAAAACGATAATCCGTTTATCCTCCTCATCGCCGGCTGACTGAATAGAGTATTTGGTATGCAGATTTATAATCGGCACGATATTACCCCTCAGATTTACGACGCCCTCGATGTACCTTTCGGTTCGGGGAACGCGGGTAATGTTTAGCAGCCGGTTGATTTCCTGAACATGCAAAATATCAACGGCATATTCTTCCTTTCCCAATTTAAAGGCGACAATCTGAATATCCTGGTTTGCTTCATAACTTGACTCTATGGGTGCACTTTCTATGTTTTCCATTATCCTCGCCTCCCTTAAAAGAGTGTCGAAATGTCCAGAATCAACCTTACATTACCGTCCCCGGCCACGATCGCCCCGGCGATCCCGGGTATCCCCAGGAAGAGCCGGCCCAGTGATTTTATAACGATCTCCTGCTGGCCAATCAAAGTATCAACTACCAAGCCGATCTGCCGGTCACCCTTTCTCACTACCACTACATACATGCTTTCATTTTCCTGTTCCGGGTCGGGCAGGCCCAAGAGGCCGGTAAGCCTATACAAAGGCAGAACGGTTCCCCGCAGCTGAATGACCTCTTGTTTTTGCATCATTTTTATTTCCTGGCTGCTGATCATGGTGGTTTCATCAACCGCACTCAAGGGTATGGCATAGACCTCGTTCTGAACGGCAATCATCAAAGCCTGTATAATAGCCAGCGTCAAGGGAAGCTTGATTCTGAAACGGGTTCCCAAGCCGGGCCTGGCTTCTACAAATATTTCGCCGCTTAGGGCTTCAATCTTGCTTTTTACAACATCCAGCCCCACTCCCCGGCCCGATACATCAGTTACCGTGCCGGCTGTGCTGAAGCCTGGATAAAACAGCAGGCCTATGGTTTCATCCCATCCCATCAATTCTGCCTGTTTGGTATCAATAAGGCCCTTTTCCACAGCTTTTTGCAGGACCCTTTCGGTGTTGATTCCCCCTCCATCATCCTCCACTTCGATGTAAACGTTGTTCCCTTCATGGCGGGCCCGCAAAAGAACCGTTCCCTTGGCCGGTTTGCCTTTTACTAGACGCTCCGCAGTAGGCTCGATGCCGTGATCGATGGCATTGCGCAGCAGGTGAATCAGGGGATCGCCTATTTCATCAATTACCGTGCGATCCAATTCGGTTTCTTTTCCTTCTATAATGAAATCAACTTCTTTGTTGAGCTCTTTGGAAAGATCCCTGACCATGCGGGGGAACCGGTTAAAAACCTGTTCGACTGGAACCATCCTGACCTTCATGACCACCGACTGCAAATCGGTGCTTATCCGGTCAATCTGTTCCATCGCTTCATTCAGCTCGATAATTTTGCGGTTGGCGGCGATCTGCTCAAGCCTCCCCTTGTGCATCACCAACTCCCCAACCAGGTTCATCAAATTGTCCAGTCTCTCTATATCAACTCTTACCGTCTGTTTGATTTTAGCTCCCTTTTTACCGTCTTTAACGTCCCCGTCCAAAACCAGGTTTTCCGCTTCCGTTTTCGCCGCCGACGTCTCGCGGGGGGCCAGTTGAGTCAAGGCAATGGCTTCATAACCGGCTACACTGATTTCGGAAATGTTGTTGAGGCGCTTTATGGTTTCATCCAGCCCGTTTTTGGACACTAGCAAAACCGTGAAGTTTCCGTCAAACTTTCCGTCGTCTATATCTTGAGCCGAGGGAACGCTTTTGACAACCTCGCCATCCTCCTCAAGCGCTCTGAACACCATATAGGCCCTTACCGACTTCATAAGGCAGTCCCGGTCTATCTCAATTTTCATAGCGTATATTTTCATCCCGCTATTTTCCGCAACTTGAAGAATTGAATGCTCATATTCATTTATATCAATCCCGTTAACACTTGATAAAGCTGCTTCCCGGGGCGGGGGGCTCTCTAAAACCAATTGCGGTTCAGCGGCGGCAGCTGCTTCCTGTGCTCCCAGCCCTGACTTTATACCGTCCAGCACTTCAATCAAATCACGGTTGTCGCTTTCCCCGCCATGGCCGTTTTCAATATTTTCGACAATACTCTGGATACGGTCAAAAGATTTGAATAGAGCATCGACTACATAAGGGCTGGCGGTTAGCAGTCCCTCTTTGAGATCCGACAAAATATCTTCCATGTGGTGGGTCAAATCAGCCAGATCCTCAAAACCCATGGTTGAAGACATTCCCTTTAAAGTATGGGCGGAACGGAAAATTTCGTTGAGGCTTGAGCCGTTGTCGGGGTTCTTCTCCAGTTCCAACAGCTTCTGGTTAAGATTTTCCAGGTGTTCCTTACTCTCCTCAAGAAATACATCCAGATACTGCGACATATCCATTTTCATTCAATAATCCCCCCACAAGTCGATATACTCAGTAAGCTTGCAGCAGCCTTATTATTTCTGCGCTTATTTCAGGTAGTGGTACAACTCTATCAACTTTGCCCGTTTCAACAGCCGCCTTTGGCATCCCATATACTATACAGGTCGATTGGTCTTCAGCTACAGTTTTACCGCCCCGGTCTTTAACCATCGCCAGGCCTTTCGCCCCATCGCTGCCCATTCCAGTCATAATTACACAAACCATCCGCGACCAGAACTGCTCTACCGCCGATTCCAGCATAACGTCTACCGAAGGACGATGACCGCTCCGGGGAGGGTCCTGATTCAAGGCCAGGTGCAGACTCCTCCCCCCCTGAGTTATCTGGGCGTTGACCGCCATGTGGAAGTTTCCGGGGGCTATGTAAACGCATCCTGGCAATACCTTCTCTCCATGCTCCGCTTCTTTCACCCGGAGCTGCGACACCCCGTCCAGGCGCTCGGCCAGCGATCTGGTAAAACCAGCCGGCATATGCTGAACTACCAGGACTCCGGCACCGAGATTGCCGGGCAGGTTGGGAATCACCCGGTGCAATGCTTTGGGGCCCCCGGTCGACGTTCCGATCAGTACCAGCTTATTTAAAGCGGCAGTCAGATCTAGGACCTTTTTATCAACCTGCGTTTTCTGGAAAGTCGACTTTAAATCTGCACTTCTATACAAATTCTGCAATTTTTTCCTCGCACCTGCTGCTACGAGAATTTTTCTTTTTAACTCCTCGCCAAATTCGGTCATATTGTGAGGAACCCGGACCGTTGGTTTGGCAACAAAGTCCACCGCGCCCAGTTGCAGGGCTTTTAAAGTCTGTTCGGTTCCCTGTTTGGTCAGACTGCTCACCATTATGACCGGAACCGGATTGGTCTTCATAATCTGTTCCAAAGCCGTTAATCCGTCCATGGCCGGCATTTCAACATCCATGGTCACCACATCGGGACACAGACTGGCAATCTGGGCCAGGGCTTCCTGCCCGTTGCCAGCCCGTCCAACTGCCTCCATGCCAGGGGACTGGTTAATGGTGTCAGATATTACTTTGCACATGAAAGCAGAATCATCCACTACCAAAACCCTAATTTTAGACATTTCTACCCCCTAAAACAACTGCCTTTATAGCAAGCCTTTTTTTATCCACTCGCGTTGTTTGGCAAAAACAAACCCCACGATGTGATCACGTAAATTATCGGTAATTTCAATAAATTTTACAGCCGTCGCATAATTCTGGACTCCCGCCTCTGCCCGGCTGCCCCTTACTACCTGAGCCCTGCACGAAAATTCGCCATCTCCCAAATTCAAACACAGGTTAAGCAGTTGCCCCTCTTCCAGTTGGAGGCGGCTTAAAAAGCAAACCCCACCGGCGCTTAAATCAAGCGTAGTCCCCGGTTCATATGGACCCTGGGCTGCTTTATCGGTTAGCAGGCTAAACCGGATGGGCAAGGATATTTCCAGCCGGACAAACTCCCGGCGCTGGGCCATATTGTCAAACTCTTCGGGAAGTTCTACAAAAATGACCGGAATCGGCTCCCGTTGCCTCCCCAGGACCCTGGTCGTTGCACTCAGCATGCCGGCTCGATCGTTGATTATTATGGTTGCAGCTTGGCCCAATTTAAGCGGCACCAGGGCCCCGTGCCGGGTGGGCATAGCTATACAAAGGTGTTTGCCGCTTATTCCCTCAATCCGACTGGGCAGTCTATCGATATGCCCTTCCTGATCTTCAATTTCTACATGGATCAATTGATTGATCTTTAAGGCCTTGCTGCGCAACTGCTTCCACCTTACTCTCCAGTAGTCTGTAACACCTAAAACTTTAGTTCCCCGCCGGCCAAATTTCCGCAGGGCTTTGTTGTCGTCAATCGCAATACGTCCAGTATTACTCATTCCTCCGCCTCCCCCTGCGAAAATTTTTCTCGGCGGATAAACTAAACTTTTAGGTGTTACAGACTACTAAGACTTAACTATCCCGCCAATCCGGCGAAAGAAATTTCTTATGCCTCCGGCGCGCGCGCCCAGGCTTTCTATTTGTTTTTGATCGTCACTGAGCAGCCGTTCGGCGATGGTATTAATATTGCTTGACGCCGCAGTTTTAGGGAATAAAGTTATAAAAGGCTGCTGACGGCGAATTCCTTCACCCACCAGCGGCTCGTCGACAATGTGGCCCAGGGGAGTAATACTGAGCTCCAGGAACTTCTGGCAGACCAGTTTAAATTTCTCGGCCACCATTATTCCTTCACTGTTGCTGGCCACCCGGTTTACGACCAGATATAGATTGATGGCTCCGGACTTTCGGGCAATGCTCTTTACAATGCCATACGCATCGGTAATGGCGGTCGGTTCAGGGGTGGTTATGACCAGCACTTCGTTGGCCGCCAGGACAAAAGTTATAACGTTTTTCGATATGCCGGCCCCGGTGTCTATAATCATATAGTCATATTGACCGTCCAATTTTCCGAGTTCGGCGATAATTCTCCTCAGCTCTTCACTTTCCAGGTTGGCCAGTTCATTGATCCCCGAGCCCCCCGGAATGATCTTTAAGCCATACGGACCGCTTATCGTTATATCCTTAAGGCTTTTTTTGCCCAGAATTAAGTGATGGAGGTTGTACTGCGGCACCAGGCCCAGCATGATATCAAGATTGGCCAGGCCGAGATCGGCGTCCATTAATACCACCTTTTTTCCCCGGGCGCAAAGGTTTAAGGCCAGGTTCAAGGCCAGGGTGCTCTTGCCCACTCCCCCTTTGCCGCTGGTAATCACTAATACCCGGGTTTTACGCATTTCATAGCGGAGATCTTCTTCGATCTGCTGTTTAATGCCCAGGGCCATTTCTCTCAGCTTTTCGGCCTGGTCTTTCATTCTGCTTCATCCTTTCTGAGAAGCATTTTAGCCAGCTCCCAAGTATCCGGGACGATAATGTCATCCGGAACATTCTGGCCATTGGTTATGTAGGCAATCGGTTTTTTTACCTCGCAGACCAGATTGAGGAGTTGCCCATAAGTACGGGTTTCGTCCAACTTGGTCAGGAGTATTTTATCTATACCTATGGGGCTGAATTTCTGATGAATATTTATCAGTTCAGAACTGGGCGTGGTAAGGCTCATCACCAGAATGACCTCCTGGGGCCTCACCAGGGATACGCACTGATGAAGCTCTTCCAGGTGTTCATAATTATAGGGGCTGCGCCCCGCGGTATCCACGAAAATATAATCATTATAAGAAAATTGGTCAACCGCCTCCCGCAGCTCATGTGGGGTATAGGCGACGCTTATCGCTATGTCCATTATTTCAGCAAAGGTCCTCAACTGTTCCACCGCTGCTATACGATAGGTATCCAGGGTAACCAGGGCCACGTTTTTATGCTCTACAAAAGTCATGTTGGCAGCCAGTTTGGCAATAGTCGTGGTCTTTCCCACGCCGGTCGGCCCCACCAGGAATACCAGACGCCCCTTGCGCTCTTTGTCCGCCAATGGTTTTATGGGAGGAAAGCAATCCTGAATACAATGCAGGCATACCTCCAGAGCCCAGGCCGGATCGTAGTTTTCGTCGCGGGGAAGCCGGGCTTCAACCTGAGTGGCTATTTTAACTGCAATGTCCTTATCGACGTTGTTTTCCTCCAGGATGTGAAAAAAGCGTTGAACCGGGTCAGATATCCCTTTTAACACTTCCACTTCAAACATCTTTGATTTGATCTCGGCAATGATCTGCTTGAGCTTCTGAAGTTCCTCCATAAGCTGTGAGTCTTCTAGATTGCTGGGCTGGGGAGCCGCAGCCGCCTGCTCCACCTGCCCCTGCTGCAGCAGCAGGGGCAGCATATCCCGTATCCGGTCCATGTTGACCCTTAAGGTATCATCTATGGCCACTGTGACCTCCACCTGGGGGTGGCTGAAAAACCCTCTAATACCCTGCTTCTTAACATGTCGGGTATGCAGGATAATGGCGTCATTACCCATTTCCTGTTTGGCCTTGCGCATGGCCTCCTGATAATCGCGCCCTACAAAACTCTTTACCTTCATGCCGACACCATCCCAATTACTTCTACATTGGCACTGGAATCTATCTCGTTATAAGACAAAACCACCAGATTGGATATAAAGCGATCTACCAAGCGCTTAAAGTAAATGCGCAGGACCGGGGCGCAAAGCACAATCGGGGTGATGCCTTTTCTGGTTAAATCTTCATAATGGTACATCAATTTATCGATCACGTGTTGGGCTACTTCGGGATCAAGGGCCAAATAGGAGCCGTAATCGCTCTGTTGAACCGAATCGCGCAGCCGCTCTTCCAAACTCGGATCCAGGGTCAAGACCGTTATCTTGCCGCAGTCACCGGTGTACTGTTTGGAGATCTGGCGGCGCAAAGCCTGCCTCACATACTCGGTCAGAACATCAGTGTCCTTGGTGATCCGGGCATAGTCGGCCATAGTCTCCAGAATGGTAAGCATATCCCGGATTGATATCTGCTCGCGTAAAAGATTGGACAAGATCCTTTGCGCATCCCCCAAACTGAGGAGATCCGGTATCAGCTCTTCGATTACCGCCGGGTTCTGTTCTTTCATAAAGCTGAATATGTTCTGCACTTCCTGGCGGCCTAAAAGCTCATGGGCATGGGCTTTGATAACCGAGGTCAGGTGGGTGGCCAGTACGGAAGGCGGGTCTACTATGGTATAGGATTTGGCTTCCGCGTCTTCTTTGTGTCGCGTGCTAACCCACCGTGCCGGGAGATTGAAGGCCGGTTCCTGAGTGTCTATACCGGGAAGTTCGGTGTCGTTTTCGATATCCGGGCCTATGGCCAGATAATGGTCCAGAATAAGCTCACCCGAGGCGATTTCAATACCCTTGATCTTGATTAAATAGGAATTGGGCTTTAACTGCATATTGTCGCGAATGCGAATGGGAGGCACGATGAAGCCCATATCCACCGCACACTGCCGCCTGATCATTACGATGCGTTCCAGCAGATCACCGCCCTGATCAGTGTCAACCAGGGGAATGAGGCCGTACCCCAATTCCATTTCCATCTTCTCTACTTGCAGGAGTTCCACTACATTTTCCGGCTTTTTGATCTGCTCGGCCTCCTGGATCTCTTCGCCGGGAGCTTCCTCAACAAATTCCTTGACTGTACGGCGCATGATAAAAAACAGTATGCCGAACAGGGCGGCCAGGGAATACATGGGCAGCATAGGCATACCAACCGTTCCCAAACCAGCCAGGACAATGGCGGCGATGGCCAAAGCCCGAGGATGACCGAAGAGCTGGTTTCCCAATTCGGTTCCCAGGCTGTCCTTGGAGGCGCTCCTGGTTACTACTATGCCGGTGGCGGTTGATATGAGCAAAGCCGGGATCTGGGTAACCAAACCGTCGCCCACCGTCAAAATGGTATATATTTGGGCAGCCTGGCTCAAATCCAAACCCCGCTGAATCATCCCGATGATAAAACCGCCGGTAATGTTGATGATAACGATGACAATTCCGGCTATGGCATCACCCTTGACAAATTTGCTGGCACCATCCATAGACCCGTAGAAATCAGCTTCCCTCTGGATGTTCTCCCGCCTCTGACGGGCGTCGTCTTCGTTTATCAATCCGGCATTGAGATCGGCGTCTATAGCCATCTGTTTACCAGGCATGGCATCCAGAGTGAAGCGGGCGGCAACTTCCGAGACTCTCTCCGCCCCCTTGGTAATAACGATAAATTGAATAACTATCAGGATAAGAAAAATAACCAGCCCTACAACCGTATTGCCTCCTACCACAAATTGTCCGAAGGCCTGTATAACCTCTCCTGCTGCGCCGTTTAGCAGGATCAGGCGGGTGGAGGCCACGTTAAGCGACAGGCGAAATAAGGTCATGATCAATAGCAGGGAAGGAAATACTGAGAAATCCAGCGGGTTGTTGTTAAACATAGAAACCAGCAGGATTACCAGGGCGAAGCTTATATTAAAGGTCAGCAGGATGTCGAGCAGGGATGTGGGCAGCGGAATGATCATCATCATTACAATGGTGATCACCACTACGGCAACCAGCACATCGCTGTATCGGCGAATGCTGCCCAATATACCGCCTGTCTCTCCCATCTTTCATCCTCCTTGAGAATTATAGGGCAATCTTTTTTTGCCGGTAAACGAAAGCCAGAACCTCGGCCACTGCCTGGTAGAGCTCCTCCGGCACCACGTCTCCAATATCGATGCTTGAGTAAAGGGTCCGGGCCAGGGGCGGATTCTCAACCAGGGCCACCCGGTTCAGAACGGCTATTTCTCTAATTCGCAAGGCCATGTAATCTTGGCCTTTGGCCACAACCACCGGCGCAGTCATGCGGGGCGCATCATAGCGAAGGGCCACCGCAAAATGAGTGGGGTTGGTTATGACAACATCAGCCCGGGGAACTTCCGACATCATACGGCGCATGGCCATTTCCCTCTGGATCTGTTTCTGCCGGGATCTTATCAGGGGATCCCCTTCATTCTGTTTCCATTCCTGTTTGATCTCGTATTTACTCATCTTTAATGACTTTTCGTAATCAAACCACTGGAAAATATAATCCACGATTCCGATAATAACATAAATGATTCCGACTTTGAGGGCAATTTCAAAAACCAGGTCACCGAAAACTACCATACTGGCCCCCAGTTCCATATCAATAAAGCGGGGAAATACCGCGTAATTATCCTTGATAACGGTGTATACCACATAGCCGGCTACGAACACTTTAGCCAGGGATTTAATAAGTTCCACCAGCGCCCGCCGGGAAAAAATACGTTTAAATCCTTCCACCGGGTTGATGCGATTGAAATTGGGAGTGAGTGATTCAGTGGAAAAAACAAATCCCACTTGCAAATAGCTTACCAGCAGGGCAGTGACGAAAGTAGCGCCCAGAACCGGAAAGCATACCCGCCCTAAAAGCTGCATGACTTCCAAAAACATATAGTAGGTATAGGCCTGGGTGAGGCTTTGAGTGCCCCGTTGCAGCAGGTATAGCTGGGTAAAGCCCTTGATCTGGCTCACTATATAGGGAAACGAGAACAACAGGGCCATTGAACCGGCCAGGAGAATTATCGCCGCGCTCAGATCGGCGCTCTTAAATACCTGGCCCTTTTTGCGCGCCTCTTCCCGCCTTCTGGGTGTTGCTTTCTCGGTTTTTTCACCGGTATCCCCATCGGCCAAAAGCTGCAGGTCAAATATAAACCATTTTAGCGGATCGTCCATAGCTACCTCCCCATGGTCATCAGGAAATAGTCCAGGGATAAAAACAACTGGGTGAATAATACATTAAAAACCCATAGAAAAATGGGAACCATTATCAGCAGCAGCAACAGCCCCAGAATAATTTTGACCGGCATGCCCACCACAAACACATTCATCTGGGGAACGGTTCGGGCAATAAATCCCATCGCTATATCACCGGTCAAAACTGCGATGACTATGGGAGCTGCGATTTTTATAGCAATGACAAACATGGCTACGGTCATACGGGTAATCTCGTCCATGAAGGCCTGGCCCAAGCTTAAGCCCAGCACGGGAACATATTTATAGCTGTCCACCAGCCCCTGCAGCAGAAAATGATGGCCGTTCATGGCCAGATAGACCAGCAGGGCCAGGGTCTGGGATAGGTTGCCCATCAAGGGAATCTGCGTACCTGACTGGGGGTCTATTACGTTTACGATGGCAAAGCCCATCTGCATGTCCATAAGCTGCCCGGCCAGCTGTATGCCGGATAAAACCATATAAGCGACAAAGCCAATCGCATAACCGATCAACAATTCCAGGACCAGGGCCCATACAAAAAGTAATGGCGTCCCGGTTTCCGTAGGAAATTGGGCGGGCACAAAAAAAGCCATGGTGGCAGACAAAACCACAACCAGGAAGACTTTAAAGCGGACCGGAATCTGACGGCTGCTGAATATGGGCGCCGCAATGAACAATCCCGATAAGCGGGCCAGTATTAAAAAGAATGGCTCCAGTGCAAAGGGCATTTACGTTCCTCTCTTTTTACTATCCCAGGCTTAACAAACGCGGGATAGAGGTAATAAGATTAGAAGTAAAACTGGTCATTATATTTAACATCCATGGTCCAAAAAAAATGATCACCAGAAATACAACCACGATCTTGGGCACATAGGAAAGGGTCATTTCCTGCAACTGCGTGGTTGCCTGTAAAATGCTTATAAAAAGCCCGGTTACCAGTGCCGCTCCCAATATCGGAGCTGAAACCAGAAGCACTGTCCAGAGGGCCTGATTGCCGATACTAAGGACTGCATTCTCAAACATAGCTTAACTCCCTTCACTTAAAGCTGAGCATCAAGGATTGAATGACCAGATTCCAACCATCTACCAGAACAAACAAAAGGATCTTGAAGGGCAGCGATATACTCATGGGCGGCAGCATCATCATACCCATGGACATAAGAGCGCTGGCCACTACCATATCAATAATCAGGAAGGGAATAAACAGGATAAACCCGATCTGAAAAGCGGTTTTTAGCTCGCTTATGATAAAAGAAGGGATCAAAACATAATTGGGGATATCGTCAAAATTACGCGGCCTTTCCATATTGGCCAGGCGCACAAACAAAGCCAGATCCTTTTCATGGGTCTGTTTAAACATAAAGGTTCGCAAGGGCTTCATACCCTCGGTAAAGGCGGTATCGGTGGTTATTTCTCCACGCAAATAGGGCTGTAACGCATTGGTGTTGACTTCGCCCAGGGTGGGAGCCATGATGAAAAAGGTGAGAAAAAGGGCCAAACCAATCAAAACCTGGTTGGGGGGCATTTGCTGGGTGGCCAGTGAGCTCCGTAAAAAGCTCAATACAACCACGATCCGGGTAAATGAGGTCATCGTAATGAGCAGGGCGGGAGCCAGAGTCAACAGCGTAAGGGTGATGATAAGCTGCAATACTCCCGGGCCGTTTTGGGCACCGGGGCTTCCAATCTGCAGGTTTACATTGGGAAGCGGAAGTGGCTCTGCTGCTGCGGGAAGGCTTACCGCCACCGTCAACATAAGAGTAAGTAGGATTAATAAAACCGCGATTCTGGTTTTATTGAGCTCATTCTTGGTCTGCATTGCTCCTCCCTTTTTTGCCCGGTACGCCTTCACCAGGCAGAGATATGCTCCTCATCCGCTTTATCTGCTCCTCCATAAGCTGGTGAAATTCCTCTTTTTGGGGGGCCGGAGCCCGCCTGCGATCCACAAAGTCCGACAAGGTCTTTATCCATGGATTGGGCTCATCCTGGTTGAAGCCCTCCAGGGCCTGCTGGCTGATCTCTTTCATAAGCTGGGGATTGTCAATTTCAAACAGGCAGGTAATATTGTGATCGGTTACTCCCAGGGCATACAGCCTCTGACCGACTTCACATAAGACTACCCCCCGGTTCTGTCCCAGCATAACTTCGTCAACCACATGCAGCCAGTTCCCCTGCAAGCGGCGTCTGGCCTGGCGGTTAAACACTCTGATGACGGTCCAGGCCGCTGCAACTATCAGCCCCAGCACTACGATAATCTTTATCCCTTCCCACCACAGGTTGGTGCTTGGGACGGCCGGGGCCTGGGTCTTGTCATATTCCTGGTTAAAGCTCTGCATATCTTCTACAGCACTGACCGGCCAGGCCAGAATCTGTACAAGCAGCACCGCGAGCAACATAGCCAAGGCGTATTTTTTAGCCTGACTGAACATTTATTTACACATCCTAACCGAAGGGCTTTAGGCCAGGGCTTTGCTTACGGCTTCCAAGACCCTCTCGGGCTGGAACGGTTTCACTATGAAGTCTTTGGCGCCGGCTTGTATGGCGTCTATAACCATGGCCTGTTGTCCCATAGCACTGCACATAATAATCCTGGCGCTGGCATCTATGGCTTTGATCTCCTTTACGGCACTGATGCCGTCCATCTCCGGCATGGTTATATCCATGGTCACCAGATCGGGCCGCAGGTCCTTGAACTTTTCTACCGCCGTGGCTCCATTTTCAGCTTCACCTACGACCTCATATCCGTTTTTACTCAGGATGTCTTTTATCATCATCCTCATAAAAGCCGCATCGTCAACAACCAGCACAGTCTTACCCATGATTAGCCTCCTTCTAAAATTATTGCAGTCTGCTCACTCTGTCCATGGGACTAATAATCGTGGTTATTCTAATACCATAATTTTCGTCAATAACCACAACTTCTCCTTTAGCGATAAGCTTTCCATTCACTAAAAGATCAACCGGTTCTCCTGCCATTTTGTCCAGCTGAATGATTGAACCCTGCTGGAGTTCCAAAATCTCTTTAATGGTTTTCCGCGCTTTACCGAGCTCTACCGACACATCCAGAGGCACATCCATGATCAGTCCGATATTTTGCGGCACGGTGGGAGCCATCCCAGCGCTTACCGGTGCAAATTGAACCGGTTGCACTGCATATTGCTGGTCTTTTCTTATTGACACAGATGGAGCCTGGGTAGCCCATGCATCCGCTGCCGGGGCATAGACTGATTCCACTGGTGAAGCCGGCGCGGCTGCCATTGGAGCCGGTGCTGGCGGGGGGGGAGCCGCTGCCTGCGGTTGCATTGGGGGTGGAGCCGGGGTTGGAGGCACGGCCGCGGCCGGTTTCGGAGCGCTTGGAACGGCTGGCTCCAGGATGCTCTCCAGATCGATTTCCGGCTCTGAATTACCCATAGCCATGGCGATCATGTCGCGAACCGCTTCAACCGGTATGATCTGCATACATTCGCTGTTTACCAGTCCCTCAATCTCCATTTTAAATTTTACGCAAATGATCTCGTCATAACTGGTAGGAATTTTCATGAGCTCCTTCTCCAGTTCCGAGATATTTACTATGGGGGGAGCAATATCAATGCGCTGGTTGAACATAGAACTCAGGCTGGTTGTGGCCGAGCCCACCATCTGGTTCATCGCTTCGCCCACCGCGCTCAGCATTATATCATCCGCCAGGTCCGCTGCGGCTTGTCCGTCTCCGCCCATCATTAAATCGGCTATTACTCCAGCATCATTTTCTTTGATGACCAGGATATTGGAGCCGGTTAAACCCTGACGATATTGAACTTCAACAACTACATAGGGCATTTCGTAGCTTTCGGCCAATGTATGGCGTTCGCTCACAATAACTTCCGGGGTGGTAATGGAAACCTTTTTACGCAGCAAAGTTGACAGGGTGGTCGCTGCCGTCCCCATTGATATATTACCTATCTCGCCCAGGGTATCCTTCTCAAAATCATTGATCAAGGCAGCCGACGCATCGTTGCTGCTGGCCGGACTGTCCCCCCGCAACAGGGCATCTATTTCTTCCTGGGAAAGAATGCCGTCATTCATCTTCATTTCCCTCCTTTATCACCTGGGATATCTGGACTGCGGTTTTATTTTCATGGGTTCCCGGTTTACCCATAAACTTGGTGGTATTTCCGATAACCACCGGCAGGTCATCCTGAATCTTTTTATCTAAAATAACAACATCACCAGCGTTCAAATCCAGCAAATCTCCGACCGTCAAGCTGGTGCCACCCAAAAGCACCCTGATCGGTAGCTGGGCATTCTCCAGCCGGGCCTGAATGATGCTCATATTTTCAGGGGTTGGCTTCCGATGGGTCGATGAATAATAGTAGTGAACGCTGAGTTTGTCAAGAATTGGCTCCAAGACCAGAAACGGTATACAGATGTTGATCATGCCCATTACATCACCCATTTTACTCTCCATGGACACGATCATCATGATCTCACTGGGCGACACCAGTTGAGTGAATTGGGGATTGCTCTCCACTCTTTCCAACTGCGGCTCCAGTTCAATGATACTCCCCCAGGGCTCCTGGAGGTATGAAAGCATGCGCTGGCTGAGCTTTTCCATAACGGTCTGCTCAATTTCAGTCAAGGCCCGCAGCTTGTTCAGGGTGTATCCAGGCCCTCCCAGCAAACGGTCCAGGAAGGCAAAACCCAGTTTGGGATTGATCTCCATGATCCCGCTCCCCTCCAGGGGGAATACGGAAAAGATGTTGAGTATGGTGGGATTGGGAATGGATCGAATAAACTCCTCGTAAGTCAACTGCTCCACCGACAGGATATCCACCTGCACCGGGGCCCTCAGCTGAGCAGACAGAAAGGTCGCCAAAGCCCTGGCATAGCTCTCATAGATAACCTGCAGAGTATGCAGCTGATCCTTGGAAAACTTGTTGGGCCGACGAAAATCATATACCTTGATTTTCTTTTTCTTTTCTTCCTGCTTCAGTTCATCGGCATCTACCGACCCGCTGTTTAAAGCCTGGAGCAGCGCATCGATTTCGCTCTGGGATAATACGTCTCCCATTCCTATCCTCCCTTAAGAGCTATTGCACGATCAAGTCCTCAAAGTAAACATTTAGCACAATATTCTTTCCCAGGGTGGTATTGAGGTCTTTTTTGATCTCTTCCCGAAGGTTGTTGCGATTGCGCGGATCCAAGTCCGCAACCGTCTTGGAAGAAATGATGGTTAAAATCCTGTCTCTGATAACCGCTTTATACTTGGTGACTTCCTCAATATTCTTCTTGTCTGAATCGGATATGGTAAGCGATATTTTAGCCTTCATAAACCTGGTCCCGCTTACATCCCCAATGTTGGTGGTAAACTCGCCCACCTCAAAGGGAGTCCCCAAGGTGGCCGATTTGCCCTCCTCCTTGGCTGCCTCCTTGGGCAGCAGGGGAGAAATGGTGCTGCGCAATACGAAATAAGAAGCCCCCAGGGTAATGACAAATACCAGCACTCCTATCAGGATAATTTTGATGGTGTCAAATTTCGAGCCCTTTTCTTTTTCTACCTTGGTTTCTTCATCTGCCATAGAGGCCCTTCAACCCCTCTCACGGTTTTAGGTTGCTGTAATATTGTTTCCTGAACTTTATTATATCGGCAAAAATGCTTTTAGTGGACTCTTTTACCACAAATTTCTTACCGGTTGTCAAAGTAATTACCGTATCCGGGGTTTCTTCAATGTGTTCGATTAGATCGACATTTATTGCCATCTTCTCTCCATTAAGCCGGGTAACACCTATCATCTCCTCACCTCTCATTTCCCCGGGGGTTTTAAACCCCCGGGGGAATGCCGTTAACGTTTAAGGTTGGCCAACTCCTGAAGCATTTCATCGGAGGTGGTTATAATTCTTGAATTGGCGGTAAATCCGCGTTCGACAATGATCATCTGGGTAAGCTCCTCAGACAAATCAACATTGGACATCTCCAGGCTGCTGGGCAGAATAGCCCCCATGCCCCCGGAACTGGGAGCCCCGACCATGGCGTCGCCGGAATTGGTCGAGGTAACAAACTGATTGCTCCCTACCTGCTGCAGACCGGACGGATTGCGGAAATTGGCCAGGGCCACCCGGGCCAGGCTCTTTAACTGGCCATTGTCATACTGGCCGCTGATCACTCCATCCGAGCCGACCGAGAGGCTCTGCAAAGAGCCGGTGGGCAAGCCGTTCTGGGTTTCAACCTGCACCGTGGAATCGGTATTATACTGCAGTAACGCCTTTAGATCAACCGTAATGCTGACCGGGTCAGCCCCCGCTGAGCTGCGATCGATGACAAAAGACATACTGACCGCGTTTTCGCCTGGTGTTGATATATCGGTTATTAATTTACCGTTGGAATCAAAATGAATCCCCGTGTATCTTATGACATCTGATCCGGCCGCTGGAGTGGCTCCCTGGGGTGCAACAACTTCAATGCTCCCTTCAATGGTCCCATCCCCGTCAGCGTCGCCAAACTGAGGGTCGGCTGAAACATCGCAATTCCAGCTATAGGAAGGTGGAGTTGCGGCAGGGTCATCTACTGTTCTGAAGAATCTGAAATAGAGAACTTCCTTATTTCCCAGTGAGTCATAATATTCTTTAGTGATTGTCTCTGATGTACCATCAGCAGGTACATCTGCGGCAATATCCCAGGTCGTTAAATCATTGCTCGCAGTCGAAGAATCCAAATTGCCGGTGACGCCCATTGTCGAAGTAGCCTTGGGAGCCATCAGGTTGTAGGCTGCTATATTTACCCCGGTTACTTTGGATACGCTGGCGTCGATATTGCCTTCGGAGTCTGCCAGCCAGCCCTGCACGATACCGCCTTCAGAAGTGACTAAATTGCCCAGTTTGTCAAAGCTGAAAGATCCAGACCGGGTGTAAGATGTTTCTCCATTGGTCTTGACTACAAAGTATCCGTTGCCGTCGATGGCCATATCGGTCAAGCGGCTGCTGGCCTGGGCGGGGGCGCCGGTATGTATCTGGTCGACGCTGGAAACCGCCATGCCCATGCCCACTCCCATCGGGTTGGTCCCGCCGGTGCTGTCGGTAGGGGCTGCCCCTCCGCGCATGGCCTGGTACAACGTGTCCTGAAATACCACCCGGCTCCTTTTAAAACCGGGCGTATTGACATTGGCCATGTTGTTGCCTATTACGTCCATGGCCATCTGCATGTTCTTCAATCCACTAACACCTGAAAACATGGAACGCATCATGTCCCATCAACCTCCTAATTCATCGGTGGGATGCAGCAGTCGTTTTGCACCCCGGAGCCTCCTCCCAGAGGTCCGGCTCCTAAACTATTACAGCACTGTCAATATTGGTGAAGACATTTTCCCGCAGGCTGTTTCCATCCACCGCCGTCACAACCGTGTTGTTTTTTACGCTCACCACCAGGGCCAAATCATTCCCGTTCATCAGGATCAGCGAATCCCGCGCTCCCTTTTCCCGGGCCTGGGACACCGCTTGATTGAGCTTGCTCAGGTCCTCGGCGCTTAAAGAGATATTACGCGCTTGCAGCCTCTCCTGAGCATGCCTGGAAAAGCGCAGTTCAGGGGCCATCTTCTGTTCGAGGATGTTTTGAAAGCTGGCCTGGCCGGTCTTGGGCTGGCTTTGCGCAGCCTTGGCTTTATTGGTTTGGATGGGTTGAATCGGCTGCTGCGAAAATACTATTCTTTGATCCATTTGCTTCACCTGCCTGTTATGCCTCGGTCACTGTATCGGTATCTGTATCCGTATCGGTATCTGTATCCGGATCGCTGTCTGTTTCCGGATCGGTTTCGGAACTGCCCTGAAGCAGCGCTAGAATCTGCGCTAAAATAGTAGCTTCAGCATCTTTTGCGGATGCACCGATACCTACAATACTGCTTTGCTCGATTTCTTCGCCATTGATGTAATAGGCGGCCGTACCGTCGCTGATATTAACCGAGGTTATAACCCCGCTCAGATACTGGTCATCGTCACCAGTTGCGTTGGGATTTTCGTATACAACCGTGCGCCCGATCATGCTTCCTGCCTGCTGGAATAGCATATTGGGCAAAATGTTGCTGCTAATGGTTGTGGTCAGTGCTTCGAAGCTTTTATTAAGGTTCTGCATCTGCTCTAGCGAACTAAAAGAGGCCATCTGAGCAATCTGCTCGGTAGAATCTGTGGGATTTAAGGGATCCTGATTCTGCAGCTGCGTGCATAAAAGCTTCAAAAAAGCTTCTTTACTTATTTCTCCAGTACTGCTTGATTTGGATGAAGAACTGGATGTTGACGAGCTTGCTGGTTCTCCGCTGTAAACCATTCCGGTTGTCGAATCTACGTACACTTTCTCACCTCCTAAACCAAAAAGTTATATCCGTCACTGGTTTCACTGCCCTCATATCCGCTGGCCTGAGCCGGGTTAAGGAACTGGCTGGCGGTTTCCATTATTTCACCTTCGGAATCTGAAAAACTGATAAATGTCCCCCCCCGAGACTGTTGCCACAGGTCCTGCCTCCCTCCCGGGTCGCTCATCATTCCTCCGCTGTCAAGCTGCACGTTTACTTCGGTCCGATCCACTTTTATGCCCTGGGCTTCCAGGGTCAGGCGCAGGGTCTGCATATTCTGTTCCAAAACATTTTTAACCTGCTGGCTGCTGGTGGAAAAATGGGCAGTAACCGTTCCAGCCTCATCAACCGCAATTTTGATGGTCATCTTACCCATGAAATCCGGTTTCAGATGCAGAGTCATTTCGGAACTGTTATCCTTGATCATGACCTCAGCCTTTTTTACCACCTGGTCCATCAGATTCTGGGGATCAACCGCCGCCTGGCTGTTTTGAAGACTGGGCGGAACATCGCGCACCTGCATTTTGGGAATCGCCGCTTCAAGCTGCTGCAGTACCGGTGAACTCGGAGTGTCTGCTTCTCCTTCAGCTGAAGACTGTGGTTGACCTTCCGACGGATGGCTGTCTTTGGCCGGACCAAGCACCGCAACCCGCTGACTTTCAAATTCAGCCAGTTTTTTGCCTGAAGCGCTGCCCGCCTCCCCTTCGGTTTTCTTCATGGCCTTTTCATCCATGACCTGTCCCTCTAGCTCACTTGCTTCCCGACCGGCTCCCAGTTTGCCTGAGGTCTTGACTTGCCCGTCGGCAGAGGCCGCTTCTCCGGCAGCATTCATTTTTACGGCTGAAGCTTGGGCGCTTTCATCATTTACGACCAATACGGTCGCTTTGGGTTCACCCGGCTGAGTAGCGGGGCTGTCAGTTTTCCCCATATTGGCTGTTTCCATGGTCTGACTGACCAGTTGGGATACTTCCGGGTTGCTTTTGGATGACAGCTGGCCCTCCGGATTGGTTGGAGCGTTTGCAACAGCGCCGGCTTCCCCTGCCGGGATCCCCTGCTGCAATAAGTTATTATCAACCTTGACCAGCCCTATAAACGGCATAGCCATAACCTGAGCAGCAACCGCGCTGGTCGAACTACTGGTCTGATCACCGGTCGGAGTGCCGCTATCGCCTGCCTTTTCGGTATTTTGATTTTCGCCGGGCTTGGTTTCAGAAGGCTGCTCCTTCACCTGATCAACCTGGCTTTCCCGAATTTTGTCGCCGGTATCAGCCTTCACCGGCTCTGACTTTTCCCGGGTCTCGCTTTCACGTGGCGGGTTGTCCCTTGGTACCTGGCAGGCCTTCTTCAACTGTTTTTCAAAACTGCTCCCGGTCGGGTAAGAATCCCTGGCACTTTTGCTCCTTGGACTGGACAAAACCAGGCCTGGTTCCACGGGTGATGCCGTGGCTGCCAACATTGTTGCCTGAACACCGTTCAATTCCATCTCACCCCCTTTCAGAAAAGTAATGTATGATGAAGCTACCCCCCACTTGGAGCGGTAACCAACATCTCACGACTGATTTGAACTGCTTTATCACGGTCCATATTCTGCAGAATTGAGGCTGCGGCATCGGCATTCATCTCTTGCAGGATGCCTATGGTGTCTTTACTCTCAAGACGCGCCAGAATTTCAGCGGCATCCTTGCTGCTCATTTCCGCAAAATATTTGGCCATGTCTTTGTAGGAAGCTTTTTTCGCCCCCGACTGCCCCCTGGCGTCATCCAGTTCTTTATTCAATTTGGCCACTTCTGCTTCTAGCTGAGTTTGGGGACTGGCTGCCAATTGCTGCTTTACTTTGGCCAGTTCTTGCTGCACGGCTTGCAGTTCCTGTTCCTTCTGGGCCAATCCCTTTTTTAATGTATCGTTTTCTTGAGCAAGTTTCTCCAGTTCAGTTTGCGGGGCGGCAGTCTGCTCTTTAACCTTGACTAAATTTTTCACCACCGGAACCTTTTGCAGGAGTGAAGGATCCCGATACAGGTTGAACGCTATGACAGCCACGCCCAGAACCAGTAATATTACTAGAATTAAACCCGAACGGGATTTTTTCTTTTCACTCAACAGTTGTCCTCCTCGTTTTAATAATGGTTAAAGATAATTCTCCCCGGAGGCTTCATCGCTCTGCTCTTCTGCCACGTTTTTACGGTAATGGGTGCTGATGGCCACCTCGTCTATAACCTTTTGCTCCTCCAGGCTCAATTCATGCCGATATTCCTGCCATTCCTTTTCCCGCAGACGCTCCAGCGACTGGCTTTCTTTTTTCCTTTCCAAAAGCATCGTGCGGGCATTCTCCACCCGCTCCTCAGCTCTGGCCAGGCGCACTTGCATCTGCCTGACCTGTTTGTGCAACACCGGCAGGTATTCCCGGTGCATCAAAGCCTCTTGCGACATGGGCTGGGCCAAGCCCAGTTCTCGAACCCGATCCTCCAGACGGACCAGTTTGTTGTTTAGCTGAACCAGTTGTTCTTCCACGCGTTCCTTTTCGGCCATGCAGGCCTGCAGTTCTTCTCTGGCCACCTGCTCACGCCGCAGGCTGACATTTAGACTGGTCTGAAGACGGAATTTAAATGCTTTCATGGCTTACACCTCATCTACGCAGGGCGTCTTCCAATCTCAACAGGGTGTCGTTAAAATCAGCTTCTTCGTAAACATTCTGCTTCAAGAAATCGTGGCATTTGTCTATCAGCATAAGTGCTTCATCAATTCGCGCATTGGAGCCCTTTTTGTAGGCTCCGATGTCAATAAGATCCCTGGCTTCCTCATAGGTGGAGAGAATCTGACGAAAGCGCTTCGCCTGTTCCATGTGTTCAGGGCTGGAAATATCGATCATCACCCGGCTGATACTGTGGCCTATGTCGATGGCCGGATACATATTGCGGGTAGCCAGGGCGCGGCTCAATATCAAATGGCCGTCAACGATACCGCGAACCGCGTCGGTAATGGGTTCGTTCATATCATCGCCTTCTACCAGCACCGTATAGAGGCCGGTTATACTCCCCTTTTCGGCGGTGCCCGCCCGCTCCAGCAGCCGGGGCAAAAGGGCGAATACCGAAGGTGTAAACCCCCTGGTGGCTGGCGGTTCGCCTATAGCCAGTCCCACTTCTCGCTGGGCCAGGGCAAAACGGGTCAATGAGTCCATCAAAAACAAAACATCCAGTCCCTGGTCGCGAAAGTATTCAGCAATGCTGGTGGCAACAAAAGCTCCCCGAAGCCTGATCAGGGCAGGCTGATCCGAGGTAGCCACTATTACCACCGATCTCTCAAGACCCGCATCCCCCAGGTCGCGCTCCAGGAATTCGCGAACCTCGCGTCCTCTCTCTCCAATCAGGGCAATCACATTAATATCTGCGTTGGTGTTGCGGGCAATCATTCCAATAAGGGTGCTCTTGCCTACCCCGCTGCCGGCAAAAAAGCCCATGCGCTGGCCCCGGCCTATGGTGGTTAATCCATCAATAGCTCTTACCCCCACCGATAGGACTTCCGCTATGCGGGTTCTTTTCAAGGGGTTGGGGGGCTGGTTCATAACCGGATAGTTTATCTCCGAATTAATTCGTCCTTTTCCATCCAGGGGCTGACCCAGTCCATCAAGCACCCGCCCCCGCAGCTCCATGCCCACTTTAACCCGCATGGTAGTTCCTGTGGCCAGCAGTTCGCTGCCCGGTCCAATACCTTCCAGTTCTCCCAGGGGCATTAAAAGGATGCGGTTGTTTCTAAAACCAACTACCTCCGAAGGAACCAGCTGGCGATCACTGGTTTGGATATAGCACAATTCTCCCAGGCTCAGGCGAGGTCCGGTAGCTTCCATGGTCAGTCCGATAACCTGTGATATCTTGCCCTTTAGCTGGCAGGTCTGAACCTTTTCAATGGTGTCTATCAGACTGCCCAACTCAAATGTTTTCGCTGAAGTCATCGGCAATCACATCCTGTAAGGCTTGTTCCACTTTGGCAATACGGGTGTCCAGCTGCGCGTCAACCACGCCCTGATCGCTCTCTATCACACACCCGCCTGTTCCTACCCGGGCGTCAGCCACCAGAGCGTTGGCCAGATCCTGTTTTTCCATCTCCGACATTTCCTCTCTGGCCAGGCTGTCCAGAGCCGGTTCAATTTCCTCGGGATTTACATAAACCCGGAAATTGCCAGGTTGATCCAATAAATTTATAGCTTCCCGAATTACACTGATAATAATTTGGGGATTGGTGTTTACCTCGGTACTGATAACCCGTTTTGCCACCGCAATAGCTAGACGAGCCATATCAGCCGTGCTTGACTCCAGCAATTTTACTTTGGTGCGCCGGGCTTCTTCAAGAATCTGCCGGCACTGTTCCATGGCCATCTGCCGGTCGGCTTCGATTTCCTGGTGGGCTTCCCGGAGCCCGTTCTCATAGCCTTCCTTTTGAGCTTGGATTCTTAATTCTTCAGCTTCCTTTTGCGCCTGGGTTCTCAAAACCTCGGCGTCTTCCCGGGCATCGTCCAAAATGCTTCTGGCATCCTGGGCGGCCTTTTCCATCAGGTCCTTGACCATAGCCTCAGTTTCCATAACAATATTGGCCATCTCGTCTCTTATGCGCTCCGGATCAGGGCCCAAATCAGGGAGTGGATCGGCTTGGGGCATAACATCGAGCACAACCACCCGGGGGGGCGGACTGATTATAAGGGGCTCGGCCATGGTCAGATCAAACCTTTTTATAACCTTAGACAATAATCTCATCTCCTCCACCCCGGGCCACTACTATCTCTCCGGTTTCTTCCAAACGACGGATAATGTTTACAATTCTCTGCTGGGCCTCTTCAACATCACGCAGTCGGACCGGGCCCATAAATTGAATGTCATCTTGAAGCATTTCCGAAGCCCGGCTGGACATGTTGCCGAATACCTTTTGGGTAACCTCACTGCTGGCGCCTTTCAAGGCCAGGGCCAGGTCGTGGGATTCAACCTCGCGCAAAACGCGTTGCACGGAGCGGTCATCTATCATGACAATGTCTTCGAAAACAAACATCAATTTCTTGATCTGTTCGGCCAGTTCCGGATCCTGAACCTCCATGGCCTCCATAATGGTTTTTTCAGTGCTCCGGTCCACCCGGTTCAAGATATCCACCACCGATTTGACGCCGCCGGCTATACTCATTTCCTGCGGAGCCAGTGAAGAGAGCTTCCTTTCCAGTACTCGCTCCACTTCCTTGATCACATCGGAGGAGGTTGTATCCATGAGAGCAATTCTTTTGGCAACATCCGACTGCCGGTCAGGAGGCAGGGCGGATAGTATCAAAGAAGCCTTTTCAGCCTCCAGATAAGCCAGAATCAGGGCGATAGTCTGGGGATGTTCCGACTGAATGAAATTCAATAACTGCGACGGCTCGGTCTTGCGCATAAAATCGAAAGGTCGTACCTGCAGGGAAGCAGATATCCGGGACAAAATTTCTACGGTCTTGTCCGCTCCGTAGGCTTTTTCCAACACCTCTTTGGCGTAGTTGATGCCTCCCTGGCTTATGTATTGCTGGGCCAGACACATCTCAAAGAATTCCCGGTTAAGAGAGTCCAGCTTCTCCGTCGACACCTGGCGAACGCTGGCTATTTCAAGGGTAAGTTGTTCAACTTCCTCTTCACTCATAAACTGAAATATCCGGGCTGATTTTTCCGGTCCCAAGGCTATGAGAAAGTTGGCCGCCTTTTGCCGTCCCGTAAGAGGTTTTTTAGTTGTCGACAAATCCTCACCCCTAATCTTCAGCCAACCAGGTCTTCAGGACATGAGCAGCGCTTTCCGGCTCACTATCCACCAGCTTGTCTATTTCTTCTTTTATCTTCATCTTTTCGCGTTCCTCGGGTGTCAAAGTCATATCGAATATATCCTCAATCCTCAACTCTTCATCAACTTCAGCTTCAAAGGGAACCGGTTCTTCCGCCACCTCTTTGGCGGCCTTTTTCTTGGATAACAACCAGAGCACAGCGATGACCGTCAAGGCCAGCAAGACCATAAAGAGAGGAACCAGCTTGGAATCCAGTATCTTATTCAACCATTCCATGCCGGTCGAGGTTTCCGGTTCTGCCTCGGGTGCAAAATCCATAAAGGCAACCGAGATGCTGTCCTTCAACGCCACTTTTTGACCTTCTTGATTGTTTTCGATAAGTCCACAGGCGGTGGCTACCATACTGCGGATTTTATCAGTTTTTTCAACATCGGTGGCCCCCAGATTGACATCTTTGATCGCCTTATTGTTGACAATAATCGAAACTGTGAAGTGATCGTATTTCACATCACCCTGGGCATACTTGGTTTCGGTCTCGGTTTTACTCACTTCATAATTGGTCGTTTTGCTGCTTTTTTCAGTGGAGGAAGCTCCCCCGGTGGTGGTTTCAGTGTAAATCGGGACATTGGTGTCGGTCCCCGGAGTCCCGCTGGGGCCCGTGGAGCTGATTCCCGATTCCTTGGTAGTGCTTTCGCTTCTTACGTGCGAACCGTCTTCGTCGTTATAATATCGTTCCGCTTTTTCCTGTTTAGCATCAAAATTCAGTTCAGCGTTGACTCTTACCACAGCGTTGTCAGGCCCCAGGGTCTTATCAAGCATGCTCTGAATGGCCTGTTGTTTTTCTCTTTCAAACTCCTTTTTCATCAGCATCTGCTTTTGGACTTGTTCCGTGGAGCCCAGTTCTTCGGTAGGCAGATTGTCAGATAATAGAGTCCCATTTTGGTCAACTATAGCGACATTTTCTTTGGATAGCCCGTTCACGCTGTTGGCTATCAGGTTGACTATGGCCTGTACTTCTTTGGCAGTCAGGGTTTGACCATTTTTTATATTGACTACCACTGAAGCTTTGGCCTTTTCTTCCTTTTCGGAAAATAGGGTGGATTCAGGTATGGCCAGGTTAACTTTGGCCGCCTTGACCTTGTCCAGTCCCTGGATGGTTCTGGCCAGTTCACCCTGTAAAGCCATTTGATACTTCACCTTTTTGTCTGACTCGGTTTCCCCGAAATTGGTGGTTTGAAACAGCTCAAAACCCGATTCGCTCTGAGGCAGGTTGTCACCGGCCAGCTTGAGCCGGGTTGAATTCTTTTGTTCGGAAGGTACCAGGATGGTAGTGCCCTCTTGTCCTTCCTGAAGCTGGTATTTTATCTTGTATTCATCTAACTTGGTGGTAACCTGGGAGGCGGTTTTGGCGTCCAGCTCTGAATAGAGGACCTCGTAGGTGGCAGCAGTGCCCGAGGAGAGAATCACTATGGCCGCGACCACTAAAAGCGCAGCCCCAGCAAACAATACCTTTTGGTTTAAGCTCAGCTTGTTCCAAGCCTCAAGTATGGTGCTGCCCCATTGCTTGAGCCTTTCCATAAAAGTCGCCATTATCAATCCTCACATTGCAAATTACATTTGAATGCGCATAATTTCCTGGAATGCCTCAACTATTTTGTCTCTAACTTGGATGGTAAGCTGTAAAGCCAGATTTGCCTTTTCGTATGCCAGCATGGTGTTGTGTATGTAGCTTTCTTGTCCCATGGCAGTGAGAGCAGCGCTGGCCTGGGCGTCATTTTGAAGCGTTTGCACCTCCTCCAGGGCCCGGCTCAGATAATCACTGAAGGATAAATCCTGCCCGGTTTCCGTGGCAAGTCCTGCGCCGCCAGTCGAGTCCAGGCTTGCGCTGTTTTTCACTCCGGAAAGCAAAGCTTCCGCCTTCATTCAACAACCCCTCCTATTTGCCAATTTCCAAGGCTTTTAAGGCCATGGCCTTGATGCCGTCGATAACCTGAGCATTTGCCTGGTAGGATCTGGTGCTGGAGACCAAATTGATCATTTCCTCCACGACATTGACATTGGGATAACTGACATAGCCCTCGGCATCGGCATCGGGATGACTTGGTTCATAAACCCTGCGTAAAGGGGCTTCGGCATCACTCAACGACCTTATTTCCTTCACCCGCACCCCGCCTGCAATGTTCATCTTTTCCCCCAGCAGGGCGGCAAAAGGAGACGGAGTTGGCTTTTTGGCTTCGAAAACCACCACTTGGCGGCGATAGGGACCTGCACCGTCGGCTGTTCTGGTACTTTCCGCATTGGCCAGGTTACTGGAGATGGTATCCATACGCAGGCGCTGGGCGGTCAGTCCAGAGGCACTTATATCCAAGGCGTCAAGAAAACCCATATTCCGTTAACTCCTTCCCGTAATGGCCAAACGCAGCAGTTTTATTTCATGGGACATGCTTTGCGCCAAAGTATCATAGTAAAGTTCATTTTTGGTCCTTTTGGCCATCTCAACATCAATGTCGACATTGTTCCCATCATTTCTGTAACTTTCATCATTTACCCGGATGAGCTCCGGCTGCAAATCCTGCCAGCTGCTTACCCCTCCGATCTGAATATGACGGGGATTGCTAATACTAAGTTTACCATGATTTGTTTGACTATCCAGGACTTTTTTTAGTTTTTCTTCGAAAATTAATTCGCGGCGTTTAAAGTTTGGGGTATCTTCATTGGCGATATTGTCGGCAATGATTGTGTCTCGATCAGAAGCGACATCCATCGCTCTATTTAATAAAGGTATGGTGGAAGAAGAGAAAATCTTTTCCAGCAAAGGGATCACCCCCAAACAGGTATTTACCTTATTTTATATAACACTTCATACTTCTACTAATAATTCCATAATTCCTTCTTCAATCACGCTAATTTCCAACATTTTTATAGATTTTCAGGAGAAAAAGAAAAGGCTAACCAAAATTGGTTAACCCGTTTCCTAGAATGAATTTCCATATAATTCTTTGGATAATAGTACCTTTAGCGGCGTAATTCGTCAAACAAAAATTCGTTTAGGACCTTGATGTAAGTCCCTTTCATCCCCAGAGATCTCGACTCTATGACCCCGGCGCTTTCGAATTTACGTAGGGCGCTGACTATGACTGAGCGGGTTATCCCTACTTTGTCGGCGATACGGCTGGCAACCAGCAGGCCTTCCGTCCCACTTAACTCGTTGATGATGTGTTCGATGGCTTCCCGCTCGGAATAGGATAGGGTGGCGAGGGCAATCTGCACCGACGCCTTTTTCCTCGCCTCCTCTTCTATGCGTTCAGCCCGCATGCGCATTATCTCATTCGCCACCACAATGGCTCCGTATTCGGCAAGAACGATATCCTCTTCCGTAAACGGCTCACTTTCGCGAAGCAGGATTAGGGTCCCAATTCGGCGCGCGCCTCCAAAAACTGGCGTGACCGACCAGAGCCGGTCGGCACAGCTGCACATTACGTTGGTGGGATTGAATATGCAGCGCCGGCCTTCCTCCACCCGTATGTTGTTTCTGGTTTCATGCATGTTCAACAATTCCCGGTTGAAACTTTCCGGGAACCTCTCGGCGTGGCTGACCAGTTCCTTGATTCCCGTGCATTGAACGCTGGGTATAAAAGCATAGCCGCCGATCTGCCCGCGGCGTCCTACGATAAAAACGGCACATTCCAAGGTATCAGCCAAAACCTGAGCCATTTCGTAAAAGTCAACCGGATTTCCTCCTATCTTTTGGAGGATGCGATTAATAGCCCGGGATTTTTCTAATAAAGTTCTTGGCATTCTTCATTCCCCCCTGCTGTTTATAAAATATAGCGGCTCAAATCTTCATCGTCGACTATTTTCTGCAGGCGCTCCTTGACGTAGTCGCCTTCTATCAGCACTTCCTGCCCGGCCAGATACGGAGCATCAAATAAAAGATCCTCCAGAACTTTCTCCATGATCGTATGCAGACGCCGGGCGCCAATATTTTCCGTCCTGGTATTTACTTCATAGGCAATTTCTGCCACGTAATCAATCGCTTCTTCTGTAAAGCATATGTTTACTCCCTCGCTCTGTAACAGCGCTGTATACTGCTTTATCAAGGAGTTGCGAGGTTCGGTCAGTATCCTTCGCAGATCAGCTCTGGTCAAGCCCTCCAATTCAACTCTGATGGGAAATCTTCCCTGCAGCTCCGGTATCAAATCAGACGGTTTATTGATGTGAAAAGCCCCGGCGGCAATAAAAAGAATGTAGTCGGTTTTGACCGGGCCATATTTGGTCACAACGGTAGAACCTTCAACGATGGGCAGGATATCTCTCTGCACGCCGCCTCTTGATACATCCGGTCCGTAGTCGTTTCCTTTGCCCGCAATTTTATCGATCTCATCCAAGAAAACAATCCCGTCTTCTTCAACCCGCTGAATGGATTCCCGGTATACCTCATCCATATCGATCAAGCGCTGCGCTTCTTCATAGGTGAGGAGCTTCCTGGCTTCTTCAACCGTCATTCTGCGTTTTTTCTTCTTCTTGGGCATCAAGTTGCCGAACATATCCTGCAGGTTGATACCCATTTCCTCAACTCCGGAACCTGAAAATACTTCCATGAAAGGAGTGGAGCCTCTTTCTTCGACGTCTACTTCGATGATTTCGTTTTCCAGTTCCTGCCTCAGCAGCTTGTTGCGCAGTATTTCCCGCTGCTCAAGGACTTCGCGATTTTTACGTTCGAATTCCTCTTCGCTTTCCTCCTTCTCCGCTCCCTGACCCAACAGATATTCCAGCGGGTTTTTAGGACTCCGGGATTTTTTCGCCGGCAGGGGCATCATGTAGTCAAGAATCCGTTCTTGAGCCAGTTCCCGTCCTTTCGCTTCCATTTCTTCAAATTTATCTTGTTTGACCGCTCTAATGGCAGTCTCCAACAGGTCTCTGATCATCGATTCCACATCGCGGCCCACATAACCTACTTCGGTGAATTTACTGGCCTCAACTTTTATAAAAGGGGCCTTGACCAGCCGGGCCAGACGCCTTGCTATCTCGGTCTTCCCGATGCCGGTTGAGCCTATCATGATGATGTTTTTAGGATAGATCTCTTCCCTCATTTCCGCCGGCAGTTGCTTTCTCCGGTACCGGTTGCGCAAAGCTATGGCTACCGCCTTCTTGGCCACCTTTTGTCCCACAATATGTTTATCGAGTTCTTCTACAATTTCTCTGGGAGTTAGACTGGGCAATCATTAAACACCTCCATTGTTCGGCAGCACTCTGTTTAACGGAGTACTATTCGATCCATTCCAAGGTTATTTGGTCATTGGTGTAGATGCAGATGTCGGACGCTATTTTTAGAGCTTCCTCAGCGATTTCTCTGGCGTTTAGATCGCTGTGCTGGTATAAAGCCCGGGCCGCGGCCAGGGCATAAGCCCCGCCTGAACCGATGGCGGTGATCCCATCCTCGGCATCGATCAGTTCACCATTACCGGAAATAACCAACATTTTTTCCCGATCAGCTACAATGAGCAAGGCCTCAAGGCGCCTCAACACCCTGTCCGAGCGCCAGTCACGGGCCAGATCCACTGCCGCCCGGGTCAGGTTGCCATTGACCTGTTTAAGCTTTTCTTCAAATTTAGCAAACAGGGTAAAGGCATCTGCCACCGAACCGGCAAAACCGGCTATTACCTGACCTTCATATAAACGGCGGACTTTTTTGGCGTTTTGCTTCATTATAGTATTCTGTCCAAAGGTGACCTGGCCGTCTCCGGCTATCGCAGTCAGGCCGCCTTTGCGAACGGCTACTATGGTTGTGGCTTCAAACATAGACTACCTCCGTGGATGATGTTCTTCATGGATAATTTTTATCTCATCTCTGCTCAAGTGCGTATAAACCTGAGTGGTAGACAGCTTAACGTGACCCAGCAATTCCTGAACCGAACGCAGATCGGCACCAGCCCCCAGCAAATGAGTGGCAAAAGAGTGGCGCAGGGTGTGGGGGCTGACCTTCTGGTGCATGGCCAGCATTTCAACGTATTTGTTCATAATATTGCGTATACTGCGGGAGCTCAACCTTTTACCCGATTTGTTCAAAAACAAAGCGGAAGATTTTTCTTCATTCTTGCGCTGTAAAAAAGGACGGCCGTTCTCTAGGTAATCATTAAGGGCCTCTCTTGCTACCTTGCCCAGAGGCACTATCCTTTCTTTGCTGCCCTTGCCCAAGACCCTTACGTAGAGTTCAGTCAGATCGATATCTATCATATCGAGCCCCACCAGTTCACTAACCCGCAAACCCGAAGAATACAGGGTCTCCAATATGGCGCGATCGCGCTTGCCGCTGGGTGTCAAAATATCCGGAGCCTGCATGAGCAGGTGGACTTCCTGGGGATAGAGAAATTGCGGCAACCGTTTATCCTGTTTAGGAGTGGATACCGCAGCTATGGGATTGCTGGCCAGGACGTTTTCCCGGCACAAATAGCGCACAAAGGACCTTAAGGCGGCCAGCTTGCGGGCCATGGTAGCCCTGCTCCAACCTTTTTGCTGCATATGAACCAGGTATTCCCGGGCGGTAAAATGGTTAATGTACTCTACACCCAAATCTTCCAAAGCCAGCTGATTTTTACCAACTAAAAAAGCAAAAAACTGACTCAAATCAGTTTCATAGCTGAGTAGTGTTAAACTGGCAGCGCTTTTTTCTATGCGCAGGTAGTCGAGAAACCCTTGCAGGTGTAGATACAGCATAAATAGGCCTTTCCCACAAATTTCTAAGCAAAATGCTAGCATACTGCCTAGAAAAATTCAATCATTTTTACAACAATTCTGAAAATTTATTCATGTCGTGTAAGGCCCGTTCCGCATAAGCCTGGTAGCGTTTTCGCTTATCCTTAATATTCGCTTCCAGGGTGGGAAGCAGTCCGAAGTTGGCGTTGATGGGCTGGAAATGGCCATCCCGGGCCCCGGTTATAAATCTTAGCAAGGCGCCGCTCATGGTAGTGGGAGGTGGAGCGACCGGTTCCTGACCATGCCAGTAACGATAGGCGTTTATTCCGGCTATTAAGCCGGTGGCAGCCGATTCCATATAACCTTCCACCCCGGTTATCTGCCCGGCAAAGAATACCCGGAGGTCCCTATGCCATTGCAGAGTGGGCAGGAGCAAGCGAGGGCTGTTAATGAAGGTATTGCGGTGGATTGACCCGTAACGAACGAATTCCGCATTTTCCAAACCCGGAATAAGGCGGAATACCCGGTCCTGCTCACCCCAGCGCAGACGGGTCTGGAATCCCACCAGGCCGTAAATTCTTCCCGCTATATCTTCCTGCCGGAGCTGAACTACGGCATAAGGCCTGGCCAAATGGGGTTCTTCCTCCAGGCCCACCGGGCGAAGGGGTCCGAATCGCATGGTATCGGGTCCGGAGCGGGCCAGTACTTCAACCGGCATGCAGGCTTGGAAAAAGGGCAAGTCGATACTGTGACCCTCTTTAATATCGGCATTGAGGAGTTCTTCATAAAAGCGTTCATATTCCGCCTGACTCATAGGACAATTAAGATAGTCGGCCGTTCCCTTTCCGTACCGGGAGGCCCGGTATATGATATGATAGTCAAGACTTTCGGCCAGGACACTTGGCGCAATGGCATCAAAAAAGTGCAGGCTGTCTTCGCCGTTAAGCCTTTGCAGGTCCTGGCTCAAAGCATCCGAAGTAAGGGGTCCGGTTGCTACTATGGTCACTCCAGTGCCGGGAAGCGCCTTGGCTTCCTCGCGGATTATTGTAATATTGGGATCTCGGGAAATTATAGCGGTAACCGCCCGGGCAAATTGCTTTCGATCAACCGCCAGGGCGGATCCCGCCGGAACTCTGGTTTCGGCCGCACACTTCAAGAGCAGTGAACCCAGGACCTGCATTTCCTGCTTAAGAAGGCCCTGGGCGGTATTAGCCAGCTCGGATTTTAAAGAATTGCTGCAAACCAGTTCGGCCAGGTCACCGCTTTGGTGGGCCGGGGTATTCTTGTAAGGCCGCATTTCCCACAGGCGAACCGGGATACCACGGCGGGCCAGATAATAAGCCGCTTCACAGCCGGCCAATCCGCCGCCTAATATATCTACCGCATTCACTCTAGACCCTCGCCTTTTGTTTGCTGGGACAATCGGCGTTGACACAGACCTTTTCCGTCTCTTTCATGCGATTCAGCTTCTCCACCAGGGGTTCGCCGCAATGCGGGCAGGTTTCGCCGGTCGGTTTGTTCCAGGAACGGAATTCGCAGTTGGGAAAGTTACTGCACCCGTAAAAGGTCCTTCCTTTCCTGCTTCTTAAAGCTACCACCGCACCCTGGCAGCGGGGGCATTTGATGCCGATATCCTGATTAACCGACTCGGTATGGCGGCAGTTGGGAAAACCCGAACAGGCCAGGAATTTTCCGAAACGGCCATGTTTGATTAAAAGCGGCTGTCCGCACTCCGGACAGGGTTTACCCGCTTCTTCATCTTTTATCTGCACCCTTTCCACATTCACCCGGGCCCTTTCCAGGTCCTCGCTGAAAGGACCATAGAATTCTCGGATAACATGCGTCCATTCCATATCGCCCTCTTCGATACGATCCAGGCCTTCTTCCATCTTGGCGGTAAACTCAACATCCATAATGCTCGAAAAGTTCTCCTTGAGCAGCTCCACCACAATAACTCCCAATTCGGTGGGAACAAATTGTTTGTTGCGACGCTCCACATAGTTGCGTTTTAGAATAGTATCAATGATGGGAGCATAAGTACTGGGCCGGCCTATGTTCTTCTCTTCCAAAAGTTTCACCAGGCTGGCTTCGGTTAAACGGGGTGGGGGCTGGGTAAAATGCTGTTCAGGTTTGAGTTCCTGCAAGAATACGTCCTGTCCCGATTTTAGATCGGGAATAGGATTCTTTACTTCATCTTCATCTCCGTCGTTGTAAACCTTTCTATACCCCGGAAACTTTAACTGGGATGAACTGGCCCGCAGTTGATAGCTGCCGGCTTTTATTTCTACGCTTAAAGTATCGTAAACAGCCGGGGCCATCTGGCTGGAGACAAAGCGATCCCAGATCAGTTTATACAGGCGGTACTGGTCGCGCGACAGAAAAGACTTAACGCTTTCCGGGGTCCGGGTCACCGAGGTGGGGCGAATGGCTTCGTGGGCATCCTGAGCCCCTTTGCGGCTTTTGTATTCATTAGGAGAATCCGGTGCATACTGAGCGCCAAAGTGTGCATTGATGTAATGCAGCGCCTCCTCCTGGGCGACTGTCGATACACGAGTCGAGTCGGTCCGCAAATAAGTGATAAGGCCAACCGTTCCTTCTTTGCCCATTTCCAATCCTTCATATAATTCCTGGGCCACCTTCATGGTACGCCGTGAAAAAAAGTTCAGCCGGCGGGCCGCTTCCTGCTGAAGGGTGCTGGTTGTAAAGGGGGGGCTGGCCTTTTTGCGTTTTTCCTTTTTCTCTACTTTAGCTACTTTAAAACCGGCCTTCTCCAGTTCCTTACATATGCCGGTCATTTGCGCCTGATCTTTGATCTCCAGTTTTTCATCCTCTAAGCCGTATAGTTTGGCGTTAAACAGGTTATGGCCGGCATCGGCCAGTACAGTTTCCAGGGTCCAGTATTCTTCAGGGACAAAGCGATTAATTTCTTCTTCCCTTTCCACAATAAGGCGCACCGCAACCGATTGAACACGGCCGCCGCTCAAACCTTTGCGCACCTTGCTCCACAACAGCGGACTCAAGTTATAACCCACCAGACGGTCGAGAACCCGGCGAGCCTGCTGGGCGTTAACCCTCTTTTTATCAATCGGCCGGGAGTGCTTTATAGCATGCTTGACAGCGTCTTTGGTAATTTCGTGAAATTCGATGCGGCATGCGCTGTTCTCCGGTATACGCATGGCGTTTTGAAGATGCCAGGCAATAGCCTCGCCTTCGCGGTCCGGGTCGGTGGCCAGCAAAACCCGATCAACTTTCTGTGATTCTTCCTTTATTTCTTTTAACAATTCACCCTTTCCCCGAATGGTTATATACTGGGGAGCGAAATTGTCATCTATATCGATTCCCAATTTACTTTTCGGCAGGTCCTTTATGTGACCCACAGAAGCTTTTACTTTATAGCCCTTGCCTAAAAATTTACTCAGGGTTTTGGCTTTGGCCGCCGATTCCACGATAAGGAGCGTTCCCCCTGCCAAACATATCACCTCTTCTTTTTGTTGTACTGGTACTCTGTTAACCCTAAATCTTGTATTACTCGTCGGTTAAATTTTCGCATGACTGCGTTGTCGTCAATCGCAATACGTCCAGTATTACTCATTCCTCTGACGCCCATGGACGGGCTAATGCGGCAGTGCCAGGACGGCAAGGAGCCGCCGTCTTGTCCTGCAAAAATTTCCCTCGACGATTTATACAAGATTTAGGGTTAACAGAGTACCAATCTATTATAATCGCCTGGGCCCGTTTTTTTTTTAGAGCCAGGGTCGGTGATTGAATATAGCTTCGATGAATTATTTTAACTCAAGTTGTAGGGTGTATTAAAGCCTTACATAATAATTACCCGGCAGGCATTTAATTAGACCATACAACTCCAATTTTATTAGCAAAGTGCTGGCTAGTCCATTATTCATGGAACTGGCAGTCAAAATATCATTCATGTGTGTTGCCTCATAACTTATATATTTTAATATCTCTTCCTCATATCTGTCCAGCATAAGCAGCACCTGTTGCTCTTCAAGCCTTCTGCCAGGCAGCGGCGTTATATATTCTTCCAGGATATCTTGTACTGAACTCACCAGTTTGGCGCCCTGCTTGATCAGGTTGTTGGTCCCCCGGCTGGTTTCACTGCTGACCGGGCCGGGTACGGCAAAGACGTCTCTTCCCTGTTCCAGGGCAAAATCGGCAGTTATTAAAGCGCCGCTCTTCTGCCTGGCTTCTACAATCACCACCCCGTGGGACAAGCCGGATATAATCCGGTTGCGGCGTGGGAAATGATGAGCTTCGGGAGGCCTTCCGGGAATAAACTCGCTCACGATGGCACCCTGCTCTTGAATCCTTTCGTACAACCTTCGGTTTTCCGGCGGATAAACTACATCCACCCCGCTGCCCATAACTGCAACTGTCGCCCCTTGGCCGTCAACGGCTCCCTGGTGGGCTTCCGAATCAATTCCCCGGGCCAGGCCGCTTACCACCACAACCCCTTCCGCTGCCAGATCCCGGGCCAGTTCGCGGGCAACTTTTCTGCCGTACGGGCTGGCCCGGCGTGAGCCTACCACAGCCAGGCCCAACTGCTGCAAGGCTTCGAGTCGCCCACGATAAAATAGGACATACGGAGCCTGGTCAATGACCTTTAGCATAGACGGATAATCATCGTCATCGATAGTAACGATATCAAAGTACCCCTTCATCAGCTGCTCTTCATAGTCTCCTGCGGGCCCCGCAGTTCCTCCTGGGACCCGGCTTTTTAGTTCGGGCAGTAACTTCAGCCATTCGTCTCTACCCGCTTGCCAGGCATCTTGGAAACTGCCATAGATCCTCTTTAACTTTATAAGGGACTGTGAACCAATTCCGTTAACAGCATAAAGCTTGATCAAGCTGTTTTTTTCAATTATGTCCATTAACCTGCTCCTTCGATTCGGTATCTAAGCCATAGTTATCACAAATCGACGGCCTGAGCAATAGTATAAAAGAATTTTTTAACTTTATTGTTAAATATATCTTCCTGGATTTAATTTCCGTTCTAACAAAAGGTCTGCCCGGGAAAAATAGAAAAAGTCTGAACTTAAGAAAAAGCGGAAGGAGTGATAAAATTATGTTCTCACCCGGATTTATGGATTACAAAAACTCCATCGGCAGAAAATTATTCGACCAGGATAAGGTTGATCCAGGTTCTTTCAGCTTTATGGAAAGCGGATGGTGGGCTCTGCATGCCGCAGCCATAACCGGCCTTTTTATCCTGGGTCATTCTATGGGCAAAAGATCCCATCATCAGCATTAGGCGAGCTTTACTATGCGTGTTTTTAGCTCAGAGCCGCTTTATTCATTAAGAAACCGTTTGAAGAAATCGCTTTTCGGTGAAAAGCTAGAAGACCTGGATTATCAAGAAGGTTGGATGTCTGATGAAGACGGGGCGCTTCCCACTGAGCCAGTCGATAATCGTGAGCCCCATCGCTGACAATTGTGGGCGTGTCGCAAAACGTTAATTTAAAAACGTTGGGTGACGCGCCCTTTTTTATTAAAGACAGGCAAATCAGCAGGGAATATATCGGTAAAATTCACCATCAAGCCCAATTCTAAGCATAACAAAAT